>Ga0209048_10003129_pt1 | contig 16215 bp, 11 predicted proteins | sample FrelakmetCRP12CR_FD_187146 | JGI IMG/M metagenome (GOLD analysis project Ga0209048, IMG submission 187146) | Freshwater lake sediment microbial communities from the University of Notre Dame, USA, for methane emissions studies - CRP12 CR (SPAdes)... | ecosystem: Environmental > Aquatic >... | reverse complement strand
GGCCGGGGCGCTGCGCCGGGCACCGGCAGACGGGCGAACACGGCCGGCGGCTCCCGCCATGGCCCCGTCGGCCGGCCGGCATCCGCGTCACGCACCGCCCGCCACACCCGCTCGGGGGTGCAGGGCATCTCGACGTGGCGGACGCCGAGGTGGCTGAGGGCGTCGACGACGGCGTTCTGCACGGCCGGCATCGAGCCGATCGTGCCCGACTCCCCGATGCCCTTGGCGCCCAGGTCGTTGAGCGGGGACGGGGTCTGCGTGTTGGCCGTCTCGAAGCTGGGGAACTCCGCGGCGCTGGGCATCGCGTAGTCGGCGAGGGTCGTCGTCAGCGGATTGCCGTCGACGTCGTAGACGACCTGCTCCCAGAGGGCCTGGGCCATCCCCTGGGCGATGCCGCCGTGCTGCTGGCCGGTCACGATCAGCGGGTTGACGATCCGGCCGCAGTCGTCGACGGCGACGTGGCGCACGGGCCGGACGCGACCGGTCTCGAGGTCCACCTCCACCACCGCCACGTGGGCGCCGAACGGGAAGGTGGCCCCCTCCTGCACGAAGTCGAGCTCGGCCTCGAGCGGGGCACCGCGCTCGCGTGCCACCACGGCCAGCTCGCCCCACGACCTGGCCGTGGACGGCACGCCCGCGACGCCCACCCGGCCGTCCCCGCTCACGACGATGTCGTCCGGGCTGGCCTCGAGCAGGTCGGCCGCCACCTCCCGGGCCCGCTCCAGCACCGCGTCCGCCGCCCGGCTCACGGCCGTCCCGCCGATCTGGAGGGACCGGGAGCCGCCGGTGCCACCGCCCCGGGGGACGACGGCGGTATCCGACTGGATGAACCCGATGCGCTCGAGCGGGATGCCGAGGCGGTCCGAGACGATCATGGCGAAGGTGGTGGCATGGCCCTGTCCGTGGGCCGAGGTGCCGACCCGGATCGAGGCCCCGCCGTCGTCATGGACCTCGACCGACGCGAACTCGCTGGGCATCCCGCCCGCCGTCACCTCGACGTAGGCGCTGATCCCGATGCCGAGCTGCAGCCGGTCGCCCCGTCGGCGACGTTCGTCCTGCTCGGCACGCAGCGCCTCGTAGCCGGCCAGCTCGACCGCACGGGTCAGGGCCCCGTCGTAGTCCCCGCTGTCGTAGGTCGGCCCCATGAGCGTGCGGTAGGGGAACTGGTCGGGGGCCAGGAAGTTGCGCCTCCGGATCTCGACGGGGTCGATGCCGAGCTCGTCGGCGGCCAGGTCGACGATGCGCTCGAGGAACGCCGCCGCCTCGGGTCGCCCCGCCCCGCGGAACGCGCCCACCGGCGTCGTGTTGGTGACGGCGACGGCGACGTCGTAGGCGATCGTCGGGATCCGGTAGACCCCCTGGGCCATCTGGCGGGTCGGCCCGATGGCGAGGGCGCCACCGAAGCCCCCGTAGGCCCCCGCGTCACCGACGACCCGGCAGCGGAGCCCGGTGATCGTCCCCCCGCGGGTGAAGCCCATCTCGACGTACTGCACCTGGCCGCGGCCGTGGGGCATGGCCGTCAGGTTCTCCGAGCGCGACTCGACCCACTTCACCGGACGTCCCAGCCGGCGGGCGGCGGCGATGGCCACGCTGTGCTCGGCCGCCAGCCCGGCCTTGCCGCCGAACCCGCCTCCCACCTGGGGCGTCACGACCCGCAGCACCCCGGGACCGAACCCGAACAGCTCCGACGCCAGCCGCTTGAACGCGTGGGGCATCTGGGTGGACACGTGGACCGTCAGCTCGTGGCCGAGGTCGTCGGGTCCCGGCACCACGGCGATGGCGTTGCCCTCCATGGGCGCGACGGCGACGCGCTGGTTCTCGAACCGTCCCCGCACGACGACGTCCGATCCCGCCAGGGGGTCGACACCCTCCGGGGCGCGGAAGCCGGCGACGAGGTTGGACCCGAGGGCCTCGAACTGGAGCGGAGCCCCCGGCTCGAGCGCCGCCTCGGGGTCGACCACCGCGGGGAGGGGGTCGTAGCCGACGACGACGGCGTCGACGGCGTCGACCGCCTGCGAGCGGGTCTCGGCGACGACCGCGGCCACGGCATCGCCGACGAAGCGGACCTTGCCCTCGGCCAGGGGGGGGCGGGCACAGGCCTCGTTGAGCACCATGAAGGCGTGGTGCGGGGGGATCCCGAGGTCCGGGGCGGTGTAGACCGCGACCACCCCGGGCATGGACCGCGCCGACGAGGTGTCGACGTCGACGATCCGCCCGTGGGCCAGCGGCGAGCGCACGAAGGCGAGGTGCAGGCACCCGTCGATCCGGAGGTCGTCGACGTAGGTCCCGCGACCGGTGAGCAGGTCGGGGTCCTCCACGCGGCGGACGGCGGTGCCGAGGATCGAGCCGGGCATGGGCCGACTGTAGGGTCCCCGGGATGGCCCCGCCCCCGGGGACCGGGCGGGCGGGCGTCGCAGGCGGGCGAGGCGGGCGGGCGGCGCCACCGGGCCCCCCGGTACGATGCCGGCGACGACCCGCCGACCGCCCACAGCGAGGACCTTCCGATGCGCTGGAACCTTCCCGTCGATGCCATTCCGACCGCCTGGTACAACCCGCTCCCGCGGCTGCCCGAGCCCCTTCAGCCGCCGCTGCACCCCGGCACCCGCGAGCCGGTCGGTCCCGACGATCTGGCGCCGCTGTTCCCGATGGCGCTCATCGAGCAGGAGATGAGCCCGGCGCTCGCCATCGACATCCCGGGCGAGGTCATCGACATCCTGCGGCTCTGGCGCCCCACGCCCCTCGTGCGGGCGGAGCGGCTCGAGAAGGCCCTCGGCACGCCGGCGCGGATCTACTTCAAGGACGAGTCCGTCTCGCCCGCGGGGTCGCACAAGCCCAACACCGCGGTGGCCCAGGCCTTCTACAACGCGAGCGAGGGCGTCAAGCGGCTCACCACGGAGACGGGCGCCGGCCAGTGGGGTACCGCGCTGTCCTTCGCCTGTGCCCAGTTCGATCTCGAGTGCAAGGTCTACATGGTGCGGGCCTCCTTCGACCAGAAGCCCTACCGCAAGATCATCATGGAGACGTGGGGTGCCGAGGTCGTGCCGTCGCCGGTCGACGATCCGAGCAGCCCCGGCTCGCTCGGGTTGGCCATCAGCGACGCCGTCCGCGACGCGGCCCCGAGGGCCGACAGCCACTACGCCCTCGGGTCGGTCCTCAACCACGTGCTGCTGCACCAGACCATCATCGGCCTCGAGGCCAGGGAGCAGTTCGCCCTGGCGGGCGAGCGCCTCCCCGACGTCGTCATCGCCCCCTGCGGCGGCGGCTCCAACCTGGGGGGGCTGGCACTGCCCTTCATGGAGGACGCGGGCGTGCGACTCATGGCCGTCGAGCCGTCCTCGTGCCCCACCCTGACCGAGGGCAGGTTCGAGTACGACTTCGGCGACACCGCCGGCATGACGCCCCTCCTGCCCATGTACACCCTGGGCCACGAGTTCATGCCGCCCTCCATCCACGCCGGCGGCCTCCGCTACCACGGCGACTCCCCGATCATCTCCGCCCTCGTGCGCTCCGGCCGCATGGAGGCCGTGGCCTACCCGCAGGGCAAGGTGTTCGAGGCCGCCGTGCAGTTCGCCCGAAGCGAGGGCAAGCTCGCAGCACCCGAGGCGGGCCACGCCATCCGGGCGGCCATCGACGAGGCGCTCGCCGCCAAGGAGACGGGCGAGGAGCGCGTCATCCTGTTCAACTACTGCGGCCACGGCCTCCTCGACCTCTCGGCCTACGACGACTACCACAACGGGCGGCTCATCGACGCCTGAGCCGCGGGTGGGGTGCCGGCGGCGCCTCGCCGGCCCCCTCCCCGGGGCCACGTTCCGTGAACCGCGCCGTGCGGTCGCCGAATCGGGCCGGAAGGCCCTGGCCAACCGGCCACCCGAAGGTGGACACTCGACCTGATGCTCAGCACCGTGCTCGACGTGTTCCGGTTGCGCCAGTACTTCAACGCCATCACCAGGGCCCGCCAGACCGTCGAGGGGATCCGCGAGGACGCCGGGTTCCTCGACGACGCCCGCAGGGCGATGGTCTCCCTGCCGTTCGACCGGGAGCCCCCGGTCGACCTCCACCCGTTCCCGGACCCGGAGCCGTTCGCGGCGGGTGATCTCGCGGGCCGGCGGCTGGCGCTCATCGCCACGGGTGGGAGCGGCGCGCTGGCCTCGATCGTCGGCGTGGCCCGGGCCCTCGAGGAGGCGGGCGTCCGCCCGTCGGTCATCTCCGTGTGCTCGGGCTCCTCGCTGTTCGGGTTCCCACTGGCGGCCGGCCTGCCCGCCGAGGAGGTCGCCGCCTTCACCCTGGCCCTGCAGCCCGACGACTACCTCGACCTCGACTGGCACCGCCTGGCGAGCCTCCTGCCGACCGGTGGCAAGGGGTTCGCGGGGCTCCTCAAGGGCGAGGCGGTCGAGCGGTGCTACCGGCGACTGCTCGGCGACCTGACGTTGGGCGAGCTCCCGATCCCGGCGTACGCCCCGATCTGGAACGTCGAGGCGAACCGGGTGGAGTACCTCGGCCCCCGCACCTACCCCGATCTCCCGGTCGCCCGGGCGGTCCACATGGCCATCGCGCTCCCGCTGTTCATCGCGCCCGTGGAGCTCGACGGGTCGTTCTGGTGCGACGGGGGGATCGTGGACATCTTCCCGGTCCACCCGGTCCTCGACATCGAGGACCCGTGCGAGGTGGCGCTTGCGGTGAACGGCTTCTACCCCCCGGGGTTCGTCGGGGAGGACGCCACGGGATGGCAGGACCGCCGCGCCAGCATCCTCCACGTCGCCAGCCAGGTCCGCACCTGCCAGCAGGTGGAGCTGGCACGCGAGAACCTCGCCCGCCTGCGCACCGCCGCCGAGCTCGTGATGATCGAGCCCGTCCCCTACGAGAAGGTCCGGGGCGTCGGCTTCTACCGCCAGTTCCTGAGCACCCGCGACTGGCCCGGGTTCATGAACGCCGGTCGCCGGGACGCCCGCCGGGCCCTCGCCGCCCGGGCTCGACCGGTCGCCCCACGCACGCCCCGACCCCGGGGGGGCCGGGCCGGCGCCGAGGGACCGGCGGCTCCGAGGCGTCGCGGTTCCACGCAGGGGCGCACCCCGGCGACGAACGGCCACGGGCCGGGGCGCCGGGGTCCGCAGGGCAGGACGACGACCGCCTGAACGGCCGACGCCGGCGGGATGGTCCCGCCGTCCGCGCAGGAGGTCAGGAGGGGCTCGAGGTCACCGGCCGTCAGCCGGGGGGCGGCCCGCCCGGCCCGCTGCCGGCGACGCCGAACTGCTCCTCGAGCTCGAGCTCGAGCGCCTCCTCCTCCATCAGCGCCCGTTCGGCGAACTCCTCGAGCAGGTCCTCCGGACCCACCTCGCCGACGTGAAGCGTGAACTCCTCGTCGGTCTCCTCGTCCTTCCCGAGCAGGTCCTGGTGCGGTTCGGCCACGCCCTCAGCATGGCGCGCCCCGAACCGCGCCGCTACGGCCAAAAGACCCGACTTCGGCGTTCACCCGGCCCTCGCGCCCGGCCCCGTGGTCCGCGCTAGCCTCCCCTCAACGTGGGCGAGAGGTCCAGGGTCGCGGTGATCACCGGGGGCAGCAGCGGCATCGGCCTGGCCTGCGGCCGCCTCCTGGTCGACCGGGGCTACGACGTCGTGCTGAGCGCCCGCCGGCCCGGGCCGCTCGAGGCGGCGGCCGCGTCGGTCGGAGCCCGCTGGATCGCAGCGGACAGCACCGACGAGGAGGCCTTCGCCCGGGTCGTCGCCGAGGCCGGTCGCGTGGATCTGCTCATCCACGCCGCCGGGGTGATGGCCGGGACCTTCGTTCGCAGGGAGACGGCCGAGGGGTTCGACCAGGTCATCCGCACGAACCTCCGCTCCGCGTTCGTCGTGACCTCCGCCGCGCTGCCCGCCATGGGCCCCGGCAGTCGGATCGTCTTCCTCTCGTCGTCGGCCGCCCACGCCCCCCAACCCGGCAAGGCCGCGTACTCGGCGTCCAAAGCCGGGCTGAACGCGTTCGCGCTGGCCCTGGCGGGCGAGGTCGACCGCGACGGCATCGCCGTGCACGTCGTCACGCCGGCGCCGGTGGACACACCGATGCTCGACGAGGTCCACTTCCCCATGATCGCCCTGGCCGTCGACGACGTGGCCCGGGCCATCGTGTGGCTCGACGAGCTGTCGCCCTCGGTCGTGCTCCCCGAGCTGGTGCTGCGTGCCGTCGACCGGGGGCCGTTCGCCCCCGAGCCGGTCGTACCGGAGGCCGCCCGCAGCCTCGGCCGCACCGACCCCCCGGACCGCCGCGCCTGATCCCGCCGCGACCCGCGCCGCTCAGCCCTCGGCGGCGGTGCGGCGCATCCGGGCCACGATCTCGCGGTGCTCGTCGCTCGCCATCGAGGCGGCCTCGGCGGTCAGGGCGAAGTCGAGGATGTCGAGGACGGCCCGCTCGAGATGCTTGTTCAAGGCCCGCTTCGTGTCCCGGAGGGCCTGGGCCGGCTGGCGGGCCAGTCGCTCGGCCAGCGCGAGTGCGCGCTCGACGCTCGTGCCGTCCGGGACGAGGTGGTTGGCGAGCCCGATCTCGACGGCCACCGCCGCCGGGATGCGGTCCCCGGTGAACAGGTACTCCTTGGCCCGCAACAGGCTCGTGAGCGCCGGCAGCGCCACGGCGCCGCCGTCCCCGGCAACGAGGCCGACCGCCACGTGGGGGTCCGCCAGATAGGCGTGCTCCTCGATGTAGACCACGTCGCTCAGCGCGACGAGGCTGCATCCGAGGCCGACCGCGGGACCGTTGACCGCCGCCACCACCGGCAGCGGGAACCGGATCATGCGTTCGACGATCCGGGCCGCCTGGCCGAGCATCTCCGCACGGAATGCGACGTCCCAGGTCTGGCGCTCGAGGACGGCGAGATCCCCGCCGGCCGAGAACGCCCGTCCCTCCCCGGTCAGCACCACGGCACGACATCCGTCGTCGGCAGCGAGCTCGTCCCAGATCTCGGCGATGCGGCGGTGGAGGGCGGCATCGGTGGCGTTCAGGGTCTCCGGCCGGTTGAGCCGCACGACGCGGACGCCGTCGCGCTCCTCGACCTGGAGATCGGGGCGCGCCTGGTCCATCCGACCGAGGCCCGCTATCCGGCCGGCGCCGAGGCGGCCGGGCCCCGGCCGTAGCGGCTGATGACCTCCGGCGCGGCGTTCCCCACGGCGACGAGCTCGCGCTCGAGGAACCCGCCGACCCCCTCCTCGCCCACCCAGCCCTGGACGGCGACGACCGAGCCGGCGACGAGGACGGCGTCGTCTCCGATCCCGGGGGCGACCACCGGGGGCTCGACCCCGATGCCCACGCCGTAGACCAGTGGCACCGGGGGGAGCTCCGCCCCGGCGGACTCCCAGGCGCGGCGGAGGTCCGCGCCCGTGTTGCCCGCACGGCAGGCGTCGAGCACGGCCTCGAGGCCCCCACGACAGCGCGCCGCGAGGCTGCGCTGGGCTCGGGTGGGCGCCGAGCGCCCTGCCAGCCAGGTGCGTCCGAGTCCACCCTCGTAGCCCGCGTAGAGCGCACCCGGGTTGAGCACCACCAGCTCGCCGGGGCCGACCGGCCGGTCCGTGGCCACCTGGCGGAGCCGCACGACGCCCTCGCGTGGCGTGCGGCACACGACACCCTCGCTGGCGGGTGCCGGGGCGCCCAGCCGGGCGATGCACTCGGCGAAGACGCCGACGAGCTGGCGCTCGGTGACCCCCGGGCACAGGGCCGCGGTCATGGCGGCGAGCGCCGCCTCCGCAACCGCCGTGGCGGTGGTGATGCAGGCCAGCTCGTCCGGGGTCTTGACCGACCGGGCGCGGTGGATGGCGGGGTTCCCGTCCACGATCACGGCCTTCGGCGACGTGACCCCGAGCAGGTCGGCGAACCCCGGGGTCAGCCCGTCGGTGCCGACCCGCCCTGCGGCCGACAGGCCCGGGATGCGCGAGAGGGAGCCGATCAGGTTCGCCGGGTTCCAGCTGAGCCCGAACAGGTTCTCGTGGGGGATCTCGGGCGGGACGCCCTCGTCCCACACGGACAGGAGATGGATCTGCCCGGTCTGGCGCACGACGAGGCACGCGGGGCCGAAGGGACGCGCCCCCGCCGTCCACAGCTGGCGGGCGCCCGACGCGTAGTGCACGTTCCCGGGCCGTCCGAGGACGAGGACGTCGATGCCGTCGGCGGCCATGGCGTCGAAGAGCCGGACACGGCGCTCGTTGCGCAACCTGGTGAAGTCGACGCGGGCCCCCTCCTCCGAGGTCATCACGCCCGTGCTCATCCCGTCACCCCGTAGGGATCGTACGGGTAGTCGCTCAACGCGACCCACCCGTCATCGGTCACGGCCACGATGTCCTCCGACCGGTAGCCGGCGGCGCCCTCGTCCCAGATGACCGGCTCCAGGACGAGGACCATGCCCGGCCGCATGACCATGCGCTCGTCGAAGGACTCCCCCAGGTCGGTGCCGATGAGGGGCATCTCGGCGCTCTCCGTCCCGACCCCGTGGGCCAGGTAGAAGTGCTCGATCCACGGCTTGGTCCCCCCGTTCGCCGAGATCGCCACCCGGTCGAGCTCCAGGGCGGTGACACCGGGCTTGCAGATCTCGAGGACGGCGGCGACGACCTCGAGCCACCGCCGGCACTGGGCCTCCTGCCGGGCGGTGGGCCGGGGGTCGGCGCTGATGATCCAGGTGCGCCCGAAGTCGGACGCGTACCCCTCGTAGGAGAGGCCGGCGTCCACCCAGATGACGTCGTCCTGGCGGAGGAACTGGTCGGTGCTGCCGGTGGGGAACGCGAGGTCGCCGTGGGTGGTCCACGGCCCGGCGGCCCGGGTGGGTGGCATGGCCTGCCAGATGGGGTCGATGCCGTTGGCGGTGGCCCCGAGCTCGAAGATGCGGCGGAGGAACACCGCGCTCAGATCGGTCTGGCGGATCCCCGGGCGGAGACCGGCCTGCACGTCCCACATCGCCAGCTCCGAGATCCGCTGGGCCGTGCGGATGCAGGCCAGCTCGTCCGGCGTCTTGCAGAGCTTGACGGCGCCGAGGACCGACGAGGCGCTCACGACGGTCGTACCCTCGAGTGCCGCCGCCAGCGGATGGGTCTCCTCGTCGGCCCCGATCCGTGCGCTGGCGGGCAGCAGGTCACGCAGCACGGCGGTGACCCGCCCACCGCCCCCGGCGAGGTCGGGGTAGAGGGGGGCGTGGAGGTGGTCGGCGGGGAGCTCGGCGGGTGCGCCCTCCGGGTACGGGGTGAACAGGTGGGGATGGGGGTCGCCGCGCACGACGAGGGCGACCGAGCGGAGCACGGCGGCGCGGCCGCTGTCCGTCCCCGGCGCATGGGTGCCCGTGGCGTACGACACGTTGCCGGTGCCGAGGAGGATGACGGCGTCGAGGCCCTGGGCCTCGAGCTGCTGCTGGAGCCGGTGCTGGCGATCCCGGCGCATGCGGGCCAGGTCGGGGGCGTCCGGGATCGGCGCCCCGTCGACCGTCGGCACCGGGGTCACGCCCGTCCCCCGACGGTCACGTCCACGTCCCGCTGGCGGTGATGACGATCGGCATGTCCGACACCGGTCCCCCCCGGAACGACTCGGGCGTCCACCCCGAACGGGGGTGGTGCGGCATGTTAGGACCGCGGGACAACGGGGTGCGAGCCCAGGCCTCCATCAGCGAGCAGCCCGTCTCCACCGGGCCGACCACCGCCCGACGGCCGGTGGTCGGCGGACGGCCCCGTCAACTCCCGAAGAGGCCGTCGAGCTCCCGACGCCGGATCTTGCCCATCGAGTTGCGGGGGAAGCCGTCGACGAACACGAAGCGCTCGGGCACCTTGTACGGGGCCAGGTTGGCCAGGCAGTGGGCCGACAGCTCCTCGGCGGACACCGTCGAGCCGGGGGCGAGCTGGACGGCTGCCATCACCCGCTCACCCAGCCGCTCGTCGGGCACGCCGACCACGGCACAGGCGGCGACCCCCGGGGCTTCGTGGAGCACCCGCTCGACCTCGGCCGGGTAGACGTTCGCGCCCCCACGGATGATGACCAGGCTCTTGCGGTCCCGGACATGCAGGAAGCCCTCGTCATCGAGGCAGCCGAGGTCTCCGGTGTGGAGCAGCCCGCCGCGCAGCGCGTCGGCGGTGGCCTCGGCCAGCCCCCGGTACCCGAGCATCGGCCGGTACCGGTCCGCCCACGGGCCCGCCGCCACCGGCCCGACGCAGATCTCGCCGGTCTCCCCGGCGGGCAGCTCGTCACCCTGCTCGTCGAGGATGCGGACGGCGAGGTGCGGCAGCGGGCGCCCGCTGGCGCCCGGGCGGTGGGAGCCGTCGCGGGCGTCGATGGCGACCACGGTAGGGGCCTCGGTCAGCCCGTAGGTGGCCAGCACGGTCCGGCCGAACTTGGCCTCGAACATGGCGCGGACCGCCTCCGGGCAGTCGGCTCCCCCGTTCCAGACCTCGTCGAGCGACCGGAGATCGCCCGGCGCGATGCGGCCGTCGCTGGCGAGGCTGTGGATCAGGGCGGGGGGACCGTTCCAGGTCGTGACCCGCTCCTCCCGGATCCAGTCGGCGACCCCGGCGGCGTCGATGCGGTCCATGATCACGGCGCAGCCGCCCGCCTGGGCGACGAGCAGGGTGGTGAGCACGAGCATGTTGAGGATGGTGAGGGGCAGGCAGTCACCCTTGCGCAACCCGGGCCCGTAGCCCCGGCTGGCGACGAGGGCCGCACCCGGCAGGAGCAGGTTGTACTGGCTGTGGGTCGCGCCCTTGGGGAACCCCGTCGTCCCGCTCGTGTAGGCGATCCCGGCGGGCGCCCGCGGATCGACCCTCGAGGCGAGCGGCGTGTCAGCGGCGGCGTCGAGGGCGGCGAACCACCCACCCGAACGGTCGTCCGGCTCCACCACGATGACGCGACACCGTCCGTCCAGGGCGCCGCGCCCCCCGACCTGCTCCCCGACCGCGGCGTCGGCCAGCACCGCCGACACGCCGGCGTCTTGGAGGATGAACTCCTTCTCCGGTGCGGCCAAGGCCCGGTTGACGCCGACCCACACGGCGCCGAGGCGCATCGCCCCATGGAAGGCCACGACCACGTCGACGTCGTTGGGCAGGGCGGCGGCGACCCGGTCACCCGGCCGAACACCCAGCGCGCCAAGTGCCCGGGCGGCCCGGTTGGCGAGCCGGTCGAGCTCGCCGTAGGACCACCGGCCGCTCCTCGTCACGAGCGCCTCGCGTCCGGGGTCCTCGGCCAGCACCCGGTCGAAGACCTCGCCGACGCTCCCGGGAACGTGGGGCTCGGTGGTCGGCATGCTCCTCGGCTCCCCCTCCCGTCGGTCGCACCGGGCACGGCGCCCCACGACAGCCCGGCCCGTGCCGCCGGATGGCACGCGACGATACGACCCGCGGCCGGCCGGCGACGGGCCCAGGGGCGTGCCGAGGGGCGTGTGGGCGGTGAGCCCCTGCGGGCACCGCACCCGGCGAGCGGGCGGAGGCCGACCGGCTAGCTTCGAGCTGTCGGCGTCGGGGCACGCCGGCGGTGGAGGCCTCGGGGGGATTCGATGGACTACGACCTCGGCGACCGGGCGACGGCGCTGCGGGCGCGCCTGCGAGCCCTGATCGCCGAGCACATCCCTCCCGGCTACCTGGGCGCGTTCACCAACGACCCCGACGACCTCGCGATCGCCCAGCGGTTCTGCCGGACGCTCGCGCAGGAGGGCCTCCTCACCGTCGCCTGGCCCGAGGCCTACGGCGGCGCCGGGGGCTCGGTGTGGGAGCAGACCGTGGTGCGGGAGGAGATGTGGGCCCATCACGAGCCCCGCGGCGCCCAGTACATGGGCCTGAACTGGGTGGGGCCCGCGATCATGGCGTTCGGCACCGAGGAGCAGAAGCAGCGCCACCTGCCGGCCATCGCCGCCGGCGAGGTCATCTGGTGCCAGGGCTTCAGCGAGCCCGACGCCGGGTCCGATCTGGCCGCGCTGACCACCAGGGCGGTGCCCGACGGCGAGGGCTGGCGCCTCACGGGCCAGAAGATCTGGACCTCCTACGCGCAGATGGCCCAGTGGTGCGTGCTGGCGGCACGGGTCGGCGGCGGGACCGACAAGCACGAGGGCATCACGATCTTCCTGGTCCCGATGGACCGCGACGGGATCACCGTGCGCCCCATCGCCAGCATGCTGGGTCCGCACCACCTGAACGAGTGCTTCCTCGACGAGGTCCGTGCCGAGCCGGAGGACGTGCTCGGAGGGGTCGGCGACGGCTGGAGCGTGATCCGCCGGGCGCTCGCCCACGAGCGGGTGGGCATCGCCCGCTACGCGCGGTGCGACCGGCTCCTCTCACTGCTCGCCGAGGAGCTGGGGGCGAGCTGGGACCAGCTCCCCACCGGCCTGCGGGCCCAGTGGGTCCGGGCACTGATCCAGGTCCGCGTCGCACGGTTGCTGGCCTACCGGTTCGTGAAGGGCCAGGAGGACGGAGCGCCGGACGAGACTGTCGCGAGCATGGCGCGCCTGGCCGTGACCCAGTGCGACCAGAACGTCGCCGAGGTGCTGTTCCAGGGCATCGAGCACCGCAGCCTCGAGAACGCCGGCAACGGCGCCCCGCTCCACGGCGCCATCGAGGACCACTGGCGCTACGCCCAGGCGGCCACCGTCGCCTCGGGCACGATCGAGATCCAGCGGATGATCGTGTCCCGGGGCGTGCTCGGGGGTCGACGGTGAACCCCTCCATCCCCGAGGCCGCGGCCGAGTTCGGCGCGGCAGCCGAGCGGGCCTTCGCCGACCTCGGCGGCGTGGACACGGCTCGTCGGAGCGAGACCGACCCCGACCTCCGGTCCACCCGGGTGGCCCCGACGCTCGGCGCCCTCGGCATCGACGCCCTCGATCCGAGGGCAGACCTCGAGACCGCGGCCGCCGCCGGGGAGCTGTGCCGGGTCGCCGGGCGGGTGGTGCTCCCCTACCCCGTGGCGGGAGTCCTCCTCCGCGACCCGGCCGACGGGCTGCCGTTCGCCGTGGTCCCCGCCGACGTCTGCCGCGTCGACCACGGCGACCTGTTCGGCGAGTGGCGGGTGGCCGCCCTCGGCGGGCGGGCGCACTCGGCCGTGGCCGGGAGCCGCCTGGGCTCCAAGCTGGGCCCGTTCGTCACGGACCTGGCCGTCTCCCATCCCCTGCCCCGCGCCGCCGACGCAGACGTGCTGCTCCACTTCACGCTCAGCGCCTGGCAGATCCTCGGGGTGGTGGAGCGCTCGATCGAGCTGGCCGTGGACCACGTCAACACCCGGGTGCAGTTCGACAAGCCCATCGCCTCGTTCCAGGCGGTGCAGTTCCAGCTCGCCGACGCGGCCGCAGCGTCCGAGGGGCTCCGGGAGCTGGCGAAGTTCACCCTGTGGCGCCTGACCGCTTCCCCGGCCGACGCCCTGCCCGATGTGCTCGCACTCCGGGTCCAGGCCCTCGACGTGGCCCGGTCCGTGACCCGCACCACCCAGCAGCTGCACGGGGCGGCAGGGATGTGCGACGAGTACGACATCTCCGTGCTGTGCCGCCACGTCCAGCCCGCGTTGCGGCTGCCGTTCGGGGCGGAGCGCACGACGGCTGCCCTGGTCGACGCCGTGACCAGCCACGGGTTCGACAGCCTCTTCGCCCACGGGGGTGCCGGGCGGGCGGGCGCGGCAACGTGACCACCCTGTCCGGTCCGCCCCTCGAGGAGGCCGAGGGCGTCGGGGCGCTCACGATCGGCGGCTTCCTCGAGGAGGTCTGCGCCCGGTTCGCCGAGCACGAGGCGCTCGTCTTCGACGACCCACTCCTCGACGGTGCAACCGTGCGGTGGACCTACGCCGACCTGCGCCGGGAGGCCCGCCGGGTGGCCAGGGCGCTCGTCGGCGCCGGTGTCTCGAAGGGCGCACGCGTCGGCGTGCTCATGGGCAACCGGCCCGAGGCCGTGGCGGCCTTCTTCGGCGCGCCGCTCATCGGGGCCGTGAGCGTTCCGCTCTCGACCTTCTCGCCCAGGGCGGAGCTCGACTTCCTGGTGCAGCACTCCGACGTCTCCGTCCTGCTCACCCAGACCGGGATGCTCACGCGCGACTTCGTCGCGGACGTGGTCGGCCTCTGCCCCGAGGCCGCCCGCGATCCAGCCGGGGCCGTGCGGTCCACCACCTACCCGTTCCTCCGCCGGGTGGCGGCCGTCGGACTGGCCGGCGCCGAGGGTGGCGTGCAGCGCTGGGACGAGTTCCTCGGCGCCGGGGAGGCGGTCGACGACGCGCTGCTCGACGCCCTCCGCGAGCAGGTCTCCCCATCCGACCTCGGGCTGATCATCTACAGCTCGGGGACGACGAGCCGGCCCAAGGGCATGCTGCACAACAACCGGGCTCCCACCCTCCAGTTCTGGCTCCAGGCCCGGATCTTCGCCCGCCACGACCACACCCGGATGTGGACCGCCCTGCCCATGTTCTGGACTGCCGGCATGAACACCGCCATGGGCGCCACCTTGGCGGCCGGCGGGTGCTGGGTGATGCAGGAGGCGTTCGAGCCGGGCGAGGCGCTGCGCCTGATGGCCCGCGAGCGGGTGACCGAGCCCTACGCGCTCCCCCATCAGACCGCCGCACTGGAGGAGCACCCGGACTGGCCCACGACGGACCTGTCCTCGCTGCGGTGCGTCTTCGGGAAGTCCGCCTTCGCCCGCCACCCGACGGTGAACGGTGACACCGGGTGGAACATGCCCGTGGCCTACGGGCTCTCCGAGACGTGCGCCATCTTCATCACCCACTACTCGGACACGCCGCGTGAGCTCCTCAAGGAGAGCATGGGCCGGCTGCTCCCCGGCAACCAGCTGCGGATCGTCGATCCCGGTACCGGCCGTCTCCTCGGGCCCGACGAGAACGGCGAGCTCGCCATCAAGGGTCCGACGCTGATGGAGCACTACGTGAAGAAGAACCGGGAGGAGTGCTTCGACGATGACGGCTTCTTCCACACGGGCGACGCCGGCTACTACGACGACGACGGGTACGTCCACTGGACCGGACGCCGGACGGAGATGATCAAGACCGGTGGGGCGAACGTGTCACCAGCCGAGCTCGAGGTCGAGCTGCGGGCCTGCAAGCCGGTGAAGCTGGCCCGCGTGATCGGGATGCCAGATCCCCGCCTCGACCAGATCGTGGTGCTGTGCGTGACCCTGAAGGAGGGCATGGAGACCACCGCCGAGGAGATCATCGACTTCCTCCGGGGGCGTGTGGCGGCCTACAAGATCCCCAAGCGGGTGCTGTTCTTCGCCGAGGGCGAGATCCCGATGACGCGGAGCGAGACCAAGGTGCGCGACGACGAGCTCACGGCGCTGGTGGCGTCGCGGCTCGCCGCCGGCTGAGCACCGCGACCGACCCACCAACCTGTGCACGACGGAGTGAGCCATGACCACCACCCCTGAGGACACCGGGGCGCTCGACGCCTCGGACCTCGATCAGTACATGGGCGTCCCGATGGAGCCCGGCGAGCTCAAGGAGCCCGTGCAGGTCAACGACGTTCGCCGATGGGTCCAGGGCATGCACTACCCGAACCCCCTCCACTACGACGAGGACTGGGCGGCCGAGAGCCGTTTCGGCCAGATCGTCGCCCCGCAGTCGTTCACCGTGGCGTGCGACACCAGCCACGGCTGCTCCCCCGCCCAGGTGGGCCGCATCCCGAACTCCCATCTCATCTTCGGCGGCGACGAGTGGTGGTTCTTCGGCCCCCGGATCCTGCCGGGCGACAAGCTGGTGTGCCACCGGATGCCGTACGACTACAAGGTCACCTTCACCAAGTTCGCCGGGCCCACGTGCTTCCAGCGGGGTGACACGCTCTACATCAACCAACGGGGTGAGCGTGTCGCCCAGCAGCGGTCGACCTCCATCCGCTACCAGGTCCGCGAGGCCAGGGAGAAGCGGCTGTTCGACGAGCCGGGCGAGCCCGAATGGACCGACGAGGACCTGCTCCAGCTCGAGCAGCAGAAGCTCGAGTTCATCCGCCAGATCCAGGACCTGCGGCACGACAAGCGCCTGTTCTCCACCGTGAAGATCGGCGACCGGCTGGCACCCAACGTCCTCGGTCCCCACAGCCTCGCCAGCTTCACCACCGAGTGGCGGGCGTACCCGATGACCACCTGGGGGGCGATGCGCAAGGGCCCCACGACGGTGCGCGCCGAGGCGCTCGGGTACACGAAGGAGATGAGCGGCTTCGAGGGCGACCGGCGGATGGAGCGCACGAACCCCGAGCTGACCGACGGCGCCTACTACGGCCTCAAGCTCGCGCGCGAGCT
>Ga0209048_10003128_pt1 | contig 16216 bp, 7 predicted proteins | sample FrelakmetCRP12CR_FD_187146 | JGI IMG/M metagenome (GOLD analysis project Ga0209048, IMG submission 187146) | Freshwater lake sediment microbial communities from the University of Notre Dame, USA, for methane emissions studies - CRP12 CR (SPAdes)... | ecosystem: Environmental > Aquatic >... | reverse complement strand
AGGCCACCTGTTATAGTTCTTCTGTAGGCCGAACCCGAGTAGTCCTTGGTGATATTACTCATGGGGGTGATATTATATTTACCGGCTGTGTTTCCTGGAATCGCCCGCCAGATGCTGTAGTACGGAAGTGCAGCGGTGTTTGAATCGAGGGAACTCGCAATCCAGGAGACCGTCGCTTTTCCTCCCTGGTCAAACGGTATGTCCTTCACTGATAATATCTGTGGTAACAATGTTATCCCTATCCCCCAGCCGGTTACATTGACAGTATCGGGAGAGCTGAATCCATTGTGGATGAATATTATATGGCCGATCTTCGTACCCGCGGAAGTCGGTGCAAATGTTACAACGAAATTCTGGCTGGAATAGACGGGCAGGTTAGCGCTGCCCGGTATTACGCTGAATTCACCGTTATCAGAATAAACCGAAGTGATATTCATGGTCATTGTACCGATGTTACTGACAAGCAGATTGACCGAAGTGCCAGAGTTGATATAAACGTGCCCGAAATCAATGCTCTCTGATCCTGCAGAAAAGACCGGCCCGACAGGTACCTGGAACTTAATCCCGTATTTATAGATTGTAAGGAACAAATTGCCATTATCGCCGGCTGCAGGAATTTTTATACTGTCTACCGAGAACATATCGATTCTGTCTGCCATGCCCTGCACATCCATGAACATGCTGTCGCATTTTACGTTGAGGAATGATGCGTTCGGCCATTTTACTACTATGTCAGCGGATGAATTTTCACTGTTTGCAAATTTAAGTTTAAATGTGTCGAGTCTTAAGGGATTCTGGGGAATTCCGCGGAAGTCGTAATTTAAGAGCCCCCCACCATGCGTCTTAGAAGTTGACCTGGATGGAATGTCAACCCAGCGCGCATCGAGAAGTGGCGCCATCGGTGGCCCTTCATATTCAATCACACTCGGACTCAGGTTGTCTAGGCCATATGTGGCGAGCGGATGATTGCCGAAGACAGCATACAAATCGCTTCGTGGTGAATCATTGTCGTAGAGGTGAAGCAATATTTCTGCGAACTCCCCCGAAGTGGCGTTCCCGCTTACGTGAATTGTATCGGGTGAACTCGATCCGTTATGATAGAAGACAATATGGCCGTTTTTCATGCCCAGCGAGGTCGGGTGGAAGTATATTGAAAAAGACCGACTTGATGACGCTCCTATTGTGGCAACTATTGGAGATACGCTAAATTGGTTATTGTCCGAAAACACTGAATTAATAACAAGATATGCATCCCCATTATTGGTAATAGTCAACATTTTAAAGCCACCCGGATAAGGATATGGCAGTACGTCGCCAAAATCTATATTTCGGGTCGGGACTGAGAAAACTGGGCCGGTCGGAGCGGGGAATTTAACTCCGTACTTATAAATTGTAAGGGTAATATAACCATTATCACCGGCCGCCGGTAGCAAAACACTGTCCAGCGCGAACATATTGATTATGCCCGGCAAACTCTGCACAACCATGAACATGCTGTCGCATCTTGTGTTGAGTGTTGTTGCATTAGGCCATTTTACAACTATGTCAGCGGATGGATAAGCGTTGTCTGCAAATTTAAGTTTAAATGTGTCAAGTTTCAAGGAATTTTGGGGAATTCCCCGAAAGTCATAAAATAAGAGACCGGCACCGTGTGTTTTGGATGTAGAATGCGACGGGATGTCAATCCAGCGTGCATCTAGATCTGGTGCCATGGGGGGACCTAGAATTTCTACCACACTCGGACTCAGGCTGTCTATTCCGTAAGTTGCGGCAGGGTGATTGCCAAAAGTGTTTGAAATATAACCGTGAAGTTCAGAATTATCACTTAATGTAATCCATATATCGGAAAATTGCGAAGGCTGAGCTGCAACTTGGATGACACTCACCAAAATAAAGATGCAGCAGAAATAAAACTGTTTCATTGCGATTCCCCTCTCCAGTTGTTATTGTGACACAATTTATTAGATACTTTGGAGCATTTGTGATAAAACATTTCACCCCGCGCGGCCGAGGCTTACACCTATAAAAGTATAAAGTGCCTGTCCGAAAACTGGGTCTTTTACTCTCCCGTTGGGAAAAAATTAATCGGAAGCTTTAATCAGGAGTGTCAGTATTATCATACGAAGGAAATCTTAATTTGTCAAGCAAAATCCCGTTCAAATATATCCCGTTCTGTATGAATAAATGCGCAGATTCCCGCCCAGTGATATCCTGCAGCTCAAAACCGTCCGCTCTTGCTACATATAATATTCGGGGTTTCCACTGGTATTCACTGAAATAGGTTTATTTCACAAGGTGTTTTATCAAGTCGTGAATCATGCATCAATTTCCGTAAAAAACCCCCGGAATTGGCCTTTTTACCTGTTGTTTTACAATATCGCCTAGAATTTTAATCCTCTCTTAAAAAATGCTTGACAAAAGGGATCAAATTAATTATCTTTCCGGAAGATTACCGATAAAGTTATCGGTAAAGTAAACGCTACCTTCGATGAAATTCAAGGATTTGACCCAGGTTGATATGAGACCCTTGGCCAGGCTACGTTCGCACATCTTCTTGCGGTGCGCTAGTCTAATTTTTATTACTCCTGCCTTGCTCAGCTGCCAGCAAGATGTTGCCCATCATGTTATTAACCAGCTGGATCCGATCGTCGCACCATTTGAAATGTCCGCTTTGAAGCTGCCAAACATTTATACCCGGGAGTTTGATATACGGGATTTCGGGGCGCAGGAGGGAGGAGTGGTAAAGAATACCAAGGCTATCCAGACAGCAATTGAAAATGCCGCAAGAGCAGGCGGCGGGACGGTCCTTATTCCAAAAGGCATATGGCTCACGGGAGCGATTCGGCTCGAGGACAACATCAATCTGTATGTCGCCAAGGATGCGGAACTCCTGTTCAGCCAGGAGTTTGCGGATTACCTGCCGGTTGTGTTCTCCCGCCACGAGGATATCGAATGTTACAAGTATTCATCGTTCATTTACGCGGAGGGGAAGACGGGCATTGCAATCACCGGCGAAGGCATGTTAAACGGCCAGGGAAAGCCCTGGTGGGATTTAAAAGAATCCAAAAAGAATGCCGAGGCTCTTCTGAACGAAATGGCCAAAAATGATGTGCCTGTCAAGGAGCGGATTTTCGACGGAACGGACGGTCGGCAATTGCGTCCTGCTTTTTTCCAGCCTATGAATTGCAAGGATATCCTGGTGGAAGGAGTGACGTTTCTATACGGGGCCTTCTGGACTATCACGCCGACTTACTGCGAAAACGTGATTGTCCGCAGGGTCCACATCGAAACTGACGGATCCTACGGCCATACACCCAACGGCGACGGTGTCGATCCATCTTCCTGCAAGAACGTGTTGATCGAAGACTGCGATTTCAACACGGGCGACGACTGCGTCGCCATAAAGGCAGGCAGGGACAGGGACGGATTGCGCGTCAATAAGCCTACTGAAAATGTGGTGATCAGGAACTGCCGGGGCCGCCACGGTCACGGGGGGATTGTCATCGGAAGTGAGACCTCAGGCAGTATCAGAAACGTCTACGCAGTCAACTGCCAATTTATGGGCACCGACAGGATGGTTAGAATCAAGACCGCCCGGGGAAGGGGCGGGATTATCGAAAACGTGTGGTTTAAAGATCTTACCGGTTCGGAGATACTGAGCGAAGCGATTCATCTGAACATGCTTTACACCGGTGAGAGGCTCCCCGCACAGCCGGTTTCAAATGCCACCCCCTCAATCCGAAACATACATTTTGAGAATATCAGCTGTTCTTCCGGTAAAAGCTACTCTGTCGAGTTGCTGGGTCTTCCAGAAAGGCTCATCGAGAATATCTGGTTTAACGGTATCACGGCAAGCACTGCAAAAGGAATTAACATCTCGGATGCCAGGGGCATTCACATCAATAATTTCAAAATCACCCCGACAAAGATGCCGGTTTTCACCATCACCGATTGTCAGGATATTACGATTGATTCCCTCAAGTTCCCCGCTCTGACGGATCAGCTCCTCAGGGTAGAAGGAACAAACTCCCGGAACATCAAAATCCGGAAGTCGAATATTCGGAACCCCGAAAAGCTCGTTTATCTGGGAAGTTCTGTTTCAAAGCAAGCAGTACTGATAGAAGAATAACAGCTTTCGACAAAAGTTCTTTGACCTGCAACAACCTGCGCAGTGTTGTCACAACATCAACTCAATACAACTGATGTGAAGGTAATTATAATGAAATGTCTTCATAACTTAGAAAGGATTTTTCTTCTGATCTTTGTTTCATTTCAGGAAAAAAGAAGGAGTGTAGCGTGCCTCGCCATGGCGACGCTTACGGCTCTGAGCATGCTCTCGGCTCAGAACTCCGGAAAAATATCCGGTGTTATCGTCGATGCCGATTCACGCGAACCGCTCGTTGGATGCAACGTAACAATTCTGGGAACAAAGATAGGTGCTGCAACCGACCTGGAAGGAGCTTTCTTTATCCTCAATGTGCCTCCGGGTCAGTATGATCTTCAGGCTTCGATTGTCGGGTATGAAAGGATCGTTCAGCGGGGTGTTATTGTCAATTCGGGACGGACAACTACCGCGAATTTTAAGCTCAAATCATCGGCAATTGAACAGCAGGCTGTCATCATCGAAGCGACGCGACCCGACGTGGAAAAAGAAAAAACATCCACCAGCACCATCATACGCTCCGAAGACGTTAAACAAATAGCAGGTATGCGCGATGTGGGGGACGTCATCGGACTGGCGGCAGACGTCACGGACGGGCATTTCCGCGGCGGACGTGTAGGCGAAGAATTATATACACTTCAGGGGATGGGGATTGTCAATCCTTTGGACAATACGACGGGATTATTGCCGATAATGAGCGCAGTAGAGGAAGTTGAAGTCATCACCAGCGGTTTCGGGGCTCAGTATGGCAACGCACAATCCGGCGTTGTGAATATATCCATGAAGGAAGGGAAATCCGATAAATGGCGGACCCATATGGATATCAATACTAGAATGCCGGGAAGAAAGTATTTCGGCGCGAATGTCTTTGATCCGAATAACAACGCTTACCTTCGAACGATGTTGGACAGCAACAGCTGGCGTGCACCGAGCGCGGATGAACCCGGCTACGGATATTGGACTCAGATGGGCCAGACATTGGTCAGCCGTTTCGGCCGCGATACCGCGGTTCAGATAGCCGTTGCGCGCCAGTTATGGAGCCAATCGCGCAGGCGTTTCGACGATCTTTCAGCCGATGACAACATAGATTACTCACAGGAAATTTCCACAGGCGGCCCTATAAATGAAGATATGAAGTTGTTTTTCGCACTGCGCAACCACGTAACGTGGCCTGAGCTTCCTACGGAACATCCGGATGTGAATCAGCAAGTCATGGGAAACCTTGTCACCAATCTGGGCAGCGGTTCAGTCCTGCGGATCAGCGGCGCATACGGGCAAAACACTACGAATGAATTTTCAAGCATGAACAACTCAACCTCACCCGGATATTTCCGGTGGTTGTGGGACAATATAATGTCAATTCAGTCCCGCAAAAACACTAATTCCCAGATCGGCCTCCGCTTCACCCAAACTCTCGATCCAAAAACTTTTTATGAAATCAAGCTCAACGCTCTCATCACAAGGAACAAGCGCGGCTCATCTCCTTTCCCCATAAACATTCCGGATTCCTTGTTAGGCAGGGTCGACTGGAGTAAGCTGATGGCGCAGCCGGTCACGGCCCCTGATGGGTTTACGGTCGGCGCAGGCGACGATGATTTTACGGACAGCAAGACCCAGACATTTTCGCTCGACGCATCTTACACAAGCCAGGTTACAAAATCTCACCTCCTTAATCTTGGGATACAATCCAATTTATATGTCATTGACGTCAACGACCACAGGAGCATGACGAGCACCATCCCCCAGTATAACAGATACACAGCACGACCGTTTGAAGCCAGTTTGTATCTTCAGGACAAAATGGAATTTGAGGGAATGATTGCAAACGTAGGACTGAGGTGGGATCTCTGGGATCAAAATGTTAATTATAATCCGAACATATATGCTCCATACAAAATATACGATACCACGCTTCATAAGAATGTATACACCAGTGAAGCAATGAATGCCAAAACCCCGGTTATCGCCCGGCTGCAGCCGCGTGTCGGCATGTCCTTCCCGGTTTCGGTGAATACGGTATTTCATCTTAATTATGGGTCTTTCATGCAGAGGCCGTCGTTCCAATATATTCTCAATACGCAGTACCAGCCTGCTATTGCGGCCGGTAACCCCCTGAAGGCAATCACTTTGGGTAATCCAACCCTCAAGCCCCAAACCACGAACAGTTACGATGTCGGCATCATGCAGGGGTTGGGAGAAGGATTTACATTGGATGTGAGTGGTTACTATAAGGATGTAAAGAACCTAATTCAGGCAGCCACATTCTCCGACAGTCTCGGGACGAATGGATATACCTCCTACATCAACAGGGCTTATGCGGATATAAGAGGATTCCGGGTGGTGCTGACAAAGAGAAAAGGAAACCTTACCGGTTCTTTCAATTATCAATATAGTGTTGCCACCGGTAAAAGCAGCGCTGTGGGCAGCATGATGCCGAGTTTTTCACCCGATCAGCCGGCTGATTTGAAAAATACCTCGCTGAAGGACATACTGCTGGATTTTGACCGGACGCATAATATTCTCATCAGTCTCGGATATGTTACTGATAAGGATTGGGGATTTAATATCGGTGATGTTTACCCATTCGGCGATATCTCAATATCATCTCATTCTTTCATCCGGAGCGGCAGGCCATATTCATATGTGAATGACATCGGGATTACCGAAGTCGCCAACAAGCGCTCACCGATGGAATACACGACAAATGTACAGGTATCAAAAAACATCCACAACTTCTTCGGGCTGGAAGCAATGGTGTATCTGGAAGTGTTTAACATCTTTAACGATCAGATATTGAATTATGAATATATTTTCCAGTCGGATGTCTCAGGGCAGATCAACCCCAATATAACGTCGTACCTGTCTGGTGATTTGCGGTATCAGAACGACAAGAAAGCGAGAGATCCACAATTGGATTTGGACAAATCTTTCCTGATCTATACCAACCAACCGAGGTCGTTCAATCTGGGAATTGCCGTTGATTTCTGAAAATAACTTGCACAAGCACAAAATAAATATGAAATCACTGAAAATATCTTCCGTTCTGATGCTGGTGCTGTACTCCATGGCGTTCCCCCAGTCCCAGCGCTTTGAGGTTCATAAGCGGGGTATGCTGCACCAATCGGTTTTTAATACGGGTGATCTGGGAAGACCGCTGGATAACGGAACGGGTAAAGGATTGGAGGGTCAGCCTTCGTTTGAGTGGCCGGCCGGATTCCGTGCAATTATCGATAATATTCCTTACGTCGGATTTTATAATGCTTTCGGGGGAGGCATATATATCGCGGCTGATACCGGTATCGGTCCCCGCACCCGCAAGTACATTCAATGCGGCGCTGCAACCGATAATAGCGGTCATTCAATGACAGTTGAAAATGTTTATAGTTATCCCGTTGATCTTCAAAGGATTGAAAATTATCCGGTTTTATCGAACGGAGAACTGAATCCGGACTATAATCCGGACGAAGCAGAAGAAATAATTATATCCAAATGGGATACCCCCTTAGGAATTACATTGACCCGCACAAGCCGTTCCTGGAGTTATCCGGATTATGATGATTTCATTATCTACGATTATGAATTTGAGAATACAGGGAACCGCACCACACTCGATCCCCCCTACCGGGTCGATACACTGCGGGCGATCATCATCGCTCTGGGCTATTCGCTGGCACCATCCATGTTTGCAGGCGAGCGCGTGAATAACGGCGCCTGGCTGGAAGGAAGTTACAGAAGCGATAAACCGGACATTTCTAAGATGAGCCTCTATGCAAGGTTCGACTGGAAGCGGTATATGATTTACAACCATCAGATGGACGCAGTCCCCGATCCAAAATATTTTGACATGTGGGCGGGCACAGGCGAAAACGGAGGCGGTTTAACGGCCCCGCAAGCTGTGGGGATCTTACCGTTGTATTATGATTATTCCCATCTTGAAACGAAGGACATGGTGAATATCGCGCACGCGGGCGGCACGCTTTCGGATTCGCAGATAGTCTGGGATGAAAACAACAAATTGAAACAGCCCTATAACATCAGATGGGACAATGCTAATCTGAATATAGCCAAACTCCAGACCAACCTAGATTGTGAAGAGGTGCGATATAACACGCCTTTCAGAAGCAGCACGGATTCTGCTAATTTTGGAAATTACTGGATCGGCCGCGGAAAACCCAATTGGACAGCAACACTCAGGAACCCCACAGGCAAAATTTACGGATTCGGGCCTTACAGGCTAAATCCCCGGCAAAAGATGCATTTCGTTTGTGCCGAGGTTGCAGGTTTTGGCGCAGGTGCTGCGGGTGATTCGCAGTATGTGGATCTGGGGGGCGGCTGGGGGAATAACGGAACGCCGACGGAACCAAACCCCGGTGTTCACCCGGTGCCTAGTTGGTATGACACAATCAGGTACGAGAATTTAAACAATAAAGACCCGAATGCGGTCATGGGGAGCACATATCTTCAGAAACATCCGCTTCCGGACTATGTGAATTCCAATGTTGTCTCCATCCGCGACGTTGCCGACAGAGCTATCCAGATGCACAAAGGGGGAGCTCTGGTTAAATATGACACGCTGCAATTTGAACCTTCCGGTGGAGTTATCGGGGCATCTTCCTCAGGCGTATATAAAGTACCGATACCGTGTCCCGCGCCGGCGATACTCATTCAGAACACCGTTGCTGCGTCGAATAAAATAATCTGGGGGCCGGATGTGGAATCATTTGTCTCTGCCCGGCTGAGGGCGCCATTCAGCCACTATCTGGTAATGGTTGCAAACAGCCCGATAGGACCCTGGAAAATACTTGACAGCGCCGGAAGGCGTGATTCCAGGTATTATAAGGCTACGGCGGGATTGGGAAACACTGCGCCTTTGGTACTTCACGACAGCGCTTATGTTTATGTGGATTATAACAGCGATATCGGTGCCGGTTATTATTATACCGTCATCTCGGTCGATTCAGCGGGCGGCAGGAGCGGCAATACGAATTTAACATTCCATAATACTCAGGCCCCTGCGGTAGCATCTCTGGGAAAGGTTTACGCATCGCCTAATCCGTTTGTTGTAAGCTCCCGCTCATCCGGTACTTCACAGGGGGGAGATATCGCAGACAAGATAGGATTTTTCGGGCTGCCTGCGCGCTGCACAATACGGGTATTCTCATACAGCGGTCAGCTAGTCGGAACTGTAGAGCACGACGCCGACGAATATTCGACCGAGTGGTTTCAGATATCCCGGAACAATCAATGGATTGCATCGGGCGTGTACTACTTTACTGTCGATGACAATAATGGTAATCGGTCATGGAACAAGTTTGTTATTATTCATTGATAAAAAATGAGAGCAATGAAAACGAAAGCTAAATTCTTCTTATTGCTGTTCATCCTTGTGTTTGGTGCGTCGGCAGCACTCGCGCAGAAGGTCGCAACAACTTCGATGCAATTTCTTAAGGTAATGCCGTGTGCCCGTGCCACCGCCTTGGGCGATGCTTACAGCTCGTGGGCTTCAGGAGCGGAAGCAGTTTTCTGGAATCCGGCAGGCGTGGCATTTATCCAGAATCAGGAAATTACGACGACCTATATCAATTGGATCTTTGATGCACAACAGGGCGCGTTTGCATACGCGAGGCCGTTTTTTGATATCGGTGCATTGGGCCTCCAAATTCAGTATATCGATTACGGCACGTTCGAAGAGGCGGTTTTGTACCGGCCGGACATTAAAGAGATTACAAACCCCGGCCTGACCGGAAGAGAATTTCATCCTTTCAGTTACGTTGTCGGCCTCACCTATGCCAAGACTCTGACAGAACGGTTCTCCACGGGTATTACCTTCAAGTTTGCCCATGAATCGCTTTTTTCCGAGAGTACGGTAAGAGCTCTCAATCCGAACAACGGCATTGAGCAGGATGTCAACACGTACGGGAATGCCTATCTCTTTGACTTCGGTATCCGGTACAACACCGGATTCCGGACAATTCAAGTTGCCGCGGCGGTTCAAAATTTTGGTCCGGAAATAGAGTATGCTCTGGAAAAGAATTCCGCGCCGCTGCTGTTCCGCGTCGGTGTGGCTGCTGATCTGGCGGGACCGAACAGCCTTCTTCTGGAGAACGAAGACAACAGGTTGGGAGTTGCGTTCGATCTGTTCCAGCCCAACGATTTTGATATTCAGGCGCACACTGGAATCGAATACGAGTATGCCCACACTGTTGCCTTGCGCATGGGTTACAAATATAATTACGACAGCGAAGGATTTACAGCCGGGGCCGGTTTTTATCAGACTATCGGCAATGTCAAATACTCCGTTGACTATTCGTACGGGGCCATCGGAAATTATCTTGGAAGCGCCCATCGTTTAAGTTTAGGGATCGGAATACAATGAAGAACATAACCAATATTGTCCTGACAGCCTGCCTGCTTCTTCTCGCATTTCGGCAGGATGCGCTTGCGCAAGCATACAATCAATCCTTATCCATGCAGGGTGTGAACCAGACGACCATTGTTTCTGCATCATCCCGTGCGATGGGTGGCATAACGATGGGATTAAAAAATAATGTCGCGGTGATGTTTTCGAATCCAGCTGCTTTACACACCATTGATGGCGTTCAAATATCGGTTGGAGCCCTCCAGCAAGATATTAACTCTGAACAGACACAACAATGGTTTCCGATGGCATATTATTCCAATTTTAGTCTGTTAATGCAGGATTTGACGAGGAACATCCCCGATCCAGACACGATCAGAAATAATCCCCCGAATGCGGGGGATTCAGTGCAACGGCCTTTCGACGGGCTGGGGCCGGACTGGAATCATTCAAAACATCAAAAAACGCACATCCAGGGTTTCATAGGTGCCCCGTTCGAACTGGGCGGCATAAAATTTGCCGCAGGACTTGGCATTACCGAGTATGCCAATTTAAATTATTTCTATCAGAACAATAATGTTTTGTCTCCCGACTTTGGATCCTACAGGTCGGGTATTTTTATCCTTCCACCTAGCGACAGAGATTTAGACGCAATCCCGGTTTACTGGTATCAGACTGTCCGGGAAAGGGTCGGGTCGATCTACGGATACGGGGGTGCTGTTTCGGCTGAATTGTCGGGAACATTTTCGCTCGGGTTTAGTGCCATGCTATTGGACGGAACAACGGATGATTATGAATCGGTCACGAGCCGCGGTGTCCTCCGCATGCACAGGAATTTTTTCGGGCTCTATAGATATCAAAACGATACATCGAAAGTCGGCAAATCGGATTATAGCGGCTTCGAATATACGATCAGCGGCCTGTTCAACAGGGAAAATTTTACGCTCGGATTTGCTCTTCAGCCCTCGGCTACGATCACCCGGAAGTATAATGGTAGCAGCAAAATTGATACGACAGGCAACGTCTCGATCTCGTATGAGGAAAGCGGAACCGATAAAATAAAATTACCCTGGCGGGGAACAATTGGTATTGGAGCAACGGTGCGTCAGAACATCACGATCGGAGTGGAGTATGAGTTTCTCCCCTTTGGTTCCGCCGCCTACTCTAACGACAGCTCATCCTTAAAACCGTGGCTGGATTGTTCTTCATTCCGCGTAGGGTTTGAATATTTGCCACTGCCCGAGCTCACCCTGCGGGCCGGATACTTCACAAAGGCTGAAGTCTTTGAGCCGGAAAGTAATTATAACACCGGGGAAGCGGTCTCCTCTTCAGGTTACTCCGGCGGATTCGGTGTGAACATCGGCGATGTACATTTCAATCTTGCGTACGAGTATCTAAAAGTAGAGTATGAAGACAAGTGGTCGACGAATATAAATCTTAATTCAAAAGTGTATCAGAACTTTGCAGCGGATGTGGCATATAAGCTGCCCTGGTAAATCAATCGGATTACGAACAAAATATTTAATAACATTCAATAATCTTAGGAGGAATCATGAAACAAACATCTATCAATTTGTGTCTGTTCCTGTTGTCTGTTGTTTCCATAATGTTCATTAAAAGCGAGAGCATCGCTCAGGCAGTCCGTACAAACGGATCCGGTGGGGGCAATTGGGATTCAACTGCCACGTGGCAGGGGGGTGCCGTTCCTTCTAACGTCGATGATGTTATCATATCGGGCGGTGATTCTGTCAATATCAGATCTTCCATTGCCAGCAGTATAACCGTCAACAGTTTAACAATAGAGCCGAATGCAAAACTTGTAAACTCATTTTCAACCGATGTGATATCGCTATCAGTGACAGGCATTATGACAATCGATTCCAGCGGATGGTACTACGGCAACAGCACTAGCGTGACCACCTGGCCTATGGCAGGAGGCTACAGCATTCACCCTGCCAGCAATTACGTGCAAACAGGTTCCGGCAGCAGTACAATCGGCCAGGCGGGGAGGGCGACTTTCGGGAATCTAATAAATGCAAAAACCGGCAGCGGTTCCACGTGTGCCGTAAGTCTCACGATTTTGGGTGATCTCACTGTTAAAACCGGTGCTAACGGCACAACTTTCAGGGGGACATATAGAACAAACGGCAACCTCACTCACCATGTCTACGGTAATGTCAAAGTCATCAGCGGCCAGTGGGTAGCCGTCGACGATCCCACGGGTGGTGCGGGGATAACGGGTATATGGAACGTCGACGGGAATGTGACAGTCGGTGATCCGTCGACTGCCCTGAGTATGGCGCGCATGGGTCCGTTTGCCAGCGCAGACGGAGGTCTGGCCAGAACAGGTATAATCAACATCGGTGGAAATTTAACTGTCATCAATGGCGGCAGGCTTCAATGCGGAAGCAGTACGAGCTCAACAGATACAACTGAATTTGGGATAATAAATCTGAAAAGAAATCTCACAACGGACGCAACTGCCATAATGGCGACCAATTCGAAGGGTCGGTTTGCTTTTAATTTTGTGGGAACAGACACGCAAACGGTGTCTCTCGGCGGACCGTTCAAACTTTCTTCCACAAATCCCAATGCTTTGCTCACGGTTTATGACACGATCGCTGGGGGCTCGCATGTGGTGTTTACGGGCGGCAAACCATGGTATTCCTCTTCTGTGGGAGCGCGAAACGGTGACGGCGTTTTTGTTGTGGAGGGGTCTTTGTCTTTTGGTGCTTTCGATACTTTGAGAGGGTTACAGGCGTTTATCCTCAAAGACGGTGCGACACTGAATACAAAAAACCCCTTCGGTTTAGATACAACCGGGAGTATCCAGGTTAAAGGATCTCAAACTTATAGTACAGCGGCAAATTACGGTTATAATGGCGCAGCACCGCAGGTCACGGGCATGCTGCTGCCGGCGACTGTTAACAATCTTGCAATTAATAATTCGAACGGCGTTACACTATCGCAGCCAACTGTCATTAACGGGACCCTTTCACTTATGGCCGGCGTATTCGATAACACGATACCCTTTACCCTTGGCACAAGCGGATCCATAGTGTACGGCGGCGGAAGTTTGTTGATCCCAGTTTCTGTGGAATCATCAGGAGGGACGGCTATTCCGCAATCGTTCTTTGTGGATCAAAATTATCCGAATCCGTTCAATCCTTCCACTGTAATAAGGTTCGGCCTGCCCAGCCGATCGTTCGTTTCGGTGAGATTGTTCAATATACTCGGGCAAGAAGTCGCAAATCTGTTCGGGGGATACCGGATGGCAGGAGTATATGAATTAAGGTTCGACGCGTCGAACCTGACATCCGGCATGTATTTTTACCGAATTCAAACCGACAATGCCGTCGCCACTAAGCGGATGATTCTGATTAAGTAATAATCCACGGGGACTTAAGCATCAGGTGCATTATCTGTCCGTCATACTGTCCGCCATTCTTTTACACGCTGCATCCTTCTGCACGAAGCAGGTAACCCATCAGTTGAAGGAGGACGGGTGGTCGCACCGGCTTGCGGAATCGTTTTTGCTTCGTCATCCGAATGCCCTGACCTGCGATTCCAGCTCGCCGAACAAAAAATGGAATTACGAACAGGGATTGATGCTCGTTGCTCTTCATCAAATGTGGTTGCACAGCGGCGAAGAAAAATATTTTGAGTTCGTGAAAAATAATCTTGATCAGTATGTGGAAGAAAGCGGGGCAATCAAGACGTATAAAATTACAGACTACAACCTGGATAATATAGGGCCCGGAAGGGCATTGCTCGAGTTATACCAAAAAACCGGAGCGGAAAAATATCGGAAGGCGGCTGATACCCTGCGCAAACAACTCCGCGAACAACCCAGGACTAAAGAAGGCGGATTCTGGCATAAAAAAATCTATCCGTACCAAATGTGGCTGGATGGATTGTTCATGGCTGAACCGTTTTATGCTCGATATGCCAAATTGTTCAAGGAACCGGAGGCGTTTGAGGATATTGCAAACCAGTTCATTATCATAGCCGATCACACAAGAGATCCAAAGACCGGTCTGTATTACCACGGATGGGATGAAAGCAAGAAGGAAAGGTGGTCGAATCCCGAGACAGGCTGTTCGCTAAATTTCTGGGGGAGGTCGATCGGATGGTATATGATGGCACTTGTGGATGTCTTGGACGATTTCCCGGCCGACAATCCAAAGAGAACGAATCTGATAGGGATATTCAGAGATCTTTCAACTGCTTTGTTGAAGTTTCGCGACGAGAATACACAGCTCTACTATCAAGTCATCGACCAGCCGAACAGGCCCGGGAACTATCTTGAAGCATCAGCCTCCTGTATGTTTGCCTATGCCATGGCAAAGGGTGCCAACAAAGGTTACCTGGAGAAGAAATTTTTCGTGGCTGCTCAAGAGACTTTCGAGGGAGTGGTAAAACAGTTTGTAATAAGTAATTCCGACGGATGTCTCGATTTGCAGGGAACGTGCAAAGCCGCCGGTCTGGGAGGCAATCCGTACCGTGACGGCAGCTTTGAATATTACGTGGGCGAGTCGCAGTGCACAAACGATATGAAGGGAGTTGGCCCATTCCTGCTTGCGGCGATCGAGATCGAAAAAAGCAGTGGTCACCTCCGGCAAGATATTAATTTAAAATAGGTAGGAATATGGTCAAGCGCAAACAGATCACACTGGACGATATAGCAAAGAGGCTAAAAGTTTCAAGGGTGACGGTATCCAAAGCACTCCGGGGTCACAGCGATATTTCGATAGAGATGACCAGGCGCGTCCGCCAGGTCGCCCAAGAGCTGGGCTACACGCCCAATATCATCGCCAGGAGCCTCTCTTCCAGGAAATCCGGCATGATCGGGCTGGTAGTGCCGAAAATAGCGCATCATTTTTTCAGCTCCGTCATAGAGGGCGTTTATGACACGGCCTTTGAAAACAAGTATGAAACCATCCTGACGGTTTCGCAGGAAAATTCAGAACGGGAATGGAAACACCTGCAGACGCTTGTGGCTATGCGGGTGGACGGGATAATCATTTCGATATCAAGGGAAACGGAAAACGTCAAGCGTTTCAAGTGGATCCGAAAAACGGGCATCCCACTTGTATTCGTGGACCGAAAACCGGAGCCATCGCTTCCGGGTTTCAGCACGGTGCTCACAGACGATCACGACGGCGCTTACCAGGCAGTGGAACATGCTATCAAGATCGGTTACCGGAGGCTGGGTTTCATAGGCGGCAACATAAACATTAACATCGGCAAGAACCGGCTCCAGGGATTTGAGGATGCGCTGCGCGAATACCATATAGCGATTAACCGGGACTGGATAATTCCGGGCGGATACGGAAAAGAGGACGGATATAACGGACTGAAAAAGCTGCATCAGATGGGCCAACTGCCGGAGTTTGTTTTTGCCGCCACGTATCCCGTAGCCCTGGGAATATACGAGGCTGCGAAGGATTTGGATATACATATTCCCGACGATATCGACATCATCTGCTTTGGCGACAGCGACGTAGGGCGGTTTCTCTCGCCTGCCATCAGCGCCGTCAGGCAGCCTGCCCGCGAGCTGGGCATGCGGGCTGTGCAGATACTGCTTGAAAACATCGCAAGCGCCGAAGTTACGCACGAACATCACGTCATGCTTCCGACCCAACTGGTGATACGTGAAACCTGCGCAACGAAAAAGGCTCAGATCAGGAAACCAC
>Ga0209048_10003127_pt1 | contig 16217 bp, 14 predicted proteins | sample FrelakmetCRP12CR_FD_187146 | JGI IMG/M metagenome (GOLD analysis project Ga0209048, IMG submission 187146) | Freshwater lake sediment microbial communities from the University of Notre Dame, USA, for methane emissions studies - CRP12 CR (SPAdes)... | ecosystem: Environmental > Aquatic >... | reverse complement strand
CGCGCAACTCGGAGCGCTGGAGGGTCCCCAGCACGCGCGTCACCTCGGCCGCGACCATCGACCACCGCTCGGCCGCGAGGGCGTTCAGCGTCTTGCGGGCGGCGGGAGAGATCCCGGCGAGGGTTCCGTTGAGGGCCGTGCTCCGCTGCTCCGGTGTCAGCTGCAGGGCGAAGACCGCGTCGACGGGCGCCAGGGATGTCGCGAGCGTCTCCAGCTGGCGCCGGACGAGCGAGGACGCCGTGTCCGCCCGGAACTCGTACTGCGGCTCCACGGCATCGCTGGCTGCCTGGCGGGCGGCGGCGGTCTGGACGGTCGATTCGAACCGGATGGCCCGCGGCGCCCGGATCTGCTGGGGCGCAACGCTGCCCTCCTGGAGGTTATAGGCCTGCGGGAGGTCGCCGATCGAGAGGATCGCGGTCAGGCCGGCGACCAGCAGGACGGTTGCGACCGCGAGACGGACCGCATCCCGCCGCGTGAAGCGGGCAACGCGGTCGAAGCGCCGGGAAAGCATGGGATCAGCTCGTGGGCGGGCCGCCGGCCGATCCGGCGCCACCGCCTCCGGGTGCCGCGGCATGCGGGTTCGTATCGTGCGCCGCGAGGTCCGCGGCCGCCAGCGCTTGCGCCACGAGCCCGCTGACATGCTTCCCGTCCGCGCGGCCGCGAGTCGGCCCGGCGAGCCGGCCCATCACCCGTCCGAGGTCGCGGGCCGACGCGGCGCCGGTCGCGGCGATGGCGTCGGCGATCAGCGCGTGCAACTCGTCCTCGGCGAGGGGCTGGGGGAGGTACGCGGCGATGATGCCGATCTCGGCCTCTTCCTTCGCGGCGAGGTCCTCGCGGCTCCCGTTCCGGTAGGCCTCCACGGATTCGCGGCGAGTCTTCACCTCGCGGGCGAGCACGGCAAGCGTGGCGTCGTCGGAGAGCTGGGCGTGGTTACGCTTCTCGAGCGCGTAGACGTTGCTCCAGACCATCCGCAGGGTATCGCGGCGCAGCACGTCACGCGACCGCATGGCGGCGGTCATGTCGTCGTGAAGGCGGTCTCGAAGGGACACCGGCGGTGGCTCCTGTCGCGTCGGGCGCCGTGTCGGCCGTGCCCTGCCGGGCGGGGTGGCGACGTGGCGCCCATTGGCGCTGGGGGCCTCCGGGGCCCGGGATGCGGGCCGGGGAAGCAAGTGGAACCGGGCGGTGGGTGCGGTACGGCTGATCGACCGGGTTCGGCCGGTGCTTGCCCGCGCCGCCGGTCCCGGCGGCTAACCCTGCTGGCGGGCGGCCTTCTTGCGCTTTGCTTCCTTCCGCTTCCGCTTCACACTGGGCTTCTCGTAGTGCTCGCGACGGCGAGCCTCAGCGAGAATGCCGGACTGCTGGATCTTCTTGTTGAAACGGCGAAGCGCGCTCTCGAAGGTCTCGTTCTCACCAACGCGGATTTCTGCCAATGCCGGGATCACCTCCTCCGCCCTGGGATCGTCTGGTCCGCGGCGCCGCCGGGCGAATGTCGGCGCACGCGTACTCGGCGACACGCGCGAACGCGGCCTCCGGGCCCGGCGGAGTGTAGCCCCGGCGAGGCGGCGTTGGCAAACGCAGCGGTGCCAGGCCGACCGGCGGTCGATGCGGGGCGGAGGCCGGGCCACACGCGCGGCTCCTGTCGTGCGCGTGACGTTCGCTCCGGCGGCCGAACCCCGGATCCGCGGCTTCGCCGTGCGCGTTTCGGGCACGCGCCGCACGAGCGCGGCTCACGAGGCAAGGGGCCGCCGGCGCCGGTCGACTGCGCCGAGTCTACCCGCCGGCTACTCCCCCGCGGCGGGCCCAGCGACAGCAGGCAGCAGGGACAGCGCGATCCGGAGCGGGGTCCGGGCGCGGATGGAGTGCGGCATCCCGGCCGGCATCCGGAACCACGTCCCAGGGCCAAGCGCGTGCGGCTCGCCGCCCACGACGGCATCGCCTTCGCCATCCAGGACGTGGACGACCGCCGGCCGGGCGGCCGTGTGCTCGGACAGCTCCTCGCCGGGCGCGAACGCGAAGAGGACAAGCCGGAGGTCCGGCCCGTCGTACAGCGTCTGGCTGTGGATTCCACGGGGCACGTGGGGTGCCTCGGCGGTGATGTCGGCGACGAAGAACGCGGGCTCGGCGGGTCCGGACATGCTGGCCACCTCCGCCCACAACGGTACGCCGCCGCGGCGCGACCGGCACGATTCCGGACCGATCATCGCGTCGGGAGCGGGATCACACCGTTGCGTTGCCGGCCGCCGTCGTCCAGGATGCGCCGATGACAACGACACGGCGCACCCTCGTCGATCTCCTGGAGGGGGCGGCCGCCCGGTACGGGGATCGCTCCGCGCTCGCGATCCGGCGCGACGAAGGGACGGTCGGGGCGTGGAGCTACCGCGAGCTCGACCGGCGGAGCCGGCTGGCGGCGTGGCGGCTGCGATCCCGCGGGCTCCAGCCCGGCGACCGGCTGCTGACGTGGTCGGCGTCGTGCCCGGAGCTGGCGGCCGTGTACTTCGGGGCGATGCGGGCGGGCCTCATCCTCGTGCCGCTTGACCTGCGAATGGCCCCGACCACGGTCCGGCGAATCGCCGAGCGGTCCGGGGCGAGGCAGCTCGCCATCGGCACCGGACGGGACGCGCCCGATCCCGCGGAGGCTGACCTGGACCACCTGCCCACTGCCACGATCGACGACCTGTGCGCCGAGCCGGGTGCGGGCTTCCCGGCCGACTGGGAGGCCGCGCTGGGCGCCTGGGCGCGCCCGATCCCGGAGGATCCCTACCTGCTCGTCTTCACCTCGGGAACGACCGGGACTCCCAAGGGGGTCATCCTGGCCCACGAGAACACGATCGCGGGCGTCGACGGGTTCCACCCGATCGTCCCGGACATCGAGTATCGCGTCGTGTCCGTGCTCCCGCTGGCCCACCTCTTCGAGCAGGCCATCGGGCTGTACCTCACGCTCGACCTCGGCGCTGACATCCTGTATGTCCGGACCCGCAACCCGCGGGTGGTGTTCGAGTCGATCCGTGGACATCGGACCACGGCGATGATCGTGGTCCCCCAGATCCTGGAGCTCTTCTGGTCCGCCCTGGAGCGCGAGGTCGAGAAGCAGGGCCAGGCCGCGTCGTTCCAGCGCGCGCGGATGATCGCGCGCCACCTGCCGATGGTCGCCCGGCGCCGGATCTTCCGGCGGATCCACCAGCAGCTTGGCGGCGGCCTCCGGCTCCTGGTGTCGGCTGGAGCCTTCCTCCCGCCGGCCGTCCAGCAGGGATGGGAGGACATCGGGGTCGTGGTCATGCAGGGGTACGGCGCGACCGAGACCGGCTCCGGGGCGTGCACCACCTGGCGCGATCATCCCGTGGGCGCCGTGGGTCGCCCCGTCCCCGGGGTGGAGATGCGAATCGCCGAGGACGGCGAGATCCTGTTCCGGGGTCCCAGCGTGACCCGGGGATACTGGGAGGACGCAGCCGCAACCGCAGCTGCGTTCACCGACGACGGCTTCTACCGCTCGGGCGACCTGGGCCGGCTCGACGAACGCGGCCGGCTCGTCCTCCACGGTCGGAAGCGGGACATCATCGTGCTGCCCAGCGGCCTGAATGTCTTCCCCGAGGACATCGAGAACGCGCTCCGGGTCGCGGGCATCCGGGACTCGATCGCCCTCGAGACGGAGCCTGGACGGATCGAGGCGATTGTCCTCGCCCCGATCGCGGCGCAACGGCTCGCGGAGGATGGCATCGCCGCGCAGCCGACCGGGGCGTTCGGGGACGAGCGTGACATCCCGCGCATCCGCGCCGAGGTGGACGCCGCTGTGAAGGCCGCCAATGCGACGCTCGCAGTCCAGGCGAGGGTCGACGCGTGGCGGTTCTGGCCGGACGTCGACTTCCCGCGCACGCTCACGCTCAAGGTGAAGCGTGACCAGGTCCGCGCCTGGGCCTCTGTCGCCGCGCCGCTCCCGGTCACGGAGGGCCCATAGGACGGGCCGCGGGGGGCAGATGACCGACGGCGCACCTCACCCGCGCGGAATCGGCACCTCCGACCCCACCGACGCGAGCGCCGCCGCGAGGCTTTCCGTCCTCGGGTCCGGTGACGAGGCTGGCGACCACGGGTAGAAGACCAGCGTGGAACCCACCTGGCGCAGGACGAACCGGACGTCGGGCGGGAACTGGACCCGCCCCGGGCCGCTCGTGATGTACGCGGCGAGGTCGCGACCGCCGTCCGAGGCGAGGGCAACGTCGGGGAACTCGTAGACCACGACATAGCCGCCGGCCGGGTCGTCCGGTAGCACGGCATGGAACGGCCAGCGCGCGACCGCGGCGAATGACGGGGGCTCGGCGGGACGGATCGCCGAGAGCGTCGACTCGAGCACCAGCCCCTCGGCGTGGAGGGCGCCTTCCAGCTGCGCGCGTGTCGTCTGCACCGCAACGGAGACGGAGGGCGGCGCGGTCGGGAGCGGCTGGGACGGGCGATCGGCCGGGACCGCGCCACCGCACGCGGCCAGGAGGCCACCCGCGGCCATGCAGGCAACGACCAGCGCCCGGCCCGCGGCATGCGCCCCGCCGAACCGGCGAGGACCCGTCACCCGGGCGGCCACTGCATCGCCCGGCCGCCCAGCAGGTGCACGTGGAGGTGATCGACAGTCTGTCCGCCGTCGGCGCCGGCGTTGACCACGAGCCGGTAGCCGCCGTCGGCGATCCCCTCGGAGCGCGCCAGCGCGGCCGCGGCCGCCAGGAGCCGCCCGACGATGGGCGCGTCGACCTCCCTTAGGTCGAGCGCAGAATCGATATGCGCCCGCGGCATGAGCAGCAGGTGAACCGGCGCCACCGGGTGGAGGTCCCGGATCGCGACGATCAGCTCATCCTCGTGGACCTTCGCGGCCGGGACCTGGCCGGCGACGATCCGGCAGAACAGGCAGTCAATGCTCACGCGAGACCTCCGCTGGACGAGGGAAGGCCGGGCGGCGCGTCTGCCCCGGGACCGAAGCGTACGACGGTATCCGGGATGGGGCCGCCGGGGAGCCTTCCGGGCGGTCGCGGGACCAGCCCGAGCAGGCGACCCACGACGCGTTCCGGGTCGACCGGGTCGATCCCCACGATCGCGACGCGGGCTAGATCGCCGGCGAGGATGTCCGGACCGGGACGTCGCGCGAGGGACCCCGGACGTGCCGCCACGCCGCCCATCGCGCGCACGAGGACATGATCCTCCGCGTGCCCGATCCAGCCGCCAGCCCGGTCGGGCTGCTCGAAGAGGACGCGCCGCTCGGCTCCGATCGCGCGGGCGGCGAAGCGGCGGTGCACCGAGGCAGCGAGCGCCAGGAGCTCGGTCGCCCGCGCCCGCCGGGTGGGCTCCGGGACGTGGCCGGCCATCCGCGTCGCCGGCGTCCCGGGTCGTTCGGAATAGCGGAACACGTGGATCCCGGCGAGGTCGAGCGACCGGACGAACGCGAGCGAGCGCTCCCAGGCCGCGTCATCCTCAGTAGGGAAGCCGACGATCATGTCGGCATGGACCGCGGCCTGCGGGACGGCGGCCCGGATGCGCGCCACGACCCCCGCATAGGACGCCGTGTCATAACGACGCCCCATCCGGCGGAGCACGCCGTCATCGCCCGACTGGAGCGGCAGGTGGAGGTGCGGCAGGCAGCGCCCGGCCCCATCGCTCAGCCACGCTCCGAGCAGGTCGTCATCCACGTGCTGCGGCTCGATCGACGAGAGCCGGATCCGCTCCACGTCGGTCTCGGCGAGGATCCGCCGGACGAGGCCGGCCAGCGTCAGCGCGCTCCGGGCGTGCGCGCCGCGAGCACCTCGCTCGGACCAGCCGCCGTCGTACGTGCCGATGTTGATCCCCGTCAGGACGATCTCGCGGTGACCGGCGGCCAGCGCGCGACGCACGTCCGCGAGCACCACGGCCGGGTCCACCGACCGCTCGGCGCCGCGCGCCCGCGGGATGATGCAGTAGGTGCAGTGGAACGAGCAGCCGTCCTGCACCTTCACGAAAGCGCGCGTCCGGTCGATCCAGGCCCGTCCGTCCGCAGTGCCCTCCCTCTCGACGCCGGCGAGGGTCGGGAGGGGTCCGTCGAGCGAGCCCGCCGCGCCGGCCTGGCCGGGATCCCCGCTGCTCCCCGCCGCGCCGGCGTGGCCGGGATCCCCGCCGCTCCCCGCCGCGTCGAGCAGGCGGGCCACGTCCGCGAGGAGCTGGTCCCTGGCCGCGTTGTTCGCGAGCAGCGCGCGGGGGTCGTCGCGGGCGAACCCGGCCGAATTCACAGCCACCGAGCAGCCGGTCACGATGACGGTGGCGTCCGGGCTGGCGCGGCGGGCGCGGCGGGCGGCCTTGCGCGATTTGTCGTCTGCGACCGCGGTCACGGTGCACGTGTTGACAACGTGGAGCTCCACCGGCGCGCCGTCATCGACCAGCTGGACGCCGCGGCCGCGCAGGAGCCGCGCCAGCGCGTCCATCTCTGCCTGGTTGACCTTGCAGCCGAGATTCGTGATCGACGCGCGCCGGATTGGCCCCCCGCGGTGCGCCGTGAGCGTCCCGTCGATCATCGCCCGGTCACCAGAGCGCCGGCTTGGTGGACATGAGGAATGCGATCAGCCCGACGGCGGTGGTGATGCCGTACGCCACGTATCGCTGGCGCCGGGCCATGGCCCGCCAGGCGTCGCGGTCCGCATCGCTCGTGATCCCCTCGCGAGCCTGGAGACGGCGCAGTGCCGGTCTCTGGAACGCGAAGGCCACGACCGCGGTGACCGCGTACGTCGCCAGGCTCACGAGCAGCCACGGCTGTTCCAGCATTCGCGGCCCCAGCACGCCGACCATCAGGAGGCCGGTACCCGCGAGGCCGATCCCGATGACGACTGTCCCGTGCGCCTGCAGCCAGGTGAGCCCGCGGACGAAGCGGCCCTGGTCCCGTGGGCCTGCCCCGGCCGCCACGGAGCGGTTTCGGAGCGTGAACGGCAGCAGCAGGCTCGGCACAAACAGCGAGACGGCGAGTGCGACGTGGGTCACCAGGATCAGCGGGAAGAGCGGGGCGAGGTTCGGCATCTTCAGCCGGCGCGGCAGGGCGAGCGGCCCTACCCGGCCGGGCGCTCAACGTCCAGGGCGACCCAGTCGCCCTCGGTCTCCCGGCCCACGATGAGGAGGCCGGCGGCGCCGAACGCGGACCGGACGTCGCCCTCGCGGTCCACGAAGATGCCAGACGCGAGGAGCCGACCGCCCGGCCGAAGCTCGTTGCGGAGCCCCGGCGCGAGGGTGACGAGCAGGGATGCGATCAGGTTGGCCGCCACGAGGTCGAACGGTCCTGCGCCGGACGGAGCGGACCCCTGCCACGCGCGGACCCGCCGGGCCAGCCGGTTGCGCCGTGCGTTCGCGAGCGTGGCCTCGATCGCGATCGGGTCCGTGTCCACGCCGACCATCTCGCCGGCGCCGAGCAGGCCCGCCGCCACTGCCAGCACCCCCGACCCGCAACCGACGTCAAGGAGCCGGGCGCGCCCGTCCCTCGCAGCGCCGTGCGCCAGGAGGCCTTCGTCCGCCCAATGCTCGATCCCGGCGAGGCAGAGGCGCGTCGTGGGATGGAGGCCCGTCCCGAACGCCATTCCGGGGTCCATGGCGATCACGACGTCACCCGGCGCCCGGCGGTGGCGCCGCCATGTCGGCCGGATCACGATTCGTCGGCCGATCCGCATGACGCGCACGTGCCGCTTCCAGGCAGTTGCCCAATCGGATTCGTGAACCACGGCCGTGGTGAGATCGCCGATCTCGCGCAGGCCGAATGCCCCCAGGTGCCCAAGCGCTCGGTCGGCGGTGGCGACGGCCTCGCGAACGGCCCGCGGGTCTCGGGCGGGCAGGTAGGCCCGGACGGTGGCCGGCTGCGACGGATCCGCGACTGCGCCAAGCCCCTCGTCGGACAGCGTGAAGCCGGGCTCGACGCTCACGCCCGCAGGCGCCACCCTCGAGAGAATCTCGGCGACTGCTTCAACGGCCTCCGGGTCGCAGGTGACCGCCAGCTCCAGCCACGTGCCGTCGCCCACCAGCCCGTCCCACGACGGGTCGGCGAGCCGGTCCCCGATCACCCCAGCGCGTCCTTGAGCCGGTCGAGGACCCCGGCCCTGCCGGTGCCCAGCCCGGTCTCGCCGGAGGCCGCGGCGAACGCCTCCAGCGCCTCGCGCTGCTCCTTCGTGAGCTTCGTGGGGATCCTGACGTCGATGAGGACGTGCAGGTCGCCGCGCGCGCCGGCCCGGCGCAGGTGGGGCGCACCCCGCCCGCGCAGCCGGATCTCCGTGCCGGGCTGCGTTCCGGGCTTGATCTCGAGGTCTTCCTCGCCGTCCGCCGTGGGCACCCGGACGCTCGTCCCCAGCGTCGCCTGGGCCACCGAGAGCGACAAGCTGTGGAACAGCTCCGTCCCCTCGCGCTTGAGCGATGCATGCGGCGTGACGTGGATCGCCACGTAGAGGCTGCCCGGTGGGCCGCCGCGGGGCCCCACCTCGCCCTCGGCCGAGAGGCGGATCTGGTGGCCGTCGTCGATACCGGCGGGCACGCTGACGCGGAGCCGCTTGGTGCGTTCGCGCCGGCCGTCGCCACCGCAATCCTGGCAGGGCGCCTCCACGACCTTGGCCTCCCCGCGGCAGCGCGGGCAGGTGACCACGTTCACCATCTGGCCCAGCATCGTCTGGCGGACGTGCCGGATCTCGCCTCGGCCCTGGCATTGGGGGCACGTGATGGCTGCCGTGCCGGGCTTCGCGCCGCTCCCCGAGCAGGTGGCGCAGCGATCAAGGACGGGGAACTCGATCTCCTTCTCCGTGCCGCGGATCGACTCCTCGAAGGTCACGCGCAGGTCGTAGCGGAGATCGGAGCCCACGGCCGCCCGGCCACGCCGCGCCCCGCCGCCGCCCGCGGCCGTGCCGCCGAAGAATGCGTCGAAGAGATCGGAGAAACCCCCGAACCCCTGCTGCGACCCGGCGAAGCCCCCGGACCCGTTCACTCCGGCCGCCCCGAACATGTCGTAGGCCTGGCGACGCTGCGGATCGGAGAGGACCTGGTACGCCTCGTTGATCTCCTTGAAGCGTTCGTCGGCCTCGGAGTCGCGGTTGATGTCCGGGTGCCACTGCTGGGCCAGCTTGCGGAACGCGCGCTTCACGTCCGCGTCGCTGGCGGTGCGGGGCACGCCGAGAATCGTGTAGTAGTCGCGTTCGGTCGCCATTCGCCCGCAAGTCTACGGGAGGAGTGCGGTTGGGCGTCCCGCCGGGCCGTGGCCGGTTCGGGCGTCGCGGAAGCGACCGGGCCGGGTCAGCGAGTCGGCTGATCCTCGATCACGAGCGACGCGGCGACATCGGCCGCGTGCGCCCGGGCACGGGAGGACGGGCCGCCGGCCGGGCCGGCCAGGTGCGAGTCGTCCGTCCCGGGGGCAGGCGCATCGTCGCGTGCGACCACGGCCGCGGCGATCCCGACGCCGGCCGCGGCGAGGGCTGCCCCAACGATCCCCGACGTGTTCAGATACTGGGCGGTGACGATTGGCGCGCGCGCGGTCAGGAACTTCGAGTACCTCGCGTACTCCTTGCTGACGCCGCCGCCGAGGATGATGAGATCCGGCCAGAACCAGCGCTCGAGCAGCGCCATGAACTCGCTGAACTCCCGGCCCCACTTCTTCCAGCCCAACCCGCGGCGCACGCGGGCGGCGCCGGAGACGAGCGTCTCGGCGTCCTTCCCACGGTAGGTCACGTGCCCGAACTCGGTCGAGTCCAGGAGGTGGCCGTCGATCAGGAGCGCGCTGCCGATCCCGGTCCCGATCGTGAGCAGGAGCACGGTCCCGGGCACGCCCTTCGCGGCGCCGTACGTCGCCTCCGCGAGGCCGGCCGCATCGGCATCGTTGACGAGCCGCACGGGCCGGCCGAGCCGGGCAGAGAGCATCGCTTCAGCGGGCGCCTCGACCCAGGACGCGTCGATGTTCGCCGCGGTCAGTAGCCGTCCCGCCTTCACGACCCCGGGGAGGCCCGCGCCGGCCTGCATGCCGGACGTGACGTGCCCGTCGGCAGCAAGCTGGTCGATGATCCCACCGATGGCCTCGACGATGGCCTCCGGTGTCGCCGGCTGCGGCGTCTTGACCCGGAGACGCGGCGAAGCGAGCTCGCCGGTGACCAGGTCCACGACAGCGGCCTTGACGCCGGTCCCGCCAACGTCGATGCCGATCGCGGTCCGGGGGGCAGCGGGCGTGGGGCGTTTCGGTCGGGGGCTCATGGCTTCGCAGGATACGCTCCCGCGCCCCCGGTTCGCTCGGCTTCCCGGCGCGGCGCTCCGGTCAGCCTCGTCGGCGGCGACGACGCGCCACGAACGCGATCCACAGGAGCCCGACGACTGCCAGCAAGGCCAGCCCGAGGAGCGCCGGAGATGCGCCGCCCGGCCCGCTCCCCGGCGCGCCCACGGCCGGGGCACTCGGGCCCGCGACCGGGCTCGCGGATGAAGGCACCGGCGCGGCAACGACCACCGATACCTCCGCGGAGAGGCGGCCGACCCAGCCGTGGGCGTCGACGGCGCGGACCGTGTACCACCAGGTCCCGGCTGTCGGTGGGCTGTCCGCCAGGAGCGCCGCGAGGCTTGACGCCTGGACCCGACCGGCGAGCGTCGCGGGGCCGCCGGGCAGGGGCGAGCGGTAGACAACGAATCCCCCGCCCGCTCCGGGAACCGGATCCCAGCCCAGCGTGACGGGCGAGCCGCCATTGGCGGCAGGTGTCGCCGTCAGCCCGGATGGGGCGGCGAGCGGGGCGGGCAGCGGGGCGGCCGGGACGAGGACGGCCCCGCCGAGCGGCGGCAGGTCAACCGTGAGCGCCCCGAAGGCGCTCGTGATCGTCGTGCCGCTCGTCTGGTCGGTGAAGCGCACGCCGTCGGGCACCCCGACGCCCGTACCCCGCACGTCCGCGAGCGAAACCCGGATCCGCGCCGGCTTCTCCGGGTCCGGGTTCAGCGCGACGATCGCGAGACCCGTCCCGTCGTCGTACCGGCTGTAGGCGAGCGTCCGGTCGCGGTCGTTCGCCACGAGGAACCGGAGTGCGCCGTCGCGGAGGATGGCGAGGTCCCGGCGCAGCGTGGCCAGGGTCCGGTACCAGGCGTGGAGGTCGGCATCGGCCGACGCCGGGAGCGTCCCGCCGGCGCCGAGCTCGGGGAAGGTCCGGCGGCTGTCGGGGTCGTCCGCGCCGGTCAGCCCGATCTCGTCGCCGTAGTAGATCGTGGGGGCGCCCGGGAGCGTGAACTGGAGGAGCGTGGCCAGGTGGAGCCGCGCCCGGGCCACGGCCAGGTTGGCGGGTGCTTCCCTCGAGGCCGGATCGCCGGGCGCGAGCGACCAGAGGATTCGCTCCGTGTCGTGAGAATCGAGGAGGTTCCAGGCGGTCCGGGCGGCGAAGGCCGGCATGTCCTCGAACATCCCCAGGATCTTCCCGGCGAACAGGCTGGGCGGCTGGGCGGCTGCCCCCGCGTCCGGGAAGCCTTCCCGGTCGATGGTGCCGAGATACCCGGTCACGGCGTTTCGAAATCGGTAGTTCATCGTCGTGTCGGCCGTGTCGCCGCGCAGCTTCGGAAGCACCTGGTCGCGCTGCCACGCCTCCGCGACGATGACCGCGTCGGCGCGCGTGGCCTTGACCGCAGTCCGGAACGCGGGCCAGAAATCGGCGCCGAAGCTCGGATCGGTCATCACGTCCAGGCGCCAGCCGGAGGCGCCGGCGCGAATCCAGGCCGGCGCGACGGCGTCGGCACCCCCGTAGACCAGCGCCCGGACGCCCGGGTCCTTCTTGTCCAGGACCGGGAGCGAGGAGAGGTTGGACCAGCCCGCGTAGTCCATCGTGTTCGGCCCGTCCGGCCCCGCGCAGGGGCCGCCGGCGAGCGGCGTGAAGGTGAACCAGCTCCGGTATGCGGAGGCGACGGACTCGCACGCCCCCACCGTCGCGAAGTGCCCGTACCGGTCGAAATATGGCGAGTCGGCGCTCACGTGGTTGAAGACGCCGTCGAGCACGATGTGCATCCCGCGCGCGTCGGCGGCCGTCACGAGCGCGGCCCAGGCGGCCGCATCCCCGAACCGGGGGTCGATCAACCGGTAGTCCCGGGTGTCGTAGGCGTGGTTGGAGGCGGCCGAGAAGATCGGGTTGACGTAGAGCACGCTGACGCCGAGATCCTTCAGGTAGTCCAGGCTCTGGGTGATCCCGGCAAGATCGCCGCCGAACCACTCGCTGCTCGCGGTGGCCGGGTCTGGCCGCGCGCCCCAGGAACGCCGGACCGGCCGGTCCGACTCGTCGGGAGGCCAGGCGTAGCGGGGCGCCTTCGTGTTCGCGTCGTTGGTCGGGTCGCCGTTCCGGAACCGATCCGGGAAGACCTGGTAGACGACCGCACCGTCGAGCCACGCGACCGGCTGCATGCCGGGGACGTGGACGGTGATGACCCAGCCGGTATCGACGCCGAGGCGCGTCGCGGCCCCGCGGCCCCCGTCGAGGAGCGCGTCGTCGGCGAAGTAGCCGCGCGCCGACCCGTCGGTCACGACGAAACGGTAGTGGAGCGTGGTCGGGGCGGGCGGCGTGATGGACGCCTCCCACCAGTCGCACGTGCCAAGCCCGTCCTGCGGCTGCTCCGCACAGGGGACGCCCGACGCCGCGAGCGCCATCGGCGTGTCGCTGGAGCGGTGGGTGACGTCGTCCGCGACGTGGATCGTCACCCGGGTCGCGTCGGCGTGGAAGGTCCGGAACCGGAGACGGATCGGCGCGCCGGCGGGCGACGCTCCCTGCGGGCTCCGGTAGGCGAGGTCCCGGCTATCGTGCCCGAAGCCCAGCGGATCGAGACGGCCGTCGGCGGCCGGGGGACCGGCCGGGTAGGCGGTCGCGGTTCCGGCGGGCGCGTCGAACGCGACGACGACCTGGCCGCCGAGGCCGGCCGTTGCCACGTCCATCGCGTGGCTCCCGGAGCCGTCGACGAGCCGCAGGCAGCCGCCCGGGGCCAGGTTCACGACCGCGGTCGCGATCCCGTCCCCGTCGGGGTCGAAGAGCACCGTCGCCGGGTCGAGCGGCGGGGGCGCGGCGCCCACGGGCGGGCAGGATCCCGGCTGCTGCCACGCCCAGGCGAAGGTCGCGGCCGTGGATGAGGTGGCTGCCAGCCGGGTCGCGTCGAATGCGAACGTCACCTCCCGCGGCGCGCCGAGCTGGAGGCGCTCATCGGGCCCGTCGAAGCGGGTGCCGACGCCGAGCGATCGGACCGCATCCCCGTCGGGTGCCACCCGCCAGCGCCAGTCGCCGGCCGGGACGGTGAGCGTCAGCGACCAGACGCCCTCCGTTGTCGTCGGCCGCAACGCGGTCCGCGCGCAGCCGGCGTCCCACGCCGCGCAGGCGCTGCCCGGAACGGCCGGCTGGAACGTGCCGATGAGGACCGGCAACGCCCCGGCGGCCGTCGGGGCGTTGCCGACGGAGGCGCCGGGTGCACGGGACAGCGGAGCGGAAACGTGGGAGGTGCCGGGCGCGGGCCCGCGGCCACCGGCCGAGAGAAGGGCGAGCAGGGAGGCCAGGACCAGGAGGCGGCGCATCGAGGGCAGCGTAGCGCCTGCCGCCGGCCCAAGCTGCGGCGTGCCTACTTCAGGAGGAGCCGCTCCAGCCGCCGCGACGTGATCGCGAGCCCGACGAGGCCCATGATCGCCAGGTAGGCAACGTGGACAAGGATGCCCGGGCCCACGATCCCCGTCGTGAGGCTCCGGATGAGGTCGACGCCGTGATAGAGCGGCGTCAGCTGGACAAGGACACGCAGGGCGTCGGGGTAGGTCTCGAGTGGATAGAACGTCGCCGAGAACAGGAAGAGCGGCAGGATCATGATCTGGACCATTTCCATGTCCTGCCACGTGCGCATGAAGGTGGTCGCCGCCATCCCAACCCCGGCGAACGCGAAGCCGATGAGGATCGCCGCCGGCAGCGCCAGGATCGCAAGGGGGCTCTGGACGAACCCGAGGAGGAACATCACGACCAGGAACATTGTCGCGTAGATCGCGCCGCGGATCAGGGCCCAGCCGATCTCGCCGAGCGCCACGTCGCCCGCGCCGATCGGCGTGGCGAGGATCGCGTCGTAGGTTCTGGCTTCGCGCAGCTTGTAGAAGACGTTCATGGTCGAGTCATAGATCGCTCCGTTCATCGCCGATGACGCCATGAGGGCAGGGGCGACGAACACCGCATACGGCACCTCCTGGCCACCGAACGGCACCGCGCCGATGAGCGCGCCGAGGCCCAGACCGATCGACAGGAGGTAGAAGAGCGGCTCGAAGAAACCGGACACGATGACCATCCACGTGCGCCGGTACACGAGGATGTTGCGCTCGACCAGGAGGCCGGCCCGGCGGCCGCCGAACCGGGCGGGGGGCGCGAGTCGCGCGAGGAGGGTCATTGGCGCAGTCGGCGCCGCAGCGCGATGGACGCCAGGACCAGCCCGAGGGCTGCCACGCCGACGAGGTAGGCAACGTGGACCAGAACGCCGAGCGGGGTCGCCGTCCCGAGGGCGAGCGTTCGGCAGAGATCAACGCCGTGCCAGAGGGGCGTGACGAACGCCACCGGCTGCAGGAACCCGGGCAGCTGGCTGACGGGGAAGAACGTCCCCGAGAACAGGAACAGCGGGATCACCCCGAAACGGAAGAGGCTGTTGAACCCGCTCGGGTCCTTCTGGCTCGCCGAGAACCCGATGATCGGTGTCGCGAAGGCGAGGCCCGTGAGGATCGCCGCCGGGATCGCCAGGAACGCCTGCGGGCCGGTGGCCGCGCCGAAGCCGACCATCACGCCGAAGAAGATGCACGTCACGAGCGTCAGGCGGAGGCCGATGTAGAACAGCTTGCCGACCAGGATGTCGACCACGCCGATCGGCGTCGCGAGCATCCCGAGGAACGTCCGGTCCCACAGGATGCCGCCCATGATCGGGAACGTCGATTCACTGGCCGCGGTCTGCATCGCGGTCGAGGCGAGGAGCCCGGGTGCCAGGAACGCGAGGTAGCTCACGCCGCCGAGGAGCGCCGCGGACGCCGCCGCGCCGCCCCTGCCGGCGGCGACGTACCCACCCAGCCCGACGCCCATCGCCGCCAGGTAGAGGACCGGGTTGAGGAACGAGCTCACGAGCGTGCCACGGAACGCGCGTCGGTACTTCAGCAGCTCGTGCTCAAGGACCAGGATCGACGCCGGAGTGGCCACGGAGGTTGCCTCAGTCGACCAGGCTGTGGCCGGTCAGCCGCAGGAAGACATCCTCCAGCGAGGAGCGGCGGACCAGGCTCATCTCCGGCCGCAGGCCGCGCTCGTGCGCCGCGGTCGCCGCTGCGTCGCCGTCGGCCGCGTAGACGAGCACGCGGTCGGGGAGCCGCTCCACCCGGTCACCCAGCCCTGCGAGCGACCCGTCGAGCGTCTCCTGGACGCCCACCGGGAAGCGCATCTCCAGGACCTCGCGGCTGCTGTGCTGCTCGATGAGCTGGCGCGGCGAGCCCTGGGCCACGATCTTCGCCTTGTCCATCACCACGAGTCGGTCGCAGAGCTGCTCCGCCTCGTCCATGTAGTGGGTCGTGAGGACCAGTGTCACGCCCTTCTGCTTGAGGCGGTAGAGCCGGTCCCAGAGCAGGTGCCGGGCCTGGGGGTCCAGGCCCGTGGTCGGCTCGTCGAGCAGGAGCAGGTCCGGCTCGTTGATCAGGCTCCGGGCGATCGTCAGCCGCCGCTTCATCCCCCCGGAGAGCGGCTCGACCTGGTCACGCGCCCGCTCCGAGAGCTGGACGAATTCCAGCAGCTCGGCCACCCGCCGCCGGATCACGCTCCGCGGGAGGTCGAAGTAGCGGCCGTAGATCGCGAGGTTCTCCGCGACCGTCAGCTCCTGGTCAAGCGTGTCCTGCTGGGGCACGACTCCCAGTCGGGCGCGAATCCGCGGCCCATCAGCGCGCGGGTCCATGCCCAGGACCGACAGCTCCCCGCCGGAGACCGGCGAGACGCAGGCGATCATCCGCATCGCGGACGTCTTGCCCGCGCCGTTCGGCCCCAGGAAGCCGAACGATTCGCCGGGCGCCACGTCGAAGTCGATGGCGTCCACGGCGGTGAGCGCCCCGAAGCGCTTGGTCAGCGCGCGGGCACGGATGAGGGGCGGTGTCGACGGGTCGGGCATGGACCGGGAGTGTATCGGGTCGCCCCGGCCCGGGACGGCCCCGGACGAACGCGGCGTGGGCCGGGACGGCGTGGGGCTCGCCACGGGAGCTGCCCCGCCGCGCGCGTCATCCG
>Ga0209048_10003126_pt1 | contig 16217 bp, 17 predicted proteins | sample FrelakmetCRP12CR_FD_187146 | JGI IMG/M metagenome (GOLD analysis project Ga0209048, IMG submission 187146) | Freshwater lake sediment microbial communities from the University of Notre Dame, USA, for methane emissions studies - CRP12 CR (SPAdes)... | ecosystem: Environmental > Aquatic >... | reverse complement strand
CCATGCGCACGAGACGAGCAAAGGCGCCGGCCAATATCCACTGCCACCGAGAGATCTACGGTTGCTCGAGCGAGTGTGCGCCTGAATCCTTGCGTTGCAGTTTGGCGAGTGCCAGAATCGACTCCCCGTGGCCAACAAAGCGAGGCCGCAAATGCACCCCGGCTTCATTCTTCTGGGCTTGGTCGGCGTCGTGCTTGGGTTGCTGATCGCGTATGCCGTGAAGCGGAAGGCTGGCGAGCGGGACCGCGCCAGGCGCCACGAACAAGATCGCATTGCTCATTTCTCCGATGAGGATTTCACGCAATGGGGCCACAGTTGAAGGCGATCGAGCCGCTGCCGCCTGGGGCGCCACGATCCGCGTTGCGAAGCCGGTTCCTGTCGTGCCGACGCCGGTTCGCCCCATACTGTGGGTAGCGCGCGTCGATCCGGGCCAGGATTCGGCTCGCAATCCAACCGCGTCCATGTTCATCAGGAGGACTCGATGTTCCGCTCGATCTCGTTGCTGCTCGTGATTCCCATTGTCCTTGCCGGCGCCGATGTATCAGCTCAGGCGAAGAAGCCGGCGTCATCGGGCAAGATCCCCGCGGCATCGGACAATTCGATCAGCGTCAACGTCTTCATGAGGGATGGAAGCAAGAACGAACTTTTGATCGGCACGCGCATCTGGCCGGGTTACGCCGACTACAATGCCGTCGCGCTGCAGCGGTTCTTTGCGGTCATGAAGGCAGTCGACCCGCCGTACAAGCAGGATGACGAGGTCGCCTACACCTGGTCCGCAAAAGGCCGGGTGACAAAGTGCAGCATCTACCTCGAGTCAGCGGAAGCCGGTGTGAAGAATGGAACCGGTGCAGTCGTGGGGTGCGAAGCGAACGGAGTGAGCAGCCTTGCCGTGACGTCCGCCGCCGATCCCAAGCACGGTGTCAGCTCCTCGCAGGATCCCAAGCACCTGAATGACGTGATGGAGCTGTTCAAGAAACAGGCGGAGCGAGCCAGGAATTCGCTTCCCAAGCAGTGACGTTTCCCCCTCGGCACGGAGCCCGGTGGTCGACGGGGGTTTCGCTCAGGAGTACGGCTCACGATGCACCAGGGGAGCCCCGACGATCGCGACGGGCTCGGACTGATCGGCGCCGCACCCACGCTGCTGACTGGGCGAGATCATGACCCCTTGACCCTGGCGGGCTGGCGCCAACGGCGCGAAGCGGTCAGAATTGGCGGCAGATCGCGTGACCATCCATCGGCCGCCGTGCGGGACGCCCCGCCGGCAAGCGCCGCGGAACCGGCAACGGCACGACGCCTCGAGATGGCGCAGACCATGGTCATGGGCATCGGTGTTCAAAGGGAGGGGCTCCATGAAGTATGGGAGCGGTTGGGGCCGCGGCAGACCGATTGCGATCGGGGGTAGCCGGGCGGGCGGCATTGCGCGCTCATCAGTCCTGGCATGGCGGACGGCCGTCATCGGGACGCTGTGCGCGCTTCTGGCGGCAGACCCGGCGATCGCGCAGCGAGCCGGCGCACTGATCGTCGCTTACTCATCTGCAACACTCAAGAGGATCGACGAGACAGGTGTCATTCGCCTGGGCCATCGCGAAAACTCGCCGCCGTTTGCGTTCCTCGACGCGAACAGGAAGCCGATCGGGTATTCGCTCGATCTGTGTGAAATCGTCGTCGACGAGATTGCCCGCGAAATCGGCAGGGATCTCACCGTCGAACACCGGGCCGTGACCCCCGAGAACCGTCTCGAGCTTGTCCGCTCGGGTGCGATCGACCTCGAATGCGGCTCGACGACGAACACCGCCGAGCGGCGCAAGATCGTCGCCTTCTCGCCGACCACTTTCGTTACCGGCACGAAGCTCCTGGTGCGGCGCGGCAGCGGCATCCGCTCGCTGCGTGATCTCGAGGGCAAGACCATCGTGCTGACGCGTGGCACAGTCCATGAGACGGCCGTCCCCAAGCTCGCCGAGCGCCAGAAGCTTTCGATCAAGTTTGTCTTCGCCGCCGATCACAACGAGTCGTTTCAGATGCTCGCGGCGGGCAAGGTGGACGCGTTCGCGAACGATGAAGTGCAGCTCTACGGCATGCTGGCAACAACCCGATCAGCCAGCGATTTTCGCGTCGTCGGCGAGTTTCTGACCTACGCCGACTATGCGCTGATGCTGCGCAAGGACGATCCGGAGTTCGCCGAAGTCGTCGAGCGCGCGTTCCACCGGCTCGCGGGAAGCCGCGAGGTCGTCGCGATCTACGACCGCTGGTTCATGAAGCCGCTGCCGTCGGGGGAGCGTCTCAATCTGCCGATGAGTCCGCACCTGGAGGAGATTTTCCGGGTGCAGGGCCTGCCCGGGGATTGAGCCGGACCCGGGAATTCCACGCTTGCCGCCGCACACTGCGGCACTAAAGGACACGTGCAATGAAGACCGGAGGAATGCGCATGGACAGGAAACACAAGCCGCTCTACAAATCGCTTTACTTCCAGGTCATCCTCGCCATCGTCGTCGGCGTACTGCTCGGCCATTTCTATCCGGAGGCCGGCACGGCGATGAAGCCGTTGGGCGACGGCTTCATCAAGCTCATCAAGATGATCATCGCGCCGATCATCTTCTGTACCGTCGTCGTCGGCATCGCGGGGATGGAGGACATGAAGAAGGTCGGGAAGACGGGCGGGTTCGCGCTCCTCTACTTCGAAATCGTCAGTACGATTGCGCTGGTCGTCGGGCTCACGATCGTCAATTTCGTGCAGCCGGGCGCCGGCATGAACATCGACCCCGCCTCGCTGGACACCAAGGCGGTCGCCGCATTCACCAAGCCGGGCCAGATGCAGAGCACGCAGGACTTCCTGCTCAACATCATCCCCAATACGGTCGTCGATGCCTTCGCCAGGGGCGAAATCCTGCAGGTGTTGCTGATCGCCGTCATGTTCGGCTTCTGTCTGCACAAGTTCGGCGGCCGCGGCACGCTGGTGTTCGACATGATCGAAAAGTCCTCGCACGTCCTGTTTGCGATGGTCGGCGTCATCATGAAGGTGGCACCGATCGGCGCTTTCGGCGCGATGGCCTTCACGATCGGCAAGTATGGCGTCGGGTCGCTGCTGTCGCTCGGCAAGCTGATGGGGACGTTCTATCTCACCTGTCTAGTGTTCATTCTGGTCGTGCTGGGGCTCATCGCGCGATATCACGGATTCTCCATCCTCAAATTCATCCGCTACATCAAGGAGGAGCTGCTGATCGTGCTCGGCACGTCGTCGTCGGAGTCCGTCCTGCCGCGGATGATGGCCAAGATGGAAAACCTCGGTGTCAAGAAGTCGACGGTCGGTCTAGTCATTCCGACGGGGTACTCGTTCAATCTCGACGGGACTTCGATCTACCTCACCATGGCCGCCGTGTTCGTCGCGCAGGCGACCAACACGCCGATGAGCCTCACGCAGCAGCTGACCCTGCTCGCCGTGCTGTTGCTGACGTCGAAGGGCGCGGCCGGGGTGACCGGCAGCGGCTTCATCGTGCTCGCGGCCACGCTGTCCGCCGTGGGCAACGTGCCCGTCGCCGGACTCGCGCTGATTCTCGGCATCGACCGCTTCATGTCCGAAGCACGGGCGCTGACGAACCTGATCGGCAACGGGGTTGCCACGGTTGTCGTGGGCAAGTGGTGTGGCGAGGTCGACATGGCGCGGATGAAGAAGGTGCTGAACAGGGAGACCGACGACGATGCGGAGGAACCCGAAAAGGTCATCGACGCGGTCGAAGTGCACATGCCGGTCAAGGCCGCGTAGCGCGCGTGGCGCGGAAAAGCGGAAGCGCATCGAGCTTGCCGACTGGCTCGGCGCTATGCACCGAACGTCCCTGTTGAAGGCCCGGTGATTCGACCCCGCGCGAACGCCGGAGGTCATTGCCTTGCCGGAGCCAGCTGCTGCCGCGCCGCTTCGACCTTGGTCTGCGCCTCGAGCGTCAGCTTGTAGGCGACGTAGTACTTGTAGATGTTGCGAACGTAGGTCGTCGTCTCGGTGCCGATCTTCTCGGCCACGACGATCTCGACGTTGTTGAACCACTTGTCCGGATCGAGCCCGCGCTTCGCCGCTTCATTGCGTGCCTTCGCGACGTTGCCCGGCCCGCAGTTGTAGCTCGCGAACGCGAACAGCGGCCGGTTGCCCTCGCTGAACTTCGCGTCCGGAAAGTACTTGGTCATCAGCTGATCCATGTACTTCGCCCCGCCGTGGATGTTGGGCTCCGTGACGTGAATATCGCCGACGCCGAGCTGTGCGCCGGTGGCTGGCATGATCTGCATGACGCCGATGGCGCCGACGTGGCTCTTTGCATTCTGGTCGAGCTGCGATTCCTGGTAGCCCTGCGCGGCAAGCATCAGCGGGTCGAAGCCGTACTTGGTGCCGTATTTCTCGAAGATTGCGAGCGTCTCCTTGAACCGTTTCCATTCCGCAGTGCCTGTCGGGTCCTTGAGCTCCTTCACTCGCTTCATGTAGCTCGCCATCCGGTAGTCCGCGACGCCGTTCTTCAACGCCCAGTTCTGGAAGAAGTCGGCGATCTCCGCCTTGAGCTTCGGGCTGTCCTTGCGGATCGCCCAGCCGGTCTTCGCGCCTTCGCGCAGCGCGAGGTCGTTGCGGGGCTTCACCTTGGGCAGCACCTGCGCCCACATGCGTGCCTTCCAGTCGTCCACGACGATGAACTGCAGCAAGCCGGCGTTCAGCATGTCCATCATGTCCTCGTCCTCGAGCGCATCGGGGACGAGCACGAACTGCACTTCGGGTTTGCCGTCACGCTTCAGCTTTTCGTTCAAGGCGACGAGGCTCTCGTAGTAGGACGACGCCTTGCGCACGTGGACGGTCTTGCCGGAGAGGTCGTCCAGCGTCTTCAGCTCGGGGCTCGTGGGCCCGGTCACGACCACTTCGTTGATCGTGCGCCGGCCTTCGTCGCCCGGGACGAAATCGACAAGCTTCAGCCGCTCGTCGGTGACCGTCAGGTTGCCGATCGAGACGTCCGCCAGGCCTTCGTTGAGGTAGGGCAGCAACTTGTCGCGCGTGGCCGGCGCGATGTAGACGGTGAGCGGTCGCTTGCCGAGCTCCTTCGCGTACTTGACATTGATGTAGCGCTCCCAGTCGCGCGCGAGCTCGACGGCGATGCCGCGCTCGCGGCCCTTGTCGCTGTAGTAGAGCGAGCGCGAGAACGGCGCATAGATGCGGATCATCCGCCGCTCGAGCATCTTGTCGAAGTCACCCGTCCATTCCTTGTTCGCGATCTGCAGCTTGCGCGGCTCGGATGACGTCGCCGGCTTGGCGGATTCCGCGGGCTTCGCAGCGGGCGCTGCGGTGGGGGCGGTCTGCGCGGGGGTGGTCTGCGCGAGGGCGGACGCGCAAAACGCGAGCAATGTGGTCGCGAAGGCGTGGAAAAGAACGGTAGTGCGCATGGTCAGGGTTCCTGGATTCGGCAGCTTGGTATCGGTGAAAGCGCGCTTGGCGCCGATCCGGCAGTCGGTCCATCATGCCGGTCCCCAGTGGTCAGCCGCCCGTCGCGGTTGCGCGAAGGGCGGGAGTCTGTCCGAAAACGCCCTACGCGGCAAGTGAACCGATTGCCCGATCGGAAACCCTCGGAGGCGATTCTGGCGTCACACCGCACGTCACCCAAGTGGCTTGTTCTCGTCGACACAAAGCAGCCGCACGCGCCCTTGCGCCACGAGCTGCTCTTTTTCGTCCCGAATCCACGCCTCCCACACCTGACTCGAGCGACCGCGGGTGACGGGACGGGCGACGGCGTGCAGCTTCCCGGAGCGCACGGCGCGGATGAACGTGGTGCTGTTCTCCAATCCGACAACGCGTTGTCCGCGCGGCTGCGCGACCAACGCCGCACCTATGGAGGCCAGGGTCTCGATCACTCCGCAATGCACGCCTCCGTGCACGATCCCGTAGGGTTGATGGTGCTTCTCGCCGACTTCCCATTCGCAGGTCACCTCGTCCGGTGAGGCGGCACGGATCACGATTCCCATCTCCTTGACCCAGCCGGCATGGCTGTTGAATCTTTCCACAAGCGTGTCAGGCATTGCGTCCTCCCGGATTGGTTGAGCAGCGGCGTGGAGCGCCCTCCATGGCCGCACGATCGTCGACGGTCTCAGTGAATGCTAGTTCTTATCATTCCCATTGCGTTCCTCAGGTATTGCGCCTATACCGTTACGGATGCGTCCGGTAACCGTGGAACTTGGCGCACTCCCCGACAAATTGGCGCATTGCGCCACTCCGAGGCCGCGCGTTTCAAGCGCGAAGACATCCGGCGGAGAAGACTAACGAGGGGAGTACGCAATGAGAATCTGTCACATCGCAGCATGCGCGATGGCCGTGGCTTTGGGGGCGTCGCCCCTGGCGCACAGCGCGCCGGGCGACGGCGCCGTAACAGCAAGTGCCGAGGCGGGCTGGACCAACGGGTTTGACTTGGCGGGTGGGGCTGACGGCGGCGCGCTCCCTGTCGTCGCCGGCTGGACCAGCGGCTACGACCTCCCGAGCGGCGGCGACGAAGTCCTAACGGTAGCCGTCAAGTTGAAATAGATATTTGGGGACGTGGAACGGCAAGTCTCGAATCTGCCCACCTCCACCACCTGCAGCGTTGAGCGGCCCCGCGCAGGGGCCGTTTTCCTTGTTGAATTCGATTGGTGGTCGCCGCGACGGTCCGCCAGTGGCCGAACTCGGTCGAAATCCGCTGAAGAATGCAGCCTATTTCTTCGCTGCTGGCGGTGCCGCCGCCGGCGCTTTCGGCGGCTCGGGAGGCGCCAGCGGCGCATCCGCATTCCAGGTATCGCGGATGTAGAGCCACTTGCCATCCTTCTTGCGAGAGACCGAGAGAAACTTGCCGGTTTCGACGACGGCGCCCTTCACGTTCACCTTATACGTACCTGATTCCCATCCCATGTTGCCCGACACACCGACATCGGTCTTGGGATCGATGACAAAGACCGCCCCGGCTGCCTTTGACTCAGCGATGTTGCTGATGAAAAATGCCAGAATCGCCGCCCGGCCACTCACGCCAGACGCGCCCGGTGGAAGTAGCAGTGCGTCTTCGGCATACTGCGCGGCCACCGCTTTCGCGTCGCCGCCGTTATACGCCTTCACCCAGCTAGCGGTTTGGGCGCGGATGGCGGCCTCATCCGCACTCGCCGACGTGGCTGCGTGCGCAAGACCTGCCGTCGAGACCGCCACCGCGACGATTCCGGCAGCAAGCCAGGACATGTTCCTGGAACGAATCATTTGCTTCCTCCCTGTTGAGTGTTGAAATGGCGGTCGCCGGGACCGCGCCGATGAATGATACGCGCATGTCAGCGGCGTCCCGAAAGCCGTCCGATTCTGTCCCTTCGTAAGCAGTGGATGTTCGTCGTCCATCTTCATCGAAAGTCTCCGGCTGAGGGCTTGGCTGCCCCCTCAGTCCGCACGCGTCGCGGCGGTAGTGGGCTCGGCACGCTGGTGGTCCCCGCGGCGGTTCATCCTTTCCGTGACCCGAGCTGCGAGCGTATATTCCCGGAACGATCTACAGTGCGATCGGCGCGCTGCGCACCGTATACGACGCGCCTTTCTGCCGCCGGTGTTTCGAACGTCCGGGGGAGCATTGAAAGCGGAGGACCATTGATGCGCTCAAAACGCTTCGAGAGAATCGCCGAGCGACCCATCAACAAGGACACGTTCGTCAAGCCGTGGCCGGAGGTGGGTCTCAGCACCACGTTCAGCCCTTTCGATCCTGTGCCCAGCCTCACGATCGAGGACGGCAGGCTCGTCGAGATGGACGGCGTCGCCAGCTCGGATTTCGATCTGGTCGAGGAGTTCATCGCCCGGCACGCGATCGATCTGGGCGTCGCCCCCCGTGCCCTGGCCATGCCCTCGCGCGACATCGCCCGCATGATCGTGGACATCAACGTCCCGCGCGCCACGGTGCTCGAGATCGTGAGCGGTTGCACGCCGGCCAAGCTGGTAGAGATCGTCAACCAGATGAACGTGCTGGAGATGATGATGGGTCTCGCCAAGATGCGCGCCCGTCGCTCGCCGGCCAATCAGGCGCACGTCACCAACCGCAAGGAGAATCCGGCGCTGCTCGCGGCCGACGCGGCGGAGGCCGCACTGCGCGGCTTCGCGGAGATCGAGACCACGGTGGCGGTGGCGCGCTATGCCCCCTTCAATGCGCTCGCGATTCTGGTTGGCTCGCAGACTGCGCGCGGCGGGGTTCTCACGCAATGCGCGGTTGAGGAGGCCACGAACCTCCGCCTGGGCTTCAAAGGCCTGACCAGCTATTCCGAGACGCTCTCGGTCTATGCAACGGAGCGCGCCTTCGTCGAAGGCGACGACACGCCGTGGTCGAAGGCGTTCCTGGCCTCGGCGTATGCGAGCCGCGGCGTAAAGACCCGATTCACGTCGGGTGCCGGCGCTCCCGCGCTGATGGGGCACGCGCAAGGCAAGTCGATGCTCTACCTCGAAGCGCGCAGCCTGCTGGCGACGCGGGCCGCAGGTAGCCAAGGCTCGCAGAACGGCTCCATCAGCTGCATCGCGCTGCCCGAGTCGCTGCCCGACGGTCTGCGGGCGGTGACGGGCGAAAATCTGATCGCGACGCTGCTGGGCCTCGAGGTGGCTTCCGGCAACGATGCGCTCGCGTCCCACTCCGACATTCGCAAGGCGGCCAAGCTGATGCTGCAGTTCATTCCGGGCACGGACTTCATCACTTCAGGCTATGGCGCCATCCCGCGCCCGGACAACATGTTCGGCGGCGGAAATTTCGACGTGAGCGAGTTGGACGACTGGTACGTGCTGCAACGCGACATGCGGATCGACGGTGGCATCGAGCCGATCGCGGAAGGGCCTGCCCTGGAGGCGCGGGCGCGCGCGGCAACGGCATTGCAGGCGGTGTTCGCGGCCTTCGGCTTTCCGCCGATCACCGACGAAGAGATCATCGCCGCCACCGGCGCCTACGGCTCGGAAGACATGGCGGACCGCGATCGCGTGGCCGACATGGAGGCGGCGCAGGAGTTGCAGAGCGGCCCGCTCACGGTGCTGGACGTGATCAAGGCGCTCGATGCCGCCGGGTATCCCGATGTCGCCGCCAATATTCTGGAAATGCAGCGGCAGCGTGTCATAGGTTCGTATCTGCAACCGTCCGCCATCTTCGATCGCGATTTCCAGGTCCGCAGCGCGCTGACCGACCCCAACGACTACCAGGGCCCGGGGACCGGCTACCGCGTGGAAGGCGACCGGTGGGCGGCATTGCAGGACCTGCCGCAGGCGTGGGAGCCGCGCACCTGGGTGGACGCACTCGGCACGCCGCAGGCGAGCGCCTGGCTGGAGGACATCGGGCCTGCCGCGCCCGGAAGACACATGGAGGTCGTCATTGCCGTCGGCCCCGCGTTCGGGGGTGCGCTGAGCCGCACGATCGGCGGCCTCGACCACCGCGATGTCCTGCAGGCGATCGTCGCCGGACTGCAGGAAGAGCGCGTCCCGGCGCGGCTCGTGCGCGTCCATCACACGTCGGATTGCGCGTTCATCGGCCACACGGGAGCGCAATTGAGCGGGTCGGGCATCGCGATCGGGCTCCAGTCCAAGGGCACGACGGTCATCCACCGCCGCGACCTGGTGCCGCTGGAGAACCTGGAGCTTTTTGCCCAGGCGCCCAACATGGACCTCGAGACCTACCACCGGATCGGGCGCAATTCCGCGTTGCATGCGCTCGGCAAGTCAGCCGCGCCGATCGCCGTGCGCAGCGACAACACGGCGCGCCTTCGCCTGATCGTGCAGACGACACTGCTGCACCGCCAGGAAACGCAGCAGGTGCAGCAGGGCAGGGCGCCAATGGAACTGCGCTGGATCGACGGTCCCTCGGGTCTCGGCAACAGCGGGGATCGACAATGACCCCCGCCTCGAAAGCTCCGGATCGCGATGCAAGCACCCCTGTCGGAACGGAAGCAGTCCAGCGTCCAATTCGCACCGGAAGCGGGCGCAACCTGGACGAGTTGACGATCGACGCGCTTCGCGCCGATCGGTTGACGGCCGAGGATTTCCGCATCAGTCGCGAGCAGCTGAACGAGCAGGCGGCAGCGGCCGAGGCCGGCGGCTATCGCCAGCTCGCGGAAAACCTGCGCCGTGCCGCAGAACTGACCGGGCTTCCCAACGAGCGCGTGTTCGAGATCTACAACATGCTGCGCCCCGGCCGGGCGACCCGTGCGCAGCTGGAGGAGCTCGCGCGCCAGCTGGAAGGCCGGAACATGCCGCGCGTCGCCGCGTTCATTTTCGAAGCGGCAGCAGCCTACTCGCGGCGCGGTATCGCAAAGCGGTAGCCGTTGTCCCGACTTGCGGCGAAAAGTCGCGCCGACATGGTCGTAGCTGCCTGGATGCGGCAGCATTCGGCGGATTTGGATCCGCCGGTGCTGGAGCATCCGTGCCTGGTGTCTCGGCGCCTTCACATTGGGTGCATGCCGCCTTGTCAGGCGCGAGCGGGGGCACAGTCCTCCGGCTCACGACTTGGATCGATGGGCGTGCAGCGGGAGCGCCAGGCTTCCAAGTGCGATGACCAGCGCGACGACAACCAATGCCGCCGCGACGGCGAATGTGACCCGCATGCCGATGGCGACGGCCTCAGGGCTTGCCGTCGTGAAGTCGCCCGCACGCGAGGCGAGCGCGAAGACAGCGCCCATGGCGGATGCGCCAGTGATGAGGCCCAGATTCCTCGACAGGTTGAGCATTCCGGAAATGACGCCCCGCTGGTCCGGGGAGGCATCCGTCATGACGGCGGTGTTGTTGGCCGCCTGGAACAGCGCATAGTTGGCGGTGATGATGGCGATGGGGATCACATAGCCGGCAATGCCTAGCGTGGCCGGGGTCATGCATAGGGCCGAGCACCCGACTACCATCCCGGCGAGCCCACCCGCGGTCATGCGTTGCGCGCCAAAGCGGTCCACGATGCGTCCGGCGGGCACACCGGTCAGCGCGGCGATCACCGGCCCGACAGACATGACGATTCCGACAAGAGCCGTGTCGAGGTCAAGGGCACGAGCGAGATAGAACGGCCCGACCACCAGCGTCGCCATCATCACCGTCGAGACGAGCGCACTCATGGCCAGGCTCGCACTCAGCACCAGATCGCGAAACCTCGTCAAGCGGATCAAAGGGGACGCTGCTCTCGCTTCGGCCAACACGAAGAGCCCGACACCGAGTGCCGCGGCCACGAGCAATGCCATGTTGACCAGGCCGAACCTGCCGCGCCCAATCGTCATCGCGAGCGCATAGGCCGCAAGCGTCAGCGCCAGCAGCAGCGTTCCCACACTGTCAAACTCGGTCCGATCGGTCTTCGACGCTCGATGGTCAGCGGGCAGGCAGCGCCGCGCGAGTACGAGAGCCAGGACGCCCAGGGGTACGTTGACGAAGAAGATCGCCTGCCAACCGAAGCCGGCGATCAGAACGCCGCCGAGCGAAGGACCGAGAGCGGTGCCTACCGCGGACATTGTCCCGAGCAGCCCCATGGCGCTGCCGATCCTTGTCTTCGGAACTGCCTCGCCAACAAGCGCGATGCCGAGAGCCATCATGACGGCCGCTCCGAGGCCCTGCGCTGCCCGGGCAGCAATCAACAGCCAGAGCCCTGACGCGACGCTACACAGGCCGGAGGCCGCTGTGAACAGGAAGATACCCCCCATCAGCAAGCGCCGGCGGCCAGTGATGTCACCGAGCCGTCCGACGCTGACGATCAACGTCGTGGTGGCCAGAAGGTAGGCGAGCACGACCCACTGGACTTGCTGAAACGAGGCGGCAAACGCCTCGGCCAATGTCGGCAATGCGACATTGGCGATGCTGGTGCCGAGAGAGGGCAGCAACATGCAGAGCGCCAGGCCGGCTAGCACCCACCCGACCGATGGCCTGCGCTCCGTACTTCCAGCCACCGCCTCATCTTCTCCTGAGACCCTCACATGAACCCCGTCTGTCTGGCGACCCCGGAAATGGAGCCATCATCAAGATAGGTTGTTGTGTGATACAGCGGAAGGCGCATCATTTGCACTTAATTCGTGCATGTGACGCCATATCAGGACAACGACGCTCGGAACGACACCATGGCCCGACCCGATCTCAATCTGCTTTTCACCCTCGACGTGCTGCTCGCGGAAGGCAGCGTTGCGCGCGCTGCCCGTCGGCTGCGGCTCAGCCCATCGGCGATGAGCCGGGCGCTGGCGCGACTGCGCGAGGCGACCGGCGATCCGCTGTTGGTGAGGGCTGGGCGCGGTCTTGTTCCCTCACCCCGAGCGCTCGAGCTTCGCGAGCGCGTCAATCAACTCGTGCATGACGCAGAAGCTGCTCTGCGCCCTGCCAACAAGCTCAACCTCGGACAGCTCGCCCGAACATTCACGCTGCGGACCAGCGAGGGCTTTGTGGAAAACTTCGGGGCCAAACTCCTGGCTCGCGTCTCCGAAGAGGCTCCCGGCGTTCGACTGTGCTTCCTGCCCAAGCTCGACAAGGACAGTGCGCCACTGCGCGATGGAACCGTCGATCTGGAAACTGGCGTGGTGGACAAGACGACCGGTCCGGAAGTGCGTGCGCAGGCGTTGTTTCGAGACCGCTTCATTGGCGTCGTGCGAACGGGGCACCCGCTGACCGAGGGCGAAATTACCCCCGCCCGCTATGCCGCCGCAAGGCACATCCGTGTCTCGCGGCGAGGCATCGGCAAAGGCCCCATCGATGACGCCTTGGCACCCTTCGGACTGGAACGCGAGATTGCCACGATCGTTGGCGGTTTCTCGGCAGCGCTGGCTTTGGCTCGAGCGTCCGATCTGGTCGCCAGCGTTCCCGAACGACACACCGGCGATTTGCGTGCCGGAATGCATAGCTTCGCACTTCCACTGCCTATTCCGCAGATCACGGTCTCAATGCTCTGGCATCCGCGGTTGGATGGCGATCCAGCGCATCGCTGGCTTCGTGGGTGTGTTCGAGACGCCTGCGCCGAGCAACTCCACGAGCCGCCGACACGCGGTGGATCTGCCAACGTTTGAGTGCGGCTTTTCTTCGTTCGAGCGCGGCCTCAGACGGGTGTCGATCCAATCGGGTCGTGGAGGAACGTGGCGCCAGGCAGCGATAGGGCTGCGCCAACGTGATTGGTCTACCGATTGAAGGTCGTGTGGCCGCTGACCGTGCCGTCCGGCCAGTTCACCGAGGCGGGGCTGGCCCAGGAATTGTTGCCGCTGATGCCCTTGTACTTGCCCGTGCCCCCCGTGTACATGAAGGTCCCTTTGGAGCTTGTCGTGTCGCCCATGCCCTGCCACAGTACGTAGGCCTGGTCGCCCTCGGCATCGGTGATGACGCAATAGCCGCCCGCCGAGGCCTTCTTGTCGTTGAAATTGAGGTCGTTGAATCCAGGACATTTCATGCCAGCCCCGTGAAACACGCTGCCCGCCCCCTTGTCGTTGATGAACGTGCCACTGAACTCGCCGACCCAATAGGAATGACCCTTCTCAATCTGAAAGGTCTTGCCGACGCCCAGCCAGGCAAACACGCCGGTCACTTTCCAATCCTGAGCCTGTGCCGTTCCGCAGAGCAGGATAGAAAAACTGATGGTGAGCACATATCGCAACAGCTTGGCAATCTTCATCGGACCCTCCCAAGTTCGTTATTGGCCTGCCGAAATGCGAAAACATCGATGGTTCGGCCGCCGGATTCGCATTGGCGCCGAACGCCAACGAATTCGCTCGAGCCCACGGAATTCAGATGACCTCCCGGCGTCGTGCGCGCATTCGACACCAGCACGCGTAGCGTAGTCCCTGATCCATTGCGCCGCAAGCGCCGGCGGCCGCGCGCTTGGCCGCGTATCGTCATGTGTCGTAACAGCCTCCGACGCCCATCCCGATGACCGACAGCAACTCCAATCGCGCCGTCCTGATCACGATGCCGCACAGCCACTACGCCGAGAAGGCGAGGTGGGCGCTTGATTGGCTCTCGCTGCCGTATACCGAGGAGCCGCACGTACCTTTACTGCACCGGATTGCGACGACTCGCAACGGCGGTCGCAGCGTACCTGTCCTGGTGCATGGCGCTCGCCGTCTCATCGATTCCACCGACATCATGGCGTATGCGGATTCCGTTCGCGGCGGCGACCGACTGTACCCGCGGGATACCGCGCAGCGGCGCTTGGTCGAAACTCTCGAAGAGCAGTTCGACGAAGTGCTCGGTCCGCATACGAGGCGTTGGGCCTACGCCCAGCTGTTGCCTGACAGGGGCCTGCTGCGCAAGATGATGTCTCGCGGCGTGCCGCGGGCTGAGGCGAGCTTGCTGCCGATGATCATGCCGATCGTGATCCCCGCCGTTCGTGCAGGGTTGCGAATCACTTCGGACAGCGCGCAACGCTCCATGCAGCGCGTGTACGGCATCTTCCGGGAAGTCGATGAACGGCTTGACGACGGACGACGGTTCTTGGTTGGCGAACGTTTTACCGCTGCCGACCTCACATTTGCGTCGCTTGCATCACCCGTTCTGCTTCCTGCAGCGTGCCGCGCTGCCTACCCAGAGCTCGATGAAGTACCCGCGACGATGCGCGAGGAGGTCCTTCGCCTGCGGGACACCGAAGCAGGGCGATTCGTGCTGCGTCTCTTTTCGCAAGAGCGAGTCCGCTCGCTGGCCCGTCCGCAAGGGATTGGCGGCGCCCTGCTCGGCGCCGGCGATGCGCGGGTGCTCAACCTCCGTTGATTGCCGGTTAGCGACGGAGCCCGATCTGGCCGGCCGCTTCCATGCCTTCGAGCAAGGTCGCGAGATCGCCGCCCTTGACCCGGACGACTTGGACGCCGCGCGGCGCCTCAAACAGGACGGGATCGAGCGGCCCGATCTGCACATCGCGGAAATTCATCAGCGTCCGACCGCGTCGGTCACGGCTTTCGCCCTCGCCGGCGAGGCGCGCGATGACACCTTGGTCCGTCGCCCAGACATGGCCTGCGAAGCGACTCCCCGAACCGATATTGCGCTCGACACGAATGCGCATAGTGTCCAGCCCGTTCACGCGCTCGCGTCCTTCACGAATCTGCCGCACGCCACCGCCGCCGTTCAGCACATCGAGCGGCAGATCGAGCGCCGAGAGGTCGGTCTCGATCGCGAAGCGGGGCTCAGCCATCACGAGCCAGCCGAGATTGTGATCGAGCCGCGCGATCACGGTCATTGCACGACCATGCTGCTTGCCTTCGTAGCGCAGCGCCGAGCGGGTCCGCCACAGACGGCCGGTCGTGGTGCGCTCGTCGGTACCGATCAGGCTCGTCGCGGTGTACTCCACCCGCAACTCGAGAATGTTCGTGTTTGTGGCCGCCAGGGCGGGCCAAGAGTAGCCGAGCAGAGCAGCCGAAGCGAGCAAGACCTGGCGACGCGATGGCATTATGTGGTGACCATTCTACGGATAGGCATTTCAATCACGCGAGCCTGATTGTGTTCGCGTCGGCTCGGCGAACCGGAATTGCGGTGGAATATATTTTCCTACCCTTCACTTGTCTTGCGATTTCGAACAGTTCCACGTTGCCTATTTCTGCCGCACCTTGCGCGCGGCGTATTTGGAGTCGCGCGCGGCCTTCTGATCCTTCTTGAGCGCTGCGTCGGCCTCCACTTGGGCAACGCGCTCGGCGTCCTTGCGCGCCTTTTCTTCCGTGAGAGCGTGTGCTTGCCTGGCTTTCTCAGCCGCGCGTTGTGTGTCTTTCAGTTCGGCGGTGACACGGGTCGCGTATTTGTGTTCGGCCGTGCGAATCTTGCGCGCTTCTGCAGTTTCCACCCGTGCAGCCTGCCGCTCGGCGGACTGTGCGTCGTTAGCTAGCGCCGTTGCGCGTATCCTTTCCAACTGGGCTTGCTTCGCCTTGGCCGCCGTCTGTAGGCGTTCCGCGAAACCTGGTTCTTTACGAGGCATGTCTTTAATCCTTCTTTGCAGAGCATTCGTATGGGCGGCTGATATTGCCCTTTAAGTTTGCTAGCGGTCAGCGAAGCAGGCCCGCTCTTCTTTGATCATAGCTTATGGCCATGCGGTTGTGAGTGTGCGTCGCGCGAGCGGACGCAAACTGGCCGCCACTTCGATATACACGCGAGGCTCAATCGAGCAGGAGTTTGCGCGCTGCAGCACCGGTCGTGCCGACCAGCTTCCGCTTCTCGCCAGCAGACAGTCTCCTGATCGCCGCCTCCAGCTTGCCTGCCACCGATTGATTCGGGCAGACGAACTTGGTGAGCAGCCGACGCGGTGGATTCGCGCGCGTGTATCGCG
>Ga0209048_10003125_pt1 | contig 16217 bp, 12 predicted proteins | sample FrelakmetCRP12CR_FD_187146 | JGI IMG/M metagenome (GOLD analysis project Ga0209048, IMG submission 187146) | Freshwater lake sediment microbial communities from the University of Notre Dame, USA, for methane emissions studies - CRP12 CR (SPAdes)... | ecosystem: Environmental > Aquatic >... | reverse complement strand
GCCTCGCTAGAACCAGAGACGCTGTTGGCCGGCCCCGCGAAACGCGGGGCGGGCTAGACGTCTTGAACGGCGGAAGCGACGTTCGACAGAACTTGACACATTCGGATCGACTCTGGCCGTTCAAGACGTCTAGCGAGGCGGGCCTCGGACCGCCAAGCATGTCCGGCGACGACGCCCGCCCCGCTAGAACCAGAAACGCTGTTGGCTGGCCCCGCGCGTGCGCGGGGCGTAGACGTCTTGAACGGCCAGATGGACTACATGGAAACTTGACTCATTCGCAACGGCTTTGGCCGTTCAGGACGTCTAGACCAGGGACCGCGATTCCGTCTCGCAGTCTGCCGCTCGCAGCGAGGCGCACGGGCCCGGGCCAGCGCCCGGGTGTATCATCTGCGCGGCGGCGGCGTCCATGCCCAGACATCCGCGTCTCCCACGCTTGACGGAGCTGGCCCACATCGTCGCGCTCATGGCCACGCTGGTCACGGCCGGGCAGGCCTCGTACGCCGCGCCGCGGCCGCGCGAGGGCGCGCGCGTCATCCCGGGTCGAATCTTCGATGACCAGTCGGACCTGACGGCGAAACAGCGAGAGCTCGCAAAGCTGCGTGAGTGGATCCAGGCCGTCGCGGAGCACGTGCCCGGGACCGCCGACCGCGCCGCGGCGACGATCGCCGGGTGGTCGAACGCTGACCTCGAGATGATCGCCGCTCCCTTGAGGTTCTATCGCGACCATCGGACGGAAGCGCCGGCGCCCCTGCCCACCGATTTCAACGGATTGCTGCGGCGGGGCGCGGTCCTGCATCTCGACGTGGCGGTCGTTCCGGGAGTGCCCCCGGCGGCTGCGGTCGGCACGGCGGTTCTGATGGAGGCAGACGGGCAGAGCGTCGGCACGGGTTCGAGGAGCCCGCATTGGACGTGCGCCCGACGCCTGCTCGATCTCCTGCGCCCCGAACCGGGGCGGGACGAGATCGCCCACCTTTGGTACTGGGCGTCTGCCGTGTTCCTCCACTTCGAAGGTGATCTCGCGGAACTCGGCCCGCACCTGACCCGTGCGAGGCAGCTGTTCCCCGGGAGTGCTCCCGTCCTTTTCGCCAGCGGCGTCTTCTACGAAACGCTCGCGGCTCCCAAGATCCAGAGCGCGGCGCCCCGCGAACGCAATGGGGAACCATCGGTCGGGACCATCGCGGCGAACCTGCGCGAGGCCGCCGGCTACCTCCGGAAGGCCGTGGACGCCGAGCCGACGTGGCTCGAGCCGCGCCTCCGCCTCGGGCACGTGCTGGCCCAGCAGGGCCGGCACGAGGCCGCCGAGGCGGAACTCCGGGTGGTCGCGTCGGGCTCGGTGGATCCGATCCTGCGCTATTACGCGGAGATGCTCCTCGGCGCCGAGGAGCAGGCGCTCGGCCGGGCCGAACTGGCGCGCGAGTGCTACCAGCGCGCGGCCGGTCTCTCTCCTCGCGCGCAGTCGCCCCACCTTGCGCTGAGCCAGCTCGCGCGCGGATCCGGCGACCGGGCGGGCGCGCAGAGCGCCATCGACGCCGTGCTCCGTCTGTCGCGCAACGATCGCGACCGCACGGACCCCTGGTGGAGCTACCTCGACGTCGGCATGCAGCAGGAACTGGTGGAGGTGCTGCTGGAGCGCCTTCGCGCCTCGGTCGCCACCGGAGCTTCGCGATGACTCGCGTGGCCGGCGCTCGTTCGATCTCCCTCCTGGCTCTCCTGACCGCCGCCGTTGTCGGTGCAGGCGCGGCCGATCGCGTGGCGGGATTGTCCGCCTCTCAGCAGGCCACGTTCTCGACGCGGGTCGAGGCCGTCCGCGTCGATGTGCTCGTCACGGACCGCGGCCGGCCGGTGCGCGGGCTCGCCGCGGGCGATTTCGAGATCCTGGACAACGGCGTGCCGCAGCAGGTCGAGTTCGCCAGTTTCGAACAGATCCCCCTCAACGTCGTCATGGTCCTCGACATGAGCGCGAGCGTCGTGGGCGAGCGGCTGACGAACCTGCGGGCGGCCGGGCGGGCGGTCCTGCAGGGACTGAAGCCTGCGGACCAGGCCGGCCTCATCACGTTCAACGAGCCGGTGATGCTGCAGTCGCGACTCACCACGGACGTGGGGCCAGTCCGGCAGGCGCTCGACGTGGCGACCGCGGACGGCCGCACGTCGCTCATCGACGCGGTCTACACCGGGATGATGCTCGGCGAGTCGGACGCGGGCCGCTCGCTCGTGGTCGTCTTCAGCGACGGACTCGACACGTCCAGCTGGCTCTCGGCGCGCCTCGTGCTGGAAACTGCGAGGCGTACGGATGTCGTCGTGTACTCGGTGTGGGTCGGAGGACAGGAGCGCCTCGCCTTCCTCCGTGACCTGAGCCAGTACACCGGCGGCACGCTCGTCGAGGCCGCGTCCACGAAGAACCTCGACGCGATCTTCCTCTCGGTGCTCGACGAGTTCCGCCAGCGGTACCTGCTCAGCTACTCGCCGCGCGGCGTGGCGGCCGCCGGCTGGCACCAGCTGGAGGTGCGGGTCAGGCGCCGCAACGTCACGATCAAGGCGCGGCCGGGATATGTCGTGGGACCAACCGGGTGAACCAAGATGAGTCGGTCTCATTCTCGTGGTCAAAGAGTTGGCGAACCGGTGGATCACATAACGCGGCGGTTCCTCCCCCCTTTGGTGTTACTGTAGGCAGCGGATTCCCAACCATCGACGTCTTTCACCACCATCGGCGGACAGGACCGCCGCGTCGTGGAGGGCTTGGACCATGAGCCTCGCAGTCGGCACGCGGCTCGGACCGTACGAGGTCGTCGCACCGCTCGGGGCGGGCGGAATGGGCGAAGTCTACCGTGCGCGCGACACGCGGCTCGGACGCGACGTGGCGATCAAGGTGCTCGCACCTGACGCGGTGGGCAGCGAAGACCGTCGCCATCGTTTTGCGCGCGAGGCCCGCGCGGCGTCCACCCTGTCCCACCCGAACATCGCGACGGTCTACGACGTCGGCGAGTCGGACGGAGTGAGCTTCATCGCGATGGAGTACGTCGAAGGGCAGACGCTGGACGCGCGCATCGGCGGCCACCCGCTCGCGACGGACGTCGTCGTCGCCCTCGCGCTCCAGGCGGCCGAGGCGCTCGACGAGGCGCACGGCCGCGGCATCACCCACCGGGACATCAAGCCCGGCAACCTGATGGTGACGCCCCGCGGTCGCATCAAGGTGCTGGACTTCGGCCTCGCCCGCCTCGAACGGAGAGACACGCCGCGCGAAGAGACCACGCTGACCACGAGGGACGGGATGGCGTTGGGCACGCTTCCCTACATGAGTCCGGAGCAGGCCCTGGGACGCGAGGTTGACGGCCGGTCCGATCTGTTCAGCCTGGGCGCGGTCATCTACGAGATGGCGACGGGACGCCGCCCGTTCGGTGGTGAGAGCGGGGCGGAAGTCGTCGATCGGATCCTGCACGGCGAGCCATCCGCGATCGCGCGAATCAACGACACGGCGCCGCCCGAACTCGAGCGCATCGTGCGCAAGTGCCTGGAGAAGGATCGGGAGCGGCGCTACCAGTCGGCGCGCGACCTCGCCGTGGACCTGGACAACCTGAAACGCGATCTCGAACGCGGCGCCACCGACATTGCCCCGGTGCTTCCGCCGACGGCCCCGCCCGCGTCAGCGGCCGCGCCTTCGGTTCGGCAGGCGCCCTGGTGGCGGTGGCCGGCCGTGGCGGCGGTCGTGGCCGGCATCGGTGGCACAGTCTGGCTGGCGGTCTCTCTCAGGCCGGGCAGCCAGGCGGCGGCCGGCGCGCGCATCGCGTCGCTGGCCGTGCTGCCGCTGGAGAACATGACGGGAGACGCCGCCCAGGAGTACTTCGCCGACGGGATGACCGAGGCGTTGATCACGGAGCTGGCGAGGATCGACCCCCGATCGTTGAAGGTGATCTCGAGGACCTCCGTCATGCGGTTCAAGAAGACGGCGGAGGCGCTGCCGGAGATCGCCCGACAACTGGGCGTTGAGGGAATCGTCACAGGCTCGGTGATGCGGTCCGGCAACCGCGTGAGAGTGACGGCCACGCTGCTGCGCGCCTCCACGGAAGAGCAACTGTGGGCCGAGCGCTTCGACCGCGACGAGGAGAACGTCCTGACGCTCGACAGCGAGGTCGCCCTGGCCATCGCCGGGCAGGTGCGGGTTGCCGTCAGCCCGGAGCAGGCGAACCGCCCCAGGGCGCGGCAGAAGGTGAAGCCCGAGGCCTACGACCTGGTGCTGCAGGGCACGCATCTCGTCAAGACCGGCGGAAGCCCCGACGCCCTTCATCGGGCGATTGCCCTGTTCGAGAAGGCCGTCGCCATCGACCCTCAGTCCGTGGAGGCTCACGCCGGACTGGCCAACGCCCTCAGCACGCTCGCGGGCTACGGGTTCGCGAAGTACTGGGACCTCTACCCGAGGATCCGGAAAGAGGTGGACACCGCCCTCGCCCTGGATTCGACTTACTCGTGGGCCCAGGTGGCCAGGGGCGACCTCTCTTGGGCGGAGCGGAATCCCCGGGGGCAGCTCGAAGCTTACCGCCGCGCGGTGGAACTGGATCCCAGCAACTCCACCGCCCTCTACGGCTACGGCTTCAGCCTCGACACGCTCGAATCCGGTCCAGAAGGGGAAAAGCTCATCCGCAAGGCGATCGAGATCGACCCGCTCGCACAGGCTCCCCGCTGCGGCCTGATGACCAAGCTCTACGCCCAGCGGCGCTACGGCGAGGCGGAAGCCGAGGCCCGCAAGATCCTCGACCTGGATCCCAACTGGTTCTGGGCGTGGGACAGTCTCTGGCGCATCCACGTACAGCAGGGAAAGCTGGCCGAGGCACAGGAGGAGTCGCGCAAGTCGTGGACCGTGGTCTTCGGGGAAGACTTCAAGCCTCCGTCGGGCCTCGATTGGGAGAACTACGAGCGCTGGCTCGATCGCTTCCTCGAAAGCCAGACTCGCGCGTTCGGCCCTGGCTTTCTCGCGGCCAGCTACGCCCGACGCGGTGAGAAACAGACCGCCCTCAACTACTTGGAGACGGCCGCCGCGAGCAACGACGTGTTCATGGGGCAGCTCGATTTCCCCGACTTCGACTCCATTCGGGCCGAACCCCGGTTCCGCAAGGTCGTCGAAGGCCGACGCCTGCCGGAGGCCACGTTCTGCCGCGTGCCTGCTGCCGAATCCAGGCGACAGAGGTAAGTACCCCGAATTGGTGCCCCAGGACGCCGCGGGGTCAGACCATGAAGAACGCCACAACTCAAGACCTGACCCCGATGTAGACGGGCACGCCGGCCAGCAGGAGGACGGCGCCCCAGGACACCGCTTCCAGCCCCGCACCCGCGAGCGCACCGATCGAATAGAGCGCCCCGACGCAGCCCAGGATGCCGAGCGCCAGCGCGGCCCGCCGGCCGCCGGTCACATCGCCGCGGCCTCGCAGGCGGAACAGCGCCAGTGAACTCGCCAGGTACGCCGCCAGAGAGGCGGTCGTGGACAGCAGCACGAAGAACGTGAACACGCCCACGAGCGTGCGATGCAGGTTGAGCAGGACCAGCACGGTCACGAGGCAACTCGTCGCGACCAGCGCCACCACCGGTGCGCCGCGCGACGACGTCCTCCCGAAGGCCCGCACGAACAGGCCGTCCGCCGCCATCGCGCGCGGCAGTTCGCCCTGCAGCAGGATCCAGCCGTTCAGCGCGCCAAGGGCGCTGATGGCCGCGAACAGCGACACCGCCCGGCCGGCGCCCGGCCCCCACGCGCCCTCGATCAGCAAGGCGAACGGGGCGCTCGACGCCGCGAGCTTCGGCGCTGGAACGAGCAGCAGGACGGCCGCGCACGCCACGGCGCTCAGGATCGCCGTCACCACGGTGCCCCAGATCGTAGCGCGCAGGACCGTCTTGGCCGATCCCTTCACCTTGTCGGCCGGGATGGTCGCCGATTCGAGACCGAGCATCGCCCACAGCGCGAGCGTCGCCACCGCGGCGGTGCCGCCGAGCGTGAAGTGCGGGCGGGCCACCCCCGCCAGATGAAGAGACGGCGTGCGCGACACCAGCAGACCAATCGTCGCGACCAGCGGGAGGAGCTTGAGCGCGGTCGTGATGCCCTGCACCCACCCGGCAGCGCGGATCCCGATGCAGTTCACGAGCGTCAACGCCCAGAGAAACGCCAGCGTCGCCAGCGCGGTGTGCAGCGGGGTCTCGACCATCCAGGGAAAGAACTCCCCGGCGTAGCCCACCGCGCCGGTACCGATCGCCGCGTTGCCGACCCAGATCGACACCCAGTAGCCCCAGGCCACGGTGAAGGCGGCGAGGTCGCCGAACGCCGCGCGAGTGTAGGCGTAGGGTCCGCCGGCTCCGGGCACGACGCGACTGAGCTGGCCGAAAACGAGGCCCAGGGTGATGCCGCCGGCTGCGGTCAGCAGCCAGCCCGGCAGGTTGTCGGCGCCGTACGGCGAAAGCGCCGCCGGCAGGAGGAAGATCCCCGACCCGATCATGTTGCCGACGACGAGCGCCGTCGCAATCCAGAACCCGATTTGCGGGGCGGCCCGGGACGTGCGGTCTGCTGCGGCCATGCTGGTGCCCGTCCTCATCGAGGCCTTCACCAAAGCCTCGCCCTACATCAGCTCGCGCGCTCCAGGGACAGCGCGAGGCCCTGCCCGACGCCGACGCACAGGCTCACGACCGCGTGGCGGCCGCCGCGACGTCGCAATTCGAACGCGGCCGTCATGCAGAGCCGGGCGCCGCTGGCGCCGAGCGGGTGGCCGAAGGCGATCGCCCCGCCGTTCGGGTTGACCAGGTTCGAGTCGTCGGCAATCCCCAGCTCGCGCGTGCACGCCAGCACCTGCGCGGCAAACGCCTCGTTGATCTCGATGAGGTCGATGTCTGCGATCGCGAGGCCTTCCCGCTGGAGCAGCCGCCGGATCGCGGGCACGGGACCGACCCCCATGATGCGGGGCGGAACGCCCGAGCTGGCCATCGCGCTGACGCGGGCGAGCGGCTCGAGGCCGTAGCGGCCGGCCGCCGGCTCCGATGCGAGCAGGAGCGCGCACGCGCCGTCGTTGATGCCCGACGCGTTGCCGGCCGTGATGGTCGTGCCGGGGCCGAGGAGCGGCTCGAGGCTCGCGAGCCGCTCGATCGTCGTCCCGGGCCGCGGGTGCTCGTCCTCGGCCACCCTCTTCGTTTCGCGCCCGACCTTCACGTCCGCCGGTACGATCTCGACGGCGAGGATCCCGGATCGCCGCGCCGCCTCGGCACGCTGCTGGCTGCGGAGCGCGTACGCGTCCTGATCGGCTCGGGCGATCCCGCGCTCGCGGGCGAGGTTCTCCGCGGTTTGCGGATTGCTGTCGGTGCCGTACCGCGCCTGCATCAAGGGGTTCACGAACCGCCAACCGACGGTGGAATCCTCGAGGCGCTGGTCTTTCGAGAAGGCCGCGTCCGCCTTGCCGATGACCAGCGGGGAGCGCGACATGCTCTCGACGCCGCCGGCGACGACCAGATCCGCCTCACCGCAGCGAATCGCCCGCGCGCCCTGTCCGACGGCTTCCAGCCCCGACGCGCAGAGGCGGTTGACCGTCACGCCGGGGACTTCCGGCGGAAGGCCCGCGAGCAGCGCCGCCATCCGGGCCACGTTCCGGTTGTCCTCGCCGGCCTGGTTCGCGCATCCGAGCAGCACCTCGTCCACCGCCGCCCAGTCGACCCGCGGAAGGCGCTGCATCAGCGCGGCGATGGGCAGCGCGGCGAGGTCGTCGGTGCGGACGCGGGCCAGGGCACCGCCGTGACGGCCGAATGGGGTTCTCACCGCCGCGCAGAGAAAGGCGGGTCGCATCGTTTCACTCCCGGATCCTGGAATCCTGCGGTCGGGACTCGGTACGTTGACAGCGCAGCGTAGAGGATCTGTAATGAGTTCGCAACGCGAACGTGGTCACGAACCCAAATAGCACACCCATGACCCTCGAGCGCGACACCGTCCTGCACAGCTGGTGCGTGCAGGCGGACTGGAACGCCCCGACCATCGCCGGCGGCCGTGGGGCCCGCTTCTGGGACGCCACCGGCCGCACCTTCATCGACATGAGCAGCCTGGCCGAGTGCATGAATCTCGGCCACCAGCACCCCTCGCTGGTTCGCGCGATTCGCGAGCAGGCGGAGCGCCTCTGCTTCGTGACCTCCGCGTGGGGCGCCGAACCGCGAGCCGCGCTCGCCGCCCGGCTCCTGGAGAAGTCGGGCTTCGAGGGAGGGCGTGTGTTCTTCACGCTCGGCGGCGCCGACGCCAACGAGCAGGCGGTGAAGTTCGCCCGCCAGGCGGCCGGCAGGCCGCACGGCCACGTAATCGCGCGCGACCGGTCGTACCACGGCGCCAGCTACGGCGCGATGGCATTCAGCGGCGACAGCCGCACGCGCTCCCAGGTGGATCCGGCCGCGTTCAATGTCTGCCACGTCCCCGCGCCGTATGCCTACCGCTGCCCGTTCGGGTCGAAGTCGGCCGAATCTTGCGGTGTTCGCGCGGTGGGCGCCATCGGCGGCGCGATCGATGCCCACCCGGATACCGCCGCCGTCCTGATGGAACCGGACGCCGGCACCAACGGCATCGTCGCGCCCGACAACTACTGGCCCGGCCTGCGCCGCCTCACCCGCGAGAGGGGTGTCTACCTGATCGCCGACGAGGTCATGAGCGGGTTCGGCCGGTGTGGCGAGTGGTTCGCATGGCAGCGCCACGGCGAGAACGGGCGCCCCGACCTGATGACGCTCGCGAAGGGGCTGACCGGCGCGCACATCCCGCTCGGGGCCGTGATCCTCTCGCGCGAGGTCGCATCGCGCCTCGACCACGAGATGCTCTTCACGGGGCTCACCTACTGCGGCCACCCGCTGGCGTGCGCCGTCGGCGTCGCTGCGATCCGGGCCTACGAGGACGAGGACCTCATCGAGCGGTCACGGACGCTGGGTGCGTGGCTGTTCCAGGAATTGCAGGCGATGCAGCGCCGCCACGCGGTGATCGGTGACGTCCGCGGCGGGCGCGGCCTCTTCAGCGTGCTCGAACTCGTGAAGGACCGGCACACGCGCGAACCCTTGCGCCCGTGGCCCGCCGTGCACCCCTCGCTGCAGGCCCTCGTAGCCCGCGCGCTCGAGTCGGGCGTGTCGTTCGCCGTCCGCGGCAATCTCATCCTCCTGGCCCCGCCGCTCGTCATCGAGGAGTCCGACCTGCGCGTGGCGCTCGACCTGCTCGATCGGCTGCTCGCCGATGCGGAGTGGACATGACGTTCAAGCTCACCTACTCTACGATGTTCGACCCGCCCGAGGAGATGCACGCCGGCTTCGAGGCGGCGCTGGCGGCAGTGCGGGCGCGCCTGGGCGCCTCGCACGCAATGTACATCGACGGTGAGGACGTCAGCGCGGCGCACGCGAGGCCGACGCACACCCCGATCGATCGGCGCGTGGAGATCGGACAGTTCCCGGCCGGCACGGCGGCGGATGTCGATCGCGCGGTCGCCGCCGCCCGGCGGGCGTTCGACGACTGGCGGCGCACGCCCGTGACGGAGCGCGTGGCGCTCGTGCGTCGCGCCGCGTCGCTGATCGAGGAACGCGTCTATACGATCGGCGCCGCGCTCGCGCTCGAGGTCGGCAAGAACCGGATGGAGTCGCTCGGCGAAGCGCAGGAGACCGCCGACTTCTTCATGGGCTACGCGGCCGAGTTCGAGCGAAACGGCGGCTTCGACCGCGCGATGCCCGACGATCCGCTCGAGGGCTGGTCGTCGCACAATCGGAGCGTGCTCAAGCCGTACGGCGTGTGGGCGGTCGTGGCGCCGTTCAACTACCCGCTCGCTCTTGCCGGGGGCCCTACCGCGGCGGCGCTCGTCACGGGCAACACGGTTGTGCTCAAGGGTGCCAGCGACACGCCGTGGGCCGGCCGTCTCCTCGCCGAGTGCATCCGGGACGCGGGCATCCCGCCCGGCGTGTTCAACTACGTCATCGGAAGCGGCGCGGTGGTCGGCGAGGCGCTCGTCCATCACCCGGACCTTGCCGGCGCCACCTTCACGGGATCGTTCGACGTGGGAATGGGAATTCTCCGCGCGCTCGGCTCCGGTCGCTGGCCACGCCCATGTATCGCCGAGCTCGGCGGCAAGAACCCGTGCATCGTCACGGCCCACGGCGACCTCGGGCGCGCCGCGACCGGGATCGTGCGGTCGGCGTATGGGTTGAGCGGGCAGAAGTGCTCCGCGCTCTCGCGCGTCTACGTCGAGGACGCCGTCGCAGGCGAACTCGTGGATCGACTGGTCGCGAAGATCGAGTCGCTCTCCGTCGGCGATCCGACACGGCGCGAGATCTACATGGGGCCGGTCATCTCGGACGAGGGCGCGGCGTCGTTCGACGAGTGCTGCCGGCGACTGCGCCAGGGTGGGGCTCGCATCCTCTCGGGCGGCACGCGGCTCGCCGACGGCGAGTTGTCGTATGGGCACTTCGTCGCGCCGACGCTGGCGGAAGCGCCGGCCGACCACCCGCTGTTCCAGAAGGAGATGTTCCTGCCGCTGCTGATGATCGCTCGCGTGAAGAACCTCGACGAGGGCCTGCGCCTCGCCAATGCGACGGCGCTCGGCCTGACCGCCGGCTGCTACGGCAGCGAGGACGAGGTGCGCACCTTCCTCGATCGAATCGAGGCCGGGGTCACGTACGTGAACCGACCGCAGGGCGCGACGACCGGCGCCTGGCCCGGCTACCAGGCGTTCGGCGGCTGGAAGGGGTCGGGGTCCACCGGAAAGGCGATCGGCTCGTTCTACTACCTGCCGCAGTACCTGCGGGAGCAGTCCCAGACCTGGGTGGAGTAGCGCATGGCGCTGATGACGCTGCCGGACGCGGTCAGGCGGCACGTGAAGGACGGCCAGACGCTCGCGATGGAGGGTTTCACGCACCTCATCCCCTTCGCCGCGGCGCACGAAATCATCCGGCAGGGGCGGACGGATCTGCACCTGGTCCGGATGACTCCCGACATCATCTACGACCAGATGATCGGCGCGGGCTGCGCGCGGGCGCTCACGTTCTCGTGGGGCGGCAACCCCGGCGTCGGGTCGCTGCATCGACTGCGCGACGCGGTGGAGCAGCGCTGGCCGCGCCCGATCGAGATCATCGAGCACTCGCACGCCGGCATGGCCGCCTCGTACACCGCGGGCGCATCGAACCTGCCGTTCGGCCTTCTGCGGGGTTACCTCGGCACCGACCTGCCGCGCGTCAACGCGCAGGTGAAGAGCGTCACCTGTCCCTACACCGGCGAGTCGATTGCCACCGTGCCCGCACTGCGGCCGGACCTGACGGTCCTCCATGCCCAGCGGGCCGATCGGTCCGGCAACGTGCTCCTGCAAGGCATTCTCGGCGCGCAAAAAGAGGCGGCCATGGCGGCGAAGGAACTCCTGGTCACGGTCGAGGAGATCGTGGACCGGCTCGACGCGCCGATGAACGCGGTCGTGCTGCCCGGATGGGTGGTGACGGCCGTCGCGTGCGTGCCGGGCGGCGCCTACCCGTCGTACGCACAGGGCCACTACTCGCGCGACAACGCGTTCTACCTGGCGTGGGACGAGATCTCCCGGGATCGGGACACGTTCCGACGCTGGATGGACGCCCACGTCCTGGGCGTGCCGGACCACGCGGCATTCCTGAAGAGCCTTGGCGTCGCCGCCGCGAGTCGCGAGCCGCAAGCCGGGGAGGCCAGGTGATCCCACCGTGGACGCCCGACGAGATGATGACGGTGGCTGCGGCGCGGCTGCTCTGGGATCGGTGCGTCTGCTTCGTGGGCATCGGCCTGCCGTCGGCCGCCGCAAACCTGGCGCGGCACGCGCACGCGCCGGACATCGTGCTGATCTACGAGTCCGGAACTGTCGGGACTCGCCCCGACGTCCTGCCGCTTTCGATCGGCGACGGCGAACTGGCGGAAACGGCGACCGCTGTCGTCCCGCTACCGGAGATTTTCGCGTACTGGCTCCAGGGCGGCCGCGTGGACGTCGGATTTCTCGGCGCCGCGCAGATCGACCGTTTCGGCAATCTCAACAGCACCGTCATCGGCGACTACGCTCATCCGAAGACACGTCTGCCCGGCGCCGGCGGCGCACCGGAAATCGCCAGCAACGCCCGGCAGGTCTTCGTCGTTCTGAAACAGAACCCGCGATCGTTCGTCTCGCGCCTCGATTTCCGCAGTTCGGCTGGCTTCCTGGAAGGCGGCGGCGCCCGGGCCCGCATGGGCGCCCCAGGCGCCGGGCCCCAGGTCGTCATCACCGATCTCGGCATCCTTCGGCCGGCGCCAGACACCGACGAATTGCGGCTGGTGGCGCGCTACGAAGGCGTGCCGGTCGATCGGGCTGTAAATGCCACGGGCTGGCCGCTGAGGATTGCCGATCACGTGGATGTCGTGGCGCCGCCCACCGACGAGGAGATTGGCGTCCTGCGCGACCTGCACGAGCGGACCCGCGCGGCCCACAGCCGGCGGGTCCGGGTGCCCTATTAGCCTGGTTGTGAATATACGACTGGCGGCCTGCGGCTGGCGACCTGCGGCCTGCCGTGCTGAAACGGGCACGGGGGCTCGGCGGTCACGCCACCGCCGGGGCGTTCTGATTCCGGGGTTCGTGGCATCGCGGCTCCGGGCCGGCCGCAAGCCGCTGGTCGCAAGCCGTAAGTCGGATGGTCAAGTCTCGAGCCCAACTGTCGCGTTGAAGCTGTATATGAACACGAAACACATTCGCACGTCGCTCCCCGGGCCGAGGGCGCAGGCGCTCATCGCGCGCGATGCCCTGGTCACGTCGCCCTCGTACCCGCGCGGCTACCCGTTCGCGATGTCGCACGGCCGCGGCTGCGAGGTCTGGGACGTGGACGGCAACCGCTTCCTCGACTTCGCGGCGGGTATCGCCGTGTGCAGCACGGGCCACTGTCACCCGGACGTCGTCCGCGCCATCCAGTCGGCCGCGGGCGAGTTCCTGCACATCTCGAGCGACTACTGGCACGAGAGGCAGACGCGGCTGGCGGAGAGGATCGCGGCCCTGGCGCCGATGTCCGAGCCGGCGATGAGCTTCTTCTGCCAGTCGGGCACCGAGGCCGTCGAAGCCGCGATCAAGCTGGCGCGTTACGCCACCGGCCGCAGCCGGTTCATCGGCTTCCTCGGCGGCTTCCATGGCCGCTCGATGGGCTCGCTCGCGTTCACCTCGAGCAAGTACACGCAGCAGAAGCGATTTGCGCCGACGATGCCCGGCGTGACCCATGTGCCGTACCCCAATCCGTACCGGCCGCTGTTCGCCGGCGGAGACCAGGGACAGGCGGTCCTCGATTACATCGAGCACGTCCTCTTCCGGAGCAACGTGCCGGCCGATGAGGTGGCCGCGGTCCTCGTCGAGCCGCTCCAGGGCGAAGGCGGCTACCTGGTGCCGCCGGAGGGTTTCCTGGCCGGACTCCGCGCGCTCTGCGACCGCCACGGCATCCTGCTCATCTTCGACGAGGTTCAGTCGGGCATCGGCAGAACCGGCCGCATGTTCGCGTGCGAGCACTGGGGCGTGAAGCCGGACATCCTCACGCTCGCGAAGGGCCTCGCGAGCGGCATGCCGATCGGATTGATGGTGGCCCGCTCGGGCGTCATGCAGTCGTGGCCGCGGGGCTCGCACGGCAACACCTACGGCGGCAACCCGCTGTGCTGCGCCGCGGCCCTCGCGACGCTCGACCTCGTCGAGGGCGGCCTGATGGCCAACGCCGAACACGTCGGCGAGACGTTCCTCGGGCGGCTGCGCGACCTGCAGGCGCGACATCCCGAGATTGGCGACGTGCGAGGCAAGGGACTGTTCCTGGCGGTGGAACTGGTGAAGGACCGCGTGTCGAAAGAGCCGGCCGCCGAGTTCTGCGAAGCCGTGGTCACGCGAGCCTTCCACAACGGCCTGCTGCTGCTCTCGTGCGGAGCGAGCGCCATTCGGTTCATGCCGCCGCTGCCGGTCTCGTGCGCCCAAGTCGACGAAGCGCTGACGATCCTCGACGCCAGCCTGGACGAAGCGCGCTGAAGGTGGGGTCAGCCCAGGACAGGAGGACGAGTGACCGCCGACCCGGGCCTCGTGCCCGATTGTTTCGTGTCTCCGCCGTCGGGCGACGGGCGTCCCCCGCTCGCCGAGCTCTTCGCCGCGACCGACAGCCTGCGGGCGGCTGGATGGCGGACGGTGGACATCGCCGCCCAGCCGGCATCGTCGCGCGGCACGCTTCCCATCCGCGCCTGGTTCAATGCCGACGAAGTCGATGCGATCCTGATCGGCGGCATCCACGGCCGGGAGCCTGCCGGGGCGATGGCCCTCGCGCGGTCCATGCCGCAGCTCGTCGAACGTGGCCGCACGCGGAAGATCCTGGTGATGCCGCTGCTGAATCCCTGGGGCTACCTTCACCACGAGCGCTACGGTCCTTCGGGGCAGAGCGTCACCGACAGCGACCACCTGCTGGGCCGGGCGACCGCGCCGGCCTGCCCGGAGGCCGACGCGATCACGCGCTTCGTGATGAATGGAATCCGGATCCGCCCCGGTGCCGGTGTCCTGGACCTGCACGAGGATCCAGTCTACGAAGCACCGGACTACCACTTCGACGGGTTCGGCTCCTACCTCTACTTCATCGGCGGCGGCGCGCCCGATCATCCCGCAAGCCGTCGTGTCCTTGACTGTCTCGGCCACTCGCGCCTGCCGCTGGTGAGGAGTGGCGTGACGCGTTTCGGAGAGCAGCTGGTGAATGGTGCCGTCGTGGACAGCTCGGACGGGTCGATCGACGAGTTGTTCGCGCGGCGTCTCGGGTGCACGCCGGTCATCACCGTCGAGAACCTCCTTCACGCCCCGGACTCGCCCCCGCTGGCCGACCGGGTGGAGGTCTACCTCGACGTGCTCGACGCGTTTCTCGGCTGACCGCTCACGATCGGAGCCCATGTGTGCACCACGCTCGTCGTCGGCAGGAAACGCAGCGCCACCGGCCACGTCCTTCTGGCTCACAGCGAGGAGCTTGGCCGGAACTCGGCGCACAAGGTGTGCGTGGAGGACGAGCGCCAGGCGGCGCCGGGCGAGCGGTTCCCCCTCCACTCGGGCGGCGATCTGGAACAGGCGGAGCGAGTCGCGCGGCACCTCTGCACGAAGATCTTCGACAAGCGCCATTACCCCGGCGAGCACACCTCCGGCATCAACGAGCACGGTGTGGCCGTCGCCAACAACATGGCGATGATGCGGGGGATTCCCGAGTCGGAGATGTTCGACGTCGTTCCGGGCGGCATCATCTGGACCGAGTTCCTGCAGCTCGTGCTGGAACGGGCCACCAGCGCCCGCGACGGCGTTGCCCTGGTGACAGCGCTCGGCCAGCGCCACGGCCTGAGCTGCGACTCGGGGACGATGATCGCCATCGCCGATCCGGACGAAGCCTGGTGGGTGGAACTCGCGAGGGGAGGCCGCTCGGCGGCGCGGCGCGTCGAGGACGACGAGGTGTCGCTGCGCGCCAACTGCTTCCGGATTGAGGAGTTTGCCGAGGCGTGGGGCGATCCCGCCAACCAGCAGGATCGCTACAACCTGGACCGGCACGATGCACTCGCGTCGCGCGTCTCGGAGATGGCCACGGTCGGCGTCGCGGATCTGATGGCGCTGCTCCGCGAGGTTTACGAGGGTACGCCCCTCTACTGCCCGCGCCCCGACGGCTCGCCATTCCGCACCGGGAGGCGGACCGTTGCGCGGATGAACACGGAGGCCTGCACGGTGCTCGTGCCGCGGCGCGGCCTGCCCGCCTCGCTGGCGCACGTGATGTGGTGCTGCCTGTCGACGTCGCTCACCGGCGTGTTCGTGCCTTTCCACATGGGGATTACGAAGGTCGAGGCGCACTATCGGGCGGCCGGCGGGCGGTACGACCCGGCCTCCGCTTACTGGCTGTTCACGGAGCTGGCGAAGCTGGTGGACTCTCGATACCGCGCGTGCGCGGAGCCGGTGCGCCGCACCTGGCGTGAGTTCGAGGCGGAGACGTTTCGCACGCTGGCCGACGCCGAACACCGGTGCGGCGGCCTCGGGCCGGCCGGGTCGGTCGACGCGATCGCCGAGTACGACGAACGACGCGCCGCCGACGCCATCCGGCTCCTCGAGGACCTGCTGGTCGACGTGAAGACCCGCGCGTTCTACGAGGATTTCTAGCGAGGCGGGCCTCGGACCGCCAAGCATGTCCGGCGACGACGCCCGCCTCGCTAGAACCAGAAACGCTGTTGGCTGGCCCCGCGAAACGCG
>Ga0209048_10003124_pt1 | contig 16218 bp, 18 predicted proteins | sample FrelakmetCRP12CR_FD_187146 | JGI IMG/M metagenome (GOLD analysis project Ga0209048, IMG submission 187146) | Freshwater lake sediment microbial communities from the University of Notre Dame, USA, for methane emissions studies - CRP12 CR (SPAdes)... | ecosystem: Environmental > Aquatic >... | reverse complement strand
TGCCTCACGTTAAGCCCGCCGCGAATGCCCCGTCGAAGCGCGGGCCACGCCGTGCGGAGCTCGCACGGCGCGCCCGCTCAAACGCCGAATAAGTCGAAGTCAGCCGATAAGCCGGGTTCTGTTACGGCGCTTGCGCGCTATGGCCGTCATTCCTCTAGGCGCACCGTTGCCGGTGCGCTCGAGCCACCTACCCGCGGACTAGACGAGCAGCCTGTGTTGCCAAATGCGCGTCCGCCTACTTGGTGTTGCTCCGGATGGAGGTTGCCGCGTTTCACCCGCCGCGGTCTGACCCGCGGCGACTCGTCTCTGTGGCCCTGTTCCTCGCCTTCGTCCTCCGCGCTAGCGGCGACTTATCGCGGCCGGGCGTTACCCGGCATCCTGCTCTGCGGAGCCCGGACTTTCCTCCCCCCGGTTGCCCGGGCGGCGACGGTCTGGCTGGCTTCGGACGCCTAGCATAGCGCATGTGGCGCGGCGGCGTCCGCGCGGCGGCGCGCGACGCGCGCCGTTGCACGGACGCCCGGCTCAGACGACGCGCCAGCGCATCATCTCGCCGGCGCGCAGCGGCACGACCCGGTCGTCGCCGAACGGGTACTCGGCCGGGACCGTCCACGGCTCGCGCGTGAGCGTCACTTTGTCGTCGTTTCGCGGCAGTCCGTAGAAGTCGGCGCCGTAGTGGCTGGCGAAGCCCTCGAGCCGGTCGAGCGCGCCGGCTGCCTCGAAGGCCTCGGCATAGAGTGGGAGCGCCAGCGGTGCCGTGTAGCAGCCCGCGCAGCCGCAGGCGTTCTCCTTCGTGTGCCGCGGGTGCGGCGCCGAGTCGGTGCCGAGGAAGAACTTCGGATTGCCCGACGTCGCGGCGGCCACGAGCGCCTGGCGGTGGGTCTCGCGCTTGAGGATGGGCAGGCAGTAGAAGTGCGGGCGCACGCCGCCCGCGAAAAGCGCGTTGCGCGAGTAGATGAGGTGCTGCGGCGTGATCGTCGCCGCCACCCGCTCGGGAGCGGCGGTGACGAACGCCGCCGCGTCGCCGGTCGTGATGTGCTCGAGCACGATCCGCAGGCCGGGGAAGTCGCGCACGATCGCGGCGAGCGCGCGCTCGACGAACACTCGCTCGCGGTCGAAGATGTCGACGCCGGCGTCGGTGACCTCGCCGTGCAGCGACAGCACCATGCCCTGCCTTTCCATCTCGGCCAGCACCGGGTAGACGCGCGCCAGCGCGGTGACGCCGGAATCGGAATGCGTGGTCGCCCCCGCGGGGTAGTACTTGACCGCGTGGACAAACCCCGATGCCTTCGCCCGCGCGATCTCGGCAGGATCGGTGTTGTCGGTCAGGTACAGCGTCATCAGCGGCTCGAACCGCGAGCCGGCCGGCAGCGCTGCGACGATGCGGTCCCGGTAGCGGCCGGCGGCCGGGGTCGTCGTGACCGGAGGCTGCAGATTAGGCATGACTATTGCTCGCCGAAACACGTCGGCAGTGGCGGCAACGACGCCGGCCATGGCTTTGCCGTCCCGCAGGTGCAGGTGCCAGTCGTCCGGTCGGACAAGCGTCAGCGTCTCGGGGGCGGTGGCAGGCTTGGGCATGAGAACGCTTTGTTTTTCCAGAATTATACGGCTGTAACCGGCATCGGGCGGGTTCATCCGGACGGGTGACGACGCCGGATGCCCGCGAGCGCCAGACAGGATATAATCGCCGGTTTAGCGCGGACAGGGATCCTTGGGAAACGGGGAATCGCCTTCCCGCGCGAGTGTCGGGCAACGTCAACGACGCAGTACGCGGGGCGGACGCAACGGCGCGCAACAGCGCGCTAGAGCGGCAGCAGGCGCCCCGTGCCGCCGAACGAAGAGGTCAGAGGTCAGAATGGCAGCGAAGCAAGCAACCGTGAAGCAGGCAACCGCAACGGCGACGGCGCCCAGGAAGGTCAAGGTCCTCACCGAAGAGGATCTGCTCAAGGCGCCCGACAAGGATTACATGAACGAGGCGCAGCTCGCCTTTTTCAAGCACCGTCTGCTCGAGCTGCGGGAGCAGCTGCTGCGCAACGCCGACGACACGGGCGAGCACCTGCGCGAGAACGAGACGACGACCGATCCATCGGACCGCGCGACGCTCGAGGAGGAGTACACGCTCGAGCTGCGCACCCGCGACCGCGAGCGCAAGCTCCTGAAGAAGGTCGAGCGGTCGATCAAGCTGATCGAAGAGGGCACGTACGGCTACTGCGACGAGACCGGCGAGCCGATCGGCATTCCGCGCCTCCTCGCGCGGCCGACCGCTACGCTGTCGCTCGAAGCGCAGGAGCGCCGCGAGCGCGTCCAGAAGCTCTACGGGGACTGATTCGTCCGCGATCTCCCCGCCGGAATCGCGCGCGGGGCGGCGCGCGCTCCGCTACAGGCCGAAGGCGGCCTTGTGCGTCAGCCCGCCGGCCATGAAGAACAGCATCGGCATCGACAGCATCATGTTGGTACGCGAGGCGAGCAGCGCCACGCGGCGGGCCTTGTTCTTCTCCTCGTCCGACGCCGGCTTCATGCCGAGGATCTTCTGCTGGTTCGGCCAGATCAGCCCCCAGACGTTGAGCAGCATGATCGTGCCGAGCCACGCGCCGATGCCGATCCCGGCGAAGCCCTTCGCCAGCGTAAAGGCGGGCACGAAATTCGGGCCCAGGAGCGCTGCGCCTGCGAGCCAGGTCGCGACCGCCGACCAGCGGAAATAGAGAAGCGCCCGCGGTGCGACGTGCTTGGTGATCCCGGCCGCCGTGCCGTCCGCGCCGGCCGCCTTCAGCGCCGGCACCTGCACGAAGTTGAAGTAATACAGCAGGCCGATCCACATGACGCCGGCCAGGAAGTGCAGCCACCTTGCGAGTACGGGAACGAGATCCATGTCCGTTGCCTCCGTTACATCAGAAAGTTCTTGACGGCGAGATACAGGACCACCGTCAGGACGACGCCGGAGATGATCGTGCCCCAGATCGAATCGAGCGGGTTTTTCATGGTCGACCTCCTGTTTCCGCGCTGCATGAGTGCAATCGATCATTCTAGCAACTGCGCAACCGCCGGGCCATCCGGAATTCGCGTCCGTTTGACCGGGCGATCGATCCGGCGGGGTCGGGCATGCGCGCCGCTTCGCCCCGGCGCGAGCCGCAGGAGGCGTCCTGCTTGTGGTGAGCCTATGACGAGGACATAATTGGCGGCCGGCAGCGGGGCGGGCGGCGGACGCCCGGCCTTCCGGGAGCTCCGCGCCGCCCTGCTGCAACCTTTCGATCACTGACTCTGCGATGGCGTTCTTCTCGAAACCGTCGACGAAAAAACCCGAGCCCGCGAAACCGGATGTGCGAGCGCGTCCCGCGCCGAACGCCGGCGCGGCCCGCGGGGCGTCCGCACGCGAGCTCGCTGCCCATGCCCTGAAGACGGGCGAGCGCCGGCAGCTCGAGCCGGCCGGCGGCGACATCACCGTTACCGGGTCGAGCCTCGGCTCGCGGACGCAGGCGTCGTCGGCCTTCGAGGTTGCACAGACGAACCCGGGCCTGTGTGCCATGCTCGAGAACGCCGCGTTGCGCTTTGCCAGCGGACAGGCGCCGGAGGCGCGCGCGTTGCTCGAGCAGGGCATCGACAACGATCCCGAGACGAAGATCTCGACGCTCGCCTGGCTCGCGCTCTTCGACCTGCTTCAGCGCGAGGGTGACAAGGCCGCGTTCGACCGGCTCGCGATGGAATACCTCGTCCAGTTCGAGCGCTCGGCACCGGCATGGGAAGCGCCGACGAAGCAGAAGGCCGCACCGCGCGCGGTCGGCGGCTACGTCGCCGCGACGGGGCGACTGACCGCCGCGTCGGCGACGCAGCTCGAAGGCCTGAAGCGCGCCATCGCGCGGGAGGCGCACGGCACGCGGCTCGATCTGATGTCGGTCTACGGGTTCGACGATGCCGGCGCGCGTCTGCTTGCCAACGCCCTGGCCGAGGCGCGGCGGGCGCGGCTCGCCTTGCAGTTGCAGCTCGGAAGCAAGCTCGTGCCGGCGCTCGAGGCTGCGCTGAAGACGGGTCGCGAGGCCGGCGAGGGGGCGTGGCTGCTGTCGCTGGAGGTCCTGCAGTGGGCCAACGACCGCGCCGCGTTCGAGGATCAGGCGATCGGGTTCGCCGTCACGTTCGAGGTTTCGCCTCCGTCGTGGGAGCCGCCCGCGGCTAACCCGGCGGCCGAAGCCCCCGCGGAAAAGGAGACAACCGACGCGGGCGACCCCGGCGACGGCGAAACGCTGAAGTGCACCGGTGTCATGACGGGGTCCCTCTCGCCGCAACTCGGCAGGCTTGCCGACTTCGCCAATGGACGGACCATGGTGGCGGTCGACCTCTGCGATGTCGAGCGCATCGATTTCGTCTGTGCGGGCGCCTTGCTCAATCTGATCGCCCGCATCGAGGCCGAGCGCAAGTCGGTCCAGATCGTCGGGGCGTCGCCGATCATCCGGGCGCTCCTGCTGCTCATCGGCGTTTCGCCACGGCATTTCGTCAAGAAGTCACAATAGCGGCAAACCGGGGCGTTCGCGGCGGATCGGGGCCGCGGTCCAGCGACAGGCGAGCCGCGCGATGCGCGGCAAGGGGCTCGTGCCCGGCGCGTGCGGCGTAGCGGCCGCCGGGCGCCGCCGACCGACCGGTGGAAATCCCGGCAGGCGGAACGCATTCACATGGAAACCTTTCACGGAACCACGATTCTGTCGGTTCGGCGCGACGGCGCGGTGGCGCTCGGCGGCGATGGCCAGGTCACGCTCGGCAGCGTCGTCGTGAAGGCGACCGCACGCAAGGTGCGCCGGCTTCACAACGACCGGGTCCTCGCGGGCTTCGCCGGTGCGACGGCCGATGCGTTCACGCTGTTCGAGCGCTTCGAAGCCAAGCTCGACAAGCACCAGGGGCAGCTCACGCGCGCCGCCGTCGAGCTCGCGAAGGATTGGCGCTCGGATCGCATCCTGCGCCGGCTCGAAGCCATGCTCGCGGTTGCCGATCGCAGCGCGTCGCTCATCATCACGGGCACCGGCGACGTGCTCGAGCCCGAGCACGGGATCGTGGCGATCGGCTCCGGCGGGCCCTACGCGCAGGCCGCGGCACGGAGTTTGCTCATGCACACGGCACTTTCCGCCGCGGACATCGTCAAAGAGAGTCTGATGATCGCCGGCGAGCTCTGCATCTACACCAACCAGCAGCTCGTGATCGAAACTCTGGAACGGGAACCATGACGGGAGTCGCTGCGGACTGCGACGTTGTGATCGCCGGCGCCGGCCTGGTCGGGCTCGCGCTCGCGCCGGCGCTCGCGGACGCGGGCCTTTCCGTCGCGCTCGTCGATCACTCCGCGGTGGCGCTTCCCGATCCGCCGCCCGCCGGGGAGGATTGGGACACGCGCATCTATGCGATCAGCCCGGGCAGCGCGGCGTTCCTGCGGGCGGAGGGCGCATGGCAGGGACTGCCGCCGGATCGCGTCGCGCCCGTCGAGGCCATGCGTGTCGAAGGTGACGCCGGCGCGCGGCTCGATTTCTCCGCGTACGAGCTCGGAGAGCGGGCGCTCGCCTGGATCGTCGAGGAGCGCGCGCTGCGCGCCGCGCTGGTACCGCTCGTGCACGCGGCGGGGGTCGCGGTCCACGCGCCGTGCACGTTCGAGTCGCTGTCGTTTTCGCAGGATGCGGCGACGCTGCGCCTCGACGGGGGCGCATCGCTGACGGCGCGCCTCGTCGTCGGCGCCGACGGCGTGCGCTCGTGGGTGCGCGGCGCGGCAGCGATCGCGGCGCCGACGAAACCCTACGGGCAGACCGCGGTGGTCGCCAATTTCGCATGCGAGCGGGCGCACCGCGGCCACGCTCGCCAGTGGTTCCTCCGCGACGGCGGCATCCTTGCGTGGCTGCCGCTTCCCGGTCGCCGGATTTCGATGGTCTGGTCGGCGCCGGAGGCCCGCGCGCGCGAGCTCCTCGCGCTTGCGCCGGAGGCGCTCGCCGCCGAGGTCGCCGCCGAGGGCAGGCATGTGCTCGGCGCATTGGCGTGTATTACTCGCGCCGCCGGGTTCCCGTTGCAGCTCGTCAAGCCGAAAGCCGTGACCGCCCACCGCCTCGCGCTCGTCGGCGATGCCGCGCATGGCGTGCATCCGCTGGCAGGCCAGGGGGTCAACCTCGGATTCGGCGACGCCGAAGCGCTTGCTGCGATCCTGCGCGAGCGCGGATCGCTCGCCGATCCGGGTGCGCCGATCCTGCTCGACCGGTATGCCCGCCGCCGGGCCGGTCCGGTCCTGGCGATGCAGACCGTCACGGACGGCCTCGCGCGCCTGTTCGGCAGCACGACGCCGTGGATCCGATCCTTGCGCAACACGGGCATGGCCGCCGTCGACCGCTTCCCACCCGCCAGGCGGCTGCTCGCGCAGTCCGCGCTGCGTTAGACTTCCGCAGCACCTTACCGGAGAACCCGATGCTTTCCCGTTCCACAACTGCCGTTCGCCGGTACGCGTCGCTGCTCGCGCTTGCGGGCACCGTCCTCGCCACCGCTTCCCTCGCGCAGACGCCGGCGAGCCCGAAACCGCTCACCGGCGAGGCTGCGTCGGTCAAGAAGCTGATGGAGCAGAAATTCCAGGGCGCCACCGTCACCAGCGTGACCCGGAGCCCGTATTTCGGGCTCTATGAGGTGATGTTCGACGAGCAACTCGTCTACACGGACGCCAAGGTCTCGTACGTCTTCGTGGGCAACGTCTACGACACGGCGACCAAGAAGAACCTGACCGAGGCGAAATCGCGGGAGCTCTCCCGCGTAGCGTTCGACAGCCTGCCGCTGCAGCTCGCGGTCAAGAAGGTGAAGGGCAACGGACAGCGCAAGCTCGCGATCTTCTCCGATCCCGACTGCCCGTTCTGCGCGAGGCTCGAGAAGGAGCTGAAGAGCATCGACGACGTGACCATCTACACGTTCCTCTACCCGATCGACGCCCTGCACCCGGACGCGGGGCGCAAGGCCCGGCTCATCTGGTGCGCGTCGGACAAGACCAAGGCGTGGGACGCGTTCTTCGATTCGGGCGCGCTCCCGAAGAACAGCGGCGACTGCGAAAACCCGATCGAGGCGACGTACACGCTCGGGCAGAAGATGCGCGTGTCGGCCACCCCGACGCTGGTCTTCGCCGACGGTTCCGTCGTGGCGGGCGCGATCCCGGCGCAGAGGATCGAAGCGGAGATCAAGCAGGGCGAAGCCGAGGCCGCCCGGCTCGCCGCCGCGAAGAAGTAGCGCGGGCCCGCGCCGCGCACGACGACCCCGAGGAGCCCGCGATGGCCATCATCGATTTCCTGAAGAAGCAGTTCATCGACGTCATCGAATGGACGGACGACTCGCGCGATACGCTGTCGTACCGGTTCCCGGACGAGGACAAGGAGATCAAGAACGGCGCGCAGCTCGTCGTCCGGGAGTCGCAGGTCGCGCAGTTCGTCTACCTGGGCGAGTTCGGCGACACGTTCGGTCCGGGCAAGCACACGCTCACGACCGACAACATCCCGATCCTCACCAATCTGAAGAGCTGGAAGTACGCGCTCGAGAGCCCGTTCAAGGCCGACGTGTACTTCGTCATCACGCGCGTGTTCACCGGCAACAAGTGGGGCACGGCGAACCCCGTGATGATGCGCGACGCGGACTTCGGCATCGTGCGGCTGCGGGCCTACGGCACCTACGATTTCCGCGTCGTCGAGCCGAAGAAGTTCCTGAAGGAGGTGGCCGGCACCGACGACCATTTCCGGCTGGACGAGTTCGCCGACACGATGCGCTCGCGCATCGTCAGCGTGTTCTCCGACGCCCTCGCGAGCGCGAAGATTCCGGCGCTCGACGTGGCGTCGCGCTATGCCGAGCTCGGCGAGGCGCTGCTGCCGCTGATCAACCCGGCGATCGGCGCGAAGTACGGCCTCGAGATGACGACGTTCATCGTCGAGAACGTCTCGGTGCCGCCGGAAGTCGAGCAGGCGATCGACAAGCGCTCGAGCATGGCCGCGGTCGGCAACCTGAACGACTACGTGAAGTTCCAGATGGCGCAGGGCATGGAAAAGGGCGGCGGCGGGCCCGGCGGAATGGCCGCCGAGATGGCCGTCGGGATGGCGATGGCGCAGCAGATGATGACGCAGACCGGCGGGCTGATGGCGCAGACGACGCCGGGCGTGGCCGCGCCGCCGGTGCCGATGGCTGGCGCCACCGAGCTCTTCACGCCGGCGCAGGTCGCGCAGATGCTCGGCGTCGCGGAGTCGGACGTCATCGCGAGCCTCGATTCCGGCGACCTCAAGGGCAGGAAGATCGGCACGCAGTGGCGCGTCACGCGCGCGGCCGTCGATGCATTCCTGAACGCATGAGGGATCCTCCATCGACCCCGGCAACCCGCGCGGCGCGATGCGCCTGCGACGCGGGTCCGGCTTCAGCGGGATGCAACGTGATGCGTCTTCCCGGGCCGCCTGAAGGCGGCGCCACATGGGGGTGGGACGCATGAGCGGAGGCGTCGATCGCGGGCGGCGCGCAGCGCTCGCGACGGCTGCCTGCGCGCTGCTCGCTTCTGCCTCCGCCTTCGCGCAGGATCCGCGCGCGGCGCTCGTCCAGCGCGCGGCGCGCGCGTGGCTCGCGCTCGCCGATCAACTCGATGCCGACGCGACGTGGAAGACCGCGGGCGAACGCCTGCAGCAGGCGATCGGCCCGGCACAGTGGGCCGAGGTGCTGAAGCGCGATCGGGCGCCGCGCGGGGCCAATCTGCAGCGTGCCGTTGCGATGACCTCATTCGGATCGGAGTTCCCCGGCCTGCCCGAGGGCGGCAATTACGCGCTCGTGCATTTCCAGTCGTCGTTCGCGAACCAGGCTGCCGCCGAGGAGCACGTGACGCTCGAGGTGGGCGCCGACTACGCCTGGCACGTGATCGGCTACGTGATTCTCTGACGCCGCGAAGCGACGTGACCGAGACCGTCGCGCTGTCGAAGTTCGCGTGTCCGGCGTGCGGCGGCGAAGCCACCTGGAACGCCGCGAAACAGCGGCTCGTCTGCCCGTTCTGCGGCACGGAGTCGCCGGCGACGCAGGACGCGGCCGGCGGGATCGTCGAGCACGACCTCGTCGGCGCCCTGCGCGGCATCGGCGACGACGCGCGCGGCTGGCAGGCGCAGAAGCGCCAGGTGAAATGCCGGAGCTGCAACGCGATCTCGGTGCTCGACCCGTCGCGGCAGGCGCAGAACTGCGAGTTCTGCGGCTCGGCCCAGCTCGTCCCGTACGAGGAAGCGAAGCCCGCGTTCCGCCCCGAGAGCATGCTGCCGTTCAAAGTGAGCGAGCCCGAAGCCCGCGACCGCATCCGCGCGTGGTACGGGAAGCTCTGGCTCGCGCCGTCGGCGCTTGCGAGGAAGGCGCTGACCGACACGGTGCGCGGGGTCTACCTGCCATACTGGACGTTCGACGCGCGCGTGGACGCCGAATGGACGGCGGAAGCCGGGCATTACTACTACACCACCGAAACGTACGAACAGAACGGCCGCACGGAGACGCGCCAGGTCCAGCACGTGCGCTGGGAGCCCGCCGCGGGACGGCTGCAGCACTTCTTCGACGACGACCTCGTCTGCGCGTCCGTCGGCATCCATCCCGAGCTCCTGCGGGGCATCGAGCCGTTCCCGACGGCAGAGCTCAAGCCGTACGACGCGGCCTACGTCGCGGGCTGGATCCTCGAGCGCTACCAGATCGACCTCGTCGCCGCCGCGCAGCGCGCGCGCGCCGCGATGGACGCGAAGCTCCAGGCGCTCTGCGCGCAACAGGTGCCGGGCGACACGTTCCGCAACCTCGCCGTGCGCGCCGATTACACGGGGCAGACGTTCAAGCACATCCTCGCGCCCGTCTGGTTCCTGTCCTACACGTATGGCGCGCGCGTGTTCCAGTGCGCGATGAACGGCGTGACGGGCACGATCCGCGGCGAGTACCCGAAGAGCCCGTGGAAGGTCGCGCTGCTCGTGCTCGCGCTCTTCGTCGTCGTGCTGATCGTCCTCTCGCTCGGCCGGGGCTGAGCGAAGCGCGGATGGACGGCGTCCTGCCCGCGCGTCCGGGTGCCGATCGCGTCGGGCGGGCACCGGACGCCGCGCGGCGCGCGGCAGCGCCGCTCCCCGCGCCGCATCCGGCGTTCGCACCCTTCGCGCGCTGGTGCCTGCCGGACACCGCGCCCGCGCTCCCGGGACTCGACGTCCTGAACCGCTGGGCGCGCGCGGCCGCACTGGCTCTTCCCGACGGCCGGCCGCTGACTTTCGTGCACTCCCCGGCAGCGCCGCTGCGCGCCCTCGACTACGAGCGCAGGATCGCGGCCACGGGCGAAATCGTCACCCGCGCCCGCAACCTGCACGACTTGTGCAACGCGCTCGCCTGGCTCGGCTTCCCGCGTACGAAGGCCGCGCTGAACGCGATTCACGTCGCCGCGCCGCCGGCCACATCGGGCAACCGGCGTGACCGGTCCCGCGATGCGGCGACGCTGCTCGACGAGTCCGGGATGCTCGCGGCGTGCGCGGACGCGAGCCTCGTCGGGTTGTGGAACGAGCGCCGCTGGCGCGAAGCGTTCGGGGACCGGCAGGACGACGTCCGTGCATCGCTGCGCGTCGTCGCGATCGGGCATGGCCTTCTCGCCAAGCTCGTCGCTCCGTTCCGCGCGATCACCGCAAAGGTGCTGGTGCTGCCGCTTTCCTCCGCGGAACTGCCGGAGGATTCGGCGGCGCTCGCCGGCGCCCTCGACGCTGCCGCCGCGGCCGAGCTCGGTGCCCGGGGTGCGGCGTTGACGCCGGCGGCTCTCTCGCCGCTGCCGGTTGCGGCGCTGCCCGGCTGGGACGTCGAAGGCTGCGGCGCCCGGCTCTTCGACGACACCGCGGTGTTCCGTCCGCGCGTGCTACGCTGACGTCCCGTCGCGGCCACGTGGCGCCGCGCCGCGCGGCCCGGGCGCCGAAACCCGCAACCGCACATCGAAGGAGCACGGCATGCAGGCAGCGATCGTCACCGGCGTCTCACGGGGCCTCGGGGAAGCGCTGGCCGTCGCGCTGCTCGAGCGCGGCTTCGCCGTGCTTGGCGTGGGCCGGAGCGCGAGCGCGAAGCTCAAGGGCAGGCTCTATCACCATGCGACGTGCGACCTCGCGCGGCCGGCGGTGATCGCGGCGTCGGTCACGCCGGCGCTGCGGACGCTGGCCGCGGGCAAGCCGACCGCGGTCACGCTGATCAACAACGCGGCGGTGGCCTCGCCGACGGGCCTTGTCGGGCACCTCGACGCCGCCGAGATCGAATCGGCGCTGCTGACCAACACGGCGGCGCCGCTCGTGATGGCCGATCTCTTCTGCCGCAGCTTCTCCGACGACGCCATCCTGCGCCGGATCATCAACATCTCGTCGGGGGCCGCGCAGTCGGCGATCGCCGGCAGCGCCGTCTACAGCATGTCGAAGGCGGCGCTGGAAATGCTCACGCGCGCGATCGCGGCCGAGCACACGGCGCCGACGTTTCGCTGCATCTCGCTGCGCCCGGGGATCTTCGAAACCGGCATGCAGGCGTACATGCGCAGCCGCGACCCGGCGGAGTTCCCGAGCGTCGGCCTGTTTCGCAGCTTCAAGGAAAGCGGCGTGCTGAAGGATCCCGCGGACGTCGCCGCGCGGATCGTGGACCGGCTGGTGCTCGGCCCCGTTGAGAACGGGCGCACCTACAGCCACACCGACTTCTAGCCGCTGCCATGCGCCTGCGGCCGGCCCGGCGTCGGCGCGGTCCGGGCTCAGCGTGCGGCGGGCCTCAGGCGGACACGGTAATCGATCAGGGCGCCGGCCGCGCCGGCCTGCCACATCAGACAGTAATCGTGCGCGAGCGGCGGCGCGAACACGCCGCCGTCGCCGCGGGAGTTCTCCCGGACCACCGGCATCACGACGGCCGCGCCATCGTGAAAGTGGATGTTGAATTCGACGGGCTCGGTGCTCTCGAACGTGTACTCGACGCGGTCGCCGGGCTTCAGCCGCAGGCACTCTTCGTGGAACTCGTTCGACCGGATCTCGTATCCGCTGACGACTTTCGGCGCCTCGGCGGTGACGAGCGGAGCAGTGCATCCCCACAACGCGAGGACGCCGGCCGCCAGCGCGCAGAGCGCGCGCGGGTCGCCGCTCATCGGCCCTTCCGTCGCTGCGCGCGCCAGTCCTCGACCAGCAGCGCAAGGCGCACGTGATCGCGCCAGCGGCCGCCGATGCGGACGTAGCGCCGGGAGAACCCCTCGCGGACGAAGCCTGCGCGGCGCACGAGCGCGAGCGAGCGCGCGTTCGTCGGCTGCACGTTCGCCTCGAGGCGGTGCAGCTTGAGCATTCGGAACGCGACCACGAGCGCGAGCTCGATACCCTCCGACATGTAGCCGGCGCCCGTGTAAGGCGTGAATCCGTAGTAGCCGAGGTAGGCGCTCCGAAACAGGCCGCGGACGATGTCGCCGAGGTTGAACACGCCGACGATCGCGTCATCGTCGCAGCGGCAGGCCAGCAGGCCCACGTGCGTCGCGGCGAGGGGGTCGCGCTTCGCGAACCTGCCGTAGCGGCGCACGAACGCCGCGTAGAGCTCCGCCGTCGAAGGAGGGTGCACCCACGCGCCGTGCAGCTTCCGGCTCGCCTTCACGGCCGCGACGAAAGCGCGGGCGTCCGCGGGTTCCGGCGCGCGGAGATAGACGCGGAAGCCGCGGCGCCGCACGGTTGCGGCGGGATCCGTCGGTCGGGAAGGCATAATCGCAATTTTACCCGGCGAGCGTGGAACGCATGAGCAAGTGGGTGCAGGGTCGCGTTGTCGGGCATCGGCGCTGGACCGAGCGCCTGCATTCGCTGCAGGTTGCCGCACCCGAGGTGACGTTCGTCGCGGGGCAGTTCGGCCGTCTCGCGCTGCCGGCGCCTCCGGGCTCGAACGAGGACATGCTCGGCCGGCCCTACTCGTTCGTCAACGCGCCCGGCACGCAGCCGCACGAATTCTATTTCGTCACCGTACCCGAGGGTCCGCTGTCGCCGCGGCTTGCCGCGCTCGATTCCGGAGATCCGGTCTGGCTCATGCGGACGGCCAACGGCTTCTTTTCGATCGGCGAAGTGCCTGCCGCGGATGCGCTCTGGTGCCTGTCGACCGGAACGGGGCTCGGCCCCTTCCTGTCGATCCTGCGGACGCCCGAGCCGTGGGCCAAGTTCGGCCGCATCGTGCTCGTGCACGCGGTGCGCTACGCGGACGAGCTCACCTATCGTGACGTGATCGCGGGGATCGCCGACGCCCATCCGGGCGCCTTCGACTATGTTCCGATGGTGAGCCGCGAAGCGCATGCCGGCGCGCTTTCGGGGCGCATTCCGGATGCGGTCCGCGACGGGCGGCTCGAATCCCGCGCCGGGCTGGCGCTTGCCGCCGAGAGCTCGCACGCGATGCTCTGCGGCAACCCGGCGATGGTCGCCGACACGCAGAAGGCGCTGGAAGCGCGTGGAATGCGTCGGCACCGGCGCAAGGAGCCGGGGCACGTGACGGTCGAGACCTACTGGTGACCGGGGCGCAGCGGCGCCGCGGGGGTCGGCACGGCCGGCGGGCGTCAGCTCCTGATGTCGATGAGCTCGACGTCGAACAGGAGCGTTGCGCCGGGGGGGATGACGCCTCCGGCGCCTCGCTCGCCGTAGGCCTTGTCCGGCGGGATGACGAGCGTGCGCCTGCCGCCGATCTTCATCCCGGCGACCCCTTCGTCCCAGCCCTTGATCACCTTGCCCATGCCGAGAATGAAGCCGAAGGGCACGCCGCGGTCGCGCGAGCTGTCGAACTTCGCGCCGTGGCCGTCGGCGGCGCCCGGATCGTAGAGCCACCCCGTGTAATGGACGATCACCGCTTTTCCGGCCACGGCCTCGGCCCCGGTTCCCTGTTTCTCGTCGACGATCTGGAGTTCTGTCACTTTGGCACCGAATTTGCTGAATGTAGTGGACGACTGGGTTGAGCCGACGGCAGGTGCCGTGGCCGGCGTCTGACCGATGGCGGTGCCCGAAGCGGCGGCCATCGCCAGGATGCAAAGAACGCGGCGCACGCCGCGGAAGGGGATGCGCGGCGGCCGGGAAAGCGGTGGGGACGACATGGCGAAGAATCCTGTGGCAAGCATCTGGATCGGGCCGGGCAACCGCCGGTCGGCGGGCGGAGAAGCGGATAGTACGCTTCCGACCGCGCGGAATTGTACACTGCAGCTCCGGGCTTTTTGCGCCTCCCCTGCAATTGGGCTATAAATGAACTCGCCAACCGCGCTTCCTGCGCCCCGTTACCGGATGCGAGCCGCGAGCTGCGACCCGTCGGGCTCGCGTCACGGTTGCACGAAGAATCGCGGAATTCCTGGCAGCGGAAGGCACGTCGGATAGACCATGTTCGGATTCCTCACCCCGCAGTCCAAGGACGAAGCCGACCCGCTCGTCACCCCGAAGACGGTGTCGGCGTGGCTGCGTCACTTGCCGACGTCCGACGTCATTGCCCGGCAGCATCACGTCATGCAGGCGTTCGACGCCATGCGTCAGACGCGCCGCCCGGTGGATCTCAACCGCGTGCTGGCGATCCAGTTCATGGACACCGGACTCGGTGCCGATCGCCGCCAGCTGATCAAGCAGTACGTCGAGAACATCGAGCGCTCGCCCCGCATTGCCGATCGCGCCTGGCAGGCTGCGCAGGAATTGAGCCAGGGCTTCGTCTATGCCTACCAGACCGCCCTGGAGCGGGCCCTGGCCGATGCGGCGAATCCGCGCCTGAAGCAGGTTATCCCGCAGCTCTTCACGCGCCTGCTCCACTATCACGGCACGGATGCCAAGCTGCGCGTTTTCCGGCACGAGCGCTGGATCCCTGCCCGATGGGAGAGCCTGCACCAGCTCTACGCCCGCGCGGCGGAGCTCGGCTTCGAGCGGCAGGCCGTCTCGCTGCCGAGCGCCGGACCCGGCGCGATGCAGTGGAGCACCGAGCAGGAGTACGCGTATGTCCTGCTGACCCACCAGCTCAACACCGGCAGCCTGTCGCCCCCGGAGCTCGATTGGGCGAGCGCGCAACTCCGTGCATGGGCTCGCAGGCTCGAGCTCGAAACGTTACCGCGGTCCCCGGAAGGCTTCTTCGTCGATCTCACGAGCAAGCGGGGCCTCATGCGCCGGACCGGGGGCGAGTCGGGCCCGATGATTCGCTATCTCGACACCACGCCGCTTGCCGAGCAGCTCGAGCGCGCGACCCACGCGCTGCGCCAGTCCGACATCGGCGAGCCGGGCACCGGGGTGGCGGTGAACCACCTGCGGGCGGTGATCCTAGACAAGGTGCGTCCGGTCGTGGCGCCGAACCTGCACGGCGACCTCCGCCGCTCGCCGCGCACGCCGGTGACGGTCGCGGCGAAGGTGCGGATCGGGCTCTCCCGCATCTGCGCGGAGCTCGCGCCCAGGGACACGCCCGAGCCCGCCAACGACGCCCACGCCGGCGCCGAGGAAATCGAGGTGTTTTCGGTCGCCGACGGCCCGCGCGCGCGCCGGCGCGTTGCCGACGAGCAGGATTCGCTCTCCGAGTCGATTGCCGCATTCAGCGATCCGGCATGGCAGGTCAAGGATCGCAGCGTCGCCGGCCTGCGCATCTCGGCGTCGGGCGGCATCGGCCAGAGCCTCGTGCTGGGCGCGCTCGTCGCCGTGCGCCAATCCGACACCACCGACTGGGTGCTGGGCGCGGTGCGCCGGCTCAGCAAGGTTTCGACCGACGAGGTCGAGGCGGGCGTGTCGATCCTCGCCGACCGGATCGTGCCGGTCAAGCTTCACGCGAAGCGCATGGCGCAGGACGACCTCGGCATCGTCGTCAACGGTGTCGACCTCTCCACGATCGGCGCGCGCTTCGACGCCCTTTACCTGCCGCCGCCGTCGCGCCTTGAGATGCCGTTGACGGTGAAGACGATGATCGTGCCCACGTCCGAGTACGCCGAGGGCCGCCAGATCGTCCTGACGACCGGGCGCACTGTCTACACGATCGCGCTGCGCCATCTGGTCGAGCAGCGCGCCGAGTGGAGCTGGGCGGCCTTCCAGATCGTCGGCAAGAATCCGGTCGAGCCCTGATTCCGCGGCGCGGGGCCACGGCCCCCCAGCTGGCGCCGGCGGCCTCCCTGCATCGTCCGCGTGAGGCGCGGGGTCACGCGTCGGCCGCTGGCGTCGACTCGCCCCAGTCGCATCCCCGCTGCGCGGGGGGGCCCTGCTTCCCGGCTCGCGCCGGCGGCCTCCCTGCATCGTCCGCGTG
>Ga0209048_10003123_pt1 | contig 16227 bp, 10 predicted proteins | sample FrelakmetCRP12CR_FD_187146 | JGI IMG/M metagenome (GOLD analysis project Ga0209048, IMG submission 187146) | Freshwater lake sediment microbial communities from the University of Notre Dame, USA, for methane emissions studies - CRP12 CR (SPAdes)... | ecosystem: Environmental > Aquatic >... | reverse complement strand
TCGTCGGTCAAGCCGATGCCGAATCGGGTGTTGTAGAAGTCGACCACGGCCACCACGTCCCGTGCGAAGCCGTTGTGGAAATAGGGCGCCCGGGTCGCGAGGGCGCGCAAGATCGGCCCCTTGAAGCGTCCGATGTCCTTCCACTTTCCGGTTATCAGCGCACGCCCCGGATCGGTGGTCTGAATCGTTTCGGAGGTCTGCAGGTTGCGCAATGTGTACAGCGGCATGTCCGGCGTGCGACGCGACGCATCGGTCAGTCCGATATCGAGCGGGGCCGGGATCGAGTGGTTCCCGGAGCCGGGCGTGTCGTGGCAGGTCGTGCAGGTGCCCTGCAATACGGGCGCACCCAGATCATCGTTGAGCCCCTTGACGCCCGTGATCCGGATCGGCTTCGTGTTGAACAGCGCCTGGCCGCGGGCGACGGCGCGCCGCGCTGCAGCGGGGCCACGATCGTCGCGGCTGTCGGTGCCATCCCCGCGGAGCGAATTCCACGCGTCGTAAAGCGTGAAGACCAGGGGGTCGAACGGCGCTGCCGTGCGGTAATCGCCATCGACGACGTCGTTGATGCCGAAGTAGAACTCTTCGCCGGCGAGCTCACGCGGGCCGCCGCGTGCGCGGCGCGCGGTCAGGTCGCCAGCCTCGTCGTCGAATACCTGCGCGGTAAATAGCGTGGTCTCGAACGCGACAATGGCTTCGCGTTGGGCGATGGTGAGCGGCTGGATGGCCTGGGCGTGGCCAACGGTCGCCTCGTTCGACTGGTGAGCGAGATCGAAATGCAGCGAGGCGAAGCAATTCGTCGTCTTCTTGATGCAGTCCGTCGACGCCGGATCCTTGAAGGTCTCACGCCCATCCCACATGAACGTGCTCAGGAATTTCAGGTTGGTCGTCGGCAGCGGCCGGCGGAACAGCGAGAGTTCAGCGGCGCTCGCGTGACCGTAGGGATCGTCGACCTTGACCAACTCGAATTCGGCGTTCGCGGGAATGCCGATGCCAACCCGGATAAGTCCCTTGCCGAGCAGCATGCTGTAAGCCTTGCGGCGAGCCTTCAGGGTCGACACGTCCGCAGTCGGCGAATTCGAGCCGTCGTTCGTCCTGAAGATCGGGTCCGTCCCCCCCGTTGTTTCGAACCGCTCGCGGATCTTCGAAGGAGTTACCGTCCAGCCATCGGCGGGCTGGTGGCAACTGCCGCAACTACGGCCGTTGTTACCCAGGCTCTGGAAGAACGGGCCGGTCAGATCGATCGCCCCTGTGGTGCTGAATGTCGCCGCGGAGCCCATCTGATTCGGGACGGGCATCATGTTGGGCAGCAACGTCCGATCGCCGGCAGCGCTGGCGGCGCCGAGGACGAGCATCCCCGCGACCACTCCCGATAAGGACGAGAACTTGCGCCTGGTGTTCATTCGCGTTCTCCAGGGGCGACGGAATGACGTACCGTTACCGACGTCTGGCCCCAGCAGAGGGCGCACCCCAATGGGCGCCTTCAATCCGTAGATCGTAAAGCGGCGGCAAAAGACGACACCAGCGTCGCCGGCACACATGGCATTCGGCCATGGGCGCGGCCAACAACCGGCGGCCGTGCGGGACAATTGAGCGCGCGGCGAGAGCGGCCCAATCCGAACGGCCAGGCGTCTGTGTACGACAGCGGTTTCAGGCGTTCCGTGCCGGTAGCGGAGTGCAGGGGATCGTTCCCTTCACGGACCCTTCCAGGCAGTCACCGCGGACGAGCGTTTCTCCGCCTCGCGGGTTTGAGGATGGTTTGCGCCAAGCGTCGGGCGCAATTCGTTCAGCGCGGACGAGAATGCCGCACGGGCGCCGACGGGGTCGGCCTGCGCATCGAGTGCATGCCCGAGTGTCAGGTACGCCACACCCAACTGGCTCGACGCGTCTCCGGGGACCGAGGACTTCTTCGCGATTTCAAGCGCTCTTGCGGCATCCGCCGCGGCGAGAGATGGCCGACCCATGGCTAATTCGAGCTCCGCGCGGCGCCGCAGCCAGATCCCAAGTCCCGGGTCCGCCACCGCGCCGGCTTCTCCGATCGCAACGGCCAGGTCCGCCTCGCGGGCCGCCCGCGGAAGGTCCCCCTGTGCCTGGGCCAGCAAGGCCCGATAGGAAGCGAGCGCGCCAAAGGCCGGATGGCCGGCGGGAAGCATTCTCTCGAGCCTCGGCTGCACTTCCGCCAGCACGCTCGCGGCGCGATCCGGGTCACGCAATTTCAGGTAGATTCCGGCACGCAGCAACAAGGCCTGGTTGACGATGATCTCGTCGCCGTCGCGGCGGCCGGTTTCGTACGCCCTCTGCGCGTAGCCTGCGGCCTCCGGCGTGCGGTCGAGACCGTCGAGCGTCCGTGCGAAGTTGAGCAGCAGCATCGGCGAAACCGCGCCTTCTCTGTTGTCCGCGCTGCTGTTCTGGATCGCGCGCCGGAACAGCACCTCCGCTTCGAGCGGCCGGCCCATCAAGTGCAACGACAGCGCCCAGTCGTTGAAGAGCGTGCTCGCAGTCTCCGTCTGCTCGCGTCCCAGCGCCCGCAGCTGCCCGAAGGCGCGCTCGAATGCCTCCACCGCATCCCGATAACGACCGTCGGCCCGGTAGGATTCCCCAAGCTCGATCAGGATTCGCATGTCCAGGACCCGGGACGGGAACCGCAATTGGCCGAAGATCAGCCGTGCGGCTTCCGCGCGCTCGATGGCGGCCACGCCGTTGCCGGCATTGCGCGCTATTGCGCTTCCGAGCAGCTGGCAGGAGATTCGATCGACGGCGAACGCCGGTTCGACCGGCAACTCCGTCAGCGCGTGCGCCAGCAGCGCTTCCGCTTGCGCATGCAGCCCGGAAGAGCTCGTTGCCAGCGCAAAGGCGCATTCGGCGCCTGCGCGCGTCGAGGGCTCGTCCAACAGGCGCGAGGCGTCGTAGGCCCGACCGAGCAGGACGCGCGCCTTTTCCTGCTTGTCCTGGAAGTGATACTGCATGCCGATCGCGACCAGCATCTCGACGCGGTTCGCGTCGGCTTCGCCGTGCTGTCGCCCGATGACGGTTTCCGCGTGCGCCAGGAGATCGCCCACGGTAAAGGGCCGGCCCGAAGGCGCGGCATCGGCGAGCAGAAACGAGTTCAGGTCGTTGACCGCCTCGACTCTTGCAACCTGACGCAGCGCAAAGTCGCGCTGATCGCTTGCGGCACGAGCCTCGTGATCGGCGCGCACGCGCTGTTCCTCCGCGAGCGCGGCGTGCCGCGTCGCCCGCTGCGTCTGCGTGACGATGCCGGCAACCCCGGCGCCGAGCGCGATGACGGCCAATGTGCCCAGTGCGACGGCGCTTCGGTGCCGGCGCACGAACTTGGCCGCGCGGTAGCCGAGCGTATCGGGCCGGGCGATGACCGGCTCGTCATTCAGGTAGCGACGGAGGTCGTCGGCAAACGCGTCGATCGTCGCGTACCGCTCCACGGGCGCCTTCTTCAACGCCTTCGCGGCAATGTTGTCCAGGTCCCCGCGCAACTGGCGCGCAAGCTGTTGGGGCACCGTCGCGCGACGCGCCGCGGTGTCGGTGGCGCATCGCTGCGCGACCTCCGACAGGCGCGCCGGTTCGGTCTCGATCACCGATCGAAGCCGGTCGACGTGCGTCGTCGCGCCGCCGCCGGTCGGGTGTTCCCCGCCGAGGAGGACGTACAGCAGCACGCCCAATGCATAGACGTCCGTCGCGGTGGTGACGTCGCCGCCCTGCACCTGCTCCGGCGCGGCGTATTCGGGTGTGTAGGCCCGCCCGGCGAGCTCGGTGAGCTCGGTGGCCGAGCCTGGCCCGCCGCTTTCCTGCAGGAGCTTTGCAACGCCGAAGTCCAGCAGCTTCACCTGGCCTTCGGACGTGACCAGGATGTTCGACGGCTTGAGATCGCGATGCAGGACCAGGTTGCGATGGGCGTGCGCAACGGCCTCGAGAACGTCGAGGAAAAGGCGGATCCGGGCATCGGTGCCAAGCCGGTGCGCATCGCAGTAGCGATCCACCGGATCGCCCTCGACATGTTCCAGCACGAGGTACGGTTGTCCGGCCCCCATGACGCCGGCGTCGAGCAGCCGTGCGATCTTCGGGTGTGACAGACGCGCGAGGATGCTGCCCTCCCGCGCGAAGCGCTCGGCCCCGCCCCGGCCGAGGAGCGCGAGATTCAGGAACTTGATGGCGGCCGCGCCCGCGAACCGGCCGTCGCTGCGCGTGGCGAGCCACACCGTGCCCATGCCGCCGTGCCCGAGCGGCCGCTCGAGGGTGTAGCCACCGACCGTCTGCCCCACCAGCGTCGGCATGTCCGATTCCGGCAGCGGCGAGCCGGCAAGGAATTTCCCGTCGTCGACGACTGCGTGCTCGGCCAGCAGCGTCTCCAGAACCGCGGCGAGCGCCGCATCCTCGGCGCGCAGCTGAACCAGCCGGGCGGCGCGCATGTCCCGATCCAGATCGAGCAGTTCATCGAGTAACGGACTGATCTCGCGCCAGCGGGCTCCGACGATGTCGACCATCGCTTGCACCTCCCTGCGGGCTTGCGCCGCAACTTGCGCCGATATGCATCGCCAAGCGGAATCGCGCGGCGAATCCCGAGCGCGTCGGACTCACCGGTCTTTCAGCACATGGTGCAGGAACAGCCGCGCCTTGCTCCAGTCTCGCTGCACGGTGCGCTCCGACACCCCGCGCAATGCGGCGATCTCGGCGAACGTCAGGCCGCAAAAATACTTGAGATCGACCAGCTCGGCCAGGGGAAGATCCGTGCCCGCGAGCTCCTCGAGCGCCTCGTCGAGATGGGCCAGTTCGTCCGACATCGGCATGGCGTCCGCGATTTCCGTGGTGAGCGCGGTGAACCTGAATTCGTCGCCGCGCTTCAGCGCCCGCCGCTCGCGAACGTGGTCGATGACGAGGCCCCGCATCGCACGTGCGGCATAGGCGAAGAACCGAGCGCGGTCGGGAAACGACGGCGCGCGACCGGCGATGTCCAGATAGGCCTCGTGAAGCAGCGTCGTGGCGCCCAGCGTCCCCGAGGAGTTGGCCCGCAATTGACGCTTGGCCAAGCGGTGCAACTCGCGGTAGAGGGTCGCGAACAGGGCTGCCGCGGCCGTCTTGTCGCCGCGGTCGGCAGCCTCAACCAGGCTACCCAACGGGGGAACGGGAGCATCCGGGGTTACCGGAGGGGGCGCGCGCATTCCGCAGGCATCGTCCGGAGACGTGCGGGTCGCGGTTCTAGTGCCCGCGAGCTTCCGCGATTCTTTGTGCGGACGTTCTCCTGAGATCCCAGGCCAGGCCGACCTTCGACAGGAGATAGATGCACCACTTCGACGGATCCCAGTGATACCAGCGGACGCCATTGCGGTAGTCCATGGGGAAGCGATGGTGAAAATTGTGGAAGCCTTCCCCGTTGGTGAGCAGGGCGCCGATCCAGTTGTCACGTGCCGACTGATCCTTGTCGTATGGCTTCGTTCCAAAGGTATGCGCGAACGAATTCACGCAAAAGGCCGAATGCAGGACGATGACGATGCGCAGGCAGACGGTCATGATGAATCCGCCGAGCGGATGCCCGATCCACCAGGCAATGAGCATGGGAAGCACTATTCCTCCACCGATCGACCACCATTCGTGATGATCGTGCTGATGCGACACGAGGCGTGATCGTCGCAGGTCTCTGACATTGTCGTAGTTGGTTCGGTGGCGCCAGAACAATATCCAGCCGATGTGCGCGTGCCAGAAACCCCTGTTGACGCCATACGGATCGTGGTCCGTATCCGTGAAGCGATGGTGCTGACGATGCTGCGACGACCATTTCAGGGCGGATTCTTCGAAGGTGGCCGCGCCGAACAGCAGTAGAAGGAAGCGCACGCTGGGCGCGGCTTTGAACGTGGGATGCGCGAACAGCCGGTGATATCCGACCGTCGTCGACATGCCGGTTGCCGCGAGGAAGAAGAAGAACAGCGCGAGCTCGGGAGCCGTGATGCCGCGGTAGTAGATATAGAGCGGCGTGCCGACGATTCCGACGACGTGAAGAACGACGAAAAAGACCAGCCCGAGCCAGCGAACCCTGTGCCTGGGCAGCGGATAGTCGTCGGCAATCGTTCCGGCAGCTATTTGCATGGCGATTCCTGATCGTGCGTGAGGCATTGGTGCCCTGCCGCCCCGCGACAAACGCTGTTTGGCGCCGAGGAACTTGCGCGTTCCGGGTGCTTGCGAACGATCGCACCTCGCAGACTAACTCCGAACGGCGGGAAGTCCAACCCCCTGCGACCCGTGATCGACGGCGACGCGCCGGATCGCGAGCACGGCGTCCGCCGGGAGCAGCCGCTCGACATAGCGCTCCCAAGTACGGGTCGGCTCGCGCAAATGCAGCGATCCGTCGGCATCCTCGCCGATGAGACCCGTGTCGAGCAGCGTGTCGATGTACGACCCAAACGTGGAGCGCTCGTAGAAATCCGGCGGTGCAAATTCGAACAGCAGCGACAGTCGCTGTGTGAGCAGTTGCATCAGCTCCTCCAGGCGCTCTCGCTTCAGCTTTCCGGAGCCGACCCGGGTCAGGAGCGCAATCGTCAGGTAGTTTCGGCGCAGCAGGTGTCGCAACGATCGCGCGAGAAGTTCCAGCCCGGCGTGCTCGGAACTGTAGCGATCGGCAGCCCGGATCGTGCCATCCGGGATCGACCGCGCGAGCCCAATCTCGAGGAACAGCTGGACGATGCGCCTCGATTCCGCGACCGCCTCCTCGGGTGAGTGGTGCAGCATGAGCTCCGCACGGAGGAAGGGCAGCCCCCCGACGGCGAACTCCGCAACCCGGCCCATCGTCGCCTCGCGCGTGCCCACCAGCAGGCTCGCGACCAGCGCGGGCAATGCGTAGGCGTGCAGAACATTGTTGCGAAGATAGTTGAGCGTGGTGATCTCTTTGTCCGGAACGGCGATGACGTCACCGAGTGGATGCGAAACGCGCGCGGCGAAGCCGAGCTTCAGGGCCTGTGCGATCACCGCCGCCGAATCACCGGTGGTGAGCACGGCGTCCGGCGCATAGGGCAGCCGGGACGCGACGGTTTTCAGCCAATCGATCTGCTGCACCAGACCGCGTTCGTCGAGCGCATGGCGCGGGCTGGGCACGATGGCCATCGCGAACAGGTTGATCGGGTTGATGACCACCGCGGAGTTGATGCGCTGCGCCATCTCGCGCGCGAGCGGCACCGTGAGCCGCCGGGCCGCCTCCCGCTGCTCCTCGCCTTGCAGCGCGTGCCAGCCGGGCGCCTCGCGATCGAGGAATTGATCGACCGACAGCGGTTCGCCGAAATTGACGTACACGCGCCCGTATTCGTGCCGGAGGTTTCGCGCAACCGGCAGGAGCGCGCCCAGCGACTCGCCCTTCTTCGGCTGCCCTTCGAGCTCGGCAACCAGCGTACGGCCTTCGAGCAGCCTTTCGTAGCTGAAATGGACCGGAACCAGCAGCAGCGGCCGCGGATGCTCGCGCATGAAGCTCTCCACGGTCATCCCCAGCAGCCCGCCCTTCGGCGCCAGTGTCCGTCCACTGCGGCTACGGCCACCCTCGATGAAGTACGCGATCGGGAAGCCCTTGGCCAGCATCGTGTGCAGGTACTCGCGGAACACCGCCGCATAGAGCGGCTCGCCCTTGAAGCTGCGACGCAGGAAGAACGCACCGCCGCGTCGCAGCAACGGGCCGACCACCGGGAAATTCAGGTTTGCGCCTGCGGCAATATGCGGCGGCGCGAGCCCCTGCGCATGGACGAGGTACGACAACAGCAGGTAATCGATGTGGCTTCGGTGGTTGGGCAGGTAGACGAGCCCCTTGCCCGGCGCGACTTTGGCGATCTCGTTCCCGTGGTAGACCTCGACCCCGTCGTAGAGGCGCTGCCAAAGCCGGTCGAGCAGCAGCTCTCCGGCGCGGATGACCGGATAGCTGAAGTCCGAAGCGATCTCCCACGCGAACTTGCGCGCCCGATCCTCCGCCGCCGCGATGGGGACACCGAGCCGCCTGGACTCGTCCGCGATCGCCTCCTGCAGTGCTCCCGAGGCCACCATCGTCTGGATCAGGTTGCGACGGTGCGACAGATCCGGACCGATCGCCGACTCCCGCATCCGACGGAAGTGGAAGCGCAGAAAGCGATTTGCCTTGCGCACCGCAGTGGGTTCGTCGGCCTCGTCGTCGATCAGCCGGCGCAACGAGATGGGTTCGCCGAAGCTCACGAGTGTCTGCCGACCGTGCAGCAAGATGATCACGAGCTGGCGCAGCGGTCCCACGCTGGCCCAAGCGTCGGCGAACAGCGCCTTGACGAGCGAATCCTGCGAATTCGGCGATCGGCCCCAGAGTATGGTCACCGGTATCAGTTGCGCATCGAGGGCCGGCTGCCGCAACAGCGCCGCCGTCATCTGCACGAGAGTGGCGGACGGCTCCGCCGTGCGCGCGCTCAGCGGATTCCGATTGAGGATGACCGAGAACACCGAGCGCGCGCCGGCGGGGAACTGCGGTCCGATCGGGTCCAGCGCGGACGGCAGGCCGAGCCGCTGCGCCTCTTCCTCGAGCACGAGCAGGCTCGACAGATGCCGATCCTGGAGCACATAGCAGAGTGGCTTTTGCGGATCGACGTGAAGCGCGGCGACCTGCTCCGGCGTGACCCGGGTTCGCACGATCAGGTAGAGCAGGCGTCGCAGCAGCGCGAGGAGAATGTTGCCGGGGCGGAGCGAGCCACGTGTGCGCGACATCGGACGAGCCATCTTCATCGAGAGTCGATGATCTTTGCCGGCGCCGAAAAGCGCCGCCGAGCGTGCGTCACCGCCGCCGCGCTCCGCTTTTCCACCGCACGGTGCATTATGCCCGGATCCAGCCGCGCCCGGATCCGGGCCGAAGCGACCGGCTCCGCGTATAATGCGCCGTGTGCAGCACCTGTACACTTGGCGCCTGATTCACTGGTTTGTCGGCGTTTTCCTCTGCACCTGCGCGGCGCCCTGCTCCATCGCGGCCGCCGAATACCCGGACAGGCCAATGCGCCTCGTCGTGCCGTTTCCAGCGGGCGGCGGCGCCGACACGCTCGCCCGGATCATCATGCCGCGGGTTGCGCAGGCGCTGGGCGCGCCGATCGTGATCGACAACAGGCCCGGTGCCGGTGGCAACGTGGGTGCGGAGATCGTGGCGCGGGCGGCGCCCGACGGCTATACCCTGCTCTACGGCACCAACGGCACGCATGCGATCAACCAGAGCCTGTACGCCAGCCTGCGTTTCGACCCGATCCGGGATTTCGCACCGGTTTCGCGCATGACGGTGATCGCGGCGATGCTCGTCGTGAACCCGGATCTTCCCGCGAATTCCGTCGCCGAGTTGATCCAGTATGCAAAGGCCAATCCCGGAAGAGTCAACTTCGCGTCGGCCGGCAACGGAACGACGTCGCATCTCGCCGGTGAACTCTTCCGGACGATGGCCGGCATCGACATCGTGCACGTACCGTATCGAGGCGGCGCATCCGCCATGACGGATGTCGTCGCCGGCCAGGTGCAGATGATGATCGACGTCATGCCGAACGCCTATCCGCTGGCGAAAAGCGGCAAGGTGCGCGGCCTCGCATGCACGACGGCACGACGCTTCCCCGCCGCGCCCGAATATCCCACCATCGCGGAATCCGGCGTGCCCGGCTACGACGTCAGCGCATGGGATGCTATCTTTGCCCCTGCCGGAACGCCCGCTCACATCATCGACCGGTTGAACGCCGCCATCCGGCAGGCGCTCGAGGATCCGGAGGTGGCACAATCGCTGCTCACGCACGGCGCACAGGCCGTTCCCGGTACGCCGAATGAGCTTGCGCGCCATGTTTCGGCGGAATCCGAAAAGTGGGCAAAGGTCGTCCGGCAGTCCGGTGCGAAAATCGACTGACCGCCGGGCTTCCAGCCCGCGCAATCCCCGCACGGAGAGCACGATGGACGTTTCCTCACCGCCGCCCGTTCCGGTCTGGAAGACCATTCCGGGCTACGTCGACATCATCTATTCCAAGGCGGACGAGGGCATCGCCAAGGTCGTCATCAATCGACCCGAGGTGCGCAATGCGTTCCGACCCGAGACGGTGCGGGAGATGCAGGCCGCATTCGCGGATGCCCGCGACGACTCGGGCATCGGCGTGGTGATTCTCGCCGGCCAGGGCCGGGAAGCATTCTGCTCCGGCGGAGACCAGCGCGTCCGCGGCAAGGGCGGGTATGTCGGCAGCGACGGGGTACCCCGCCTCAACGTTCTCGACCTGCAACGGCAGATCCGCACATTGCCGAAACCGGTGGTGGCGATGGTCGCCGGCTACGCGATCGGCGGGGGGCATGTCCTGCACATGATCTGCGATCTGACCATCGCAGCGGACAATGCGCGGTTCGGACAGACAGGGCCCAAGGTGGGGAGCTTCGACGGCGGCTACGGCGCGTCGTACATGGCGCGCATCGTCGGACAGAAGAAGGCGCGCGAGATATGGTTTCTCTGCCGCCAGTACGACGCCCGCCAGGCGCTGGAGATGGGGCTCGTCAATCGCGTCGTCCCTTACGAACAGCTCGAGACCGAGACCATCCAGTGGTGTCGGGAAATGCTTGCCAACAGCCCCATCGCGCTGCGGTGCCTCAAGGCCGCACTGAATGCGGACTGCGACGGTCAGGCGGGCCTGCAGGAACTGGCCGGAAACGCCACCCTGCTCTACTACCTCTCCGAAGAGGGCCAGGAGGGGCGGGACGCGTATCTCGAGAAACGCAAACCGAATTTCAGGAAGTTCAAGCGGCTTCCATGATCATCGCGTCCGCCCTCGCAAGCGCGGCCGGTGAAACACGATGACGAGCAGGGGCCGACTCTCGTGAGCGATCCTCTTTCCATCTTCGCCGCCGCACGTGACGCCGGCGACGCTCCGGGTCTCCGGGTCGGAGAACGGATGTACACGTTCGCCCAACTCGGCGAGATGACAAGGAGGCGCCTCGGCGAATTCTCGCGCGAACCCGCCGCCGGGTTGCCGTTCATGCTCGACGGGACCAATACGCTCGGGACCCTCGTCACGCTGTACGCACTGCTGGAGATCCGCATTCCGGCGCTGCTGGTGCACCCGCAGCTCACGCGGCCCGAACGTGCCGACCTGTCGGCTGCCGCGGCGCGCGCAGGCCAGGTGTCGCACCCGGACGCGGCCGCGATCATCTTTACGTCCGGAACAAGCGGCGAGCCTCGCGGCGCCGTATTGACACGCTCGGCGCTGCTCGCCTCCGCCGAGGCCAGCGCCACCAACCTCGATTGGCGGGCCGACGACTCCTGGCTGCTTTGCATGCCAATCGCCCGCGTGGGCGGGCTGTCGATCCTCACCCGCTGCCTCGCCGCACGCCGATGCGTGGTCCTGGCCGACGGATTCGATGCCGACCGCTTCCCGGAATGGGTCGCGAAGCAGCGCATCACGCTGGTTTCACTGGTCCCCACGATGCTGACGCGCGTGTTCGATGCACATCCGACCTGGAGGGCTCCGGCGCATCTGCGAGCCGCATTGCTGGGCGGCGCGGCAGCCTCACTCAAACTGCTTCGCCGTGCGGGAGACCGGCGATTGCCGATCGTGGTGACCTATGGACTCACGGAAACCTCGTCGCAAGTCGCGGCAACGCCTTACTCCGAGCGGTTCGCGCCGGCCGATTGCGGCGCCGGGGTTCCTTTGCGCGGCATCGACATCCGCATCGACAACGGTCACATCAAGGTGCGCGGTCCCACGCTGATGGCAGGATACTGGAACGAAACCCCGCTTGCTTCGGACGCGTGGTTCGACACCGGCGATATGGGCGAAATCGACACCGAAGGGTGCCTGCACGTTCATGCCCGGCGCGCGGATCTGATCGTCACCGGGGGGGAAAACGCCTATCCGGCCGAAGTGGAAAGAGCTCTCGAAGCCTTTCCCGGCATTGCGGCGGCCGGCGTCTTCGGCGTGCCGGATGAAGTGTGGGGCCATACGGTGGCGGCGGCTCTCGTTGCCGAGAAGACACCGCCGCCGGACGCGGCATTGTTCGAATACGTCCGCCGACAGCTCGCGCCGCACAAGCGTCCGCGTCATATCTGCTATGTCCCGCGACTTCCCCATGCGCCTTCGGGGAAACTCGACCGCCGTGCATTGGCCGAGGTCGCGCGATCGCTGCGACCACTCTCGCCAACGCACCACGATCGGGCCTGACCGAGGGATCCCCTCCCCTGGCAACCGTACCGCGACCGCAGGCGCGCCACTCCTCCGCCCGCACCATCACGCGGACATCGGCGCGGCAGCCGGCGCAGGCGGGCAACCCCGGTATCAGAACATCGGGTTGGAGGTGATTGTCCCGACGACGTCGCTCAGGCGACCCGTCAGCGTATTGTTTCCGGACGAGCGCAGCACGGCCGAATTATTCTGGAACAGGTCAGGTCCCGTGTTGCCGGCGAATGTGGAACGCGTGACGACCACCGTCGCGTTCGAACCGGATGCGCCCACGCCGAGGCCCGTGTTCTGGACACCTGCCGAATCGGACACCGAAAGGAAGACGGTTCCCGACCCTTGCGTTTGGGCGATGAACCCGTCGGTGGCGTTGCGGCCACTGGTCGTGCGGACAACCGTCATCCGCGTCGTGGATCCAGCCTTGTCCGAAAGCGCGGCCACACCAAAGCCCGCGTTCCCCGACAGCACGCTGTCGGCAAGGGTCGCGCCCACCGCGGCGGAAGCTGCAGGTGGACCGAGCAGGAAGCCGGCGCCATTGTCCTCGACGGCGATGCGGCTGGCATCCAGTGTGCCGACGCGAACTTCGATGCCGTTACCCAGGTTGCGGGCGAACTGCGAATCGAAGACGTGGACGATCGGCGTGCCTGCGGCAACGAGCAGGCCATTCCACGCGCTTTCGCGGACGATGCTGGAACGAACATGAATGTGTCCGCCACCATTGATCTCGATGCCGTTCTGGGCCATGTTGGACACGGTGCAGCCCTCGATGTGCACCTCGGCGGCGGAGTTGACGACAATTCCGCGATTCCCGCCCATCGAATTGATGGTCAGCCCGCGCAACACGATCTTGTCGTTCACTCCTGCGTTGATGACGACGCCGTCACCTCCGGGGAAGACGCTCATTCCCGCGTACGCGCCAGGAGGAGAAATGACCGACAGCGACTTCGTGATCGTGAACGGGCCGTACCCGCCCGAATCGAGCACGACCACCTCGCCCCCGGCGTTGGTCAGCGCGATGGCGGGCGCAAAGGACCGGCACGGCTGAAGAAGCGAGCAGGGATTGAAATCGTCGCCGTAGGAGGCAACATACGTCCGTTGTCCGACCGCCATGACGTCCGTGGTGGCGAGCAAGGACAGTCCCAGCGCGATCATCGGCGGCGCAAAGGTGCGAGGCAGCATCTCGTGTCTCCTGCTGATGCCGCGACGATGGCCGCGGCGAAGATTCGTACCTGCAGCAGCAAGATGCATGCCAGGCACTCATGCGGCAGCGCATCGGGGAGGTCCGTCGCCACGCCTCGCCGCGCGCGGCGACCCTGAATCATTGCGGCCGGACGCTCACCCGCTGCGGAGGCTCATGAATTCCTCCCTGGGGCCCGCTCGAATGCCCAGTTCCACAAGGCCGGCCACGCCAGGAGTGCGCGGCCATAGTCGTTCGCGAGGCTCCGCACCACGGCAGGCGATGCGAGCCGAGCACGCAGCGTTGCGGGCTGGGTCGACAGCGTCGGCGAATCGAGCCAGGGGCGCAGCACGTCCTTCCATTCGGCCGACATGTCTGCATCGTCGAGTTGTGCGTTGATCGCGAATTGCACGCGGCTTGCCGTGTCCGCAGCCTGCAGCTCGAGCAACTCGACGATTCGCTCATCGCTGGTCGCTGCAACGTCGAGCAGCATCGAGCCCAGTGTGCGCAACCGATCCTGCGGCTTCTCGCTCGCGATCGCAGGCAACGTATGTTCCAGGTGGTCCATGAGGAAATGCACCGGCTCTTGCGGAAAGCTTGCCAACCGGTCGAGCCACACCTTGGCGGGGCTGCGCCGATGCGGCAGTCCCCAGGGCAGGTCGACGAACCAGGCACTCGGATAGATCCAACGCGTCATTTCGCCGAGCAACAAGTCCTCGTTCCGGTGGGCGCGCACGGTGGGCGGCAACAGGTTGCTGTTGTCCAGGCCCGCCAGCGTCGTGAAGGTCAACGGCCTGTTCGGCGTCAGCCGAAGGCGCAGCTGACCGCGCCAATTGTGGCGTTCGCTGAACGAATGGTCCTTCCAACCGGGGCGACGCAGACACTGCTCCAGCGACGCGCGCGGCAAGGCGAACAGGTGGTAGGGGAACAGCGCCGAGCCCGGATCGCCGATGGCGTGGTTCTGCGTGAACAACACCCTGGCGTCGCGGGCGAAGCGCACCGCGTCATCCTTCGTCAATCCAACGTCGGCGAGGCCGGGCGGATCGCGCGTCCATCGAGCCCACAAGGCGCCTGCGGGTTCCCCGAGCAGTTCCAGATGCGCGGCGATCGGATCGACATCGGCCGGAGCGCACGCTCTCTCCAGGTCGCCCTGATCCGCGAAGCAGAAGAGCTCGTCGGGATTCGAGGTGACGGCAAGCCCTGAACTGCGGATCGGCGGCCATCGCGGTTGCAGCAGTGCGTCGTCATCGAGCATGAGCACCCGATGTCCCGCGGTAAGAAGCAGCGCAAAGTTGACGGGCCGCCCATAGGTGGCCTCGCCGGCCGCGGGCGCGCCGAGCAGCCAGTCGATCTCGTCACGAGCCGTCGGGAACGCCTGGCGCAGACCGTGCAGGAGGGCATCCTCTGCCGACATGTCGCAGTAGGCGCAATCCAGCGCCATGCCGGAGACGGCCCGGCGATTCGTCGTGCGGTTCGCGGTGTCACGGGAGTCGTCCACTATCCGATATCGGTATCGCGTCCGGAAGCGCGCCTCGAGCGCCGCCGCACTCGTCAGCGCGCGAGCGAGCAACTCGGGCCGGTCACAAGTGCGGATGACGATTCCGGCAAACGGCGCGGGCGCCCGGCTCGGCACGGGGTCGAAGCGCCTTGCCAGGTCGTCGAGCGATGTGAGCAGGCCGCCGGATGCGAATTCCTTCAGCCATGTCGATACGGCGGCGACGTGTTCATCCGGCACGCCGAGTTTGTGGCGCACCGCAGCCGCATGCTCTTCGAGCGTGCGGCAACCATCGCACGCAGTCAGCACTGCGTACTGGTCGGCAGACAATTCGGCGATGGCACCGTTGACGGGATTGCGGACGCGACAACGACGTGCCGCAAGCGGCAGCATCGTCCACGCCGGGGCCAACCATCGCGTCAGGTCGCGGGCGGGTGTCGACCAGCCCGCGGGCGGAGTGAATGTGAAGGAAGTCCGCAACTCAGCCATGCGGTGTCATTGGCATCGGATCGCAGCAAGTCTCGAGGGAAAATGCGTCGCCAATTGGGCTGGATCGTTGCCTGTCCGCACCGCCCCATTCCTGAAGACGTGTTCGGCAATGACGCCACGACGGCGCTGCAACTGATGCTCGCGCAGAATTTTCGCGCAAATGCCCGACCGTCCGTCGAAAAACACTGGAAGCCCTTTGTCTGCTACAGCGTCGCGCCATCGACCACGACGTCGGGGATGTTTCCCATCGTTCCGGATAGGCGGCGACCTTGCGAGCATCGCGAGGGAATCGTCGGCGAAATTCATAATTGTAGTGTACGTCGGCGACGTTCTGCGCTGATTTCGCGCCCGACGTTGTGCGTCGGCGCGGACATGACGACGGGAACTCTTGTTGCGTGGATCGGCAGGTGCCAGAATGCATCCCCCATGGCCACCTAGCTAGGGCGAAAATGCAACTCGGCTTGATTCTCTTGAGCTTGGTCGGTTTTGCGCTCGGGCTGTTGGTCTTGCTCGTCTTGGTGCGAATGGCCGACGAGCGAGACTCCGCGACGCGCCCCAGACAGAACAAGCGCATCATCCCCGTACCCGAGGGGACCATCACGCGTTGGAGCCATGGCTGAATCGCGGTCGCGCTGCAGCGCATATGCCGCACCCCGCTGCCCGTGGCGGGGTTTTCGTTTTTGCGTTCGGCGTGGACGCACGTCGAACGCGATGGTCAGGTACCTCGGCAACCTGTTCCACTGATCGCGACGCGACGCGAGGCGACCCGGCCCGCGCCGGGCGAGACCTTTGACCGCGTCCACGGGGATTGTCCGGAATCAGGATCAAAGCGCGCTGGGTGGCGTAGCGTTTGGACCATGCGCGGCGCGGGCCGCACCGAGCGGTGATGCTCGACC
>Ga0209048_10003122_pt1 | contig 16236 bp, 11 predicted proteins | sample FrelakmetCRP12CR_FD_187146 | JGI IMG/M metagenome (GOLD analysis project Ga0209048, IMG submission 187146) | Freshwater lake sediment microbial communities from the University of Notre Dame, USA, for methane emissions studies - CRP12 CR (SPAdes)... | ecosystem: Environmental > Aquatic >... | reverse complement strand
CGAGCGGCGCCGGCTGGAATGGGTCGAGCACGCCACCAGCTCCCTCGTCGCCCTCGCTGCCTTGATGATGCCGCGGGTCAGCCTGATCGACGGCTTCGCCGCCATGGAGGGCGAAGGGCCCAGGCATGGCCGCCGCCTTGCCCTGGGCACGGTCATCGCGGGCACCGATCCCGTCGCGGTCGATGCCGTGGCCGCCTCGATCATGGGGTTCGAACCGAGAGAGATCGCCTACCTCCGCCAGGCCGAGACCATGGGCCTCGGCACGGCGGACCTGTCGGCCATCACGATCGTCGGCGACCCAATCTCCGCGTCCCGCCGCCGGTTCCGCCGGCACTCCTCCGATCGCTTGCTCAGGTTCGCGGGCAGCTTGCCCGCAACTCCCGCGGCGACACCCCGGCCGCATTTCGGCACGGCCCCCTCGCAAAGTCGGTCCGGAAGCGTGGGTCGACTGAAGTGAGGCACACCAGACCCCCTGGAAGGCACGACGACGGAAGGGCGACGATGCGCATCGGATTCGACGGCAGTTGTCTGTCCAACCGCCGCGGCTTCGGCCGCTTCTCACGCCTGCTGCTCGACTCATTGTCAAACCGCCCGGGGCCGCACCAGATCGTCGTGGTCATCGACCGGCCCTCCGAGCCCTCGGTGACAATTCCCGAGGGCTGCGATCGGGTCGTGGTTGACGTCGGCGAGGCGCCCAGCGCGGCCGCGTCGGCCCAGGGCCGGCGGCGGTTTGGCGACATGCTGGCCATGGGTCGCGCGGTGGCCCGGGCCGGCCTGGATCTCATGTACTTTCCCGCCACCTACACTTTTTTTCCTGTCTGGAACGTGCCCCGCCTGGTGGTGACCATGCACGACACCCTGGCGATCGCTCATCCGCACCTGGTCTTTCCCACCCGCCGAGGCCGCCTTGCCTGGCTGCTCAAGGAACACGCGGCAGCGCGGATGGCCGACCGCATCGTGACCGTTTCCGAGACGTCGCGGCGCGATCTTCAGGCATGGTTTCGCCTTCCCGCCAACAAGCTCCGCGTCATCACGGAGGGACCCGACCCAATCTTCCGCCCCGAGACCGAGAATACCCGAGCTGAGGAAGTTCTCCGCAGATTCGCAATTCCTCCCGACGCCAGGTATCTGCTCTACGTCGGCGGACTGAGCCCGCACAAGAACTTGCCTCGCCTGATCGAGGCGTTTTCACGGATACAGGCCACGAATCCGCTGCTGGTCGTGGTCGGCGACTTCAAGGACGTTTTCCACACGCACGTCGCCGAGATCCAGTCGGCCATCGCGTCGGCAGGTCTGAACGATCGGGTGCTCCTTCCCGGCTTCGTGCCCGATGCTGAGCTGGTTCACCTCTACAGCCGTGCCTACGCGCTGGTCCAGCCTTCGCTGATGGAGGGATTCGGGCTGCCCGCCGTGGAAGCCATGGCGTGCGGAACGCCGGTGATCTCCAGCCGGGCCGGCTCACTCCCCGAGGTCGTTGGTGATGCCGGGCTCTTCTTCGACCCGACCGACGTCGCATCGATGGCCGCGACCATGAGCCGGATTCTCTCCGATCCCCGGCTGCGAGACGATCTCGCTCGCAGGGCACAGGACCGTGCCGGCCTCTTCACCTGGGACCGCTCAGCACTGGCGCTGATCGACCACTTCGAGGATCTCGAGCGGAGCGAAGGGACAGGCGGTCGTGGAGAGGCCCGGCGCGTCCGATCGGCCTTCAAGCATATCGAATACTGACGCGATAGCACTGATTCGGTTGCACCTCCATACCACCCGGTGCTGGGCCATACGCCGGGACTTTCTGGGCTCCAGCGCCCTCCAAGTGAAACCGCGGTTGCCGCCAATCGATGTCGAGGGTGGCATAATTCACCGGCAGATCCGTTGAGACTTCAAGGAACTCAAGGACCAGATCCCATTGTGCGATCAGGCTCGCTCGGTTCTCGTACGGGACCCAGCCCAGCTTGGGATCGAAGAAGAAAAGGGCTAGCATGCTCGGTTGATAACCGCTCACGGCCGCCGTTCGGACGGAGGGGGCCCGGATGCCCTCGGGTCGAGGATTCGGCGAACCCGCCGGGGGAATGAAGGCACGGATTTCATCGGCTAGTTCCTGTGTCCCGAAGTAATCTCGAGCGGCGGATTGTCCGGCGAGCTGAAGTCCACGCCGCGGGTTGAGCGCAGGGTTGAGCAGCATGTGGGGAGGGAATTGGAACTGGGCGATCGCGCTGGAATGTTGGAGGTCGATCAACGGTGGTGGTGGATCAATGGAGAAGCACCAAAAGCTGTGTCGCGAGACGAAGGGATAACCGACGGGATTCAATCGGTGATCCGAAATCCTCCGGTGCCACTCGAGCGCCTCGTAGAAGGCCGTTTCCGTGATCACGACCAGGGGATCTTCCGAACAGTACACGGTCGGGTCGTTGGCGCGATTGAACCGCCCTCCCTTGGTGAAATAAGCGCCATGTCCGAAAAGTGGGGTGGGCCACGTGGAGCCAGGCGCGGTCATTCGATAGAGACGAGCCGCTGCTCCGGGAATGTAGTACATGAAATCGCGTTGCTTTCTTCAGATTCCCGATGAAGTCGGGCAACCGATCGGCGGCCGGGTGGCTGCCGACACCTGGCTCGTCCCATCCCAAGACTTTTGCTCGTCGAGGCTAGGCGGGCCGGTCGAGGAAGTCCTCGTGGAGGATCTCTCCTTCGGGCGTCACGACCCGGAAGCCGCCCAACCGGGCGATCAGGTCATGGGGGATCCCAAGAAGCAGGATTGCGACTTGGTCCCAGACCGGACCGTGCTGTCGCTCGTAATCGAACCGGGTTTCTGTCGAGAAGAACACCTCGTCAGCCGGACGAGCGGTCGAGAAGAACCTCTCGCCAGCCAGACGAGCGTTGGGAAAGCGCCGCATGACCCTTTCTTGGCTTTCCGCAACAACTCGAAATGTCGTGCCTTCCGGGCTCTCGATGGCCATGATCACCAGGGGAGCCAGGGGACCGTGTTCTTCGACGGGCGAATCAACCTCGTGGATGGTCCACGATCGATCATCAGTTCGCCGCCGAAGTTCGCGCGCGAAGCGGTCGGCGCGGTTCCTGTCCGACCAAACGTAGAGCCAGCGATTCTTCGTGGACGGCTCCGGCGTTCGCGGCACGTCGTTGATGTCAATTCCAATCCCCTCCAGTAGCCCCGTGTAGGCCTGGTACTCCTGTTCCCTCATGGCACGAGGCTTGAGAACTGTATAGGCGTGCATATTTGAGTTCCTGAAGATCCAATCATCTTCCTGACTCCGGTCGTCCGATCGCGACATTTCTCGACGCTCGGCAACTGAGCACGGGAGGATGTCAAATCTGCCCGAGGTTTTCCAAGTCATTGCGTTGTGCTTCTCATTATACCGCACCTGAACCTCGTCCAGGGCTCATACTTCATGTCCCGCAACAGCCCGCGCATCCATCCACGCATTGTACACCCACCCACCCACTGGTGCTCGAACTCGCACGGTGTCACGTAACCCAACGACGAGTGAATGCGCTGTGTGTTATACACGTCGTCTAGGAACCTTCCCGACTGCCTCCGGGCGTCGGCCAGGTCCTCGTACTCGCTCAGATCAACCTCCTCTTCCTTGATAGTGTTCATCAAGTGTTCGGCATATCCATTCTCTTTAGGCTCGCCCACGCTCGCCATGCTGATCTCCACCTCGCGGGATATCAACAGCTCGACGTAGGCCGTCGCGGCATATTGCACCCCCTGATCGGAATGATGGATCTCCAGGCGTCCTCGCTCGAATACCCGCCTCAAGGCCACGAGCGTGAGCTCGTGTCCCAGGCTCCGAGACAGATGCCAGCCCCGGATACAACGCGTAAAGACATCCATGGCTGGCTTGTTTGATGAGATTGTCGTCGTTGATACCGGGTCGAAGGATCGTACCAGGGAGATTGACCACCAGGCCGAGGCCCGGCGGCCAGGGAGAATGGTCCTCGACGCGTGTCCAGGCGACCCCGAGGCCACGTCGCGAGGGGAAATCTCGTGGTGGATCGAGGCGGTCTCTCGCCAAGCGGCGGCAACCCGATGCCCCCTGCGTCAGCCCGAAACGTCCGATGAGATGCCGCCAATCCCGCTCCGAACAGGAAACGGCCCCGCGGCGCTCACCGAGAGGTCTGGCCGTCCCGGCCGTTTTCAAGTAGGCTCAAGAGCCCTTGCACGACGATGGTGTAGGGCAGAGCCTTTCGATGGCCAAGGACGCCGGTTTGCGTCGGGACACCCGAACCCCGGGTGGCGAAGGGACCGGGAGCCAGGTTGAGGGTTGAGATCCGTGTCCTATCGCAGCTTCAAGCACCTACTCGGTGAAACCAGCCTGGAGCGGAAGTGCCGCTTCATCTTCGGGCTGGGGATCTTCCTGCTGGTCACGGTCAGCTTCCTCCTGTACGGCCTCAAGACCGAGACCCTGGTGAAGAAGCAGACGACCCAGACGGCCCGCATGCTCGTCAACCCCACGCTCATGAACATCCACTACAAGCAGCTGGGAAACGAGAAATTCGAGTCGATCATCGACGTGCTCTGGGGGGGCCTCAGACCGCTCGACGACATGCCCAATGCCGAGCCCTGGGTCCTCAATCCCTACAACACCAAAGATCCCAAAAAGCAGCCGGCCGACGACTTCGAGAAAACCACGCTGGCCAGGTTCCTGCAGGCGGCGTCCGACGAGGATGGCCTGCAAAAGGCAGGTAAGCCGCGGGAAAAGCCCTACTACTTCGCCGACGGCACTCCGATGTGGGCCGAGCGGATCAACAAGGCCAAGAAGGAATATCAGTACATCCAGGCGGTCACTTTCAAGCCCTCGTGCCTGATGGACTGCCACAGCAAGGACAGTGGCGGACTGGATAGCCAGGACACCATTACCGACCACCTGGACAACCACCTGATGCGACCGGCCGCCGACGGCCAGCACTGGGTGGCAACCAAGGCGGGCGACCTGGCGGGGGCCGTGGTGGTGCACGTGCCCATGGAAGCGACCGAGAAGGCGATCAACAGCAACCGGGCCATGCTGATCACCGCGGCCTTGGTGACGGCCATCCTGGCCATGGTCTCGTCGTACATGATCGTGCGTTATGTGATCGTGAAGCCGGTGAAGCACCTGCGCGACGTCTCCGACGCCATCGCGGCAGGGCGGCTGAACATCCGTAGCCAGATCCAGACCGGCGACGAGTTCGAGGACCTGTCGCACGCCTTCAACCGGATGTTGCACAACCTGGTGGCCATGCAGCAAGAGCTGCGCGACGTCAACGGCGACCTGGATCGGAAGGTGGACGAACTCGCCCAGGCCAACATGGCCCTGTACGAGATGAACCGGATCAAGAGCGACTTCCTGGCGACCATGAGCCACGAGCTGCGGACGCCGCTGAACTCGATCATCGGCTTCTCCGAGGTCCTTTCCGGCAGCGACGCGCTGGGAGACCGGCAGCGGCGGTATGCGAGCAACATCCAGACCTCCGGCAAGATGCTGCTGGGGATGATCAACGACATTCTCGACCTGGCCAAGATCGAGAGCGGCAAGATGGAGGTCCGGATCGAGGACTTCTCGATCCGCGATGTCTGCGAGGGGGTCACCAACCTGACGCGGCCGATGGGCGACCGCAAGAACATCACGCTCGAGTGCCGGCTGGAGGAAGCGATCCCGCTGCTGCGGCAGGACCCTGGCAAGGTCCGCCAGATTCTCTACAATCTGCTTTCCAACGCCATCAAGTTCACTCCGGAGGGGGGACGCGTGGCCCTCCGCGCCCGGACCGACGGACGTTTCGTGGTGCTCGAGGTGGAGGACACCGGGATCGGCATCGCCGAGGAAGACCGAGAGACCGTATTCGAGAAGTTCCGGCAGGCCAAGGTGCCTGGCCAGCAGGACAATGTCCTGACTCGTGAGCATCAGGGCACCGGGCTCGGGCTGTCGATCGTCCGCGAGCTGACGCGGTTGCTCGGCGGCGAGATCCAGCTCAAGAGCCAGCTCGGGCAGGGAAGCACTTTCACCATCCGGCTCCCGCTCCAGTTGCCCGGCAACCGGAAGTTCGATGTCAACCTGTCCGACGAGACGATCGACCTGTCCAAGGCGAGGCGGATCGAGCCGCGCGCTCCTGTTCCGCACGTTCCACTGGGCCGTCCCCCGCAAGCCAGCACCGGCGCGCAGGAGCCGGCGCGGAACCGGGAGCGAAACCCGTCGCTCTCATGAGATGATGAGCGAGATCCCGGCCCGAACCTCGAGGGTCGCCGCCCGACCTTGATCGCCCGAGCGAACTTCGAGACGACCGATCCCGGCATCGAACTGCACCCTGACTGGCTCCGTGGCCCTCGGCCGTGGTTGACGGAATGAGCTCCCTGAAGAACCCACCCAGCAAATCGCGACGCGAGCGCCATCGGTTGATTGTCGGTCTGATGGCCGCCGGCGGGCTGCTTCTGGCCTTGGGAGTGACCGTGGCCCTCCGGCTCCAAGTGCCGGTGAAGACCCTGCCCTACGGGCAATTCCGCAAGCAGCTCGAGCGGGGTGAAATCGCTTCCGCGCGGGTCGGTCCCACGGTCATCGAGGGCCGGTTGCTGGCGGTCGACCCGCAAGATGGCCGGCCGATCCGCTTCCGGGTGTCCCGGGTCGGCATGGAACATGATGAGGACCTGATCCGCCTGCTTGACGTTCACATACCCGGCGGCGATTACGAGGCCGACGCCGGGCCCTCCTCGCTGCAAACCGTGGTGTTTCCCGGCATGCTTTTCTTGCTCATGCTGCTGGCGTTCTCCTGGGTCGTCTCGCGTTCCGGCGGGATGGGCTCGGCCATGGCGTTCGTCAAGAGCCGACCGCGCCTCTACAGCGGCAACGAGCACCGCGTGACCTTCGAGGACGTCGCCGGTCATGACGAGGTCGTCACCGAGTTGAGAGAGATCGTCGAATTTCTTCAGACGCCCGGCAAGTACGGCTCGCTGGGCGGCCGGGTTCCCAAGGGAGTGCTTCTGATCGGCGCTCCGGGCACCGGCAAGACGCTGCTGGCTCGCGCGGTGGCCGGCGAGGCGGGGGTGCCGTTCTTCTCCCTCTCCGGCTCCGACTTCGTCGAGCTGTTCGTGGGGGTCGGTGCCTCGCGGGTCCGGAACCTGTTCGCCCGCGCCCAGCACAAGGCGCCTTGCCTCATCTTCATTGATGAGCTGGATGCCATCGGCAAGGCGCGAGGAGCGGGCGGGCCCGGCGGCCACGACGAACGCGATCAGACGCTCAACCAGTTGCTCGTGGAGATGGACGGGTTCGACGCCAACCGGGGGATCATCCTGCTGGCCGCGACCAATCGCCCCGAAACGCTCGACCAGGCGCTTGTCCGGCCGGGCCGCTTCGACCGCCAGGTGGTCGTCGATCGTCCCGACCTGATCGGCCGCGAACAGATCCTCAAGGTCCACGCACGCGCCGTGCCGCTGGAAGAAACGATCAACCTGCGCCAGGTCGCGGCGATCACGCCGGGCTTTGTCGGCGCCGACCTGGCGAATCTCGTCAACGAGGCAGCCCTGCTGGCCGCCCGCCGGGGCAAGACGACCGTCGGCCTGCCGGAGTTCGAGGAAGGTATCGAGCGGCTGATTGCCGGTCCGGAGAAGCGCCAGCGCCTGCTCCGGCGCGAGGAGAAGAACCGCATCGCCTTCCATGAAGCGGGACACGCGCTGGTCGCCCGCAAACTCCCCGAGACCGACCCGGTGCACAAGATCTCGATCATCGGCCGGGGCAACGGAGCGCTCGGCTACACGCTCTACCGTCCCGAAGAGGATCGTCTGCTGCACACCCGGACGTCGCTCGAGAACGCGGTCAGTAGTCTGCTGGGAGGCACCTTGGCCGAGGAACTGGCGCTGGGCGAGGTCTCTGACGGCTGCTCGAGCGACCTGCGACGCGCCACCCTGATTGCCCGGCGAATGGTCGTCGAGTTCGGCATGAGCCCGGTCGTGGGCCGACTCAATTATGTCAAGGACTCCGGCCTGGCCGGCCCGGCCGGGACCGAGCTGTCGTGGAGCGAGCAGACGACCCGGGAAATCGATCTCGAAGTGCGCCGGATCATCGACGAGGCCCAGGCCCGGGCCCGGATCATCCTGCAAGACCATCGAGACGCCCTCGACGAGATCGCGGCTCGACTGATCGAGCAGGAGACCATCGACGCCGCCGAGCTCAAGCTGATCCTGGCAACTGCGGAAAGCCGGATGCGAAATGCGGCGCCTGGATCCGAGGCGTGATTCCTTGGCGGTGCGTTTCGGAGTCGGCCGCGGTCAGGTAGACTCTTGGAGACTCAGTGATCGGATCGGTGCATGGTTTCCGCAAACGCGGTCAACGGCTCGGAGCGCATTTCCATGACATGGCAGGGGGGCGGACCGCTCGTGGTCGGCGTTGACCTGGGCGGGACGAAAATTCTGGCTGGCGTGGTCAGCGCCGAGAACCGGATCCTGGGACGCGGCAAATGCAACACCCCGGCCAGCGAAGGGGGGCCGGCAATCCTCCAGGCGATGATCGGGTGCGTGGAGGAGTCACTGGCAAGCGCGGGCGTCCGGCGCGAAGACGTCGTCGCGGGGGGAATCGGCTCGCCAGGTCCGCTCGATGTGAAGGCCGGGGTCATTCTCTTCAGCGCCAATCTCAACGTGAAGAACTATCCGATCGGTCCGGAGCTCTCCGCCTATCTGGACCGGCCGGTTCTCGTCCAGAACGATGTGCGCGTCGCGGGATATGCTGAGTTCCGGCTGGGTGCCGGACGCGGCTACCGGGACATCATCGCGGCATTCGTGGGCACCGGCATCGGCGGCTGCATCATTCTGGGCGGCGAGATCGTCACCGGCTCGACTGGAAATGCCGGCGAGATCGGCCATACGATCGTCAAGGCCGGCGGCCCACGGTGCGGCTGCGGCGCCCAGGGCTGCATGGAAGCGCTGGCGAGCAAGACGGCGATCCAGCGACGAGTCAACAAGGCGATTCACAAGGGCATCCCCACCGTGCTGCGGGACAAGATGGCTCGCAAGGGGGGACGCCTCAAGAGCGGAGACCTCGCCGAGGCGGTGGCGGCCAAGGATCCCGTTGCGCTCAAGGCCGCGCAACGAGCCGCCCATTACCTGGGTCTGGGCCTGGGCGGGCTGGTGAATGTCCTCGGTCCGGAAATCGTGATCATCGGCGGAGGCGTGGTCAACGCCCTGGGCGACCCCTGGATCGACCTGGCGCGCACCACGGCCCGGACGCAGATTCTCACCGACCCCGAAGGCCAGATCAAGATCGTGCGGGCCGAACTCGGCGACGATGCCGGAATTCTGGGCGCGGCCCTGCTGGCCAGGGAACACTTCGTCCACTCGTGATCAAGCCGTGAACGCCAGCGCAAGGTGCGCAGTTGCGCCGACCGGCCATTGCCGGGCCTGCTCAGGTTCATCGTGCGCGCATCGGGTTTGCCCCCGAGGCATTCGGGATGCCTCAACCGATCTGTAATAGTTCATGTGAGCATTCTGACCGGATAGCCGATGGTGCGGTCAGCCGGGACGCGCACATTCGCAATCCTCGGCGGCGAGGCGGCCCTGCGATCACCGCCCTGTTCGGAGCAGGGCCGACCGGCGCGCCCCGGTCGAACCGGTCCGCGCGATCTGGTGTCTATCGGGCCGGTAAGCATCAGCGGGCCTTCAATGTGAAGGTTCGTCGCACGGCGACTCACGTTGACATATTGTATCCGGTACAGCTTTTGCTATTATCGCTCGCATCGGTTCGTGCCGGGCGTGCTGTGACTCGCCTTCGGAGACTACCGGGAGGCAGGAGCAGCATCCTCGACTCCTCGGATCAGTTAGCGCTCCTGGGTTTACAACACGGGTTGCGAACCATGAAAAGGCGAAAGCGGGACCACCAGCGTGCACTGCTTGCCCGTTTGACCCGGCATGTCGAGATCAGCCTCGATTGCCTGCGTCCTCGCCGCATTCGCACCAGGTCGGCAAGGTACGCCGCGGCCCTGGGAGAGATGCTGGGCTTGATCACGCGTCCCAGGTTCTGCGTCTGGTGTCGTCGGCGCGGGCGTCTGCAGCGGCATCACTGGGATTACGCGGAACCGCTGAACGTGACCTTCCTTTGCCCCGACTGTCATGCCGTGGCCGACGTGATGGTCGCGGCTGCACAGAGTGCTTAAGTTCTTGGCTGAGTCGTCGCGCTCATGTGCGGGGACCGATCTATTGGGGTATCCAGGCCGACCTGTTCGGGGGGACTGAGCAAGGGCAGTTGGACCTGAAAAACGGTGTCCTGGCCGATCGGGGAGGACCAGTGCAGCGAGCCTCCCGCCAGGGCGGCAATGCGGGCAGCGCGCGGCAGGCCCAGTCCCAGTCCCCGGCCTGCCTGTCGCCCGCAGAAGAAGGGATCAAACAGGTGAGCCCCTTCTGCCGGACCGATGCCCTTACCGCTGTCGCAGATCCACCAGTGCAGGTCGCTCCCCTGGAGTCGGGAGCGCACCTGGACTTTTCCTCCTGGGGGCGTCGCCTGAATGGCGTTGCGGACCAGGGTCTCGGCCAGGTGGCCGAGGGCGTCCGGATCGGCCCACGTTTGCGAGTCGGACTGTTCCAGCTCGCTGATCAGACGGATGCCTGCCGATTCGCATTCCTCGCGGAACCCCGCCAGGCATGATCGAAGTATCTCCGACGGACGGCACGAGCGGGGCCGGAGCGCAGGGGGCCTGGCCACGAACATGAGGTCGCGGAGAATTCGGTGCGTTCGCTGTGCCTGGTTGAGGATGATTCGTAAGGAGCGGCTGGTCTCGGTGTCCTGGGACCGCCCGAGGAGCAACTGCGCGCGACCGACGATCACGGCCAGCGGGTTGTTGAGCTCGTGCCCGGCGCCGGCGGCAAACTCGGCCAGTGCCTGCAGCCTGGCCTGCCGCATCCGGGGCTCCTCGTCGTCAACCTGCTGTCGGACGGCCGAGACGAGTGCCTGCAACCGCCGCTCCGTGACCGTGTGCCTGGCCACGAGCGAGGCCCATGCCTCCCAGGCGGCGAGGACTGGCGTGCTCTTCAACCGTTGCAGGAGAGCGGGCTGGGCCTGGTCGCACCACAGATGAATCTCCGCCTGTGCATGGCCGCCCACCTCGAGCGGAAGCACCAGCGAGGGAGGCCGGTCGCCACCTCGTTCCGCTCCGTTGCGTTCCGTCTGATCGGTTGCCGACCCGACGGCATCGGCTGACGGGTCCGCGGCCGGAGCCTCTCTCCAGAGCACCCGCGCGGCATTAACCTCGGGCTCGGCGCACCAGGCGATTCCGGCCCGGTTCGCCCAGCTTTCCGGGGGCTCGGAAGGTTTTGAGTCCGCGAGTGCCTGGAGCAGGCGCTCTTGGCTTGCACTCTTGTGCAGGGCCTCGGCCAGGTGGAGCGTGAGTCGGGCGCTCCGCCGGGTCATTCGTTCTTCATGAGTCGTCGCATCAGCCGCGGCGAACAGCGAACCGCACCGCGACTGGACCTCCGCAACCAAGATCCTCAAGCGGGACTCGGTCGGCATGGAATCCTGGTTGGGCGAGGGAGCCAGTGACCAGGGCGTGGTCTCGGCCCAGCGAAACGCTTGCTGGATCAGGGCCAGGCGTCCCGGCTCCGTCGCGGTCCGATTCAGAGCCTCGCACGATCGGTCGTGCAGCCAGGCCGCCTCGACGACCAACGGGTCACATCCCCAGCGTTCGGCGAGCCGGCGGCCGAGATCACTCAGGTCGGTGCCGAGTTGCGAGACCTCTCGCTGCCGGCGCGCGGAGGGGTCGGTCTCGCTCAGCCAGGCGACGATCCATTCCGGATCGATTGCGGCGACGGCCCAGCGGCCCAGACCGTGAAGCAGGGCGGCTCGAACCAGCCTGTCGGAATCCGGATCACCCGCCTCTCGGGCCAGCCAGCGGGCGCCGATGCTGACCGCGACCGAGTGCCTCCAGAGGCGTTGAAAGACCTCCGCACGCGGTCCGGAGAGGCTTCCCGAGGGCCACCAGGGAAGTTCCGCAACGAGCTTGATGGGATCGAACGCGGCACGCGCGGTCGCTTCTCCGAGGACCCACCCGGGATCAAGCTCGCAAATCGCTCGGAGCCGCGACAAATCGGCGGCCGGGGGGCCAGTTTCGAGGCAAGTCTCCGTCAGGGCGCTCATCACCTGCCGGGCCGACACCGGTCGGATGGGAAGGTGGTCCAGCCCCTCCACGCGGGTGCGCAGTTCCCCGGAAACCGATTTCCGTCCTGGATGGACCCGCACAGTCATCGGGCTCCTTCCCGATTCGTGTCACTGCATGCATTGAAAACAATACAGAACCGTCCGCACGAAGGGGGCATGCGCCCTCGACGCGACCTGGACTTGATCAGACCCGCGGCATGCAAGCATCGCGAGGCGCTCAGCCGAAGGCGCTGGTCTCCATATCCAAGAGTCGGCAAATCCGCCGGATCAGTTCATCGATATCGAGCGGCTTGTGCAGGAAATCATCAGCCCCGGACTTGCGAAGGTCCTCAATCTTGTCCTCCTCGACCATTCCTGAGATGCAGATGATCTTGATGTCCGACATCGTGGGGTCGCGGCGGATCAGCTCGCAGACCGCCTGCCCGTTGATGTCCGGCAGCATCACATCGAGAATGATCAGGTCGGGATGATATTCCTTGGCAAGCATGCCGGCCCCAAAGCCGTTGTTGACGACCTTGTGCTCGAACCGCGCATCGGTGGCCAGGACTTCCGAGATCAGATCGACGACGGCTTGGTCATCGTCCACGATCAGGATGCGCCGCCGTCCGCTTTCCAGAGCGTCGGTCGGGATCCCGTTCTCCTTCATGAAGCGGAAAAGCGCTTCGCGGGGAATTCGCCGAAACCTCGATCCGGGAACCCGGAAGCCCTTCAGTTGTCCCGAGTCGAAGCAGCGTATGATCGTTTGTTGACTGACTTTACAGATCTTCGCTGCCTCGCCCGTCGTGTACACGGTCTTCATGGTCGTGTGAGTCCCGATTTGCAAGATCAAGGACGAGGTCGCACCCCCAATCCGGCCGAAGCGGCCAGCAAGTTTGGCGACGACATTTCCTGATCTGCCTCCATGCAACACTCCATTGCGATAAAACCCAGCAATCATGAGCCGGTCAACTTTGCCACATCGAACCACCTCATCTCCTAGGCATCGCACAAGCGGTAAATTCTGCGAAGCCTGTAGATATTGCCGAGCTTGCCAACTCAACCAATTGTAAAATAGTACCCGGAATTGTCAATCCAAATGGGAGCGAAGAGTAATCTCGCCCATTCTTCTCACTTTGGCTAGCTAAGTCGTTGCCGGGACAAGGTTTCTCTTAACAGGCAAGGTACTCGGAAAGATAGGGGAAAAAGGAAGTTTTTGGGACGGAGCGTCCATTGAGGCTGGCATTGAGTCTGGCGAGGATTGGTCTTCTTGACAAAGGAACGGGATCACCGGCGGAATGTCAAATCCGGTTGCCCACCTGCTCTCGAGAGTCCGCGGAGGCTTCGCGGTCTGAGCAAGGAGGGGCGTGATTTCGTGGCCTGGATAGGCCGAGACGGTCAGGGACATTCAAATTCAAAGATACTATCTCACGTGGGAAAAGCATGATCCCCGCTCTCGCCGTCCAGCTCGCCGAGCGTTGGCGTGGTGACATCCGGCTGTGGGGAACTGCCGAGTGCCACGGGCGAGCCGCCGCGCTTGAGGTGAATCAGCAGCGTGGCCATGTCGGCCGGGCTGATGCCGCTGATCCTCCCCGCCTGCCCGAGCGAACGAGGTCGGATCCGCTCGAATTTCTCACGGGCTTCGGCCCGGAGCTGGGGGATCGCCCGGTAGTCAAGCTCGGCGGGGATCGGTTTCTCCTCGAGTCGGCGAAATCGCTCGATCTGTTCCATCTGCCGCCCGATGTAGCCGTTGTACTTCGCTTCGATCATGACCTGCGCGATCACATCCTGGTTGAACTCTCCGGCGTGGAACGAGTGCTCGAGCCGGTGGAGATCCTCCCAACTCGACTCGGGTCGCCGGAGCCACTGAAACAGGGAGTTCCCACGGACCCGCGTCGTCTGCAGCCGCTCGCGAAGCTGGGCGATCGCGGCGCTTCGTGCCTCGAAGCGGGCCCATCGCGGATCGTCCACCAGGCCGACCCGCCGGCCCAACTCGGTCAGTCGCAGGTCAGCGTTGTCGTGACGCAGCAGCAGCCGGTATTCGGCCCGGCTGGTGAACATCCGGTAAGGTTCATCCACGCCGCGAGTGACCAGGTCGTCGATAAGAACGCCGAGATACGCCTGCGATCGGTCAATCAACAGCGGAGCCTGATGCTGCACCGCGAGGGCGGCGTTGATTCCGGCGATCAGGCCTTGCGAGGCGGCTTCCTCGTAGCCCGTGGTTCCGTTGATCTGACCGGCGAAATAGAGCCCCGGCAGACCCTTGGTTTCGAGGGTTGGGCGGAGTTGCTCCGGCGGGGAGTAGTCGTATTCAACGGCATAGCCGTAACGCATGATCTGGGCATGCTCGAGCCCCGGAATCAGGGGGATGATCGCTTCCTGGACATCGCGGGGCAGGCTGGTAGAGATCCCGTTGCAGTAATACTCCAGCGTGTTTCGCCCCTCGGGCTCGAGGAAGATCTGGTGTGCCTGGCGATCGGCGAACCGCACGATCTTGTCCTCGATGGACGGGCAGTACCGGGGCCCGGTCGATTGGATCTGTCCCGAGTACATCGGGGCCCGGTGGAGATTATCCCGGATGATGTCATGAACGTCGGAGTTGGTGTAGGTGATGTGGCATTCGACCTGGGTTTGGGTGATCCGGTCCGTGAGGAACGAGAACGGCACGGGGTCGGAATCGCCGGGTTGAGGTTCCAGGCGCGAGAAATCGATGGTGCGTCCGTTGAGCCGCGGCGGCGTTCCGGTCTTGAATCGACGAAGCTCGAAGCCGAGGTCAAGCAGGCTGCGCGCGAGACCGGTCGCGGCCACGTCGCCCCCCCGGCCTCCGGGCGTCTTGACCTCTCCGGTATGCATGAGGGCCTGGAGGAACGTTCCCGTGGTCAACACGACGGCCCTGGCGCGGTACCAGACCCCACCCCGGCAACGGACGCCCGCGACCCGGCCCGCCTCGACTGCGATCGATTCGACCATCTCCTGGCGAAGCGTGAGATTCTGCTGCCGCTCGACGGTCAGCTTGGCCAGGAACTGGTAGGCTTTCTTGTCGCACTGGGCACGCGGGCTGTGCATCGCCTGGCCCTTGCCGCGGTTAAGCAAGCGGAACTGGATCGCCGTGGCGTCGGTGAGGATTCCCATTGCTCCACCCAGGGCATCGATCTCGCGGACGATCTGCCCCTTGGCCACGCCGCCGATGGCCGGATTGCAGCTCATCTGGCCGACGGTGTCGCAATTCAGCGTGAGCAGGGCGGTGCGCAGGCCCATTCGAGCGGTCGCCAGCGCCGCCTCGAGCCCGGCATGCCCGGCTCCCACCACGACGACGTCATATCGATACGGATCGTGCTTCAGCGTCATGAGCCCTTGATTCGCGGCCGGGCCGCGGCATGGGAGACGTTCGACCAGAGCGGCGGGTGAATCGGACGCGATGCCGCACCATCAGGTCTCGACCTCGACTCACCCATCTTATAGAGAGGATCTTGCGAGCGAACAGGGGAACCGGTGCTGTCGGCCGCCAACCCCGACCGACCGCTTGCACCTACCGGTGATCTCAGGCTACCCTGGACATCTCGCGTTGCGGATCTTGATCGACACCCCACCACACCATCCATCGGGAACGACAGCCATGGCAGAGACACGTAAAGGCGAAGTGACGTTCAAGGGCAATCCGATCGACCTGGTTGGTCCCAAGCTGAAGGCCGGCGATCCTGCGCCGGACTTCACCTGCGTCGGAGCCGGACTGGCGTTCGTCAAGCTGGCCGACACCGCCGGCAAGGCCCGCCTGTTCAACGTGGTTCCGTCGCTCGATACTCCCGTCTGCAACAAGCAGACCAAGCGATTTGCCGAGGAGCTCACGGCCCTGGGCGATAAGGTTGCCGCCTACACCGTAAGCCTCGACCTGCCGTTCGCCCAGGCCAGGTTCTGTACCGAGGCCAGCATCGAGAACATCAAGAACCTCTCCGACGTGCACAACCATAGCTTCGGGCAGCATTACGGCGTCTTGATCCAGGGATTGCCGATCCCGCTGCTGGCACGCGCCGTCTTCGTGGTTGATCCGTCAAACAAGATCACCTACGCCGAGATCGTGCCCGAGATCGCCCAGGAGCCCGACTACGAGCCGGCCCTGAAGGCCTTGAAGTCGGCGGCC
>Ga0209048_10003121_pt1 | contig 16236 bp, 12 predicted proteins | sample FrelakmetCRP12CR_FD_187146 | JGI IMG/M metagenome (GOLD analysis project Ga0209048, IMG submission 187146) | Freshwater lake sediment microbial communities from the University of Notre Dame, USA, for methane emissions studies - CRP12 CR (SPAdes)... | ecosystem: Environmental > Aquatic >... | reverse complement strand
GACGGTCTTGAATTTATCCAAGAAGCAGCATAACCAACACTAATCGCACTTCTGTGCTCTCCCTGCGCTCCCGTCCACAACTTTTGGTCATATCTCCGCTAGCCGACACGCAAGGCGCTTCACAGAAGCGCCACTACAGGTGGGTCGACGTGACCAAGGGCGGCCGCAGTGAGGCCACTATTTTCTCGAAACGCGGATCACCACGCAGCGAATCCCAGTCTGGACTGAAACGAAGGGCGCCATAGGAGATGTTCGACGGCAGTCCTGCGAGAATCGCCAATTGCTCGATCGCGAGATCACGTTCGCCCGTCCAGGCGTAAACCAGCGCCAGGCCATCTGCTATAGCCAGGCCGTTAATGGGATCCTGGGCCATTGGATCCATGTCCATGGCTTGTCGTGCTTCCCGGATGGCCTCGTCTTTTCGGTGTAATCCGGCGTCGAACTTCCCGGCATACAGGTAGTACCACTCGTTCCTGCTTTGTGGATTCGTGTTCGGGTCCATGCTCTGGCGCAGGGTTAGAAACGCTTTCTCGGCTTTTTGCTCATCGCCGAGCGCGCGATAGACCTGTGCCTCCGCCCAACTGTTTGGCGATTTGCAGCCAAATTCTGATTCGACCAAATCCGGCGGGGCAGCCGCAATGACCTTAAGCGCGCCATCGTAATCACGGGAGTAGAGAGCCGCGTTGAATTGCGCTTCAAGCGCGAAGTCGCTCGTCGGAGCGGCTGAGAGCATACGCGCACCTGCCAGGTCGCCTTCCGCCACTTTGAAACGCACCAGACAGCCGTCGAATCGCCCGGCGCTACCAGGATTTCTTGATCTTGCTTGACGAACAAACTCCTCGCCTTCGTCATAACGCCGAATGAGCACGTAGGCTTCAGCGGTCCAGAGAACAAAGAACTCGTTATGGGGGTCGAGTACTCCGGCGCGGCGCGCCTTGACCAAGGCGTCATCCCAACGGTTTTCATGTCGATCCAAACGCGCGTCCAGAAACGTCGCTTGCGCGTCGTTCGGGAGGAGGCGGAGAGCAACCTCGATTTCGCGCCTCGCCTCAGTGAATTCGCGGTTCAGAAAAGAATGGTAAGCCGCGGCCAGATGCGGTTCGCCGCGATCTGGCCGGAGCCGCAACGCAGTGTCGATAACTTCCTTCGCCTGCGCCGCCGTCGCGATTCGATCTGTTTCGGAGGAGAAATTCTGGGCGACGTAACGATCGGTGTATACTTTTGCGAGCAGACAATAGGCGAGAATGAAATTGGGATCCCGGCGAATCGCTTCCCGCAAAAGCTTCACTCTCTTCTCGTAGGCTCCTTTAGCCGTTTTTTTTAGGATTTGCGCCTGGTCATAAAAGGCGTACGCCGTCAGGTCCGAGGTCGGCCTTTCGGCGATCGCGGCCTTTTCTTGCGGAGAAATCTTCGCCTGCAACTGTCGAGCAATTTGTTCCGCAATTTCCGTCTGAATCGCGAACATATCCGACAAATCGCGGTCATAGGTTTCGCCCCAAAGATGCGCGTCGGTCCGCGCATCGATCAGCTGGGCAACCACGCGGACGCGGTTGCCGCTGCGCTGGACACTGCCTTCCACCACATTGGCAACGCCCAGGGTTCGCCCGATCTCGCGCAGGTTCCGCTCCCTGCCGTCTTGATATTGCATCACCGAAGTTCGGCTGATCACCTTCAAGTCAGCGATTCGGGCGAGATCGGACAACAATTCATCCTGCATGCCACCAGCGAAGGAGGCGTTCTCTTGTTCCTGGCTCAGATTTTCAAACGGCAACACGGCAATCGACTTCTCCGGCAGAGGCGTTGCGTCGTTCGCCACCACACGCGTCTTTTGCCGCAAGAGCACGAACGCGAAGAGAATCGCCGGGGCAATTGCGAACGTCACGACAAGCGCGGCTAGCTTACGGATCGTCCGGCGAGGGGTAAACTCGTTAGGCAGAACCAGCTGCGCGCGACAAGATTCCAACCCTTCCAACAATTCCCAAGCCGACGCCGGCCGCCGGATTGGATCCAGCGCGAGCGCGCGCCGCAGGATCTCGATCAAAGGAGTCGGGATTTTTCTCTCGATCAATTGTTCGACCGGCAGATCGGTGCGCTGCTGACCTTCGCGGATCTCCTCAATCGTCTTGCCGGGATACGGGACCTGGCCGGTCAGCGCGTACCAGAGCGTGACGCCTAACGAATAAATATCCGAGCGGGCGTCAGCCGTTGCGTTTTCGAATTGTTCCGGACTGGCGAAAGAGGGCGTTCCGACGAATCCTCCGTGGGTGAGGTCCGTTTCGGCCACCGCGTTCGTAGCCTTGGCGAGGCCAAAATCGATGACCTTGACCACGAATTGGGCCGTCCCCGCATCAGGGTGCGTGAGCATAATGTTGCTCGGCTTAAGATCGCGGTGAATCAACCCTTGGGCTGCGGCCTCGGTCAGCGCTCGCGCGACCTGGATCGAGATCTCAAGGGCCAGCTCCGCTTTGAGCGGGCCGTCTCTCCGCACCCGCGCCTCCAGAGTTTCGCCTTCGACCAACTCCATCGCGTAGTAGCAGCGATCGATTTCCGGCGCAGCGCCAAACTGAAATACTCCCGCCACATTCGGATGCCGCAGGGCCGCCGCCGCCCGCGCCTCGCGCAAAAAACGTTCGCGCACCGCGGTTGAGTTACCCGCCGCCGATGGCGTCTCAATCACTTTCAGGGCCACCGTGCGATGCAGCACCTTATCCGTGGCGCGATAAGTGACGCCCATCGCACCGCATCCCAATTCCCAAAACGAGCCGTCCTCGCGTCGTGCGATCTCAAAATCGCCGAAGACGACCGCCTCGAGCGAACCGTTCGCCGGCGCACAATCATCAAGGCCCCCGTGCAACAAACAAGCCAGGCATTGGCCTCTCGCGTTTAACGGTTCGCGACAGGTCCAGCAGGTCGCGACGGGTTCGGCCAGGATTTCCATTGCGCCTCCCCCTTAACTTGCCGTCAGCACGCGCAACAGTTCGCGCAATTCGCCGTCCACTTCGGCTTCCGTATCGACGGTCTTGCGCACCTCGGCGCGCAGCGCATCCCGGTAACGCGCCCGCAGCCTCGTCACGTAGCTGCGGAGGGTGGACTCCTGCGTTCCCAATCGGACCGCCAGATCGGAGTAGGCCGGTAATGGATCAGCGCTGCCGGTGAGAAACATCCTCAATTCCTGGAAGAGTTTCTCCTTGCCCTCAGTCTTGCAAAAGACCGCGAGCCGCTCGAGCCCGCCCGTGACCAGCGTCTCCGCCCAGGTGCGCTCGAAAACGCGGTCTTCCGGGATCGCGTGGCTGGACGCGGCTTGCGCTTGAAAAAGCGACTCCGCTTCTTCCGCCTGCTCCTCACGCAGAGGCAGGAACTCATGCTGGCCGCCGCGCTTGAGCGTCTGCTCGCGATCGTACACATCGGCGAGGAAATTCTTGAGTGAGGCCAGTAGGAAGGAGCGGAACCGGCCCTTCTGGCGATCGGCCCGCGTGTAGATTTTCTTTTCGATGAGAAACGCGAAAAAGCTTTGGGTGAGATCCTGCGCATCGTGCACGGAATACCCGCGACTGCGCACGAAGCTGTAAAGTGGCGCCCAATAGGTTTGGCAAAGTTGAGCGAGCGCGGCGCGAGCGATTTCCGGAGCAGCCTGGCTCTCACCGGCCGCGACAATCACGCTCCAATGCGTCGGAGCGAAAGAATCGCTCACCCCAAGGTCGGTCCCTGCGAGGAGCTGCACTCCATCCGCGTAGCAAAATTGCCAGGAAAACACAAGCCCCGAATGAAATTGCAATTTTCGTGCAGCACCGCCTCCGAAATCCCTTTGGAAAGGGAAAGCAACTCATCGCTTCAACCCAACAGGAAACCAAGTGCAGCCCTAACAAGGAAAATAATATGAAAAGAACAAACAATGTTTCGCTAAACACGATCTGGCGCTGCAGTGCGTCCTGCGCGCTGACACTTCTGACTTCGATTGGAGCGTCCAGCGCGGTCGCAGGCGATGGCAGGACCAGTAGCGCCGTCGCGGTCTCGCCCAATACCATCTCGGTTTTTGCCACTGGATTGAATAATCCGCGCGGCCTGAAGTTTGGGCCGGACGGAAACCTTTACGTGGCCGAAGGGGGCATTGGCGGCGCTAACTCGACCGTGGGCTGCTGTGAACAAGCGGCGGGCGTGGGACCCTACGCAGGTAGCGTCACTGGCTCGCGCATCTCCAGGATAAGTGCCAACGGCATCCGCACGACGGCGGTGGACAATCTTCCCTCCAGCCAAACAAATCCGGACACCGGTGGCCTGGTTAGCGGCGCAGCCGATGTCGCCTTTATCGGAAACACGCTTTATGTCTTGCTCGGCGGCGCGGGCTGTTCGCACGGCGTGCCCCAGGTGCCGGCGCTGCCCAATAGCGTGGTCCGGGTGAATGCCGATGGCACGATGGATGTGATCGCGAACTTGGGCGCGTTTCTGATGGCTAATCCGGTCGCTCATCCCAATGCCGACGACTTTGAACCCGATGGGACCTGGTACAGCATGATCGCTGTTGGCAATGACCACTGGGACAATAATGGCGGTCACGGTAATCTCTATGCGGTGGAACCTAACCACGGCGAACTGGATATGATCACCCCGGACGGTCAGATCTCGCGTGTGCTCGACATTTCTGCCAGCCAGGGTCACATCGTGCCAACCGCGGTCGCCACGAGCGATAATGACAAGTTCTATGTCGGCAACCTGGGGGTTGCTCCAGACTCATCCAAGGTCTTCGAGATCTCCCGGGAGGGACATATCAGGGTGGTCGCCGAAGGACTTTCCTCCATCCTAGGGATTGCGTTCGACAGCCGGCACCGCATGTACGTTTTGGAGACAATTACTTCCGATGGCGATGGCAAGGTGGTCCGAGTGGATCACCCGGACGGCGGCGGTCACGACCGCGATCAGACCGTGATTGCCTCAGGGCTCACCCTCCCGACCGGCATGACCTTCGGTCCAGACGGCGCGCTGTATGTTTCGAACGTTGGCTTCGGTGCACCGCCGGACGGCGAGGGACAGATTCTAAGAATCACCGTGCCGCGGCACTAAGCCGACCCAAGCAGCGCCGTAGCTCCGAGAGAATAACTCCAAGCAGTGGCCGCTGGTATCAAACCAGCGGTCACCTTGCATAGATCCCCGGTGTCACCAGGAACGGTCGAGCCGGGCCGCCAGTCGAGACGGATCAAGATCACGCTGGCGTTTCTAGCTGTGCTCGCACTCCTGATTAGGGCTCCTTCGAATACACACGTTCCATGGTCCCAGTGTTAAGACGTTGGGCTATTTTCAGTGGAAAAAGAAGGCGCTAAACCTAACGGCCCTATTTCGAGCCGTAAATCGCCAGTCCGATAATCAGGACCACAAGCAGAGCCAGGACAGCGAGCGTGATCTTGATCCAGCTCAACGGATGACGCCCGGCAATCGAACCGGTGTAGCCATTTACCACGACTTGAAAAGTTTTTGCGCCGTAGGTGTAGGCAATGAGCCAGATGGGGACGAGAATGTGCTTGAACGTCTGCCCGGAAAAAGTGGAGGCGACTTCCAGGTTACGCTGGGTATCACCCGGCACTTCCGCCGAGCAAAGATCGCGCGTCTTTTGCTCCATGATCTCACGCGAATTCTTAGCGGCCGCGACCAGATCGATCTGATATTGCTCGACCACCCATCCGGAAAGAAAGCTGGGATCGTAAGGCTTCAAATCGGTCGTGGTGGGAAACGGCTCAATCTGCCGCAGCAGTTTTTCATCAAGGCCACGCGAAGCCGGGACAAGCTCGTCATCAAAAAAATGTTCGATCGAGCCGGAACTCGGAACCCAGCGGGTTTTCTGGACCTGTCGCGTCTGCGACCTGCCATCTGAGTCGGTGTAACTCTCGGTCTCGTAATAATAGTAGCCAGCATCCGCGGTCCAATCGGCCGCAACCTGGGCGTCGAACGTCCAATAGGGAATGTAGACACCGCGGACCGTGTCCGTGAGCGAGCGCGCCTTCATGGCGTTCGGAGCGAACCAACGGCCCCCATACCATTTGCGAACAAGGTCACGCACCGCCGGCTCGGGGAGCTTGAATTGGAGCAGGCACTCGGGACGAATCGGCGCCTTTATCTCATCGTAGGGGATCAGCGCGGCGGAGCCGCAGAATTCACAACGCTGTCCGACACGGCTCGGATCAAAAACGGAGATAGCCTGGCAACTCTGGCATCTCACGGAAGTCTTCTCAGCCTGCCAGCCACGTTTGTCGTCGCCAACCGCGAGCAAGGCGGCGGCGAGATCGTTTTCGTTCGGGTCCGCGCTCTCCGTCGACAGCGGTGGCGGGAGAACCGTCTGACAAAAGGGACAAACGAGCGCCTGCTTGGCCGGATTCCACTCGGCGGCCGCGCCGCAGGCGGGACAGGCTTGTTTTTGCCGCGCCGTGATTTCAGCCATCGGTGCGCCCGCGGCTAACTCTTCATGAATTCATCCATGGCCGCGCGACTGATCCGCCAGGTCGAGCCAATCTTCTTCGCTTTGAGGTCACCGGCTTCGATGGTGGAGAGCACGTCGCCTTCACTGACTCCAAGTGTGTTGGCCACATCGCCGGGACTGAGCCACTCGGCCGGTGCGCTCGCAGCCGATGGGACCGGTGGCGGCATCGGCGCCTTTGCTGGAGGTGGCGGCGAGGCTTGAACAGACAACGGCGGCGGAACCCCAGGTGTCTGCTGCGATCCAAGGACCCCACCCTGCTGTTGCATCATCTGTTGCGCCATCGCCATGCCGACCGCCATCTCCGTGGCGAACCCGCCGGCGTTGCTTCCTCCCGGCTGCGTCATGCCCTGACCCATTTGGAACTTTACAAAATCATTCAGATTGCCAACCGCCGCCATGGAAGACCGCTTATCAATCGCCTGCTCCACTTCGGGCGGCAGGCTCACGTTCTCCAGAATGAAGCTGGTCAGCTCGAGCCCGTACTTGGCGTTCGTTACCGGATTGATTAAGGGCAGCAGCGCCGCGCCGACCTCGCTGTAGCGCGAAGCGACGTCGAGAACGGGAATTTTCGATTGGGCCAGCGCCTCGCTGAACAGGCTGACGATGCGCGACCGCATCGTATCGGCGAATTCGTCGAGGCGAAAATGCTGATCGCTTCCCGCCACTTCTTTCAGAAACAATTTCGGATCGGTAATCTTGAAATCGAACGTCCCAAAAGCGCGCGCCCGGACAATTCCGAAATCGTTGTCACGCATCATCACAGGATTCGACGTTCCCCACTTGTTGCCGGTGAACAGGCGCGTGCTGACGTAATAAATATCCGCCTTAAAGGGCGTATTGAACCCGTATTTCCAGCCTTGCAGAGTTGTTAACACCGGAATGTTATCCGTGGTCAGCGTGTGCTTGCCGGGTCCGAAGGTGTCGCCGAACTGTCCGAGGTAAACGAACTGCACGACCTGGGATTCGCGCACGATTAATTGTGCCCCGTTTTTGATTTCCTTATCGTCGTCCGGCCAGCGGAAGCTGAGGGTGTCGCGAGAGTCATCGGTCCATTCGATGATTTCGATTAACTCGCCCTTAATGAAGTCCATGAGTCCCATAGGATATTGTCTTTCTACGTTACGGTCGCGTGGCTCTGGCAATCACTTCCAAAGCGAGAGTTGAAAACCTGCGACCTATCGACAGGTGTAAAAGCATCTCTGAAGATAATCTGCAAGGAGAATGCTGTCGCTCCTTCAGTTGAGCCTCCGCCACGGCGGATTCGTCCTGCGGCGAATTGAGCAGCTTGCTCGTGAACCCTTTCGGAGTTGGCCCTCGCCGGCAGCTTGTTTCCTCTCGTCGCGCTTGAATCGGTTCACAAACGTTCACTCACCGAAGCGTAGAAGGTGTGGCCAGATACCGGGCAGGTAATGGCGACGTTGGAACCGTCATCCGGCAAATCGGCAAAGACAAAGGCAAGGCAGTACGGATCCTGAACCAGTTTCCGGACCGTGCCTCGCCCCTGCACTTCAGAATCCGGCATTTGTGAGACGCCCGGCACTCGTGGACACTGATCGGCATTCTCCACCGATTTTTTCCCAATAATCGCGTTCGCCGTTTTGTTGCCCGGGTCAGATTTCATAGGGCTAAATGGGAAGCATCTTCGAGCGCGCGCAAGCATTTTCCACCACGAAAATTGGTGGAGGTATGGGGATTCGAACCCCAGGCCTCGTCATTGCGAACGACGCGCTCTACCAACTGAGCTATACCCCCGACTTTGAGGGCGTCATATTAGCCGCCTCCTCGAGCGTTTCAACCCCGGCATCATGCAGCGCGACGGAGCTGCTCTCGTTTCTACGTCGAATCGGCCGCTGCCGGGCACTCCGGCGTGCCCGTCCGCGCGGGGTCCCGTGGCTACTCGACTGTTACGCTCTTCGCGAGGTTGCGCGGTTTGTCCACGTCGCGACCCAGCTCCACCGCGAGGTGATACGCGAGCAATTGCAGCGGGATAACCGTCAGGATCGGGCTGACGTAATCGGGAACCACTGGAAGCGTGATAATATCATCCGCGATTTTTGCCAGCCGGCCGGCGCCGGCACCGGAGGTGACGGCGATGACCGGACCTTTCCGTGCACGGACTTGCTCGATGTTGTTTAGGTTCTTCGAGAGGACAGCGTCGTCCGGTGCGATGAACACCGAGGGCAAATCCGGCCTGACCAGGGCAATGATGCCATGCTTGAGCTCGGCGCTAGGATGGCCTTCCGCGAAAAGGTAGGTGATCTCTTTCATCTTGAGCGCAGCCTCGAGCGCAACCGGAAAGTTAAATTGGCGGCCGAAAAAGAGCATCCCGTTGACCGACGCATACTTCCTGGCGATCGCCTTGATCTGGTCGCTTAACTTCAAGACTTCATCGATCTGGCCCGGCAATGCTTCGAGCGCCTCGATGATCCGCGTTCCTTCCGAAGTCGAGAGATGGCGCATGCGACCAAGGAGCAGCCCGATTGTCGTCAGAATGGCCACCTGCGAGGTGAACGACTTTGTGGCGGCGACGCCGATTTCAGGACCGGCATGCATGTAAACGCCGCCATCGCTCTCACGCGCGATAGTGCTCGCAACGTTGTTACAGATTCCAAGCGTGCGGTAACCTTTGCGCCGGCTTTCACGCAGGGCGCCAAGCGTGTCCGCCGTTTCGCCGCTCTGACTGATCGCGAAAACGAGCGTGTCTCGCGTCATGGGAGTATTGCGGTGGCGAAATTCGCTGGCGTACTCCACTTCGGTGGGAATCTGCGCGAGCGCTTCGATCAAATACTCGCCGATCATCGCGGCATGCAGCGCCGTTCCACAACCGGTCAGAACGATACGGCCGACGTCGCGCAACTGCGCCGGCGTCATATTCAATCCGCCCAATTTGGCAGTGCACTCTTCCGAGCTGAGACGTCCTCGCATCGCGTCCCGGACGGAACCCGACTGCTCAAAGATCTCCTTGAGCATGTAGTGCGGGTAATCACCCTTCTTGATGTCCGCATCGCTAAATTCAACTTTGCTGAGCTGATAGTTGCCCGCCTCGCCCGCAACAGAGCTGATCTCGAATTTGTCGCGCGACACCGCCACGACGTCAAAATCGTTCAAATAAACGGCGTCACGCGTATAGGCCACGATGGCGCTGACGTCGCTCGCGAGGAAATTTTCATCCTTGCCCACCCCGAGGACAAGGGGACTGCCCCGACGAGCGCCGACGATGAAGTCGGGAATATCTCGATGAACGAGAGCGATTCCATAAGTGCCAATGACTTGTCGCAGAGCAGCGCGGACGGCGTCCACAAGTCGCGCCTTCTTGAGGTGGCTGGGATCGCTGATCCCGGCCAAGATTGAGCCGTCCATTTTCGGGCCTGCGCCGGCAGCCCCGGCCACAGAAGAATCTTCGTAAAGCTTCCCGATCAGGTGCGCGAGGACTTCGGTATCCGTTTCGGAGGAAAAGTTGCAATCACCGTCCCGTATCAGTTGATCCTTCAGGGCCTGGTAATTCTCGATCACGCCGTTATGCACAAGGGCCAGTTTGCCAGTCGCGTCAAAATGGGGATGGGCGTTTTGATCCGTGGGTTTCCCATGCGTAGCCCAGCGAGTGTGGCTGATGCCGAAGGTCCCGGTGGGAGGTTTCTCCGCCACGAGTTTACTGAGCTCGGCAATTCGACCGGCGCACTTGCGCGTTTCGATGCGGCCGCCATCAACGATCGCGATTCCCGCGGAATCGTAGCCACGATATTCGAGGCGGCGCAGTCCATCGAGCAAGATAGGAGCTGCTTCCGACCGGCCAACGTAACCGACAATGCCACACATGGTGGGGAGAGCGTGACACTAAGGTATGACCGGCGCAACCAGTGCGAGCATTTGTCGTGGCGCCAGGCCACGCTCAAAGTGCCGGCTCTTCACCAGAAGCGCCGCTCCATTCGAGCGCCACTGCATCGGAGCAGAGCTGCATCAAAGGCGCTCAAATCAAAAAGGTTGATGGGTGCGGGCACAATCTGCGTTAATTCGACTTGTGGGAATGGAAAGTCGCACAACACGCCAACTACTTTCAGCCGATCCGGCCGGCGCCATGTCCAGTCCCGCGCTTCCCCCGGGCACGACCCAACGGACGCTTTCCATTATCATGGGTGGCGGCGCCGGGACGCGCCTGTTTCCCTTGACGAAAGATCGGTCGAAGCCGGCGGTGCCGCTGGGCGGAAAGTATCGACTGGTCGATATCCCGATCAGCAACTGCCTGAACTCCGGGCTGCGGTCGATCTACGTGCTCACGCAGTTCAACAGCATGTCGTTGCATCGCCATATCCAGGCGAGTTACAAATTCGATAATTTTTCGCGAAGCTTTGTCGATATTCTCGCGGCGCAGCAAACCCCGGAAGGCTCCCAGTGGTACCAAGGCACAGCGGATGCAGTCCGCCAAAACATGCGCTACTTCCTGGAGCGGCCGTTCGACTATTACATCATTCTCAGCGGCGATCAGCTTTACCGGATGGATTTTCGCGCGCTGCTCCACCAGCACATTCGTGCGGGAGCCGATATCACTCTGGCCACGAAACCGGTCCTGCCAGAACAGGCTTCCGAGTTTGGCATTATGCAGAGTGACGCCGACCGCCGCATCACTCGTTTCGTCGAGAAGCCGAAAGACGCGAGCACTCTGGACGAACTCAAGATGAGCCGGGAACTGCTGGCGTCGATTGGGGCAGCCGCGGAAGAAGAGTTATTTCAAGCGTCGATGGGCATTTACGTTTTCAATCGAGACGTCCTCGTGCAGTGCCTCGAAAACGACCTGGTTGATTTTGGGAAACATATCATTCCGCAATCGATCCAGGAGAGGCACGTAAGTGGCTATATTTTTGACGGCTATTGGGAAGACATCGGAACCATCCGGGCGTTTTATGAAGCCAATCTGGATCTCACGGATCTTCTTCCTCAATACAGTTTCTTCGAGGCGTCAGCTCCGATATACACCCACCCGCGTTTTCTCCCTGGCAGTAAGATAAACGGCGCGACCTTGCGCCAGGCCATCATCGCCGATGGCTGTATTATCTCGGATGCGCATCTCGAGCGATCGGTCATCGGCGTGCGGAGCATCATCCAAACCGGCGCCACCATTCGAAATAGCATCGTCATGGGAGCCGATTATTACGAGACCACCCCACCGGGCTCGGAACGCGGGTTGCCGCCGATCGGCATCGGTCGTAATTGCGTGATCGACCGCGCGATTATCGACAAGAACGCGCGGATTGCGGACGGCGTTGTGATTACGCCGGAAGGCAAGCCAGCGGACCTGGATTCCGGTAACTACTTTATCCGCGACGGCATCGTCGTGGTCCCAAAGAACGCAGTCATTCCTCCTGGATTCTGGATTTAAGGCCAGGCGCGGGCTCTTACCGGCGCCCCGCCGTATTCAATCCTGCCGCTGACCCATCCCTCTCCCATTTCGTTTGTTCGTTCCAAGGCAGGGCAGTTTCCCGGCCGGCGCTGGGATCCGCGATAAGGGGCGGCGGCTCTTTGGTCGCGCAGGAAGCCACCGCGCTCGCCACGCAAAAAAGCAAGGCGATTTTCATGAATCGGAAATGAGTGAGATCAGAAATTCGTGCCAGCATAAACGACAGTATCTCCGGGTTGCACTTGGACACCGCGAGCCAAGCTAGTGGTAATGATATCGCCGATGGTCGTCGCAGGTTCAACTGACGAAACCCGAATTTTGCCGATGAAGGAGCCACCGCGCAAGACCAGCATTTCGGTGTTTGGCTCAACTCCCTGCCTGCCGCCGAGATTCAGAACCACGAAATTGTAGGCTTGGTTAACGGCGAGGACCTTGCCGCGAATACCGGGATTCCCACCGGCCGCGGGTCGATTTCTCGTTTCCGCTTTCAAGTGCCCTGATCGTTCCTGGAACGCCTTGATCTTGTCGGAGAGCAATGCTTTTTCGCGTTCCGCGGCCTCCAGTTGCTTCCTCGCGTCCTCGAGCTGGGCTTGCAGCTCCGTCGCCGGAGCAACCGCGGGACTACCACTGAAAGCTGGTTTTTCTTCAGCCTCCTCGATGCGCTTCTGCAGTTGCGCGAGCCGGACTTCATCGGCCCGGACTTTCGCCTGAAGGTCGTTTTTCTCCGTTTGCGCCTTGATCAGTTCAGCTTCCGTGTTCGCCCCATTCGTGTGGGTCTCAGCACGGCCGGCGTTGGCCGGACCGACCGTTGCCTCACGAACCTCTAACTCTTTTTCGCGCGTGGCCAAAAGCTGTTCCCCCGCCGTGCGAGTAGCCTCGCTCGCTACCAGCCTCATACGTAATCCGTGAGTCCGCTGAATATCAAGAACTCCGAGCAGCGCTGAAAGGGCGAGCACAAAGAAGGAACAACCGATCAGTGTTCTGGGGGTCGTCACTGGCAACGGGGGATGCAAAAAACTCGACCCCCACTCTTACGCAACCTGAGGGGTTCACGCAATCCCATTCGCACGCGGACGAGCCTTTACCCGGCATTTTCCCCGTTGCGCTGCTACGGCTTCCATCCTATAGAACGCGTTATGGGTCAGCAACATCGGGTCAGAGTCAAGCGCCGGCGCCGCAGCGCCTATTTGGATCGCAAAAAGGCGGCTGCGAAAGCTGCGCCTGTTCGCAGGGAGGCGCCAAAGACCAAGGCGAAACCAAAGAAGCAGGCTGCGCTGGCGCCGGAAACGTAAACCCGAGGGCGGTCCAGGTTGATCGAGGTTGTACCTTTGCGAAAAATCTTCTCGACGCAGAGTGCGCGCGGAATATCTCATCGTCGACGGCCATAGCGTGATTTTTGCCTGGCCGGAACTGCGCGCCCTCCATCGCCGGCGCAGGTCTCTGGCCCGCGACGCGCTCGTGAGGAAATTGCGCGACTACCAGGATTGGACTGGTGTGCGCGTCGCGGTAGTTTTCGACGGCAAGGGCGCTGCCGTCGACGTGAGCTCTGATCCGGGCGAGATCCAGATTTTCTATTCGCGGGACGGCCAGACAGCGGATTCCATAATCGAGCGGCTGGCGAGCAAGTACGCCCCGCGATTCAAGCTCCTGGTTGCGACGAGCGACATCCTCGAGCAAGAGACCGCAAGTGCGTGCGGGGCGGAATGCATCTCCACCGAAGCGCTCCGGTGGCTTCTTGAGGAAGCATCCACAACCTAATTTTGCCAGGTCGCGATCGTGCGCCTCTAGGCGGCACCCGCCAGGACAGGGCGCGGGGGCGCGGGGGCTTCCCGGCGGGCGCGTTGCTGGCAGGTCGCGAGGACACGCGATAGAACGCAATAAAGTTGCTCGATCGGCAAGTTCTTGCTGACGTAGCCATTGGCTCCGGCGCGCAAGGCAGCGTGCATCCGCTCTTCGTCGTATCCGACACCGGTAAAAACGATGATCGGAAGATTCTGGCTCATTTCTCGAATGAATGAAATCAAGGAGATGCCGTCGACTTTGGGCATGTTTAGATCGACGACGACCACATCGCATTGATGATGCTCGAGCCATGCGGCGGTCTGGAAACCCTCGGTAAGATATTCGCAGGTATGCCCCTTTTGCTTGAGATAGGTGACGAGGAATTTCGTGATGGCCGGGTCATCATCGATGAGCAGGAATTCGGCGACATCGCGGGTTAGGGTTTTCATTAGTCGGTCGATTATAGATACTATAATTTCTATAAGCACTAACCTTGCCAACTTCTTGGCCGCCCGGGCGCACAGGGCCACAAACAGTCGGATTCGGTCCGACCCTGAGGCTGCTTTCTCGCCGATTCCACCGGGCGGGAAACAATCCCGCCCCACATGACCTCGGGTTACTTTTTCACGCTGGCGCGAATCGCGTCGAGCTGCCCGGCCGAGCCAAGCTTCCCGTTCTTATGCGCAATGAATTTCGCGTATTCCTCAACGAAGATTTTACCCGGCGGGCGGAAATCAAACTCTGCCGGGTGATCGCGAAAATACTCCCGGTGCACTCGAGTCCAGACCAGGCGGCCGTCCGTGTCGATGTTCACCTTGGTTACGCCAAGTTTCGCTGCGGGAAGATATTCCTCTTCGTTCACGCCACGAGCTGACGGGTCGAGCTTCCCGCCCGCGGCATTGATCCGCTGCACCTCTTCCACGGGAACGCTGGAACTGCCGTGCATCACAATCGGCATCCCCGGAATCAACTTCTTGATTTCTTCGATCACTTCAAAATGAAGACTTTGCTGCCCCTTGAACTTGTAGGCGCCGTGGCTGGTACCGATCGCGGCCGCCAGCGAATCGCAATCGGTTCGATTTACGAATTCGACCGCTTCGCGCGGATTGGTCAGAGAGGCATGGCCCTCATCCACCTTGATATCTTCTTCGACACCACCAAGCTGCCCAAGCTCGGCTTCTACGCTGATGCCTTTGGCGTGTGCGCGATCCACCACTCGCTTGGTGATGGCGATGTTTTCTTCGAACGACTCGTGACTCGCATCAATCATGACCGAGCTATAGAATCCGGAAGCGATGCAATCGTAACATGTTTCCTCGTCTCCGTGGTCAAGGTGCACGGCAAAAATCACGTTGGGAAACATTCCCTCCGCCGTCCGAATCATTGCTTCGAGCATCCGCTTATCGGCGTATTTTCGAGCGCCCTTCGAAAGCTGAATAATAAACGGCGCCTGGCTCTGTTCGCAGCCGCGGAAGAGGCCGAGGAGTTGCTCCATGTTGTTGATGTTATAGGCGCCAACGGCAAACTTTCCGTAGGCTACTTTGTAAAGTTGAGCGGTGGTAACGATCATGGCGTTTTCTGATTTTTGATTTCTGGTTGTGATTCCTGATACGACCAAGCTATGTCGTGCGTCAACGCCATCCAAGCAATCACCAATTGGAATTTCACTCAGTGGCCGTTGGGGCTGACCGGCAGCATCACACTCACGGAAGTGCCGTGCGCGTTCGAATCAATATCGACCCGGCCGTTGTGATCGAAAACGGTCCGTTTTACGATCGGCAACCCCAGTCCCATTCCCCGGGCCTTGGTCGTGCAAAACGGAGAGAACACTTTCTCTTTCAAGTCCGCGGAGATTCCCTTGCCATTGTCCTTCACCGTCACGACAACACCGCAGGCATGCCCGCCATCGCGGATTTCCCTGGCGGCCAGGGTGACTCGCGGCTTGGTCCGCCCTGAGGTGGCTTCCGCGGCATTGGCGACGAGATGCGCAAAAGCTTCGGTGAGGGCCACCTCGTCGCCCAAAACCTTTGGAAGGTCATTGGGCAATGCGCTATCGATCGCCACGCCGTTCTTGCTGACGCGCTCGCGCGCGAGTTCGATCGCTTTCCTGAGCGAGGCACGAACGTCGATTGGTTTCATGACCAGCTCAGACGGGTGGGCAAAATTGTTAATCTGCGTGATGATCTTGTCGAGCCGGTCGATTTCCTGAACGACGATCTCGCTAAAGTCCTTTCGAAAATCGGCATCGTCGAAACGTTCCGGCAAAAGTTGGGCAAACGTTTTGATCGCCACCAGCGGATTTCGAATTTCGTGCGACATGCTCGCCGCCAGATCCGTCCAGAAGGCCGCGCGATCGACCAGATCCTGTTTTTGACGCAGGTTGTCTTCCGCGGTCAGATCGTGGATCACAGCGACCGCGCCGAGCGGCGTTTCCTTGTCCAGCAACCTCCGGGTTTCCACGGCGAGCGATCGGCTCGTGTTGGAATCTGTCCAGTGCCGGGCTGGAAGATTCTCTTTTGTCTCGAGCGTTTCGCGCAGAAATGATGCGACGCGCCCGCCTGCCGCCTCGACCGGCTGATTTAAAGCCGCGGCGGCC
>Ga0209048_10003120_pt1 | contig 16237 bp, 17 predicted proteins | sample FrelakmetCRP12CR_FD_187146 | JGI IMG/M metagenome (GOLD analysis project Ga0209048, IMG submission 187146) | Freshwater lake sediment microbial communities from the University of Notre Dame, USA, for methane emissions studies - CRP12 CR (SPAdes)... | ecosystem: Environmental > Aquatic >... | reverse complement strand
ATATCGGCAATTTCTAACGTTGAGACTCTAATGAAATTTGCAAGCTTCTGGGCGCCTCTCTCAACGTTAAAACGTTTTATGAGCTCGGGGTCATGAGTCGTCGTTCCGGTCGGACACTGGTTAGTCTCACAAATGCGATAGTACTCACAAGACATTGCCCAAAGTGCAGATGTGGCAATATAGACTGCGTCGGCCCCGAGCGCCAAACATTTGGCGAAATCCCCTGAAGTGCGTAATCCTCCAGCCGCGATAAGGTCGACATGCTCGCGATATCCAATCTCATCCAGATATCGGTGCGCTCGAGGGAGGAAGTTGATAATAGGAAGTCCAAAGTTGTCCCTAATGTGGCTTGGGGGGGCTCCACTGCCACCCCCAAACCCGTCAACGACGATATAGTCAGGTTCAGCGTAGACAATGATGTCGAGGTCCTTCTCGATGTGTCCAGCGGCAAACTTGATACCGATGGGTCGGCCTTCCGTAATATCTCGTAAGGTTTCGATCTTGTGTTTGAGATCTTCAGCGCTATGAATATCCGGATGCCGAGCAGGACTTCGAGCGTCACTGCTAACAGGAATGCCGCGCGTCTTGGCAATGAGCTCGGTGACTTTTTTAGCAGGAACCAGACTGCCAGTGCCAGGGTATGCTGATTGACTAATGCGAAACTCAACCATGTCTGCTTCTTTGAGTCGCTCATTCCAGACACCGAAGTGTCCGGTCGAATACTGCAGCGTGACATATTTTGCTAACTCGCGTTCTTCATCAAGCATCCCACCTTCTCCAGTATTAGTCGCCGTTCCTGCGAGCGTTGACGCCTTTGCGAGCGCGATTTTTTGTTCTCTATTCAAGGCGCCAAAACTCATGCCAGAAATCATAATAGGTGTCTCGAGATTAATTGGCCTCTTCGAGCTTTTTCCCACAGTGGTGATTGTTTTGACTGGTTCTTCAGCGTTTAAGGGTAAATGATGCAGTTGCGCTGGAAGGAAATTGAGCATGTCCAAGCTAGCCGGGACACGCTTCAGTGATCCCATGCCCTCTCTAAGTGGCTTGTTGAGTGTTGCTGCCTTCTTCACGTCAAGAATTTTTTTGTAGTCAAAAGGACGCTCGTAATATTCAATCTCTCGCATAAAAACCCCCAGTTTAAACGCATTTTTTATCACTGAAACTGAGTTATATTTATTCATTTCTAAACTCTATAAACACAGCAACTCTAAAGGGATGGCAAGATAGGGACGTCTTGAATCAAGGCAGACACAATTGCAAGCGGGATCTAACCATGGCAACACGCGGCACGAGACAAAAACGGCTCACTGAAAGCAGGCGTCAGCTCACCAAGCTGCTGGTGGTAGCAGCTCTGATTGAGAACGGACTTCGAATCGATGACATTGACGTCGGTGAGGTCACGAAAGACGAGATCAACGAGGCAGCGGATCTCGGACGACATGGGTCGCTGCACGTGCCAAAAGTGTTGATAAATATCAAACAGTTAGAGCGCTTTGAACGCTACGTACCGGCTTGGTCGCGCCTATCAATTGAAACGCGCGTCTTAGATGTTCTTGATGAATTTAAAAGCGGCGAGATCGTAGTAGGCTTGCCACAGGGCGCAGCTAAACGATGCATCGTTTTTCCGAGCGCGCTCGAGCAAGAATTTCGAGAGCTACGGCGATTTCCATCTCAAGCTGTGGGTGGGTAGTTGCGCTAAAATAGCTTCGATATCGATCTGAAGGCTATCGAGGTCTCAAAATTTTGGCATCTCTATGTGCATACGATTGTTCATACATAAGGTTGCCCGGCTTTGATTACAGAAAGCTTTATCTCAATCGCACTCTTCGTAGCGAGCGTGCGGAAGACGATTACATTGGCGCTTTGCATAGTGCTGTTCTGTAGCTTCGTCAGTGGCTGTGTCGGTAACACGTCTAATCAGAATGGAAGCGGCCAAGGATCGAGCAGTTTGAAAGCGTCGGAAATCTCATTGGGTTCGGCATCTGCCGCGTTGGGTGAGCCCGTTTCGTCAAAAGCGGTCTTGAAGGATAGTAGTGGAAGTGCATTAAACGGCAAGGTCGTCGAATGGTTTATAGATGGAAGTTCGGTGGGCAAAAGTCAAATGAAAAACGGCGCTACAACGCTTAGCTTGACCGGAGAGTACACCGATAACTTGGGCCTTAAAACCCATCAGCTACAGGTGAATTTTTACGGCGACGCGACCTATAAGAGCAGCACGGCGACTTCTTTTCTAAATATTACAGCGACAGGTGCATTAGGTGCAGTTTCAAATGAGTCTGTCGTAACCGCTTCCGTAGGGCTCTAACTTCAATACCAAGTCAAGAAGCGGGGTGACTTCACACTTTGATCTCTGGTAAGCCCTCTGCTCCAATCAAAGCTATTTATAAAGCGCTACTGGCAAAAGAAACGGTTTCGGCGGTCGATAAAGCAGAAATTGATGTAATCAAGGCACCTTTGGTCAACAATCGGTAAATAAAAGCTTAAAAAAAATCTAGAGATCAATCCACACGCAAGCTACTAAATGCCACACGGATAATCTCCGCGCATCGTCGACCTTTAATCGATCTTAGTCTCGTTTACGTACCGGGAAAAGTTTGGATTCTTAAGGTCGATGATGTCGAGGAAATTTTCAAAATCTTCTTCTTGTTCAAGCCCAAAGAGCTCGGTCTCAAAGGTCGATGCTTGACAGTTCATTTCTCGTAATAGACTTGTAGCTCCTATTTAAACCTTGTCTTTTGCTCTGTAAACGAAAAAAAGGCGCTGAAGTCTCTACATCGGCTTATTCTGCGTTAAAGCGAACCTAAAGTACTTCGCCTTGTTCCAATGGAAACCCTACGATAGGAAATGAAAAGCAGCTCATACGTACAGAAGCGGTTTAAAATGTAAGAGCAACAGTTTCCGGCCAGCGTTTGTGCAGAGAGTTATATATGAAGCGCACAGGTCTTGCTTGATGAACCCTGAGATTGACCTTAATCAACTGCTCGATGAGTTTTTAAGCTTTGAAAAATATGTAGAGGATTCTAGACAGTTCGAAAGCGCAGTTGCCGCACCATCGCTCTCAGACGATAGACTGCTTTTAGAACGAGACTGGCAAAGATTCGTCATCTACAAGTACCATAAAGCAGGTGTACTGGACGGTTTGCAAGATGCGATGCGTGACGGTTACATTTTGCTGCTCGAAAGGCTCAAGGCGGTAGCTCAGCAAGCCGGTGTAGACGTGAGTGGGCCCGATAGCGAATAATCACGATAAGTAGCTGCACGTTGTAATATTAGGAACGGATTTAATTCGTCGCTTTTTTTGAGCTTATGCAAGTGCGAGCTCGCGCTATCCCCGGTTTTGCTTCGGTTGCTTACGCTAGAATTGGCTTACAGCTAAATACGTAACGGTTCTATGAAGTACAACGATTTTTGACTGAGGCAAACCAAATGAATATAGAAAGAATTTACTTTAGCTTCAAGACCGTCGTTTCGGAAGCGAAAAGTAAGTTGAAGAGTCACGCGTCGCTCTTTTGTGCCGATCGTGGCTATTATGTCGACGATTTAAAGCTTTTTTTCGACGATACTGGGCTTATGCCTGGAGTTCGCGTTGCGTTGCAGCCTGCATTAAACTATGATGAGCAAGCGCTAACAGAACTCGAAGTGGCGCTTGAGGATGACCTAAACAACATCGTTTTCGACTATGCGTACAACACTCGACATAAAATAAGTGCTGAGGATTCGATAACGGTTAGGGTTATTCCGCATATTAACGAGTGTATGCCGCGGCTTGTGACCGCGTCTCAAAATTAATGGCCTGCGGCGTGAAATCAAAAGCTTAAATTTCGCCTATTCTGCGGCGTTCACATCAAAGCTTTGACAAAACTTTAAATTGGTGTGCACGGGTTTTCAGGCATTTGGGGGGCACTGGCTACAGGAATCTTCGCCAGTCCTTTCATAAACGCCCTCGGCACCGGTCTTGTGTATGGTAATCCGATGCAGGTGGGGATACAAGCTGTGGCCGTTGCCGCAACGTTCGTTTACTCGTTCGTCGTGACATTGATTATCGGAAAGGTCATTGACCTTACCATCGGGTTACGTGTAAGTGATGATGAAGAGTCCGTTGGCTTGGATCAGGCGCTCCATGAAGAGTCTGCGTACCACATTTGACCTTTCTACACGTGTTCACGAAGGGGTGTTCAGAGGTAAAACATGAAGAAGATAATGGCTATAATTCGACCGAACAAGTTCCAAGTTGTTAAGGAGGCGCTCGACGATATCGGCTGTCATTCTATAACCGTCACCGAAGTAAAAGGCCGCGGCAAGCAGAAGGGGATTACTGAGATCTACCGCGGTCGCGAGTATAAGATAGACCTCCTTCCAAAACTTGAGATTAACATCGTGGTTTCTGATGAGGATGTTGATAGGGTTGTGGAAACGATAGCACATGCAGCACGTACCGGCGAGATCGGGGATGGCAAGATCTTTACGATGCCCGTAGAAGAGGTCGTTCGGATTCGGACAGGAGAACGTGGCCGCGACGCGATCTAAGCGTAGGGGTTGATCAAAGCAAGCGTTGCTTGTATTTTTTATTTCACACCGCGTTTTTTTAAGTACACTGGCCAGCGTGGCACGCTACGGGCATTCCGACGGTTAAAATGAGATACAAGGATTTTGCGATACGGTGATTAGCAGTCAAAGCATGTCGCACTGACTCTACTACTTCGCTAGCGCTTTAGTATCAAAATTGCTTGATCGGTCAACGATATCAACTGGTTCGAGCACCCAAACACCGTCGAGATCAACATAACGGGCCCGTAACTCGTCGAGAAACTTCTCGTAGAGGGGGCCGGAGGTTTGAAATTCTAGGACGCTGCAGACGATTTGATAGGCGGTTCGCTGCTCTTCTTTCACTGAGACGCAGAGGATCGAAACTAAGCTACTTTCGTACATGTGGCTGAGGAGCTCTTTGTTTAGATGTTTTGCTTCAACCTGTGCGAGAACGATAACGCTTGGCTTCGGCACCTTAATAGCTTTAACGTTCGTTAGACTCGTTTTTCCGTCAGCGGCATCGGTCACGAGCGTCTTTTCGGTATCGCTATCATTAAGCAACTCCATTACGATGTCAGGAAGATCCATATTGGTAGGGAGAGTAAAGAGTCGTTACTGACGCTAGTCGCAGTCCAATTCAGAAACAAATAATACGTTGTTTCCACGGAGTATAAGTTTTCCAAGCGGCACTCGCCTGTGGTTCCTACATTCCTCAGCTTCAGCAAGCGATATGTTCCAGTGGGGGTCATAACCTAAAAACGTCCCTTTGACCACTTGTGCGCCTTTCAAGCGTATAGAAACGTTCTTCCCTATATTGCGGGACAATACGTCAAAAGGCCGTTTGGTGTGTGTCATACTTGTTCAAAACTGCTTGTCGTTCACTGATTGTGTCAGCTTATTCAGCCAACTACAACTCTGTGTTCATCTAGATAAAGGATGTTACTTATAAGAAATTTCACAATCTTTATCATTTGAAAATAGGAGTATAATACGTAATGCGTAAGCTCTTGGCCGTTGTAGCAGTAATTTTGATCACAACTATTACAGTAGGATGCTTAGATCAAGCGCGCGTGGGTCCCACGGTCTCCGCTGCTGCCACCACTACGCTTAAGTTGACAGCTCCAGCCGTGGTAAACCGCAGTGAGTACGCGACGTTTACATGCCAACTTAACATGACGCGTGGTTCGGGTTTGGATAACAAAGAGATCCGCTGGGCGATCGACAACGTTTACAAAGAGACATCCCGAACCATTTGGGGATTTGCAGCGCTTAACTTGACAATAGATCAGACCCAAGGTCTGACAATTGGCAAGCATGTGATAACTGCTACCTTTGCTGGCGATTATGATTACGCCGGTTCGAATGTAACTATGACGTTCTCAGTACAGACCGCAGCTACGCCAACTCCTAGCACGGCAACCCCCCGTCCGGAGGATACAAATGCGTCAATATCGCTCAGCGTCCCCTCCACGGTAAGCCGTGGCAGTGCATATCTTACCGGGACATACTCGGGTATGGGGCGCAACCAGTACCTCTACGTTTTGGTGAAAGCTGCCGGGGCCAACGCGTGGAAGGTGCAGAGCGCCCCCATAACGTACCTTAATGGAACATACGGCGTCTATGTGAGCTTTGAAACATCCGGTTACCAGGATCTGCTTGCGTTGATCACGACGAGCACGCTCAACTCGGGCAGCAGCATAAACACCCTCCCGAAAACACTTGCAGAAAGTCGCGCATCAACGACAGCAAAATGAAGCCACTTGCTGGTTGAAACACTTAAGCACGCTTTTTTGACCGCGAAGCAGTCTGTCCGGCCCTCACGCAATTTGCTTTAACTGTGGGTTTCCTTTTCTTTAAATTACTACAGACATCACAAATTATAAGTAAAACCAGCGCGAGCATAGGACATCATTAATAGTGATATTTGTATTGTTAGACCCTTTGAGGCTGACTGAAGGTAATCTTCAAAAGAGGTGGAGGCATTGACAAACCAAGCGGATTACGGATGGACTGTAAAGACCGTGGGCGAACGAGAGATCATTGAGAAGCATTGGCCCGGCAACATGCCAGACTACGAGAAGGCATGTGCTGAATTTCGCTTCGAAGACATCGAAAAGGAGTTTACGTGGAGCGAGACGGGTCGAGTTAACGTCGCGCACGAAGCGATCGACCGGCACGTTGAAGGATGGAGGAAGAACAAGGTAGCCCTCTACGCCGACGGCCCGGATGGTGCGCGCAAGTTCACGTTTCTAGATTTGAAGCTCCTCTCTAACAAATTCGCAAACGTGCTAAAAAGCCTCGGCATTTCGCGCGGCGACCGCGTCTTTACATATATGGGGCGATATCCTGAGCTCTACATTGCAGCGATTGGCACCGTCAAAAACGGCTCCGTTTGGGGGCCACTCTTCGGCGGATTCAGGGCGGAGGCAGTCATGGATCGGCTCGAAGACAGTGGCGCAAAGGTTTTGGTCACCACCCCTGACTTAAAGGAGTCTAGCGTCGATGAGATCGTTGAAAGCCTTCCTGACCTTAAGTACGTGATAGTCGCGAAGTCTGACGGTATCGAACTGACTGGTGACCGCACGATAAGCTTTGAAGAGGAGATGAAAGGCGCATCACAGAACCATCAAACGGAGTGGATGGACCGCGAAGACCCTGTGATGATGCACTACACTTCAGGAACGACGGGTAAGGCGAAGGGCGTCGTGCACGTCCACAACGCGATGATCGGGCATTATATCACGACGCGATATGTGCAAGACGTTACCGAGTCTGATATCTATTGGTGTACAGCAGATCCTGGCTGGGTTACGGGCACCTCATACGCGTGCTGGGGTCCGTGGTTGAATGGAACGTCGCAGCTTTCGTATAGCGGCCGGTTTGACTCCGCTACGTGGTACGGTCTTATTGATCAGTACCAGGTAACGGTCTGGTATACCGCACCGACGGCGCTCCGGCTTCTCATGAAGGATGGCCTAGACGTCGCGAATAAATTCGATTTCGGCAGCCTGCGGTATATCACGAGTGTGGGTGAGCCGCTCAATCCTGAGGTCATACGCTGGGGGTTGAAGGCATTTAAAATGCCGATCCACGATAACTGGTGGATGACTGAAACGGGTCAAATACTCATTGCAAACTATCCGTGTATGTCGATTCGCGAGGGCTCAATGGGGCGCCCGTTCCCAAGCATCACCGCGTCGATTGTTGACGATTCAGGGAAGGAGCTTCCAGCTAACACGCCGGGAAACCTCGTCATCAAGCCGCCGTGGCCTGCAATGCTGCGTGCTATCTGGAGAAACGAGGAGAAGTACAAGAGTTACTTCGAGATTCCAGGATGGTACAAGACTGGAGATAGCGCGTTTCGCGATGAAGATGGTTACTTCTGGTTTATGGGGCGCGTCGACGATGTCATAAAGACATCAGGAGAACGTGTGGGTCCGTTTGAGGTTGAAAGCGCGCTTGTTGAACACCCAGCGGTCGCCGAAGCCGGTGTAATTGGAAAGCCTGACGCGTTGCGTGGCGAGATTATCAAAGCGTTTGTAAGCCTTCGGGTAGGGCAAGTTCCGTCTGAGGAGCTGAAACAGGACATAGCGCAGTTTGTCAAAAAGCACTTGGCAGCGCACGCATTTCCGCGGGAGATTGAGTTTATGGACAAGCTGCCGAAGACGCGAAGCGGGAAAATTATGCGCAGGGTGCTAAAAGCGCAGGAGCTTGGACTGCCGATGGGAGATCTCGCCTCACTCGACGAGGACTGAGCTCTTCCCACTTTTTTCCTTATTTGTAGCTAAGTTTTTCAAAAGGAGAGATCAGATATAAATAGAAGATATTTAGCTGCGTTGCTTGCGGCCCTGATGCTCGGGACCGTATTCGTGGCCGGATGCACGTCTCCGACAACGACGTCGCCAACTCCATCAACAGCAGCTTCAGGAGCTACGTCAACTGCACGGACTCGTGACGCATTCCTTGAGCAGTATGTCATTTCGCTTGAGCGAGAGATCAGGAACGATACCACCGTTTCTGCATGGGTTGCTAAATGGCAGAACGAATCAGCAGTGAGCATCCAAACGCAGTTCAGAAATGTAACGTCACGCCAGAACCTAAATTGGAATGTCACAGTTATTCGTTTTGCATCGATAGACGACGCGACAAACTACGCAGATAGCAACACCGCTGGACTTATCACCACAAATTTGACGAAGGTGATTTCCCTCCCGTATAGGGCATATGAACTTACGAAAGGAAGCGCGCCGAATGTTTATAACGCGTGGATTAACTTCGAGATTAGAGATCGTCGATTGGACACAATCCAACAGATCGATGATATAGTAATTATAGACTCGTGGCGAACAAATTCGAGCTAGAAACAGGCCGATTGGCTCGACGTAGAGCGCGCTACCTTTAAGCATTATCTATGCTCAGCAAAAGTTGCTTTCAGCCCCTCTGTAAGACTTAAAATGCGACGTTGAGGAGAATGACGTGATTCTGCATCCCCTCTTTTTTTCTCATATCCTTAAGTAGCTGCTGTGTTCTTTGGTGTACACAATATGGAGGCAGTTGAAACGAGTATCACTGAGTTTCGCATTTTGTTTCGCGATCTTGAGCGTTTAAAGCCTAAGTTTGTTGGAGTACAAAAGTTGCTTAAAGACTGCATCCACCAGTCGGCCGATCTCAGCGATATATATTACGCTCCTTCTGACGCCTACACTGCTCTGGAAGCGACGTGGTCAGCTGCTGAAGGAACGCTAAGTGCAATAAAGACGATCCAAGCAGACTCCGTTGCGGTGCTCCATTGCAGCACATACGTGAAGCGCTTCGATTACGTGAAGGAAGAGTCCAACATCAAGTCGGTCATATTGAGCAAAGGCTACGACATTGGCGTTTGCACGGGGCGGAGTTTCGTTAAGTACTTCTGTAGCGATCTTATCTATGCCGATCGCTTTTTCAGCTATCGTTTTGGTGACCGTAAATACTGGTTCATCTGTTACTTGCGGTCAATTGATAATACCGAGCTTATTAGCGACAAATTTGTTGAGCTCTTTGGTCCTAGTCGTGGGCCTAAAGTGTTTGCATGGCTTGAAGAGACGCTTCTTTGCGAAAGAGCTGGGAAGAACCCGGTTTGAATATTCACCTTGGATAATTTATTGTGACAGTTTTTCAAGTGAACCAAACTTGCACTATGATTATACTTTAAGGATTGAGATTTATGAACAATGCTATGCCTTTTAAAACGCCCCTTGACGACGAAACGAAAGAGCACATCGCCAATGCGCTCTGGATGAGCACATTTGAACTCGAAAAAATAGAAGAAGACGTGGCGGTGAAGCTTCAAGATACCAAGAACAGCGCGCAGTCCTTTGGCACGCGTATGAACGCGTACCTTGATTGGCTCCTTGCGCACCCGCAATCCCACAACCCAAGTTACAAGCTGCGTTATTCTACTCTCAAGCCATTATGTTATGAACTCACGCCTCATCAAGCGTACGTGATAGTAAACAAGTTCCTAGGCCTTAACGCAAGCCAGGGATTCGATCGATTGCCCGAGAAAGCCGATCTGCAGTTTCCTCGCGACCACCTGCCTCAACTGAAAACCCAAGTTGGCTGGCACTTCTTTGTAGGCAGCTGTTGGGACACAGATGGGCGTGAATTCGGTGTCGAGTACATGTTATTCCGTGCCCCTTTAATCAATCCCGTATTGGCGGCGCAATTAAACCTTACTGATGTTGAAAATCAGGTCATCGAACTCCAACTGGGCATCAGTGAAGCGGGCGATAGACATTATCAGGCGGATCCTGTGGTGATTGCAGGTACGACAGGCCTCATAATGTGTGGGCTTGCGCCTTTTCACTACGTGGTTGGTCGTAACCGGATTGAGAGCTCTAACAGTTCGTCCTTTTTCCCGCTTCATTTAGCTGCGTGGGGGATCGAAAAAAGCGGTCCAGAAGCGAAAGAACTGGAAATCGATCTCACGTTCACTTCAGGTAAGGAGTACCTGTTACAGGGTGCTAATGGCTGCATGCCGTGCGTAGATGGGATGGGAACGCTCTATTACTCCATCCCAAACATGGTCGTTGCTCCAAAAAGTTCCCTTAAGATCGGTGATGAGACAATTACGCTAGCACGCGGCACGTTTTGGTACGATCATCAATGGGGTTATCTGTCTGGCAATCCTCAATCTTCCGTCTTGCGCGCCGCTAATAACACAAAGCAGCCCGAACCGCCAGGATGGGATTGGTTTATGACACAATTTAACGGGGATCGGCAACTTACGATGTTTGCACCACACACGAACGCATATATGGGATATTATTATCAGACTGGGCCGCAGTCACCCAAATCCTTGCAGGTCAATGTTGTCGGAAAGTACATGGACGAGCAAAAAAACCTTGCTAATACGGTCGGCACGCTTACGGTGTCTCAATGGGTGAAGAGCGAGTACTCGCCAAACCCGATGCGATATCCCGAGACAAATACGTGGCACCCGAATCGATGGCATTTTACATTCAACGAGATCGTTCCTGGAGATATCCGGTCATTTACGCTCGTTCCCATCGTCGAATCAGGGCAGATGAATTATTTTGCAAACGGCAGTCAATACGCTGAAGGGGCAGTTTACGTGCGCGCGGCAAACGGAGACGATATCGGCCGTGGCTTTGCTGAGTCCGTGCAATACGCAGATACGACAGACACGATGCTTACGCTTGGGGGCATCACTGATGCACAAGCACGTCGCATCTTGCGTAATCCTGAGATAAGTTCAGGGATACAACGAATACAAAGTCTTTTTTATGTAGCACTACATCGGTCTGATTTAGCTCGTATCCTCGAATCACAGCAAGGACTCGAGATGTTCGCAGGGCTCTCGCAGTCGAAAGGTCATAGCCGACATTAACGTAGCGTCGCGCCTGATCGCTCTTCAGTTAGACTCGCAAATTACATCAGTTCTCAAAAGATATTAACCTGCTTTGTTTTTGTTCGACGAACCAGCAAAAGTAGCGCTTAGAAGTTAATTATTTACCTGTAGTCGCTGTTTGTTACGTAATGGGCCTACTTTCAGATCTTCTAGTTTTAGTGTTAATTCTCGTAATCGTGCTCTTGGCTCTCACAATTTTTATTCAGTTGCTGCCGTATTTGATACTTGTCGCTTTAGTACTTTTTGTGATATGGTTTCTGTTTTATCGACAAGGTCCACGACGATCAGTCGCTTATTAATTGCACGTAAGTCTTTGCTTAAACTGCAAGCCCAGACGCTCAAGAGCTAGACTTGACAGCTCAACCTGTCACTCAAATCTATTTTCCTGCGAGTTATGGGGGTTTAGAGCCTACAATAGTGCGCGTTTAAAAACTGTTTCTAATACGCGAGCAGAGTCATTTAATCAACTGTCGCTTGAGACAGTTATTGTGTGTGAGCAAATATTCAGTGTGCACATTTAAGCGGTTTTTTAAAATTGTGGCATTCAAAGCTTGCGCTTATGGCTATTTTAGCAAGAGAAGAAACACTTAAAATTAACTCCTGCGTTGAAACGTACTGAAATGAACTTACTTAACTCCGTGATCTTACTCATCGCTTTTCTCTTCTTGGTATTCACATTCCCCCCAGGAGCCCTCGCAGTAGTTATCGTATGGCTGCTCTTGCAGCTCATAAAAAAGCGTCGACGTTTAAACGAAATGAAGGGCCGTAGCAAAACGCAACAATAGTTTCCTATTGAACGCGAGCACGAGGCGCTACGAGGATTAAAATTACCTGTAGATCTTAAATTCGAACCTAGCTTTATTATTGAGTGTTGTTATTCTCAAAATCTGTCATTATCGAAACTTAGCCTCATTTAAAGCGAGATAAAAATTATATATAAGTTAATCAATAAAAATTACTGTCAAATTTTTTTGCTAACGCCTCACACGCTGCTTATTGATGTGATAGAAGCGAAATAATTTGGTCTAGTAGCCTACAAGAGTGGCAAAGAAAGAGATCCGGAACGGAAGCCTTAAATCTAGTGTATTTCATGTCAAGTGGAGTGAGTGATAAGATGATCGAGCTGAATACGATGCCAAAGAAAATAGCGTACTGCGAACGGTGCGGCAGTCCAATTGTAGTTAAGACGTGGTTCGCTAATTTGTGCCACGAGTGCTCACGTGTTGAATTCAATGAGCACTTTAACTCACTCGCGTCGTGATCGGAAATCGAGAACGCGACTCTTTTTTTGTTGCTTGACTGTTGAGGGATGACGATAGTTAACCAGCCACATTTTGTGTGTGCGGTCACGAGTTGCGTGAAAAACGGCAACAACGATTTTAAATCACCGCATCGTTTCACTCGGTGAGTATCAACGAGACTCGATGAGAGGTTAAAAAAATGCGAATAGAACGCGGTAAACAAGCGAACCTGAAGAAGCTTGATGAGGATCTGTACTTGGAGGCAAATGTCCAGCTCTACCCTGCCGACAAAGACGCGACGATCAACGTGTATGGTATTTTGACAACTGAGAACAACGTCGTCATAAACGGCTCTATTGAGTGCTCTGAAGCTTTTTTCGGAGACGGCTGTCACGTCACGGGCTCAGTGATTACCGGCGGGATCAAGACAGGGAGCGGCTTCAAGGCGCGCCACATCGAAGCTGGGGAGTACGTGAATATCGGCAGCAACTCACAAGTTAATAAGATTGATGCAGTCAACGACGTGACGATCGGTAGCAACTCACGTGTTCGGCACGCGATCAGTGAGCGTGGCACGATTATTCTCGCTGCAGGAGCCATCGCGGACGTTGCAGAAGCGGCGCAAGGCACGAAAACAGCGTAGCTCGCTTCAGAGATAGATCTTCATCAGGTCATGCGCCACGTCAACCCTTCCAGGAAACCGCACTTTGACGACGTCGACCATGGCATCCTCGTGTCCGCTCGTGTGCGGGTACAGATGGGTGAGCACAATCCGGTCAATCTGCCGGTCAAATATGAGGTCGCGCAACTTCGACGGCGTCGTATGGTTCGAAACCGACGCGTACGAATCGGGGAACGAGCATTCGTGGATTAACACGTCAACTTCGCCGTGGCACAGATCACGTACGCCTTCGCTAGGTTCGGTATCACCTGAATATACGAGAGTGGACGTCGGAGTTTGCATCCGATACGCAATTGACGGAACGCTGTGTTTGGTCGCGCGAACTGAGACGACTCCGTTTCCAACGCGAATGTTATCCCCATCTTCAAGCTCAGTAATGGAAACTTCGACTGTAAGGTAGTCATAAAGGTCAAGCAACCGTTCGACGTGGCGTTGCGTGCCAGCAGGGCCAAACACGTTCATTGTCTGCACAGGAATGTTTGAATCTATGGCTGCGAGTTGCTGCGCCTTAAGAAGCGCTAGAAAGTCCGAATTATGATCCAGGTGGTTATGAGTAAAGAACACCTTATGTATCTTTAGGTAGTCGTACCCGCTTTGCACGATGCGGCCCAAGATACCCGCCCCACAGTCAAAGAGCACCAGTTCTTCAGGGGTTTTCACGAGTATACCAGACTGAGCCTTTTCGAGCTGTGGAATAGCGACGCCCGTCCCGAGGAGAATAATGTTCATGGAGATCTGTTACCCTATGAAGGCTTCATCTACATAGCGTTTGCTCAGCCTTCACAGCAAAGGCGCAGCGCCGTCTCGACTGCAGTTTCTGGAGAGTTTGCACTAATCGTCCCTTCAATTTTCCATTTGGAGGCGAGTGTTACAACCGGCTTTGCCATTTGGAGTGCAAGGGCAATTTCAGAAAGCGTGCCATATTCACCAGCGATCGCGATTAGACAATCGGCCGCTCGCGCAATGATTGCGTTTCTCGCGTGGCCCATGTCCGTGGGTATCTTAATATCAATAAAAGGATTTGATTCGGTTTTTGAAGGGCCTGGAAGAATGCCTACGGTGAGCCCTCCTGCAGCTTGTGCACCGCGTGCAGCTGCCTCCATTACCCCCTCTCTTCCCCCACAAATGAGGATTGCCTCGTGCGACGCTATGAGGTTTCCCGTTCGCTCGGCAATGTTCGCGATCTCGTTCGAGCAGCTCCTACTACCAATTATGCCAATTTGCGGACAGCTTTTCACGCTCACCACTTCCTTTAACGCACTAGCTTCCTGTTGACGCACAATGAAGCTTTCCCCCGCTTATCTTATGTTTCACGAATGTTATTTTGACTCTCAAATCCTTTTTTATTGGAGAATATTACCCTAAAATCGAAAAAATACCGAAAAAGTATATATATGTTGAAAATCTCAGTATAGCTTGAGGTAATTCAAATGGCAGAATTACAAGCAGCAGGAGTAAGTAGAATCATCCGAAAGGCTGGAGCAGAGCGTGTAAGCGCTGAAGCTACAGAACAATTTAGAGAATACCTAGAAATGTATGGCAAGGAACTCGCCGAAGAAGCAATCGAAATGGCAAAGCACGCAGGCCGGAAGACGGTCAAAGCGGAAGACATAAAACTCGCCTACAATAGACTTAACCGATAATCCCGGGATTTTCTCTTTGATAGCATCTCGTTTAACAAGAGATGCTATTGCTTATTTTTTTAAATTTTTTGTCTGTTCTTAACGTCCATAACAAGCCATTTTCCGGTAGTACGGCACTTTTCGCAGGTTAGTTTGTCTAGCTCGATGAAATCAGTCCAGATTTCTGCGCTGCAGACACGACACCGATAAAGGTAGGTTCTCATGTCACTTCCTCGTTTAGGATCAACGTTCTAGCGCAAAACGTATTAACTCTTCTTATGTTTTAAGCAGCTTGTATCATAGATTCGCGCTATTGCTCCGTCATAAGCTTGCTAGAAGCTATGCTGATTGACGTCCAACACGCTGAATCTAGCTTGCCGCGCTCTGATGTGAGCTAAACGCAGTGGCTCGGGTAATCTGTGGTTTGTTACGCATTGTTGGACGATCCGCAGTGCGCATTTCAGCGAAATGCGGTGGCCTGGACTTACAAAGATCGGTTTGGTTCCAATCATCGTTGTTAAGACGAAACCGAGCTGTCGGCTCTTGAACTTCAAGGGAACGTAGCGATTAACTTTGTCGGGTGCGACGTATTCTCCGCAGAGCGTTGTCTTGGATACGCCGATTGTTGGTATGTTGAGAACGACACCGAGATGTGACGCAAATCCCGCAAAGCGTGGGTGGTTGATGCCACATCCGTGCACGTTTAACACGTCAGGTTTCGTGCGCAGCTTCTTTAGAGCAGCTATAGCAACAGGCCCCTCACGAAAGAAAAGCAGTCCAGCGATGTAAGGCATTGTTATTCTTGCGCTCGCAATTGATTCGTCAATAACATTCGTCAATGCGTCGACTATTATGGCTGATGAAAAAACAACGTCATTCGAAAAAGATTGGGCAACGGCCCAGATCGACTCAAAATCTCCAGGGGGATCATCCAGAACTACCTGCGTAGCGATAGCTGTTTGAAGTCTAAGCAAATCTTGAAACTGGGTCGCGTCTCGTGCGACCATCGCCGACGAGTAAGCCCCCCCAGATCAAAGTTAGCGCAAGTTGTGAAAATGACCTGCAATAAACTTACGTCTGACTGCCATTTAGCAAAAATCACAGTTCGATTTACGAAGTACCAGCATCGCCCTTGTACGTTGGGAAGTCAGTTTTGCTGTACCCTCGTTTGACATAATGCGTTGAAAAGAGTTCCTTATATCTTCTCGCTACCTCTTTCCACGTGATTGAGCGTCCGTACATATACGTTCTAATC
>Ga0209048_10003119_pt1 | contig 16239 bp, 13 predicted proteins | sample FrelakmetCRP12CR_FD_187146 | JGI IMG/M metagenome (GOLD analysis project Ga0209048, IMG submission 187146) | Freshwater lake sediment microbial communities from the University of Notre Dame, USA, for methane emissions studies - CRP12 CR (SPAdes)... | ecosystem: Environmental > Aquatic >... | reverse complement strand
CTATGATATCCGCATGGTATACCGGAATGGCAGGATCTACGTTACTGATGTTGATGTAAGCCGGTATGGTCTTTTGCGCAGAATCGGGCTGAAATTTGTTGCGGACCTGATCCACAACCTTAACCCGGACCCCGGGGAACAGATGATCTCCTGGACCTATGTACAGCCCCTTCCAAGCCCGATGGGTAGCTTCAGGGGAAACGTAAAATTAAAGGTCCTGATGGAGACCCTCTCTGAGATACACCCCGTGGACCTTGCAGATATTCTCGAGGAACTCGATAACGAGCAGCGTGTCATGATCTTTTCTGAACTTGATACCGGCCAGGCATCCGACACCCTTGAGGAGATAGACCCGAACGTCCAGCGTGAACTGGTATCATCCATGAAACGGGAACGGGTTGTCCAGCTGATCGATGAGATGACCCCGGGCCAGGCTGCCGATATCCTTTCAGTACTTCCCGCATCTGATGCGGAGGAGATTATCCTGGCACTGGACAAGGACAATGGTAAAAAGATCCGGGCCATCCTTGAAAAACAGGAAGAGACCATCACCGACTATGCAACATCCGAATATATCCGGTTCCCCCCGGAGATGACTGCAGAGCAGGCAATAAACCAGTATGCGTCTGTTGCGAAGGGAAAAGATGTCATTATGTACCTCTACGTGGTTGACGAGGAAGCGCACCTGCTCGGGGTGATCGATATTAAAGAGCTTCTTCAGGCGGAGGATACGAAAAAACTCGGAGAAATAATGGTATTCGATTATATCAGCCTCAGCCCTGGCAGCACGCTTAAAGATGCCAGGCGCATGTTTGACCGGTATGATTTCCGTTCGCTCCCTATTACCGATGAAAGGAAAAAGATGCTGGGGGTTGTCCCGTACCGGGACGTGATGAACCTGACTCATCACTTTATTGAGTAATCATCTTCATTGACCCCTGATCATTTCAATATTTTCTTTGTTTTTCATACGCACCGTAAAAGGATTCTTTTGATAGAAATGGAGGAATATTTCATTTGGATAAATACTCTTATTTAATCAATTTTTGGCATTTGAAACATTGCATATTAAAAAAAGAGGAATACGTGACAGGGGGGGTTTCACCCCCTCCCTGCTCCACCCCCAATAAGGTAAACTTTCGAGCCGGGTTCAACTGGGGTATTCAAGAAAATTTCAGAGATTTGGAGATCCTGCTCTATCCAAACCTGGGCCGCCGAAGCGGCGGGGCGGAGCCCCAGGAGCGTGACAAAATTTTTGAAAAACACAATCTACAAGATAGATTAAAGGGAAAGCCTAATTTTTCGATTGTTTTATTGTTTTGTTGCAAAAAAAACAACACATTCCCTACTTTTATATACCTATATGTATGAGCTATGTAGATAATCTGGTATCTATGATTCAGAATATCATTGACATGTTAACCCGGCCCGATGCAGTATTCCAGGAAAAAATCAAGTCCGAAGAAGACTTAAAAACACCCTTCCTGTTTGTAGCGGTGGTAGGAATAATTAGTGCCTTATACGGATACATGGTCGGCTCACTGACAAGCAGAATGTTTGCCTCTGCAGGTGCTGGAATGAGCGAGATTGTTGCCGTATCGTCGGTGGTTGGTGCCTTCATCGGTGTGATACTATTCTGGTTAATCGGGTCTGCAATATTTTACCTTATTTCAATGGCCTTCAAAGGTACAGGGGGTTATAACAGGACCCTTGAATTTGTCGGCTATGGGTTCATACCCCAGATTTTTGGCAGCCTGCTAACGCTTATTATGGCGGTTTATTACCTTCCAATGGTCCAGATCCCGGTCGTCAACTCATTTACGGATCCGGCGGTTATCCAGAATGCGGTTACCCGCCTGATGCACGATTCAGCAATGATGGAATTCACGAAAGTAAGTGCCGTAATCGCCATAATCTTTCTTATCTGGAGCGCCAATATCTGGATCTACGCGATTAAATATTCCAGGAATCTGACGATAAAACATGCAGCAATTACCATTCTGCTCCCGATTATTATCTACATTATCTATACCCTGTTCATGACATTTGTGGGCTTTTCTGCCCCAGGAGGATACTAATGAAAACCACATCCAAGGAATCACTATCATATAAAAAGAGATTCCTGCTAAAAATCTCTATTACCCTGATTATAGTCTCTGCAATGGCATTTACTGCCCTGGCAGCCCCGACTGACACATCAGGATCGACCGCTACATCCCTTTCCCCTGCCTACACCCAGGTGACGGTGAGCGATGTAACACTGGACCCCAAGACATTTGCTACCGGAGATGAAGGTACAATAACGGTTATAGTCCAGAATACCGGGACCCAGAGTGTTACCATCCGACGGGCAACTCTTTACGACAAGGATATCACGCTGTTATCCTCAACCACCTACGACAGTGTCGGGTCGATTGGAGCTGGGAATAAAATGCCCTTTACGTTCACGGTGAAAGCAGATGTCCCTGAAGGTATTTATTACCCGGTATTCTCTCTCGAATTCCAGGACACGGGGTTCCTGCGCTATCCTGTAAAATTAGAGGTAAAAAATTCTCCTGTCGTCCTTTCCGTAACTGATAAGCCTGATACGTTTGTTCCCGGGAAAAAGAGTGTTGTTACACTCTCATTGAGTAATCTCCGCACTAATGCGATAAAAAATGTCATCGTCTCTCCAAATGCGTCCGATATTGAGATTATACCCCAGAACATCGTGATTAATTCGCTGGACCCAGGGCAGACCGTTAAGCTTCCATTCAGTATTACCCCTAAAAGTCCGACCGATATAGACTTTGAAGCGGTTTACCTTAACGGTCCAAACACTCACCAGGTCGGACTCATTCTTCCGATCCAGTTCAATAATGATAAAACACAGGCGGACCCTGTTATCAGCAATATTGTTTCTGCTCCTGATGGAAACCATATCAGGATTACCGGAGATGTAACGAATTCGGGTCTGCAGGATGCGAAATCAGTGACCGTTGCTTCGGGAAGCCCTGCAATTCCTGTTGATCCCTTCAAAGTCTACGCAGTAGGCTTACTGAAGCCGGACGATTTCTCAAGCTTTGAGCTGACGGTCAGTTCTGAAAGCCCTGACCAAGTTCCCGTTATCGTGAGCTACAAAGACCAGGATGGCAATACTTACAGCCGCAGTACTGCTGCTGACATCTCGGCGGCCAAAACCCCAAAAAGTAATAGTTCAATGTCGTATATCCCATGGATAATTGTTGGCATTATTGCTATCATAGTCGTATTTGTAATCGGATATCAGTACACGAAAAGAAGAAAACAGTGAGGGGAATTTCTATTTCTGATGTACCTGTAATCCGACTGGTAGATGTCCGGAAGGTCTACAAACTCAAGGCAGGGGATGTTACTGCACTCCAGGGGATATCGTTCGACATACATAAAGGTGAATTTGTGGCCATCATGGGGCCATCGGGCTCCGGAAAATCAACCCTTCTCAACCTTATCGGTTGCCTGGATGTGCCGACCTCAGGAGATCTGATCCTCGCCGGACGCAATGTCAAAGACATGTCTGATGACGAACTGACATTCTTGAGAAGGGACGAAATCGGGTTTATTTTCCAGAAATTTAACCTGATATCTTTACTTACTGCGTATGAAAATGCAGAATACCCGATAATCCTCAAACAGGGTCATATGGACGAAGAAGGGAAGACGGCACAAATGATGAAGATGGTCGGGCTTGGCGACGATCTCATGACCCATAAGCCAAATGAGCTTTCGGGGGGGCAGCAGCAACGTGTAGCAATAGCCCGGGCACTTGTCAATGACCCGGCGCTGCTCCTTTGCGATGAACCCACAGGAAATCTTGATTCAGTTACCGGGACCCAGATAATGGATATTCTGACAGGTCTTAATGAGCAGGGCCGGACAATCGTGATGGTCACCCATGACCCCAATATCGCCCGTTCTGCGCACAGGATAATTAATATTATTGACGGTAGAGTGGCGGCATGAAAAGAAGGAAAAACGTTTTCTTCCAGCTTGCCAGCAGGAACGTCAGGCTCAATTTCTCCCGATCGCTTCTTGCGGCCCTCGGAATTATCATCGGTGTCGTTGCAATTACCGCCATGGGAATTCTTGGGGCCAATATCCAGCTTGCGGTCTCGTCCAATCTTTCGAGCAGTGCTAATTCAATAATAATAACTCCTGACACCGGTTCCCGGGGGGGTTTTGGTCCGCCTTCGGGAGGTACGACGAGCCTTCTCATATCCGATAACCAGGTAAGGGAGATCGAACAGGCAGCAGGGCATAATGTCGTCGTTCCCATTCATTCGGGGTCAGATCTCATCCAGGTCGGGACGAAAGATAAAAAGCGTGTAACCATCTATGGCCTTGATCCCGAGAAAGTATCAAATTTTGTTGAGATTGCAGAGGGAAGCTCGTTACGTGGGGCATCAAGCGGTGTCCTTATCGGCTCAACGCTTGCGAAAGACCAGAACATCAACGTGGGTACCCGGATAAAGGTAGGGGATGAGTCAACCGGGACGAACGAGGTGGTCAGGGTGGTGGGTATCCTGGAACCAAAGGGTTTTGGGATAGATCTCATGCCTGACAATGCGATAATCGCACCTGATCATTGGTATACGTCCGTATATGGAAACCAGGGAGAATATCAGCAGGTCGATATTCTGGTCCCATCGATCAAGGATATTCCCCCCATAAAGGAAGCAATAGATAAGAAGATGAATAAAAATGTCAAGGTGGTCAGTATTACTGATTCGGGAGCATTGCTCGTGACTATCAATTCCACAATCGGTCAGATAAGTACGTTCATTCTCCTGCTTGGTGGGATTTCACTTCTCGTAGCATCGGTGAGTATTTTCAATGTCATGATGATGTCTGTCAAAGACCGGATCAATGAGATCGGTGTACTGAGAAGTATCGGGACTACCAAGGCAGAAATACGGAAAATGTTTATTTACGAGTCATTCATCATCGGTTCGATCGGGGCCGTTATAGGCGGACTGATTAGCTTTATCGGTGGGTACCTCCTTGTACGGCTGATAGGGACAACGAATTATTTCTTCACCCCTGCCAGTCTCCTGTATGTGCCGTATGGTATGGCGATAGGTATTGGTGTATGTCTTCTATCGGGGCTGTACCCGGCCGCAAAGGCCGCAAATCTAAACCCGATTGAGGCCCTCAGGCATGACTGATTGCAGAAATGGACACACAGGATAATTTTCAACAGGAAAGTCCCTGGAAAGAGGTCAACCCTTATGATCTCTTTTCTGAACTCTTACGTGAGCATTCGGACCAGGTCATCCACATGCTCTTGTATTTTGACGGGAAATTAGAACCGAATAAGATGCAACAGGCGGTAATGGGTGCAATTACTGCAGAACCTGTCTGTAACAGCCGGCTGGTGGAGATGCACGACATGCTCTGGTGGGGACTGCGTCCATCAGCCCGTCCAGGTGATTCCTTCTCTTTTATTGAAAAAAACGGCCTTGGTCCCGCCATTTCCCAGGCCCTGTCGGAAACCATCGACCCCTATGTAGGCCCACAGATCAAGGTCTTTTTAATACGAGCCATTGAGGCAATAGGGGACGTCCTGGTAATCAATGCCAGTCATGTCGCAATGGATGGCCGGGGACTGAAAGATATTGCAGGGCTGATCATGGAACTGTACCACTGTTCGCCGGAAGACCTATCCTCTGCCATAGGTAGAAAACACATCTTACACGGTGATTTGCCACTGGTCTCCACACTCCTGCCCACCGGAGGTGCACCTTCCAGGCCGGATGAGACCTCATCAGGAACAGACCGGTGGATACTTCAGGTACAATCCCACGAGGATAACCAGCCGGCATATGCGGTTATGACAATTCCAGGTTCACGGGTTAACTCCATCCATGCAAAACGTAAGGAACTCGGGGTAACTGTGAATGATCTCCTGCTTGCGGTTGTTGCCATGGCCTGTAAAAACCTGGAACCAGGAATTCACCAGGCAGAATGTTCGTTTCTTACTACAATTGACCTGAGACGGTACTATCCGGTCACCGGGAGATCGGTAGAAAACTATTCGACGGCATTCGAAGTCAGGATCCCGGTGAAACAGAACGATACGTTATCATGCCTGTGTCATGCTGTCCACGATATAATGGAAAACAAAAAGAACGACTTCCCGGGAATGAAAGATGCGCTTGATGCCGAACTGTTATGGCAGTCCGGTGTTTCTGCCGCCCGGGAGACGCTGCGTAAACGGGTCAGGGACCCGGAAAATTACGAAAACCATATTCCAATCGTTACAAACACAGGGATTATCGACCTGGGCCTGATAAATCATTGCACTCCCCGTGTCAGAAATGCCTGCATGCTGCCGTGCCATGCCCCCTCTCCGGCCTTTTTTGTCTCCATTTCAACGTTCCTGGATACCATGACCATCAGTTCAACCTACTATCGTCCGGCTGTTGCGGATGAACAGGTCCGGAAATTCTTTGACTGGATTAACCGGCTTCTTCCAGGGTACACTGGTCCGGATGACCAGGACCGGCTGCAATTCATCCCGCGATGAATTATTTTTTACGATTGAACCTGAGGATACCACTGTTAATCAGATGACCCTTTAAACTCTGATAACCGGGTGGTCCATTCCACAGACCTGGCATATCAACCCTTGGAGGGGCGCTGTCAGGATTACGAATTATCCAGGGCCCGGTTGAACTGATGAATCACCCTGAAATATCCGAGAGACCGTCATCTCCCAGGTCCCGCGTTGGCTGTCCAGGCCTCTTTTGTTTCAGTTCATTTCTCGCCCGGCCAATCGCATAGGCCGGGGGTACCCCTTTTGGGCAGACCCTGGTGCAATTGGTATGGAACTCACATGCCCACCACCCGGATTCGGTATCTGCGGCCAGAATCCGTGAACCAGGGTCATGCTCCCTCGGGTCAATATGGAACCGGTAGAGTGTGGCGAGTGCAGCAGGGCCGGGGTATTTCGGGTTCCTGCTGTTTACAGGGCATGCACCAAAACAGGCACCGCATAGGACACAGTTTGTAAACCGTTCAAGCTTCCTCACCGCATCCGGTTCCATGTGGAACTCCTTCCCCGGAAGTGGCTCCCGGGGGTGAAATACCGGGTCAACAGATTGCAGGAAATCGAAAAATGCCGTCATATCCACAACGAGGTCTTTTAACAGGGGCAGGTGGGGCAGTGGTTCTACAAGGACCTCGGTAGCGGGGTCCCACGGAGTTGTTACTTCAAGGGCGGGATAGGGTGACAGGTGGACAAGGTTTTTCTTATCTGTCAGCCCGGTAACCTGGGAACGGCAGGCAAGCCGGGGTACCTTGTTGATTAACATGGCACAGGCCCCGCATACGGCACCCCGGCAGGATGAACGAAATGATAAACCCGGGTCCTGTTGCTCCTGGATGGTAGTGAGTGCTGCGAGGACGCTCATTCCCGGGACCCCACAGGTTTCAAACACATCATAATGTGGGGCGTCATCACCCTGGGTATACCGGAACACGCGGAATTTCATCAATACACACGCTCCTTCACAGGGAACATACCAAGGCTCACAGGACTAGTCCGTACTTTCAGGGTACCGTCCCCGTCAGGTACCAAAAGAGAATGATGGAGGAAATGATCGTCGTCACGTAGCGGGTAATCTTTCCTCGCGTGCGAACCCCGGCTTTCATTCCGGGCAATTGCGCACCTGGCGACCGTTTCCGCGATCCTGACCATGCCGGTGATCTCGAGGAAATGGACCAGCGGGAGATTATAGGGGGTTTGCATAAGTGGTACCCCTACCTGCTGGCAACGGTCCCTGAGTGAAAGTATTTCGATAAGACCCGCATCCATTGAAGGGCCGTCCCTGTATACCCCGAAATGGTCCATCATCGTTTTTTTGAGAGTGTCACGGATCTGGTACATATTGTCCTCTGAGCCGCGGTGGAAAAGGCTGATTATCCGGTTCCCCTCCTCCACAACCGCTTTTTCTATGACTGAGGCCCCCCCGGGATCCAGGTCCGGGAGGTCACCTATGATGGTTTGTGCGGTGATTTTTCCAAACACCAGGGTATCGAGCAGGGAATTTCCCCCAAGCCTGTTAGCCCCGTGCACACTGACACATGCACACTCCCCGGCGGCGTAAAGTCCCGGTAACGGTGTCCTCCCCGATACATCGACATCAATACCCCCCATTGAATAGTGCTGGGCGGGCTGGACAGGTACCGGCGTGGTGACCGGATCAATTCCCGCAAAATCTATGGCAATCTGGCGGATACCCGGCAGACGGTCATTAATTAATGGTTCACCAAGCGATGTCAGGTCAAGGTGTACAAATCCCCCGGGAAACCCCCTCCCCTCCCGGATTTCCGTCTCTATTGCCCGGGCGACGACATCCCGGGGAGCAAGTTCCATTGCGCCCGGGGCGTAATTTTTCATGAAACGCTCCCCGTTTTTGTTCAACAGGACGGCTCCCTCACCCCTTGCGCCTTCCGTGATCAGGATATTTGTACCATACAGGGATGTCGGGTGGAACTGAACAAATTCCATGTCTTTTAAGGGGGCTGCTGCCTCCAGTGCGAGGTGCAGTCCGTCACCGGTGTTGATAAGTGCATTGGTTGAACGCTCGTAAATTCGCCCGAATCCCCCGGTAGCTAGTAATGTGGCCTTTGCCAAAAATCCGACAATAGTCCCGTCCTGTATGCAGAGGGCAGTACACCCTGCACATGCACCGCCGGCAGTGACCAGTGACGTGACAAAATATTCCTCGTAAAAAGTGACCCCTTTTACAGTGACCTGCTGGTAGAGCGTGTGGAGGAGATTATGCCCTGTCCGGTCAGCTGCATAACAGGTCCTCGGGTATCCCGCCCCCCCGAACGGTCTCTGTGCAATGTGACCTGCATCATCCCGCGAGAACACCGTACCCATGTGTTCCAGTTCAACTACGGCTGCCGGTGCCTCCCTGCACATGGTGGCTACTGCGTCCTGGTCTGCGAGGTAATCTGACCCTTTCACTGTGTCAAAGGCATGGGCCTCCCAGCTGTCATGGGTTGTTGTATCGGCATTCCCGAGGGCTGCATTGATCCCCCCCTGTGCAGCGACCGAATGGGACCTGAGTGGATGGACCTTTGAGATGACTGCAACATTAATCCCGGACGAAACCGCTTCATATGCAGCACGGAGGCCTGCAAGGCCTCCCCCGATGATGATGAGCTCATGCCGGTGTATGACGGGGATTACCGCGGTGGAGGGCGGGGCGTCCGGTTGTACTGTCATATAGTGCCAAATGGGGGGAAAGGACTATTTATATGTCCCCGTAGTTACCAGGCGAGGAAAGAGAAACCGGTAGTCCTGGAAGGGAGAGACTAATACATCATGCAGGAACAATATTAGATGAAATGGGGTTCCAGAATGACGAATATACTGATCCTCGGAATGACTGAATTTTTCATCGTCCTTTTTGCAGTCCTTGCTTACATGATCAAATACAAGGGAAGGGTCGATATCATCGCAGGCTATGATGAAAAACAGGTCAGAGACAAAAAAGGAATGGCAGACTTTGTAGGTAACAATCTTATTATCCTGGCAGTCAGTGCCCTACTGGCATTTATGTTTGAGCTCCTGAACCCTTCGACCGAATTCCTAGCGTTCCTCGTATTCGCATCGGTTATTGTTCCTATTGTCGGGATTGCGACTTATTTCGGCATGCGTAAGTACCTTGTAAAATGAGAGACCAGACCCAGGGGATATCTACCCTGAAGCTTAAATGGTGCAGCTGAGTACCTTTAACCATGCCCAAGGTCACCATAGATCGCGAAAGCTGCATCAGTTGCGCGTCCTGCTGGACCGAATGTCCTTCGTTTTTTGAAGAAAATCCGGATGATTCGTTCTCGATGGTAAGGGAAGAATTCAGGAAAGAGAAAAGTATCAGCACTGGTGAATCTCCTGACGGCCTCGCCGGTTGTGTACAGGAAGCTGCGGACCTCTGCCCGGTCCAGATTATCCGTATAGATATGTAGGGTTACCCAGGCACACCGTGTATATTTTTGGAAAATTTTGCTTTTTGTTGAAACCCTCTCAATTTATTTTGTAGATTTGGTTTTTCCGGCTCTGTAGAAATGCTCTAATAACTTCTAACGATTTTGGGTGGTTCTGAAATTAAACTACGCTCCCGGGGCTCCGCCCCGCCGCTTTGGCGACCCCGGTTGGTATAGAGACTATCCCCCAATACTCTGAATTTAATGAGCCTTTGGGAAACCCTGCCCGAAGAATATCTTAATGGGGGTGGTGCAGGGAGGGGGTGAAACCCCCTCCTGTCTGAGCAGTTCAGTTAATTTTTTTATTTGTGCGTAGGATTTCTACAGAGCCGAAAATTTTGCTTTTTATTGAAACATCTAAGATCGGGACGTTCCTGTATGTTTCAGCAAAGCCGGAATTTTTACTATTTACCAGGGGGAGGAATTTTTCAGTGGAACCCACTAGGATTTGCAACCCGTGGAGGCCCTTTATACGAGCCCCGGGGATAAGAGAGTGACAGGCTCAATGACTGGGAGAGAACAAAGTTTAATGTATTTGCACCACCATTTAACAAAGACACGATTCCGGGTATCGTCCAATAATCCGGAACAGCCTGCCGGGAAATATTATGCAGGAATAACGCCGGCGAGGGTAGAAGTACCATCGTTAAGTACCGGCACCAGGAAAGCAGACTGAAAATGTCAATACCAGGTCTAGATGATCCACATATCCGTGGTGATGGCCCATAATCAGGAGCCCCTTCGCCGCAGATGGGTAATTACCCCCAATAGTTCCCCAGGGAACTTCGCCGATACAGCGAAGAGGGCTCGCCACCAGGTTACCGGGAGCGCCGGATAGAGGGGAAGGGAGATCCAGGGATACGAACAAACCTGATCTTCCGGTTACCCGGCCGGCAACTCGATAGATACCGATGTTACTGGTGGAATGAACGGGAAAACGTGGGATCTGCCCCGGGCATGCGGATGCCGGAGTAAGATATTATTCTTATGCCGCATATTCCGGAAATAGAGGGGCGGTGATTATTCCCCGCAGGGTCGTGCCTGACGATTGATCCGGGTCACACGGCCTTCCATGGAAATGGTATTTCCGGGTATGGCCAACAGGGGAATCTGTTACCGGATGATTTCCCCGGTTTAATTCAGGTGAATTTCACAGGTGTCTGACCTGGCCAATCCGGACAAAAATCGCGAGGATGACGCGGATACCTTTAACAAAATCGTGAAATAATTCCAACAGAAGTAAACAATTCAGATATAAAAAAATTCAGGAGATAAATCACCAATGGAAATAGAAATTATAGCCGTAGGCGGATACGATGAGGTCGGGAGGAACATGACCGCCGTCCGCTGCGGGAAAGAAATTATCATTTTTGACATGGGGCTCCGCCTGGACCAGCTGATGATCCACGAGGACGCGGAGGTCGAAGAGATGCATTCCCTTGATCTGATAAAGATCAAGGCGATCCCCGACGATACCGTGATGCAGACAGTCGAAGGCACAGTGAAGGCTATAGTCTGCTCGCACGGGCACCTGGACCATATCGGGGCCATCCCGAAACTTGCGCACCGGTACAATTGTCCCATCATCGCGACCCCCTATGCAACCGAACTTATCCGCCAGCAGATTTCAGGAGAGAAGAAATTTCTCGTGAACAACAAGCTCTACGCACTCAGTGCAGGGCAGAAGTACACGATCTCGCAGAACCTGGTGCTTGAATTCGTGCATACACAGCACTCGATTATTGATACCGTCACACCGGTGCTTCACACACCTCACGGTGCGATCGTTTATGCATGTGATTTCAAGTTTGACCGGACACCGGTCATCGGAAAACCGCCGGACTTTGCCCGGTTCCGGCAGATCGGCAATGAAGGGGTGATGGCCCTTATCGTGGAAAGTACCTATATCCATCGTTCAGGACGGAGCCCAAGCGAGCGGATAGCCCGCAATCTTGTGCGGGACGTCATCACCAGTTTCGAAGATGACAAGAATGGTATCGTGGTATCGACGTTCTCGTCCCATATCTCCCGGGTGAAGACCATTGCGGAATGCGCCCACGAGATCGGCAGGAAGCCGGTCTTCCTCGGCCGCTCGATGGAAAAATATTCCGTTACCGCAGAACAGATGAAATATGTCTCGTTTCCTGATACTGCAAGCGTCTTTGGGACCCGCAGGACTGCCGACCGCATGATGCAGAGGATGATGAAGGAGGGGAAAGAGAAGTTCCTGCCTATCATAACCGGCCACCAAGGGGAACCCGGGTCTATCCTCACCCGTATTGCGCTCGGTGAAACACCGTACCTGCTGGGTAATGGTGACAAGGTGCTCTTCTCGGCGAATATCATCCCGAACCCGATGAATATCGGGCAGCGGTACCGGATTGAACAGCACATCAAGAAATCAGGTGCACGGGTATTCGAGGACCTGCATGTGAGTGGTCACGCCTACCGGGAAGACCATTACGAGTTTCTCCAGATGCTCAAACCGCAGCACATCATCCCTGCTCATGGAGACCTGATGATGGCAGCAGGCTACGCCACGTTTGCCGGCGATCTTGGGTACACGCTCAATAAAGATGTGCACCCGATGAGGAACGGGCAGCGGCTCAGGATCAACTGATACCCGGCGATTGCCGGGGCAACCGGGATACGGTTGACCAGTTGTACCAGGATACATATGGTGGTCGACCATTATAGGATTGAGCTCAATCCACCTTTATTTTCCCTAAAAATGGGTTTATTGGTTTTTGTTGAAACCCTCTCAATCTATTTTGTACATTTTAGGTTGTTCCAAAATTTCGTCACGCTCCCGGGGTTCCACCCCGCCACTTTGGCGGCCACGGTTGAGATAGGGACGGTTTATTAATCTCTGAAATTTCAGTTGAACCCTGCCCGGAGAATATCTTTCCGGGTGTGTGGCTGGGGGGTGAAATCCCCTCCTGTCGATGTAGTTCCACTTAAAAAAAATCCCGCAGGATATCAACAGAGCGTGCAGTCGGGTCATTGACTCACAGAGATCTATGAAGGAGGTGCCTTTCACAAGGTTGCCCTGGAGTTTTTCATACCAGAAGAAAAAATTCTTTTCCGAATGGTATCCTGCAGGTGATAGTACATGGGATGATATAACGGTCCAACAATATCGGTGATCCTAGTGATAACGATCAAGCGTTCCATAGCCAGGCTGCAGGTTAATCGTTGCAGGGGTAGGCATCATTTGCGTCGGTGGTACCTGTATCCCCCTTGAAGAACCAGTTCCGGTAAATGATTGGTGTGATAATTGTCGTGACCAGGCTCATCAGGACAATTGCCACGTAGATATTCTGGTCGATGATCCCCTGCTGGAGCCCGATCAGAGCCACGATCATCGCGACCTCTCCTCGTGGCGCCATACCGAACCCTACAATAAGGGAGTCTTTTGTCGACATACCCATCAGTTTTGCCGGAATCCCGCACCCGACCACTTTTGTGATAATTGCTACGACGATAAGCACAACGAGGAAGATGACGATTCCCGGCGTCAGCTGCCTGAAATCGGCGAGCACCCCAAGTGAGACGAAAAAGATCGATGCAAAAATTATCTGGAGATATTCTGCACCCTCCTTGACATCGCGGCAGTGTTTGAGCCGTATTCCCTCAATCGAGACCCCTGCGATAAATGCCCCGACAATTGCCGAGAGCCCGGTAAGTTCTGCCATCATTGCGTAGAAGAAGGCCATCATCATCGCAAAAATAAACAAAAATTCAGGGTATTTCTTCGCGAAACGGGACTTGTCGAAACGCTCCATGTAGCGGCTCACGACGAAGATACCAAATGCCCCGGCAAGGACAATAAAGGCGATTGCTTTTATTATCACGAAGGCAATTCCCTGCGGAGAAAAAACTCCTTCGACAACTTCCGAACTCACCGAGAGTGCAAGGAGAGACAGCACGTCGTCTATGACAGCAGCCCCGATAATCGCTTTTGCGGCATCAGTCTGGAGTTTTCCCATCTCCCGGAGGACGTTTGCCGTGATCGCAATGCTCGTTGCGGTGAGCGCTGTCCCGATGAAAATCGCACTCGATGTATCAAACCCGAATGCAATGGAGAGACCGTACCCGCCAATCCATGGTACAATCACCCCTACTGCTGCAATCACCCCGTTGCGAATTCCGACAATATCCTGGATCTTGAATTCAAGCCCGATAACAAAGAGCAGGATCACGGCCCCGAGATTTGCAAGACCAGCCACAAAATCCGTATAGGTAATCAACCCGAGCACGCTCGGACCGACGACGATGCCGACGAGAATGAGCCCGATAACCGCGGACTGGTTTATACGCGAAGCAACGAGGTAACCGGCAAGGGCCACAAAAAGTAACAGGCTCATCTGGAATACCGGCTGCACCAGGATATTTTCCATTCAACAATGAATGGGAAGCAGGACAGAAAAACCCTTTCCGATAATCCTTTGTATCCGGATACCAGGGTTCACCGTTTTTCATATCTGGTAAGCAGACAGGATGTGACCTCGGGACACATCATACTATGAATAAACGCCAGATGGGTGTTTTATGGGGAAAGCCCGGTCATACATCATGGCCTGCATAACAATAAAGGGTTGGATGCCAATGTGGATATGCATCAGTCCGATTCGTGGTGAGATTATTCATGACGATCGATGAGTTTGTGCAGACCAGAGTTCTGCCGGAATTTCAACCCGTTGTCGTAATGTTGCGTGAGCTGATGCGAGAGACGGCTCCAGACGTAACAGAAGAAATAAGGTATGGAATACCCGCATTCAGGGGTAAACGAATAATTGCCGTCATCAGCCCGACAAAGAAAGGTATCACGTTTGCCTTTTCCCACGGCGCAGCGTTCGAAGATACCTATGGTTTGTTACAGGGTAAGGGAAACGAATCAAAACACGTCAAAATAAAAAATATGGCCTCAATAAACAGGGACGCACTACGTTACTACATCCGGCAGGCCCTGGAACTCGACGTTTAGGATCATTTTTTCCGCCTTCCACCCTTACGGCCACCGGTTTTCGGGCTTCCGGAGCCTGGCCAGCCGGGTGGCCCGGCCTTCCCTTTCTTCTCTTTCCCACCGGGACCCTTCTTGGTACCATGCTCTTGTTTCCCTTTCCCGCCGCTCCCTTTCGTTTCCCGAAACCGTTCATCACGGGTCTTGCGGCATTCAAGTTCGGCCACGATCTCGATCGGGTCATTGACCCGTGTGACAAGGTAGCGGATCTCGAGGAGCCGTTCCATGCCAATAAAATGCTCGGCCATAACCCTCGCAAGGTCGGAGAGGACAATTTTCCCACCTTCCTGCGTGACGAGTTTGTGACCGATCATCTCGTCCAGGACAGGCTCAACCGTCCCGACCATGGATTCGGTGATCTGGTGGAGTGCCTGGAGGTCTCCCTTGCAAACCACCGCATTTGCCACCAGTTCTTCGGAGCTCTGTTCCATGTCATGGACCGGTGCAACCTCTTCCATCTCCCCCTTAAGGAGCATGAGTGCCATCTCTTCCTCGGGGATCCTGCTCTCCCTCGAGTAGGTCGCACCCGGTTCCGCGAGCACCACGACTTTCCCGAGGTCATGGAAATCCGGGCGGCCTGCACGACCTGCCATCTGGTTGAACTCCCCTACCGACAGCCAGCTGATACCCATGGCAAGTGCGTCGAATATCACCTGGGACGCGGGGAAATCAACCCCTGCACCGAGAGCTGCCGTCGTGACCACGCCGACCAGTTTCCCGTCGGTGAACTTCTTCTCGACGTCACGCCGCTCCTGCGAGGTAAGGCCGGCATGATATGGGGCATACCGGGGACCGAGCGAGTCCGCAATCATGTGGCACCGGGCCCTGGAATTCGAAAAGATGATCGTCTGCCCCTTGTAACCCTTCGAGGATATATGGGTATATTCTTTCTCGGCAAGCTGCTTGATCGCAGGGATCTTCTCCTTTTTCGGCATGAACATAAGGTAGCGTTCAAGCGCTACAGGGCGTTCGTCGTACCTGACCAGCGTGGCCCCGAGTTTTTTTGCGAGTAACTTCGGGGTACCAATTGTCGCACTCAGGTACAGGAACTGTGCCTTTGGCGCGAGGTATTTCAGGCGGGCGATCATCCCGTCGAGCCGGTGCCCCCGTTCAGGGTCTTCGAGCATCTGGACTTCATCGATTACCACGGTGCCAATCTTTCCCGGGCTGCCACCGCAGCGGACCATGTGGTCAAGAGA
>Ga0209048_10003118_pt1 | contig 16240 bp, 9 predicted proteins | sample FrelakmetCRP12CR_FD_187146 | JGI IMG/M metagenome (GOLD analysis project Ga0209048, IMG submission 187146) | Freshwater lake sediment microbial communities from the University of Notre Dame, USA, for methane emissions studies - CRP12 CR (SPAdes)... | ecosystem: Environmental > Aquatic >... | reverse complement strand
CGCCCGAGGACGCGGGATGCGACGCGATCGTAGGCGCGCTTGAGGGGCCAGCATCCGCTGGTCTGGACGGTGTCGAGGCGGGGCTGCCGCTCAATCGCGCCGAGCGCCCGCGCCTCGGCGAACGCCTGCGCGCAGGACGACGCGAGCGCCCCGCCGCCGACCTGCACGACCAGCCGGTCGAGCGCGCGGCCCTGGCGGGCCAGCTCCGTGACCATCTCGTAGCCCAGCGTCGCGCCGCCCTCGATGGCCAGGCCGTTCTCGTTGCCCTGGCAGGTGAACGGGATCGAACCGGCGGCGATCGCCTCGCGGAGCCGGTGGACCGATGGGTCGCCGGTGGAGCCGGGCCCGCGGGGGCACTCCGTCACCCGTGCCTCCAGGCGCTCGAGCCGCTCCAGCACGATCGGGTCGGCCCCGGTTGGCACGAACACGTCGAGCGGCCGCTCGGCGGCGCGGGCCACGACGGCGGCCGCCAGCGCGGCATTGCCGCAGGACGCGATCGCGAGCGGCCTGGAGCCGCGGCCGGCGCCGCCTGCCGGGCCGCGGCCCGCGCCGGCCACCTCCTCGGCGACGAGCAGCTCGAGCATGGCGCCCATCAGGTGGCGCGCCTTGTGCGAGCCGGAGACATTCCCGGTCTCGTCCTTGATCCAGACACCGCCCGCGCGATCGAACCCGAGATGGTCGCTCAGCGGTCCCGATCGCCGAAACGGCGTCGTGGTGAACCCGTGGCCGTCCACGGCCGCCACGGCCCTGTCCAGCCGCTCGACTCGCTCCACGTAGCGCTCGTCCGGCCAGCCGGCTGCCCGCGCCACGCCGTACGCCCGGAACAGCGTGCGGTACCGGACGAACGGGTTTGGCTCGTCGCCGCCCGGGAACCTGACCTCGTGCGGATCGACGACTTTCGTCATCACGTGATCGATCTCGTCGCCCGGGAGCGCGGCCGGACACCGGATCGGGAACATCTCAGCGGCCGTGGCCCGGTGGCCGCAGCCGGCGCAGACGACCAGCGTGCCGGTCTCGCCCGCCGCGCGCATCACGGTCACGGCCGCGTGGTGACGCCCGTCCGGGCGTTGAACTCGTCGATCTGGCCGTCCCAGGCAGCCAGCTGCTTGCGCAGCGCAACCCAGAACTCCTGCCGGCGGCGCGCAACGAACTCGTCGTGCGGGATGCCCTGCTGCTCCACCCACGTGAAGTAGCCCAGGTTGAAGATGCGGCGTCGATCGGCGCCGGACAGCTCGAGGAGATGCTCCGGGCCGGCGCCCAGCACGTGACGCCCGAACGTCTCACCGGCGGCAACCGGGTCGAACCCGGCAGGGAAGGATCGCTGCTCCGTCTTCTCGCGCTCGGTCGTGTACATCGCTGCGCCATCGGTGGCCACGGTGACGATCACGTCCTGGGACCCGAGGTCCAGGTGCCGCGCGGTCTTGATCGCGGCAAGGATGTTGCAGATGCTGGACAGGCCCAGCGACGAGAGCCCCTCGATGAGCTCGACGGGGACGCCGCGACGAGTGGCCAGGAACTCGCGGCCCGTTGGCGTGTTGAACAGGACGTTCAGCTCGTCGGTGGCATGGTCGGAGACTGCCGCCACGATGTCCGTGTTCATCACGTTGTGGATGAGCGGGATGTGCTTGTCGCCGATGCCCTGGATGTTGTGCTCGCCGAAGCCATTCTCGAGCATCGTCGGGCACTCGAGCGCCTCGACGGCGACGATGAGCGCACCGAACCGGTCCTTGAGGTAGTCGCCGGCGCCGATCGTTCCCGCCGAGCCCGTCGCGGACACGAAGGCGCGCAGGCGGAGCCCGGGCTCTGCAGTGCGCATCGAATCGACGATCCGCTCCAGGGCCCGCCCGGTCATCGCGTAGTGCGCGAGGTGGTTCCCGAACTCCGAGAACTGGTTGAGGATGACGTTGACCGGGTCGCGCTCAAGCTCCGCACAGCGGTCGTAGATCTCCTTGACGTTGCTCTCCGTGCCGGGCGTCCGGATGATGTCCGCCGGGTCGGCGACCCAGTGCTCCAGCCAGGCGAAGCGCTCGCGGCTCATCCCCTCAGGCAGGACGGCCACGCCACGGCAGCCCATGATCCGGGAGATCGCGACGCCACCGCGACAGTAGTTGCCGGTGGAGGGCCAGACGGCGCGCTGGACGGTTGGGTCGAACGTGCCGGTGACGATCCGCGGCGCCAGGCAGGCATATGCCGCCAGCACCTTGTGGGAGCCGATCATGGGGAAGCGGTCGCCGAGCGCGACCACGATGCGTGCCTCGACGCCGGTCAGCGACGAGGGCAGGACCAGGTGCTCGGCGACCGGCACGCGGGTACCCCGGTCGCGGCCGTTGTGCCAGTGGGCCCGGAAGAGGTTCAGCGGGTCGGGCGCATCGGGGTCCACCGCGACCAGGCCGGCCTCGATCTCATCGGGAATCGAGGCGGGGTCGGCAAGCTGCCCGAACGTGGGCATGATGATCCCGGCTTCGCGGAAGCGCCGCACCGCCCGGTCGTAGACGTTCCCGTCGACCACCCCGGGCTTCAGTCCAGGTCCTGCCATCACATGCCCCATCCAATCGTGCGCTCGGGACGACGGCCGCCCGGAACCCGCGCCCGATCGGGACCCGAAAGGGCGCAGGACGTGCCGAAGGGCACAGGCAGGCTCGTCTCTTCGCTCGCTAGATTCGGGACCGGCGAGCAACCCCGGAAGGGCCAGATGGCCTCTCGGGACGGGAGTCAGGGTCCGCTCGTCGCACGAGGATGGACATGGCGCTGCCACCGCTCCCGGTCGCCCCGCCGTTCCGGCTGCGCGCGCGGATCCTCACGCCGCTTGCGGCCGGGGGGACGCGCTACCTGGCGGACGGCGTCGTCCACGTGGATCGGCACGGCCGGATCTCCAGGGTCGCCGCCTGGGCCGACGCCCACGAGCCCGACGCGTCGGCGCCCGAGGCGTCGGATCGCGGGGCGGGGGAGTCCGGGGTCGAGGCCGCGACCCGCGTCCCCGACCACGACGTTCGGCCGTGGCTCGTCCTGCCCGGCCTGGTTGACCTTCACACGCATATCCCGCAGCTCCCGAACGCGGGGGTTGGGGCCGGTCTGGACCTGCTGACCTGGCTGGAGCGCTACACGTTCCCACTCGAGCGCCGGTTCGACGCGACGGCGGCGGAGGCGCTGGGTCCGATCGCGATGCGCGCGTTCGCGGCAGCCGGAACCACCACGGTGGTCGCGTACGCGTCCGCGGATCCGGACGCCACGGAGGTACTGCTGCAGTCCGCGGAGGCCCACGGGATCCGGGCCGTGATCGGCCTGGTCCTGATGGGTCGGACGGTCGGCGACGATCACGGCGGCCTGGCGAGCCCCGACGAGGAGGCCGGCCTCCGGGCGTCGGCGGAGCTCGCCGGTCGATGGCACGGCCGGGACGCGGGCCGGCTGCGCTACGCGTTCACGCCCCGCTTCGCCCTGAGCTGCTCGGCCGGGGCCCTCCGAGCGTCGGCGCGGCTCGCGGCGGAGACTGGGTCGCACTGGCAGACCCATCTCTCGGAGGATCCGCGCGAGATGGACGAGGTGCGGCGGGCCTTCCCGGAGGCCCTGGACTACCTGGATATCTACGACCGGGCGGGTGCCCTGGGTCCCGGCGGGCCGCGGGCGCTCTTCGCGCACGCCATCCACCTATCCGGGCGCGAGGTCGAGCGTCTCGCCGAGAGCGGTGCCGGCGTGGCCCATTGCCCGTCCTCGAACCTGTTCCTGCCGAGCGGGATCATGCCCCTGGCCCGCTACCTGGCCGCCGGGATCCCGATCGGCCTGGGCTCCGATATCTCCGGCGGGCCCGACCCGTCGCTCTTCGAGGTGATGCGCGTCGGGGCGTATGCCCAGCATGCCCTGCGAACCGTGGGCGGCGATCCACGGCCGGTCCTCGATCCGCTCGGCTGGCTCCGCCTCGGCACGCTCGGCGGCGCCGACGCACTCGGGCTGGCCGACACGATCGGCTCGCTCGAGCCGGGTCGGGAGGCGGATATGATCGCGATCGACGCGTCGCTGACGGAGCCGATCCCGGGTGCCGGCGGTGCGGATGAGCCAGCCGAGATCGTGAGCCGCCTGATCTTCCGGACCCACCCGCAGATGGTCCGCGGCACGTGGGTCCGGGGCCGGCTGCTGCCGGCATAGGAGGGACGCATCGATGCAGCTGGTGCTGAACGGCAGGCAGGTCTCGGTCGACGCCGAACCCGGCGAGAGCCTGCTCCAGGTGCTGCGCGAGCGGTGCGGCCTGCGCTCCATGAAGGATGGCTGTGCCCCGGAGGGATCCTGCGGTGCCTGCACGGTGCTCGTGGACGGACGTCCCGTCGTCTCGTGTGCGCGCGACGCGGCACGCTGCGCCGACCACGAGGTGGTGACCCTGGAAGGGCTGTCGCCGGACGTCCGGTCGGCCTGGGCGGACGCCTTCGTCGTGACCGGTGCCAGCCAGTGCGGCTTCTGCTCGCCGGGCATCGTCATGAAGGCCGAGGGGCTGCTCCGCCGCGCGGCCGCCCCGACGCGCGACGAGATCGCCCATGCCCTGGCCGGGAACCTGTGCCGCTGCACCGGGTACGTGAAGATCGTCGACGCGATCGAGCGCGTCGCGGCCGGACGGCGGGGCGAAGGTCGGGCCGGTGACGGCCCGGGCAGACCTGGCGGCGGGAGCCGAACCGGCGAGGTCGGCGGTGGCGGGGTCGGGACTCGCGCCGATCGGATCGGCGCCCGCGCCATGACCCTCGGCGAGCAGCCGTTCGTGGCCGACATGACCGTCCCCGGGATGCTCCACGCCGCGCTCCGGCTCTCCGACCACCCGCGCGCCGTCGTCGTCCGGATCGACACATCCCGGGCCGCGGCGTCGCCGGGGGTCGTGGCGGTCGTGACCGCCGCTGATGTTCCCGGCGAGCGGATCGTCGGGCTCATCACGCACGACTGGCCGGTCTTCGTCGCCAAGGGCGAGACGACGCGCTACGTGGGCGATGTCCTGGCGGCCGTGGCGGCCGACACGCGGCGCGAGGCCCGTGCGGCGGCCGCGCTGATCGAGGTGGAGTACGCGGTGCTCCATCCCGTCAGCGACCCGTTCGCGGCACTCGAGCCCGGCGCCCCTGCCGTCCACGCAGGCGGCAACCTCCTCGAGACCTCGGCCATCCGCCGTGGCGACGCCGGGGCCGCGCTGGCATCTGCCGTCCACGTCGTCCGCGACCGCTTCACGACCAGCGCGGTGGAGCACGCGTTCCTCGAGCCGGAGGCCTGCCTCGCCGTGCCGCGGTCCGGCGCGGACGGCGCGGACGGCGCGGACGATGACCGGGGCCCCGCTCTGCACCTCTTCTCCCAGGGCCAGGGTGCCTGGGACGACCGGCGCCAGGTGGCGGCGCTCCTCGGCTTCCCGGAGCGTGCCGTCCGCGTCACGCAGGTCGCGACCGGCGGCGGTTTCGGTGGCAAGGAGGACCTCTCTGTCCAGGGGCAGGCCGCGCTCCTGGCCCACGTGACGGGGCGTCCCGTCCTTCTCGCGCTCTCTCGGCCGGAGAGCCTCCGCCTTCACCCGAAGCGCCACGCGCTGACCATGGACTACGAGGTGGGCTGCGACGCGGAGGGCCGCCTCGTCGCCGTGCGGGCGCGGATCGTGGGCGACACGGGCGCGTACGCCAGCGTCGGGGCGAAGGTGCTGGAGCGCGCGGCGGGGCACGCCTGCGGCGCCTATCGGGTCCCGAACGTGGACGTCGAGGCGCGCACCGTCTACACGAACAACCCGCCGGCGGGCGCCTTCCGCGGCTTCGGGGTTCCCCAGGTGACCTTCGCGATCGACGGGCTCCTCGACCGGCTCGCCGAGCGCGTGGGCATCGACGGCTGGGAGATTCGTTGGCGCAACGCCCTGCGGGTCGGCGACCGGTTCGGGACGGGCCAGATCCTGGGCCCGGGCGTGGGCCTCGAGAAGACGCTCCTCGCCGTGCGCGACGCATACCGCGGCGCGCGCTTTGCCGGGATCGGCTGCGGCGCGAAGAACGTGGGGGTCGGCAACGGGATGGTCGAGCGCGGCCGGGCGATCCTGCGACCCGAGGCCGACGGGACCCTGACGCTGTGGCACTCGTGGACGGAGATGGGCCAGGGCGTCCACACGGTCTTCGCCCAGATCGTGGCCGAGGAGGTGGGCGTCGACCCGGCGGCCGTCCGGGTGCTGGTCGACACCGAGCGCGAGCTGGACACCGGCGAGACAACCGCGTCCCGGGCCACGACCCTCGGCGGGCAGGCGGTCGCCGACGCCGCGCGGCAGCTGCGTGCGGCGCTGGATGCCCTCCGTCCCGGCGGGCGGCCGCAGGACCTGGCCGGCCGCGAGTTCAGCGGGGAGTTCGTCGTCGACTGGACCACCCCGATCGGTGAAGGGATCCCGGATCCGGTGACCCACCTCGCCTACGGCTGGGCCACGCAGGTCGTCATCCTCGACGCTGAGGGTCGGCTCGCGCGGGTCGTGGCCGCGCAGGACGTGGGCCGGGCGATGAACCCGACCCTCCTGGAGGGCCAGGTGGAAGGCGGTGTCCACATGGGCCTGGGGATGGCGCTCAGCGAGGCGTTCGTCACCGAGGGCTGCGTGCCCGTCACCAACACCCTCAAGTCGCTGGGGATGCTGCCGGCCGCGGGGATGCCCAGGGTGGACGTGATCATCGTGGAGGAGGCCCAGCCGGAGGGCCCGTACGGTGCAAAGGGCGCCGGCGAGGCCGTCCTCGTGCCGACGCCGGCCGCAGTGGCGGGAGCGCTCTTCGCCTTCGACGGGATTCGTCGGACCGCGCTCCCGATGCGGAACTCGGCGGCCGCGCGTGCGGCCGTGCCGCGGGTGGATCGCCTGCCGCGCGCCGGCGATGCGCGCGCCGGCGATGCGCGCGCCGGCGATGCCGACGCCCGCAATACCGACGCCGGCGATGCCGACGCCGGCCGGGATGGCGCCGGCCGGGATGGCGCCGCGCCCCTTGACGAACCGGGAGGGAGCTCGTGATGTCGGCGATCACCCCGGGCCTCGTGTGTGCCCACCATCACCTCTATTCGGCGCTTGCCCGGGGGATGCCGGCGCCGCCAAAGGTTGCCACGAGCTTCCAGGAGATCCTCGAACAGGTCTGGTGGCGGCTCGACACGGCCCTGGACCTGGAGATGATCCGCTGGTCGGCGATGCTCGGCGCCCTCGAAGCGCTGGAGTCCGGCACGACCGCGATCGTCGACCACCACGAGTCGCCCAACGCGATCGAAGGGTCGCTCTCCGTCATCGCCGATGCCTGTGCCGAGGTCGGGGTTCGGGTCGTGTGTGCGTACGGGGTTACCGATCGCCACGGACCCGACGGCGCCCGGCGAGGGCTCGCCGAGAACGAGCGCTTCGTCAAGGCCGGAGGTCGGGGCCTGGTGGGCATCCACGCCGCCTTCACGTGCTCGGACGAGTCCCTGCGCGCCGCCGCGGGCCTGGCCCGGGACCTGGGGGTCGGCGTCCACGTCCACGTCTGCGAGGGCATCGGCGACATCGACGCGCCGCGCCGGCTCGATGGCCTCACCCGGGATGACTGGCTCCTCAGCCACTGCGTCCACCTGCCGACGGACCACACCCTGAAAGGGACGATCCTCCACAACCCGATGTCGAACCTGAACAACGCCGTCGGGTACGCGAACCCGGCCCGGTTCTCCAACCCGGTGGCCCTCGGCACCGACGGGATCGGCGGGAACGTCCTGGAGGCGTTCCGGCTGGCCTATGTCATGCAGCGCTCGGTCGACGTCACGTGCGGGCCGGACTCGGCCTGGCGCTGGCTGGAGACCGGCTGGGACCTGGTGCCCGAGGCGCGCGCCGACGAGGTCACCTGGTCCTACGACCCAATGGACCCGTGGCACATTGCCTTCACACCCGGGATCCTGCCGCGACAGGTCACGATCGACGGCGAGGTGGTCTTCGCCGCTGGCAGGCCGACCCGGGTCGACGCAGACGAGATCCGGGCGAAGGCCCGGGAGCAGGCCGCCCGGCTCCACGCCCGCCTCTGAGGCACAGACCCCGAGGGAGGAGCGCCCGGTGAGTTCAGTGGATACCAATGGCGAGCGCTGGCTGACCGGCTTCGGCTCGACCTCCGACCGGCCTCGGTGGCGAGGCGGGCGGATCGTCGTCGCCCGGCTTCCCGATCAGATGCGCGTCAGGCGAACCGTACGGACGATCCGCTGGCCCGGGCGACCCTCGTGGCGGCCCGCGCGAGCCCTCACGCCGGCAACTCGTGCTCGGGATCGGTGGTGGGCCGGCGCGAGCTGGGCAGCCGGCGGCCCTGGGCTCGCGATACGGTTCACCAGCGACGCATCTGATCGAGTACAGCCCCGATCCGCCGGGCCGCGACCCGCCCGCGCACCGTGACGAAGGAGCACCCGATGTCCGACCGATTCCATCCCATCTCGATGGAACAGCTCACCGACTGGGTGTTCACCGAGCTGGAGCAGAAGGGCTCCCTCTTCAACGTGCCCCGGTCGGCCTTCTTCGTCCCCCGCCTGGACCACCGCTTCCGGCGACGCGAATACGGCGTGGAGCTGGAGACGCCGTTCGGGGTTGCGGCCGGGCCGCATACCCAGATGGCCCAGAACATCATCGCCGCGTGGCTGGTGGGTGCGCGGCTGATCGAGCTCAAGACGATCCAGACCCTTGACGAGCTGGACGTCAACAAGCCGTGCATCGACGTGCAGGACGAGGGCTACAACGTCGAGTGGTCGCAGGAGCTCAAGGTCCACCAGTCGTTCGACGAGTACCTGCGGGCCTGGGTGCTGATCCACGCCCTGCACCACGCGTTCGGGTGGCCCGGCGAGCGCCCCGGCATGGTCTTCAACATGAGCGTCGGGTACAACCTCGAGGGCATGCGCAAGCCGAACGTCCAGTGGTACTTCGACGCGATGGCCGACGCGTCGGCGTACCTGCCGGCGTACGTTGACATCGTTGCCCGACGCTACCCGGCGGTCCGCGAGATCGACATTCCCGCTCGCCTGTCCGACACGATCACGCTGTCGACGATGCACGGGTGCCCGCCCGACGAGATCGAGAGGATCTCCCTCTACCTGCTCGAGGAACGCGGCCTGCAGACCTCGGTCAAGTGCAACCCGACGCTGCTCGGCGCCGAGCGGGTGCGCGGCATCGTCAACGACGAGCTCGGCTATGGCGACGTGCCGATCCCCGACGAGGCTTTTGCGCACGACCTGAAGTACGCCGACGCTGTCCCGATGTTCCGCAACCTCCAGCGGATGGCTGCGGCGCGTGACCTCACGTTCGGCCTGAAGCTGTCGAACACGCTCGAGGTGGAGAACTGGCGGGGGGTCTTCGAGCGCGACGCGACGATGTACCTGTCGGGCCGGGCGCTCCATGCGGTCACCACGAACCTGGCCGCCACCCTGACCGAGGAGTTTCGCGGCGAGCTGCCGCTCTCCTTCGCCGGCGGCGCCGACTGCTTCAACGTGGCCGACCTGCTGGGCGCCGGCATCCGCACCGTCACCGTCTGCTCGGACCTCCTAAAGTCGGGCGGCTACCTGCGGATGCTCCAGTACCCGGAGAACGTCGATGCCGCCTTCGATGCCGTCGGCGCACTCGACACGAGCGACTTCATCCGCCGAACAGCGCTGGCGCGCGGCTTCGAGGGCGACGGCAGCGACGTCGTGGCATGCGCGCGGTTCAACCTGCGCGGCTACGCGGACCAGGTGCGCCGCGACTGGCGCTACCAGAAGCACTCGTTCCGGACGGACCGGTCCAGGACGTCCCGCCACCTGGGACTCTTCGACTGCATCAAGGCGCCCTGTCTCGACGAGTGTCCGGTCGACCAGCAGGTGCCCCGGTACATGGCCGCGGTGCGCGCCGGGGACTTCCCGGAAGCCGTCCGCATCACGCGCCTCGACAACCCGCTGCCGGCGGTCCTGGGTCGGGTCTGTGACCACCTGTGCGAGAACACCTGCATCCGCACCCACCTGGACCAGCCGCTGGCGATCCGGCAGATCAAGCGGTTCATCATGGAGCAGGAGCAGCGGCCAACGCCGCTCACGGCCGAGCGCGCGGCCGGGAGCGCGACGCAGGCCCAACCCGCGACGCAGGCCGAGCCCGCGACGCAGGCCCGGGTGGCGATCATCGGGGCCGGACCGGCGGGCCTGGCCGCCGCAGAGTGGCTGGCCCATGCCGGCTTCCGCGTCACGATCTTCGAGGAGCATCCGTACGCCGGTGGCATGGTCGGCGGGGCGATCCCCACGTACCGGCTTCCGCAGGCGGAGATCGACCAGGATCTCGGCGTCCTCGAGCGCCTTGGCGTCGAGATCCGCTACGACCAGCATGCCGGTGTCGACTTCACCCTCGACGATCTCCGCGCCGACGGGTTTGCGGCGATCTTCATTGCCGTGGGTGCCCAGCGGGCGAAGAAGCTGGGCCTGCCCGGTGAGGATGCCCTGGGCGTGATTGATGGCGTGACCTTCCTGCGGAGCGTCAAGGAGGGCCGGCCCGTCGCGATCGGGGCGCGGGTGGGCGTCGTGGGTGCCGGCGACACCGCGATGGACTGCGTGCGATCCGCGCGCCGCGTCGGCGCCTCGTCCGTGGCGCTGATCTACCGCCGGACGGTCGACCAGATGCCGGCCGACCCGGAGGAGATCCACGCCATCCAGGAGGAGGGCATCGGGATCGTGGAGCTGGCCCGGCCCGTCGGCCTCCACGTGGAGGACGGCGCGCTGGCGGGGCTGGTGTGCACCCGGACCGAGTACCGCGGGACCCGGGATGCCGCGGGCCGCAAGGTCCCCCACGACGTCGCGGGGTCCGAGTTCGAGATCGGCCTGGACACCCTGATCCTCGCGGTCAGCCAGCACCCGGTGCTCGACTTCTTCGGCGACCGGGCGCCGGACCTTACCCCGGCCGGCTTCATCGCCGTGGACCCGGTGACCTTCCAGACGTCGATCCCAGGCGTCTATGCCGGCGGGGACGTCGCCGATCGCGGCCCGGCCTCCATCGTCAAGGCCGCCGCCGACGGCAAGCGGGTCGCCGCAGCGATCGCGGCGAGGTTCGGCGCGCCCGAGGGCGGCCGCACCACCGAGACGGCCGAGGTGGCGCCCCTGCCGGACGTGCAGTCGCTCGTGGTTCGTCGCGCCCACCGCGAGTACCGGGTGCCGATCACCGTCAGCGCGCTCGACCACCGCGACGGGTTCGAGGAGACGGTCCTCGGCTACACCGCCGAGGAGGCGATGCGGGAGGCGAGCCGCTGCCTCGACTGCGACCAGATCTGCAGTCTGTGCGTCGGGGTCTGCCCCAACATGGCCCTCATGACCTACGAGACAGCACCGGTGCGCGCCGACCTGCCGGCGCTGGCGGTCGTCGACGGCGCCGTCGTGGTGACCGCCTCGACGCCCTTCATGGTTGACCAGCGGCTCCAGATCGCCGTGTTGACCGACTTCTGCAACGAGTGCGGCAACTGCGTGACCGCATGTCCCACGTCCGGCACGCCCTACCGCGACAAGCCGCGGCTGTACCTCGACCGCGCGGACTTCGAGGCCCAGTCATCGAACGCCTTCATGCTCCTCGGTGACGGGGTCATCGAGGCGCGGTTCGATGGCGCGACGCACCGCCTCGACCGCCGGCCCGGCGACATGACCTGCGCGTACTGGGCGCCCGGCGTCCGGGCGATCCTCGATGCCACCACGTTCGCCCTCCTCGAGGCCGAGCCGATCGGGACGCTGGCCGGCGGGGCCCCGATCTCCGTGGCGCCGGCCGCGGTAATGGCCACCCTCCTCGCGGGCATCGCCGGCTCGCTGCCCCACCTCCCGACCGCCGCGACGGGTGGTTCGCGAGTGGCGCACCCCGGCCACCCCGAGTAGGCTCCTCGCGACAACACGTTCCGGCTGGATGGCCTCAGTGGATGTCGCGACACTGCTGATCGGGACCGTGGTGTTCTTCCGTGCGGTGGCCGTTCTCTACGTCGCGGTGTCCTCGCTGGCGCGTGCCGTCTTCGGGATCCGCCGTCGGCTCGAGGCGGAGCTTGGGCTGGAGGCCCTTGAACGACGCCCGGCGCGAGGCGAGATCACGCAGGAGGAGATCGAGCAGGCAGAGCGGGCTCTGGGCGCCTGACCCGCCCAGCGCCGGCGCTCGCCCGTCCGGGATGCCGACGGGCCGTATCATCCGGACCTGATGCCCGGCGTCCTCCCCCGCGGGTGGCGCGCGGCGCGCCCTCACCCCGCCCGGAGCCAGAGCCATGCCCGACATCGAGATCATCCGGACGCGCGTCACGCTCGACCATCTCGGCCGGCTGGCCGAGGGCCTGTTCGGCGACCTCGTGAAGGCCGTCGTTGACGTCGAGCAGGGCATCCTGGCGATCGGTGGTGAGCTGCACGCCGACGAAGAGGCTGTGCTGCTCAGCGCAGGGTCAAGCCAGTCCGAGCTCTGGGGCATCAATCTCTATCCCGCGGAGTACGGCGGGAGCGGCTGGATCGAGTTCGATTCGATGATCAACGTCCGACCCGGGCAGGGGAACCGGTCACGATCCGTCGACGACCCGGCGGTTCGGGGGCGCATCGAAGAGATCGTCGGCGACCTGGTGGGGTGATGGGTACGAGCCTCCACGCGAGCCTCGCGGCTGGCCGCTGGTTCGAGATGTCATTGCTGGAACAGCTCGCCAACGTCGGCAGCGAGGTTGGCCGTGCCGCGCGGGCCACGTCGCAGGGCAACGAACAACGGCGGGCCGCCGCGTTGGACCGGGCCCTGGAGCTCTTCGATCTGACCCTCGCCGACGACCGCTGGCGGGACCGGCGAAAGGAGATCGCGCGGGCGCGCGAGGTCGTCTGCGACTTCCTGGTCGGCGACAACGAGTATGGCTCGACAGCGCAGTCGCTCGACAGATACTTCCTGCCCTTTGCGGTGGCCGCGCGCAGGAATCGCTAGCCGACGCCTACCCGGCCGCGTCCAGGACCATCCGCCGGAGCACCCGCGCCGTGGCCGACCGACGGTACGCGGCCGTGGAGCGCAGGCCATCCCGCGGATGGATGTCCAGGAGGACGGCCGCGGCAGCCCGTTCGGCAACGTCGGCGCCCGGGACGGCGCCTTCCAGGACCGCCTCGGCGCTCGGTGCCCGGATCGGCACGTCGGTGACCGTTCCGATTGCGACGCGGACGTCGCGCCATGCAGCCGATCCCTCCTCCTGCCGCCACGTGACCGCCAGCGCGACCTTGGCGAGCGCCAGCGCCCGCCGCGTGCCGATCTTGCGGTAGCGCAGCTGGCGCCGCGCATCGAGCGGGAACTCGATCCGCAGGAGCAGCTCGCCCTGCATGAGCGCCGTCGTCCGGTAGCCGGTGAAGAACGACGCCGCGGGGATTGCCCGCTCGCCGCCCGGCCCGCCGGCCACCAGGACGGCCTCGGCCGCCAGCACGAGCGGCAGACTGTCGCCCGCCGGCGACGCATTCACGACGTTGCCGCCCAGCGTCGCCATGTTCTGGAGCTGCGTTGCCCCGAACACCTCCGACAGCTGCGCCAATGCCGGGAGGTGGGCCGCCACGAGGGGCGACCGGCGTAGGTCGGTATAGGTCGCCGTGGCGCCGATCACGAGGCGATCGCCGTCGACCCGGATCCCGCGCAGCTCCTCGATCCCCGTCAGGTCCATGAGCGACGTCTCGGCCGCGGCAGGGTCGTCGGCGAGTTGGACCATGACGTCCGTCCCGCCCGCGATCGGTCGCCAGGTGCCCTCCGCGAGGAGCGCGTACGCCTCCGCCAGCGTGGTCGGGCGCACGAAGGCTGGCCCGACGCGAACATCCGACCCCGGCTCAACGTTCGGCCGGATCGCCGGCCCGGGAATCTCGCCCTGCACCTGCGGCAGGCCGCCTGGCACGTCGCGCGGCGCCATCGTGGCCGCATTCGCGATCGCGTCGATGATCTTCATGTACCCGGTGCACCGGCACAGGTTGCCGGCGATCACCTCGCGGATGGCGGCGTCCGTCGGTTCTGCGCCGGAGTCGAGGAATGCCCGTGCCGACATCAGGATGCCGGGCGTGCAGATGCCGCACTGCACGCCGCCCGAGTCCACGAAGGCAGCCTGGATCGGGTCGAGCCGCCCGTCCTCGGCGAGTCCCTCGACGGTGCGGACGTCGCGACCTTCCACCTGGCCCACCGGGACCAGGCAGCTGACCACGGGCGTCCCGTCGACCAGGACCGTGCAGGCGCCGCACTCCCCCTCTCCACAGCCTTCCTTGGTGCCGGTGAGGCCGAGGTCGATGCGCAGGGCATCCAGCAGCCGGAGGCCGCCGGGTCCGGCGACCTCGACCGGAGCTCCATTGACCCTGAAGTGGGTCGCCCGGGTGGGCGCGGTGGTCGTCACGACCGGGCCTCCTCTCCGGCCTGTTCGGCCTGCTCGGCCGCGTCAAGCGCCGCGAGGATTCGCTCCGGCGTGGCAGGCAACTCGTGGATCCAGACACCGGTCGCGTCGTGGATGGCGGCGACCACCGCCGGTGCGACCACGTCCATCGGCAGTTCGCCGAGCCCCTTGGCGCCGTGCGGCGCGCTCGAGAACGGGTTCTCGACCAGGATGGTCGTGATCCTCGGCGCGTCGAGCGCGGTGGGGATCAGGTACTTGGAGAGCCGGTCATTCAGGTATCGACCGTCCTTCAGCTTCATCTCCTCGATGGTTGCGTAGCCGACCGCCTGGAGCGAACCGCCCTCCACCTGGCCCGCGGCCATCAGCGGGTTGATGACCGTGCCGCAGTCGTCCGCGGAGACGACATGCCGGACGGCCACCTCGCCGGTGTCGAGGTCCACTTCGACCTCGACCGTGGCGGCAGCCCACGAAAACGCCGGGTAGGCGTCGCCGACGTAGGTCGCATCGTCCCAGGTGATGTTCGGGTAGCCGGTGAACTGCTCGTCGAAGCGGAGGGCGCCGTGGGTCCGGGCAACCTCGGCGCAGGTCGCGGAGAACGGCCCGGGGGAACGTTCCTCGACCGCCGCACGGAGCCGGTCGGCTGCGAGGGCGAGGAGGCCGCCGACGACCATCGTGCTGCGCGAGGCGACGGTCGGGCCGCTGTTGGGGACGACCGAGGTGTCCTGGCGCACGACATCCACGTCCTCGAACGGGATCCCGAGCCGGTCGGCCACGATCTGGGCGAACACGGTCCGCATCCCCTGGCCCATCTCCGTCTGGTCGGAGATCGCGCAGACGCGACCGTCCGCCGTCAGTTCCACTGCGGCGATGCTGGCGAGGTACTTCTCGCCGCCGCCCGTGAAGCCGGCTCCGTGCCAGCCCATGGCGACGCCGATCCCGGTTGCGCTGCGCGCCCCGCCGGCCGCGCGGTCAACAGTGCGAGCGGCGGCAAATGCCGTCCGGCGGGCCTCGAAATCGCTGGCCGCGAGCGCGGCCGCGAGGGTCTCCCGGGCGGAGACGCTCTCGTGCAGCACCTGCTGCGTCGGCGTCCGGTCGTCAACCTGGTATGCCCACCGCGCCCGCAGCTCCGCGGGGGAGACGCCGAGCGCTTCGGCGATCCGGTTGACCTGCATCTCCGCGGCGAATTCCGTCTGGGGAGCGCCGAAGCCGCGGAAGGCACCCGTGGGAGGCGTGTGTGTCTGCACCGCGCGCGAGCGGATACGCACGTTCGGGCAGGCGTACGGGCCTCCCGCGTGCAGGGTCCCGCGGGAGAGCACCACCGCCGAAAGGGTCTGGTACGCACCCGCGTCGAACGTGATGTCGACATCCTGGGCAACCAGCCGGCCGTCGCGCGTGACCCCCGTGCGATGAGTGACCACCGCCGGATGGCGCTTGGTGGTGACCGAGATGTCCTCGTGGCGGTCGTAGATCAGGCGCACCGGGCGGCCCACCGCCAGGGCGAGCATGGCGGCGTGGATGGCGAGCCCCGACGGGAACTCCTCCTTGCCACCGAAGGCGCCGCCGGTGTCCTCCTGGACGACCACGCACCGCTCGGCGTCGAGACCGAGCGCCCGCTTCATGGCGGCGTGGACGTAGTACGGGCACTGCAGCGAGCCGTGGACCGTCACGCCGCCGTCCGGCCGCGGCACGGCGATCATGCCCTGCGTCTCGATGTAGAGCTGCTCCTGGTGGCCGACCCGGTAGGTCCCCTCGACAACCAGGTCCGCCTCGGAGAACCCAGCCTCGAGGTCGCCCCGGGCGATGTGGTACTCGGTGAAGACGTGGTCGGACGCAAGCATGTCCGTGACGGCCGGGAGCGGCTCCGTGCGGAGCCGGATGTGATCGCGCGCGGCATGCGCCAGGGCAAGGGTGGGCGCCGCGACCAGGGCGACCGGCTC
>Ga0209048_10003117_pt1 | contig 16242 bp, 11 predicted proteins | sample FrelakmetCRP12CR_FD_187146 | JGI IMG/M metagenome (GOLD analysis project Ga0209048, IMG submission 187146) | Freshwater lake sediment microbial communities from the University of Notre Dame, USA, for methane emissions studies - CRP12 CR (SPAdes)... | ecosystem: Environmental > Aquatic >... | reverse complement strand
ATAGAAGGGTGAAAAGAACTCTTGCAAGAGGCTCTGAGGACTATTCCTTTCCCGGCAACGCTGTCATGGCGCTTGTAAAAGGGGGTGAGCTGTGATAGCAAATATCGCTCTCCCGCCGTAGGGACGAAACAGAAGATTTCTGTGAGCTGATTCGAGATTTCGCCATCATTAGACATGAAGGTAAAATAAATCATGGCAGAAATTGCCCCCTTCTTTGGTTTGCTCTACAACACCGAAAAAGTGGATAATCTGGCTGCTGTGGCAATTCCGCCATACGATGTCATATCACCGGAAGAACAGGAGCTTTTCCACCGCACCAGTCCCTATAACATGGTTCATCTCGAGTTGGGCAAAACCAAGTTGGAAGATACCGAAGCCAACAATCCTCACACGCGTGCTGCAAAGTATTTGCGAGAATGGCAGCAAGATGCGGTCCTGATCCGTGATGAGCAACCGGCGCTCTATTACTACGAACTGGCTTATGCTGCTGTGCCGGGGGTGCGCCAAACTCGGTACGGGTTCATTTGCACCTTGCGTCTGGAGGACTTCAGTTCCGGGTTTGTCCGTCCCCATGAGAAAACCTTTCAGGCAGTGAAGGATGAGCGTCTCAGTCTGATGCTGGCTTGCGAAGCGAACCTTAGCCCTGTCTTTGCCCTCTATTCCGATCCAGCAATGGTCGTTGACCATACCTTGAAGCTCGGCCGGGAAACTGCCCAGATGATTTCCTTTGTGGACAGGGAAGGCATGGAGCACCGGATATGGCGGGTGGTGAAACCGGAGATCATTCAACAGGTAAAAGCGCTGATGCTTGACAAGCCGATCTTTATAGCCGATGGACATCACCGTTATGAGACGGCTCTTAACTATCGCTCTATTCAGCGGCAGCAGCTGGAAAATGCCTCCCGGGATGCTCCCTTTGAGTACATCATGATGTATTTGTCAAACCTCGATCAAGGCGGCCTGATGATTCTTCCAACCCATCGTATGCTGAGAAATATGGACCGTTGGGAACCTCGTGGTTTCCTGCGCGAGGCCTCAGCCTACTTTGATGTTACTGACTACGAGACAACGGCACAGGGACAACTCAGATGGCGGGAAGACTTGGAGATAGGTCAATCCACCAAGGAGACCCTCATTGGTTTCTATTGGCGGGGCGCCGATTCGTTCTATCTTTTGAAAGCAAGGCCGGAGGTGGTCTCGTCCTATCTTGCCGGTCGCGGTGTAAATGAAGTGCTTCGGGGGTTGGATGTGGTGATCCTGGACCAGCTGTTGCTGCGCCACCTTCTACGGCTCTCGGACGCAGTCCTGGCCTGTGAACATAACATTCATTTCAAACACGATCTTCTGGAAGCCGTTTCTGCTGTGCGGTCAGGAATGTATGAGGCCGGTTTTTTTATCAATCCGACCCGTATCCAACAGGTCCAGGACGTGGCCAGTGCCGGCCTAATCATGCCTCACAAAGCGACCTACTTCTATCCAAAAGTCTGGAGCGGCTTGGTTGTCCACTCACTGGTGACGGCATGATAGCGCTTCCTCAGAGGATGGAGCACTCTTGCTGACTTGCGATGCATTATTCAATGGGAATCTGACCATTTATCAACAGAAAAGGGGGTACCGTTTCGCCATTGATGCAGTGTTGCTTGCCGGACTGACCAGAGCGCATCCCCATGATCGTATTGTGGATCTTGGGACAGGCTGTGGGGTAATACCGCTCATCTTGGCGTATCGCAATCTTGGCAAGCGGATTGTGGGGTTGGAGATTCAGCCGGAACTCGTGGAGTTGGCGAAACAAAACGTGCAGGTTAATGGTTTTGCTGGAAAGGTGCAGATTCATCACAGGGATTTTCGCGAGGTTTCCAAAGATATTCGACCTGCAAATTTCGATCTCGTGATCAGCAATCCACCTTACCGACGCCTTCGCAGCGGTCGCCTGAACCCTGACGGGCAGCGGGCCATTGCCCGGCATGAATTGAAATCTTCGATTACGGACGTGATCAGGGTGGCGAGCACTCTTCTTGGCCATGGAGGACGGCTGTCAATCATCTATCCCGCAACGCGACTCGCTCATCTTCTGGTGGCGGCCAATGACTACCATTTGGCTCCGAAACAACTCACGGTGATCCACTCTGATGCTGTTTCTGTGGCCCGCCTGGTGCACCTGGAGTGTAGAAAGGGAGCGGGCGAGGAACTCCAAATTGCTCCCCCTTTGTTCATATACCGTGAGGACAAGACATATACGGAGGCCGTGCGCTTGATGTACCAGGAAGATGAGCAGAAGCATGGCGATGAGGCCACATGAAGGCCAGGAACTTAAAATAGGAACAGGAGAGAGCAATGGATTTACGTCTAAAAGGGAAAGTAGCTTTTGTCGCAGGAGGGAGCCAGGGTTTGGGAAAAGCCGTGGCCATGGAGCTCTGTCGCGAGGGGGCAAGAGTAGCTATTTGTGCTCTCGATGATCCGGAACTTCCCAAAGCTGTCGAAGAGATCCGTCAGGCGACGGCGGAAGAAATTATTGGAATCCCGGCTGATTTGAGCAATGCCGAGCAAGCCAGGGGCTTTATTCGCAAAGGGATGGAGTATTTCGGCACGGTGGATATCCTTGTCAACAACGCCGGCGGACCTCCCGATAGGACCTTCCTCGAAGTGGACGATGATCAGTGGAATTTGGGCATAAGATTGAATCTGATGAGTACCATCATTATGACAAGGGAAGTTGTTCCCATGCTGATGGAAAAACGCTGGGGCCGGATCATCAACATGACATCCATATCGGTAAAACAACCTATCGATGGACTCATTCTTTCCAACACCGTGCGCTCCGGGGTTATCGGTTTTGCCAAGACTCTCTCCAACGAGCTGGCTCCGTACAACGTGACAGTAAACAATGTCTGTCCGGGGTATACCATGACCGAGAGGGTGCGCAAACTGGCTATAGATGTGGCTCAGAAAAGAGGCTCCACGCCCGAAGCGGTCATCAAAGGCTGGGAATCTTTGATCCCCATGGGGCGTTTGGGCACCCCGGAGGAGTTCGCCGCCCTGGTAACCTTCCTTGCTTCGGAACGGTCCGGCTTCATAACGGGCGCCTCCATCCAAATCGATGGCGGATATTACAAAGGGATAATGTAAAAGCGTGGTAACTGAAAATGCCAAATAGACATGCTTTCATCCGTTCGGTGGGTCGTTACCTCCCGGAACGACGACTCACCAATAAAGATCTGGAAAAGATGGTAGACACCACTGATGAATGGATATTCAGCAGAACCGGCATCCGAGAGCGGCGCATTCTGGAACCCGGCCTGGGTAATTCCTACATGGCCATTCGCGCGGCTTTAGAATGCCTGCAGCGAGGCGGTACAGCTCCCGATGAACTGGATGCCATCATTGTTGGGACGGTGACCCCGGATATGTTTTACCCCTCTACCGCCTGTTTGGTGCAAGATGGAATCGGCGCTACACGCGCCTGGGGCTTTGATCTTTCTGCCGGCTGTTCCGGTTTCATTTTTTCGCTTACTACAGGCGTTCAGCTCATCGAATCCGGTCGGTATGAAAAGGTGCTGGTGATCGGCAGTGACGTTATGAGCACTATTGTCGACTATGAAGACCGCAATACCTGTGTGCTGTTTGGCGATGGGGCGGGCGCGGCCCTCCTTGAACCCTGCCCTGAAGCCGGGTATGGTGTTTTGGACTTTATCCAGCGTATAGAAGGTTCCGGAGGGAAACACCTGTGCATGAAGGCCGGGGGCAGCCGCCGTCCGTCAAGCTTCGAGACCGTTAAGAATAGGGAACATTACGTCTATCAGGAAGGGCAGCAGGTCTTCAAATGTGCTGTGACGGAAATGGCGAATGTGTCAGCGAAAATTCTCGAGAAGAATGAACTTACCGGGGATGATGTGGCGTTCTTCCTGCCGCATCAGGCAAACCTTCGCATCATCGAAGCCAGTGCCAACCGCATGAAAATTGACCGTAACAAAGTGGTCGTCAATATTGATCGGTATGCCAATACGACGGGGGCAACCGTACCGCTTTGCCTGTACGATGTGGTGGCGGAGGAAAAACGCGTAAAAAAGGGGGATTACCTGGTGATGTCGGCTTTTGGCGCGGGTTTCACCTGGGGGAGCGTACTCATCCGCTGGTGGGAGTGAAGGTTCCCTCGGGTCTTAAAGGTCAGCCCGTTTTAGGAACTGTTCCCAGTGGTCATCCACCTCGCGCTGGAAATCTGCAATTTGTTCAGCGGTCATCTTCTTGAAGCGCCCCTGTACTTGGAGGTATTCCTCTACCGGGCGTTTCCGTCCGCTCCGCGCCACGTTCAAGGTCTTTCCGGTCAACCTGAAGACTCCGTTTTCCACTTCATAAAGCAGGACCACGCCGGATTCCACTGCCAACCTTCCGACCTTGATGGTGTCCTTCGTTGGAAACGCCCATCCCGCTGGGCAGGGAACACTGAGATGGATGAATCGTGTACCCTTGATGTCTTTAGCTTTCAGGAACTTGTTGAAAACATCGCCGGGGTAGGACGAAGATGCTGAGGCAAGGTATGCCAGGTGATGCGATTCCATGATCTGAAGGAAGTCTTTTTTGGGCTGCTCCTTGGGAATGACGGCGGTCGTTGTCGTGGTGGCCCCTGCGGGAGTCGCACTCGAACGCTGGACCCCCGTATTCATATATGCCTCGTTATCATAGCAGACATAAATGAAATTGGTCTGACGTTCTGCGGCGCCACTGAGGGCCTGGATACCCATATCAAACGTCCCACCATCGCCCGCCATTGCCAGTACGGTATAATCATCTTGGCCTATGGCCTTCAGGCCGGCTACCAATCCCGAGGCAGAGGCTGCAGTGCTGGCAAAGGTATTGTTCACGGCATTGATGGCAACGGGAGTCTTGGGGTAGATGCCGTGGAGAATAGTCAGACAGCACGCCGGATGGGTCATGATAGTCTTCGGGCCCAGAGCCTTCAAAATGTATCGATATGCTATGGGTAAACCGCAACCCGCACAGGTTCGCGTTCCGGGTTCAATATATTCTTGTTCAGGCAGATCCAGAATCGCAGTTGTCATGGTTCTTAGTACCTTCCGTTAAGATTGTTTACACTCCAGAGCCTATCCAGCGAGGGTGCTCCTGATGCTTCGCCGTTTTGAGGCCTTGTATAGTGTCCTCGGCAGCTTCCACGAGGTCTGAGGGCTTGACGTCTTTCCCGCCCAGGCCAAGGATGTAGTTGTAAACGATCGGCCGCTGGCCGTTGTGGCTGAATAGCGCCGCTTTCAATTCGCTCGCTAGAGCTCCTTCATAGCCATAACTGATGGCTTTTTCGAGAACGATGACGCCTTCAGCTTTGGCAACAGCCTGAGCCAGAGCTTTGGCCGGAAAGGGGCGGAACATCCGGACCCCGATTACCCCTGTGTCGATCCCTTGATCGCGAAGGATATCGGTCGCTTCAGAAGCCTCGCTTGCCAGGGAGCCCATGGCGACAAAGAGGAACCTGGCATCTTCGGAACAATATCGATAAAGCGGGTCCTCATAGGACCTGCCGAATGCCACCGCGAAATCCCTTCCGATTTCGGCGATCAGCAGAGGTGCCGCTTCGAGCGTTTCCTGTAAACGCCTCCGGAATCCCATATAACTTGGGCAAAGAGCACCATCAGGGGCGGGCAGGGGATCGGTCATCACGACGGGATTGATGTTGACCGGTGTTTCCGGATTCAGTTGATACGGTAATCGGTAGGGAGGCAGGAAGGAATCAACCTCTTCCTGCGACGGGACGGCTACGGGCATCATGGTGTGGGAGAGCCTGAAGCCGTCAAAACAGATCATAATCGGAGCCATGAGCTGTTCTGCCACCCTGTATGCCATGATGATGTGATCAATAATCTCCTGATTGGTCATGCAATAGAATTGCATCCATCCCGTGTCTCGTTGAGAGATACTATCTTGCATATCATTGAGGATGGTCCAGGGGGCTCCCAGACCCCGATTCGTTACCGGCATGACGATGGGCAGCCGTGCACCGGCCGCCCAATGGAGCTGTTCGTGCATATAGGCCAGGCCGTTAGCGGCAGTAGCCGTAAAGACCCTCGCCCCCACCAGAGATGCTGAAATGCAAACGCCCATGGCAGAATGTTCGCTCTCAACCCGAACGAATTCTGCCTGCAATTCTCCTCGCTCCACGTATTCCGATAAAACTTCCGGTATTCTTGACTGGGGGGTAATGGGATAAGCAGCAATTACCTGAACGCGGCACAGTTTTGCTGCGAGCGCTGCCGTCTGATTTCCAGTGAGAATAAGTATTTCTCCCACGGTTGCGCATTCCTTTCTAGGATGCCTATGTATCCTGGTAATGCCAGAAGACATTGCCAGGGTCTGTTGGCTGGCGAAGTGCGATCTTGCCATCAAAAATCAGTGAACCCAACTATCAGAAAACAATAATGCATAACGACCAGAAGGAAAGAAGTCAAATGAAAATAAGGAATCCTCATTTGATGGAATGAGTTCAGTAAAGAGTTATGGGTAATAGCGAAGGGGAAAAAAGGGGGATTTGGAGGATTTGAACGGTGAGAGCATGGCTTCAAGGTGCAGACCAATCGTTATGAAGCCTGCTCTCACAAACCACTCGGTGGCTACTTACCTTTGATGCTCCTCTTTGATGCTTTGAGGGGATTAATCTTGACTTGCAGTTGGCTCTGCGAATCCAATTTCGAATGCGTGGCGAAATTACATTGGCTCGTTTTCCACTTGATGGAAGGATTCGGAAAGCTGCTGCAAAACCTTCCCAATGGTAAATTCAGAACCTTCTGGCACCCTTCACACTGATCTACAACCGGAAGGCAGGAGCCTCCACTAAACCCACAGCCAGCTTTAGTCATAAGGGAACAGTCCATTCCCGCCTTCAATGTTGCACAAATCATGACAATTACCTCCAACTTTGATAGTATTATAAATTCTGCAAGGAGAATTCGGAGCGCATATTAACCAGGATTCTTAAGCTGTCAAGGTATTTTTTATTCGAAAAATACCAGTCCGCGGTTAGGCCTAAGCAAAGAGAGGTGCTCGTTGGGAGCAAAAAAAATAGGAGAATTACTGCTCGATGAAGGACTGATCGAACCCGAACAGCTCAACCGGGCCCTTGAAGATCAACGGCAGGGCGGGGAGCGTATTGGCGCGGTGTTGATCAAAATGGGGTATATCAGTGATGACGTGCTGATAGAATTCCTCGCCAGGCAGTTCCGTGTCCCGGCGGTCAATCCTGCCAGGTTAACGATTCCAAGAGATATCGTCGGCCTTATTCCCCCGGAAATCGCACTGAAGTACCATGCGGTTCCTTTTGGTTTGATCGGTCATACTCTGAATGTCGCCATGGCGGACCCTGGTAATCTCTTTGTTATTGATGACATCCGTTTCTTGACAAGGAAAAATGTCCAGGTCCACGTTGCTTCCGAGAACACTATCAAGAAAGTCCTTGGCCATCATCATGCTGGAGACGACAATATCGATGACGTACTCGGACTGTTGAAAGAAGACATGGATGTGGACTTGGTCGAGTCCACTGAAGAAATGGACATGTCGTTCCTGGAAGATGCTGCTGAGCAGGCCCCGGTAGTCAAACTGGTACATCACATCCTGATGGATGCTATTCGGAAACAGGCCAGCGATATCCACCTCGAACCTTATGAAAAGACGATGCGAGTGCGCTTTCGCATCGATGGAGTGCTCTATGAGGTGATGCGCCCACCACTCCAGCTGAGAAATGCGGTGGTTTCCCGTTTGAAGATTATGAGTCGAATGGATATCGCTGAACGCCGTCTCCCCCAAGATGGACGTATTAAGGTCAAAGCCAGGGGGCGGGAAATGGAATTCCGGGTTTCCGTGCTGCCTACCCTTTTTGGCGAGAAAGTCGTGCTCAGGCTGCTGGATAAAACCGGGTTGCAGCTCGACATGACCAAGTTGGGATTTGAGGATAGTCAGTTTCGTGCGTTTCGGGAAGCCATCAACTTGCCTTATGGCATGATACTGGTGACAGGGCCCACCGGAAGCGGTAAGACCACTACTCTCTATAGCGCTCTCTCTGAATTGAACAGGATCAGTCATAATATTTCAACGGCGGAAGATCCGGTTGAATACAGTCTTTCAGGAATCAATCAATTGCAGGTCCATGATGCAATTGGACTGAGCTTTGCAACAGCTCTAAGGTCGTTTTTGAGGCAGGATCCGGATATCATCATGGTGGGTGAAATCAGGGACTTTGAAACCGCCGAAGTGGCGATAAAGGCAGCCCTGACCGGCCATTTGGTGCTGAGCACTCTACATACGAATGATGCTCCGAGTACCATTGTGAGGCTCCTTAACATGGGAGTTGAATCTTTCCTGGTCTCTTCTGTGGTCAACCTGGTGCTTGCGCAAAGGCTTGTCCGACGCGTTTGCGCTGAATGTCGCCTGGTGGAAAATGTTCCCCGGGAGGCGCTCATAGACCTCGGGGTTCGCCAAGATGAAGTGGGCAAGTTTCTCTGTTATCGGGGAAAGGGTTGTCCGGAATGCAATGGGACCGGATATCGAGGGCGCGTCGCCTTGTATGAGGTCATGACCATGCATGAAAAGATACGGGAAATGGTCCTGATCGGGGCCTCTGCTTCCGAAATCAAGAGAGAAGCCATCAATCAGGGGATGATCACCCTTCGACGAAGCGGAATTGGCAAATTGAAGCAGGGAACAACATCCATAAGCGAAGTCATACGCTGTTCTGCCAAAGACTAAAAGACTAAAAGAACGAGGAACAACTATGCCCATCTATGTTTGGAAGGGAATGGATCGTAAGGGAAAAAGGCAGAACGGAGAGATTGAAGCCGATAATCCCACTATTGCCCGTCAGCTCCTGGCCCGCAAGGGCCTTAATGTAACCAGCTTCAAGCCTAAGCCCAAAGATCTGTTGGAATATTTCCCCATTTTCGAAAACAGAGTCAAAGAGAGAGAATTGGTGGTTTTTGTCCGGCAGTTTTCCACCATGATCGATGCAGGGTTACCGCTTGTTCAGTGTCTGGATATTATCCAGCAGCAACAGGAGTCAAGGGCTCTCAAAAGAATTCTCAAACAGGTGAAAAAAGATGTCGAGGATGGTGCTACCTTCTCCGATGCGATCAAGAAACACCCCAGAGCGTTTGACAATCTTTTCGTAAGTCTGGTTGCTGCCGGGGAAATGGGAGGGATACTGGATGTCATCCTCAATCGCCTGGCCGGGTACATAGAGAAACTGGCAAAATTGAAGAAAAAGGTAAAAGGAGCACTTACCTATCCCGCTGTGGTGGTCACCATCGCCCTGGTAGTCATGGCAGTGATCCTCATTTATGTGATTCCAGTCTTTGCCCGGCTTTTCGTGGATGCGGGAGTTTCCCTGCCAATGTTGACGCTTTTTGTCATGTCATTGAGCGATTTTGCCATTCGGTTTTTCTATTGGTTCATCATAGGGATCGTGCTGCTGATTTTTCTCGTTCGCCGAGTGCGGAAACGTCCCAAAGGCAGAATAGCGACTGATCGACTCCTGCTCCGGTTGCCCGTTTTTGGAATGCTTCTTCGCAAGGTTGCCATCGCCCGTTTTACTCGCACACTCGGCACTATGCTGGCGAGTGGGGTCCCCATCCTGGATGCCCTGGATACCGCTGCGAGTTCGGCTGGGAATGCCGTGATCGAGCAGGCTATTCGCGAATCACGAACTGCCATAGCCGGAGGCCGGTCCGTGGCGGAACCCTTGCAGGAAACAAAGGCGTTTCCAGTTATGGTGACTCAGATGATTGCGGTCGGTGAGGCAACCGGTGCGTTAGATACGATGCTCGGGAAGATCGCCGACTTCTACGATGAAGAGGTGGACATAACGGTGGAAGCGCTTACCTCGCTCCTCGAACCACTCTTGCTGGTTTTTTTGGGAGTCACCATCGGTGGATTACTTCTCGCGATGTATATGCCGATCTTCCAGATAGCCGATGTTGTATCCAGGGCATCATGACATACCCTTGCGTTCGAAAGATAAAAGCTCTGGCGGAGTGAAGATGAACAGTGGGAACTCTTATACACCCAACCTGATCGTGCCTGAAAAGGGAGGGGAAGCCACTCCCGATGATGTTTCCCTGAGACGCAAGCTACAGGGAGTGTTGTTATTCCGTCTGCTTCTTGCTGTCTTGTTTTTGACAATCACTCTCATCGTCCAAAGCCGGCGCGCGGAGGACCTTCTATCGGCCCAACTCAGACCGCTCTACTACTTCTCTGTCATACTCTTCTTTTTCACTATCGTTGCCGCGGTTAGCCTTAACCGGGTTCGTCACCTGAGAAGATTTGCCTACTTTCAACTGCTTTTCGATGTGGTGGCGGTGACCTTTCTCATCTACCTTTCGGGAGGAGTTGAGAGCCTCTTTTCCTTTCTCTATATGCCGGCAATTATCAGCGGAGGTGTTCTGTTGCATCGCCGGGGGAGCGTTGTGACTGCCACCGCCTGCGCTCTCTCCTATGGGTCTTTGCTGGACCTTCAGTATTTTGGTTGGCTTTTTCCGCTGCAAGTGTTTGGATCGGCGTCTCAAGCCCGTGATACCGGCGCCTATTTTCACAGTCTCCTGATGAATATCGCAGGTTTTTATCTGACAGCCTATCTGAGCGGCTATCTGGCAGAGCAGTTGCGGAGGTCAAGTCAGCAGGTCCGGGAGCATGAAAGGGACTTCCAACAGCTGGAAATCCTGCATCGCAGCATCATTCAAAGCTTAAGCAGCGGTTTACTTATGATTACCCCGGATGGCCATGTGCTTTTTTCCAATTATGCGGCCCAGGAGATATTGGCTCTTAGACCAGATCAGATCGACGAGCAGTCTGTTGAAAGAATCTTTCCAACGCTGGATATCTTCACCTGGCCCGACAGAACCTCTTCAACCTTTGAAGAGACGCCCCAAACGCTTGCCCGCAGGGAGATTCTCTACAAGCGTCCTGACGGAGAAGACATCTTTTTGGGCTACAGTGTCTCCCTTCTGAAGAAAGAGAGCGCTGGTAACCGGGGTTGGGTTTTCATTTTCCAGGATTTAACCCACCTGAAATCGATGGAAGAACATTTGAACAGGATGGAACGCATGGTGTATGCTGGCAAATTGGCAGCAGAAATTGCTCATGAGATCAGGAATCCTCTGGCTGCGATCAGCGGGGCTGCCCAGATGCTTCAAACCGAGACGGCCCATGATCCTTTTCAAGCCAAACTGACGAATATTGTGTCTCGAGAGGTACAGCGAATTGATGATCTAATTACCGATTTTATGTGGCTGGCAAAAGGTTCACAGAAATCTGAAAAAGTAAAAGAAGTATCGGTGTGCGCTATTATTGATGAGGTTTTTGCCCAGCTGAAGGCGAGAGATAAGCTTACCAACGGCCACAAGTGTGAAAAGAAATTTGAAGCCATGCCGGTTTTTCTTATGGATCCACAGCACCTCAGGCAGCTCTTGTGGTATCTCATGACGAATGCTTTGGAGGCGATGCCCGCCGGTGGAACGCTAAGGGTTCGCGTGGCAGCCTCGGATAGGCAAGCCCTTCCCAAATTGAAAACGCTTATTGAAATCACTGATACGGGTTCAGGAATCCTTCAGGAAAATCGCGAGCGAGTCTTCGAACCTTTTTTTACCACCAAGACCAATGGCACAGGCCTGGGGCTGAGCATTGTGTACCAAATGATGGAAAGCATTGAAGGGCACATCGAGCTATACAGTGACGGTCAATCCGGCACGTCAGTACTACTTTTTTTCCCTTTTGACCCCGTTTTTCCACTTGCCAAGTGATCCCCCAGTGATTATAAGCACTCATCGATGGCGAGTGCTAACAGTGTGGTCCGATATCTCCGGGATGTCAGTACGCTGAAGAGGTTCTTGCAAAAGTCACCCTAGCCGTCATTCCGGCGAAAGACTTCTGCAAGAGGCCCTGATTTTTGCCAAGAAACCAGTTTTGTAGAAAGAAAGGAGTCGAAACGATGAAGCTCAAACCGCTCAACGATCGTGTGGTAGTGAAGCGAATCGAGGAGGAACAGAAAACGGCAGGGGGTATTATTATTCCCGATACAGCCAAAGAAAAACCGATTCAGGGTGAAGTGATCTCCGTCGGCAGCGGCAAGCTGATGGAAGATGGGAGCCGGCGGCCTCTTGACGTAAAAGCAGGTGACCGGGTGCTGTTCAGCAAATACGCAGGTACGGATATCAAAGTTGAGGGGGATGAACTCCTCATTATGCGAGAGGATGATATCCTCGCGATCATTGAACAATAGCGATATTCGTATGGATTAGTCAGAATTTGCAAATCAAAGGGAGGAATGCCTCATGGCAGCGAAACAATTGATTTATGATGTAAAAGCCCGAGAAGCACTGCTCAAGGGCGTTAATATCCTTGCCGATGCAGTGAAAGTCACCTTGGGGCCAAAGGGCCGCAACGTGGTGATTGAAAAATCCTTCGGTGGTCCGACGGTGACCAAGGACGGCGTGACCGTAGCAAAGGAAATCGAACTGGAGGATAGGTTCGAGAACATGGGTGCGCAGATGGTCAAGGAGGTTGCCAGCAAGACCAGTGATGTCGCTGGTGACGGTACTACCACTGCCACCATTCTGGCCCAGTCCATCTACTTTGAAGGGTCCAAACTGGTAGCCGCCGGGGCCAATCCGATGGCCCTTAAACGGGGTATTGAAAAGGCCGTTCAGGTCGTGGTCGACGAACTCAAGAAGATCAGCAAACCCACCAAAGATCAGAAGGAAATCGCTCAAGTCGGTACGATTTCTGCCAATAATGATCTTACCATCGGTAACATTATTGCCGAAGCGATGAACAAGGTGGGCAAGGAAGGGGTCATCACCGTCGAGGAAGCCAAGGGCATGGAAACGACCCTGGAAGTAGTTGAGGGGATGCAGTTTGATCGCGGCTATATTTCTCCTTATTTCGTTACCGACCCCGAGAAGATGGAAGTGCTTCTGAATGAACCGCTGATCCTGATCAATGAAAAGAAGATCAGCAATATGAAAGACCTCCTTCCAGTGCTCGAACAAATTGCAAAGATGGGAAAACCGCTTCTCATTATTGCTGAAGATATAGAAGGAGAGGCTCTTGCCACGCTGGTGGTCAATAAACTTCGAGGGACGCTCCAGGTCTGTGCGGTCAAGGCCCCTGGTTTCGGTGACCGCCGCAAAGCGATGCTGGAGGATCTTGCCGTCCTGACGGGCGGCGAGGTGATCAGCGAGGAAAAGGGGATCAAGCTTGAGACTGTCGGTCTGAATGATCTGGGAAGAGCCAAGACCATTCGCATCGACAAAGACAACACCACCATCGTGGACGGTGCTGGTGATCGCAAAGCCCTGGAGGGGCGGGTCCGCCAGATTCGGACTCAGATCGAAGAAACCACCAGCGATTACGATCGTGAGAAGCTGCAAGAGCGTCTCGCCAAGTTGATCGGCGGGGTGGCGGTGATCAGTGTCGGCGCTGCCACGGAGACCGAGATGAAGGAGAAGAAAGCGCGCGTGGAAGATGCGCTGAATGCTACTCGTGCTGCGGTTGAGGAAGGGATCATCCCGGGTGGTGGCGTGGCTTATCTGCGTTGTCTCCCCGGCCTGGAGAAGCTCAGCCTGGAGGGAGATGAGAAGCTTGGCTTGAACATAGTCAGGCGCGCCCTGGAGGAACCAGCTCGCCAGATCGCTTTCAACTCCGGTGAAGAAGGTTCGGTTATTGTCCAGAAACTTAAGGCCGGTGAGGGTGCTTTCGGATTTGATGCAGAGACTGGTGATTTCCTTGATCTGTATGATGCCGGTGTTATTGATCCCACCAAAGTGGCCAGAACGGCACTCCAAAACGCGGCCAGCGTCTCGGCGCTGATGCTCACCACCGAATGCATGGTTTCCGAGATACCTAAGGATAAAGAACCACCCATGCCCGGCGGGATGCCGCATGGTGGAGGAATGTACTAACAAAAAATAGTGCTGAGTCCTGGGTGCTGAGTGCTGAGAACAGCATCAAATCCCAGGATCATTTTCATCGTTCGAGCCCTCTTTTCTTGCTTCAGAGCCGGAAGGGGGCTCTTTTTTTGGTGATTTCCATTTCATGATTCAGTTGTAGAAGTAGGTTGGGTTGAGGCGCGAAACGCAACATCAGATTGCTGGGTTTCGCTCCACTCAAACCAGCCTACGGGCTTAACCCAGCCGGCAGAACTCAGCGCTCAGCGCTATTTCCCAGGTAAGAGCTTGACATGTGGCATTGGTGTGCTAGTAAAAAACTCTTTCTTTAATCCGCTGTGACCGACAGGTCATGGGGGCTAAGTAGTGCTGCAATTTTTTTCGTAGGGGGATTTCAAGATGGATTACAAGGAGAGTCTAAACCTTCCTCAGACCGATTTTCCCATGAAGGCCAATCTTTCCAAGCGGGAGCCTGAGATTCTTGCCAAATGGGAAGAGATGAGGTTGTACGATCTGCTGAGAGAACAGAGTAAGGATCGTCCCCTCTATATCCTCCATGACGGTCCTCCCTATGCAAATGGGCATATTCATTTGGGTACGGCCCTGAACAAAATTCTCAAGGATATGATTGTCAAGAGCCGCCAGATGAGCGGATTAAATGCGGTCTATGTACCGGGTTGGGACTGCCACGGGCTTCCTATCGAACACCAGGTGGATCGAGAACTGGGAGAGCGCAAATCGTCCATGACTCAGGTGGAGATCCGCCAACATTGCCGGCGCTACGCTGAACGCTTCATCGACATTCAAAGAAACGAGTTTAGGCGTTTGGGAGTCCTGGGAGAGTGGGATAACCCCTACCTCACCATGTCTTACGCTTACGAAGCGACCATTGCCCGGGAGCTGGGGCGTTTTTTTGAGAATGGCAGCGTAATCAGGAGCAAAAAGCCAATCTACTGGTGTTCGAGTTGTCGAACGGCCCTGGCGGAAGCTGAAGTCGAGTATCACAACCATCTGTCGCCATCAATCTATGTCAAGTTTCCCCTAGATGAAAGGAGCCGCGCCCGGATTCCGGGATTCTCGGCGAAGCCTGTAAATGTGCTCATCTGGACTACCACCCCCTGGACGATACCGGCCAATATGGCGATCGCCCTGCATCCCGATTTCAACTATGTGGCTGTAGCCGTTGCTGATGAGATCTGGATCCTTGCCGAAGGACTGCTGGAAAACTGCATGCGTCTTTTCGGGGTCAAGAGTTTCGAAATCATACGGCACTTTCGTGCTTCGGACTTGCAGGGACTTACCTGCCGCCACCCCTTCCTGGAACGTGAAAGCCTGCTTGTTCTGGGCAATCATGTGACGCTGGAGGCGGGAACGGGGTGTGTTCATACCGCACCGGGACATGGTCGTGAAGACTACGATATGGCGGTTGAGTATAACCTGGAAGTCTACTCTCCCATCGACGACGATGGGTGTTTCACTAAGGATGTTCCCTTCTTTGGCGGGCAGTTTGTTTTCGACGCGAATAAAACGGTCAATGCAAAACTTCGAGAAATGGGGCGGTTGATCCTGGAGGCTGACGTCGAACACAGTTACCCGCACTGCTGGAGGTGCAAAAAACCCGTAATCTTTCGGGCTACGGAGCAGTGGTTTATTTCGATGGAGAAAAACGACCTCCGGCAGAAGGCATTGGCCTGTATCGATCGTGTGGAGTGGATTCCAAACTGGGGCAGGGAAAGGATCTACAATATGATCCTCAATCGCCCGGACTGGTGCATTTCTCGGCAACGTTCCTGGGGAGTTCCCATCAGCGTTTTCACTTGCTCGGGTTGTGGGAAACTGCTTGCCACACCGCAGATTTTTGATCACGTGGCGGCGTTATTTGAGCAAGAAGGAGCAGACTGCTGGTTCGAAAGAGACGCAAAAGCTCTTCTGCCGCCCGAAACGGTTTGCCCGGAGTGTAACGGGGGGAGTTTCCAGAAGGAAATGGACATCCTCGATGTCTGGTTCGATTCCGGGGTATCCTATGCTGCTGTATTGGAACATCGCAAGTACCTCAAAGCTCCAGCCGACCTTTATCTTGAAGGAAGCGACCAGCACCGGGGCTGGTTTCATTCATCCCTTCTGGCCGCGGTAGGGACCCGCAGCACGGCGCCCTATAAGACTGTACTCACCCATGGGTTTGTGGTCGATGGCCAGGGCTACAAAATGTCCAAATCTCTTGGCAACGTGATCGCTCCCGAAGAGATCATCCGCCAGTACGGGGCGGAGGTCCTTCGCCTCTGGGTGTCGGCGGAAGACTATCGGGATG
>Ga0209048_10003115_pt1 | contig 16244 bp, 14 predicted proteins | sample FrelakmetCRP12CR_FD_187146 | JGI IMG/M metagenome (GOLD analysis project Ga0209048, IMG submission 187146) | Freshwater lake sediment microbial communities from the University of Notre Dame, USA, for methane emissions studies - CRP12 CR (SPAdes)... | ecosystem: Environmental > Aquatic >... | reverse complement strand
CTCACCTCACTATCCCACCGCACTCGTCCTTCGGCACGCTCACTATCACGGCATCGGCCTGCGGCATTACCGGGAACGTCGAAATCAACGTCGTCTCGGGCGTCAGCACGAAACCGGTGAGCTCCGTTGTGCTGCAAGCGGATCCGTCGATCATCGGCAGCCTGACAGGCGGCAATATCAACCTGACAGCGGCGGTGTTCGACGCAGACAACAAACCAATCAATGGGATCGATGTCTTGTTCGTCACATCCGTGGATAAGATCGAGCCGCTGGTCAATCGAACCGAGGTCAGCGGCGCCCAGGGTGGCATCGCTTCATCGCTGCTGCAAATTCCGAGCGGTGCTGTCGAGCAGGACTATGCCATCAACGCCCTTGCCGGTGGAGTCCGCGGAACGACGAAAATCACCGTGGTTCCCGGCGTTGGCGGTCCACGCCGGAGATGAGGTACGCAGAGCGGATTCGGCGGAATCGATTCGTTTCCTCCAAGTCCGCGCTACGTCCCCAATCTTTCCGAGCTATTGCGCGCACGAGAGTCGGCGCGTCCCATGCGGGCAAGATCGCGTCCGGCTCTTCCGTGTAGCTGCCGACACCCGGGCTACGACTTTCCAACAGCGCGCACGTAGATGGCGATGTCCTCCTTGACGAGCAGGTCGTCTAGCTCGGGGTTCACCAGGTCCAGTACGTCGAAGTCATCGTCGGTCGGCACGTGAGCGTCAATGACGGCGCCACGCTGGCTTGGATGCGGACAGACGTGGAATGTCGCATCCGGAAACTTCGCCTTGATCCTCGCGCACGTTTTCTCGACCAGGGTCTGCACGTAGTCATCCTCGCGGACATTGGTACGAATGCTCATGGAACCTTCTCCTCTATTGCGCGGACGAAGTCTCCGGCTTCCTGGAGAACTCGCCGCGCGGCGCGCTCGCTGACTGATGACGTCGTGTAGTCCGCCTTGTCTCTGACCTCTATCGTGTCCCGCAAGACGCGCCGCAACGGGGCCGGATACAACTTTCGACGATTCACAAGACGACCGTTGAACTGGCTCTGCACGAACTCATGGCTCCATTCCCCTCTCGGGTCGGCCGGCCGAACACTGGCCGCGACGAGCGCGGCGACCGCCGCTTGGAAACACGCAAAGTAGCTGCGATTCGCACACGAGTTGAATCGCGCCGCTGCAAAGTCGGCTCGCGCCGAGGCAAGACTCTCGATCGCCTTTTCGATGTATATCCGCGCTTCATCCACAACGACACCGTCCGGCAACACGACTGAACCGGCTCCGAAACCAGGAGCCGGTGTCCCAGAAAGCGAATCACGCCGCTGAAATTATCTCGCGACGAGACAGCCAGCGCAATGACAACAACTCAGTCCGTTCGCCCGGAGCTGTCGAACTCGCCGAATCGCCTTCCTCAACGCATACCCCGTCAGACGCTGGACCGTACTTTCCGTTGCGCTGTGCCGCTAACATGCAGCTGAATTAGCGGCCCAGGACGAAGATCGCGATGTCGGCGTTGAGGTTTGGCTCACTGGTGATCGAGCGGCGCGTCTCACTGTCGAGATAGAGCTTGCGGTGCGTGTGGATGTGCTTGCGCGCGCAAAAGTCCTCGACGTCGGCGATCGATGGAAACCGCCGGTTGGGCGTGTTGTACCAGTCGAAGTTGTAGGCCCCCGCGGCTTTGGGAGAACGGCCCTCCTCGGAGAGCATCCTGCGCAGCTTGCGGTACGCGAAGTTCGGAAAGCTGACGATGCAGGAGCGGCCGACCCGCAGCATCTCGTCGACGACGCCTTCGGTGTTGCCAACCGACTGGAGCGTCTGGGAGAGCACGACAATATCGAACTGCCCGTCGGTGAATGCGGGCAGGCCTTTCTCGATGTCGCACTGCACCACGTCGAGCCCTTGTGCGACGCAGGCGAGCAGGGCGTCCTCGTCGAGATCGACGCCGACCAGGCGTGTATGCCCGCGCTCCCGCAGCTGTGACAGCAGGCTGCCGCTGCCGCAGCCGAGATCCAACACGCTCGCCCCCGCCGGGATCAACTCCAGGATGCGGTCGTAGTCGAGTCGGTCGCCGTGAAAGATGCTCGTCGGCGCGTTGGCATGCGCTTCGCGCAGCGCGGACACGTGCGCGGCAGGTGGCAGGCGTCCGTCGATGTGCGCCAGGAACTCGCGGATGAGGCCACCATACATCGACCGCCTTTCCTCGAGGAGAAAGGCGTCATGCCCACCCGATGCCTCGACGTTGCAGTAGGTCACCGGACGATTCGCGGCGATGAGCGCGTCGACGATCTGCCGGCTCTGCTCGGGCGGAAACAACCAGTCGCTCGAAAAACTGACGACGAGCCAGCGGCACTGGCTGCGGGCAAACACCGCCCGCAGTTGTTCGCGCGTCTCACCGAGGTCGAACAGGTCCATAGCCATCGACAGCGTCACGTAACTATTGGGGTCGAAGCGCTCGACGAACTTGTGCCCCTGGTAGGCCAAGTACGAGCCCACGGCGAACTTGTTCTCGAATGCCGTTGCGACTTTGCTCGGCTGCAAGCGACGCGGATCGAACTTTTCGCGCATCGCTTCGCGCGACAGGTAGGTGATGTGCGCCAGCATGCGCGCCAGCGCGAGCCCAACCACGGGTCCCACCCCGTGCTCGTAGTATTGGCCACCGCGGTAGCCAGGGTCGTGCATGATCGCGTTGCGTCCGACGACATCGAATGCCAGGGCTTGGCTCGTCAGCCGCGGCGACGTCGCCAGTGCCACGCAGCCGCGCACGCGCTGCGGATGGCGTATTGCCCAGGTCAGCGCTTGGTGACCGCCGAGAGATCCGCCAACCACTGTGCGCAGCGTCGTGATACCCAGGTGGTCGATGAGCCGGCGCTGTACGGCGACCATGTCGTCGACGGTGATTGCAGGAAAGTCCGCTCCGTACGGTTGGCCGCTGGATGGGTTGATGCTGTTCGGACCGGTGGTGCCGCGACACCCACCGAGGACGTTGGAACAGATGACGAAGTAGCGTTCGGTGTCGATCGACTTGCCGGGCCCGACCAGGAGCTCCCACCAGCCGGGGTCGTCATCGGCATCGTGACGTGCGACGTGCGAGTCGCCACTGATGGCATGACACACCAGCACTGCATTGTCGCGGTGTTCGTTGAGCTGCCCGTAGGTCTCGTACGTGACGGTTACCGACGGCATTTGCGCCCCGAGTTCGAGCGGCAGCGGTTCCGAAAACACCGCCTGCTGCGCGTGGCGCAGCGCAGAGGAGGTGCGCATCCGGTCGCTACTGTCGAACAGAGCATCCTTCATGGAATTGGCTAGCGCGCCTGCGACGCCGTCAGCGCTTGGTCGATGTCGGCGATGATGTCAGCGACGTCCTCGATCCCCACGGAGATGCGCACGTACTCCGGACTCACCCCGGTTTCGCGCTGCTCCGCCTCGGTGAGCTGCGAGTGCGTGGTCGACGCGGGATGGATCACGAGGGTCTTGGCGTCGCCGATGTTGGCCAAGTGGCTGGCGAGCTTGACGCTGTTGATGAACGTGATACCCGCTGCCCGTCCGCCCTTGATCCCAAACCCCACGACCGCGCCTTTGCCGGTGGGCAAGTAGCGTTTGGCGCTCTCATAGTCCGGGTGATTCGGAAGGCCGGGGTAGTTGACCCATTCGACGGCGGGATGCGTCTGCAGGAAATCGGCGACCCGCTGGGCATTCGCACAATGCCGTTCCATACGCAGGTGGAGCGTTTCCAGACCCAGCAGGAACAGGAACGCGGCGAAGGGACTCATGCAGGCGCCGGTGTCGCGCAGCCAATGGGTGCGGATGTGCAGGATGTAGGCGATGTTGCCGACCGGACGCAGCGCCTCCTCGAAGACCATGCCGTGATACGCCGGGTCTGGTGCGCAGAACTCCGGCCACTTGTCCGGATTCTTTGCCCACGGAAACTTCCCGCTGTCGACGATGGCGCCGCCGATGTGGACGCCATGGCCGCCGATGAACTTGGTGGTCGAGTAGATGACAACGTCGATGCCGTGCTCGATCGGTCGCAGCAAGAGCGGCGTCACGGTGTTGTCGCACAGCACGGGCAGGTTCAGGGCGTGCGCGATCTCCGCGACACGTTTGAAGTCGGGCACGTCGTTCTTCGGGTTCCCCAGGCTTTCGAGGTAGACAGCCCGGGTGTTGGCGTCGACCAACTCCTTGATCTTCTCGGGGTGATGCGGATCGAAGAAGCGCACTTCGATGCCGAGCTTCGGCAAGGTTTGTGTAAACAGGGTCCACGTACCGCCGTACAGGCTGGTCGCGGAGACGAAGTTCTGGCCACTGTGAACGATGGTCAGCAAGGCGGCGGTGATCGCCGCTTGGCCGGAGGCGAAGGCCAAGCCGGCGGCGCCGCCGTCGAGGGCGGCGAGCCGCTTCTCGAGCACGTCGTTGGTCGGGTTCATCAGCCGCGAGTAGATGTTGCCGAACTCCTTCAAGGCGAAGAGATTCGCGGCGTGGTCGGTGTCGTTGAAAACGAACGACGTGGTGGCGTAGATCGGCACGGCGCGAGCGGTGGTGCTCGGATCGCGCTCTTGCCCGGCGTGCAGTGCGAGGGTGCCCAACCCCAGCGGTGCTGATTTCTCTGTGCTCATTCGTTCCTCCTTCGTCAGATGCTCCGAGCGTCCCGGAGAGCAAAGGCAGCGCTCATCGGCTGCCTCCTGCCCACTATACGGTGCTTCTGCGAGGAGCAAGCTCTCTCGCACGGCGGTCCGCTGTCGCCGGAAGCGTGCCTTGACATCATGTGCCCCGTCAGTCGATTACGTCCTTCTCAGGAAGGAGACGCCATGGCGCCGCCGCGCGAACTATCCACTGATTGCGTGCATGCTGGTGAGCTCGCAGACGCCCACGGGGCACCGCACACGCCGATCTACAACACCACAACCTTTGGTTTCCCATCGACCGCGGCCCTGCTCGACGTCGTCGAGCGCCGCCGGGAGGGCGCCCTGTACACGCGCTACGGGTTGAACCCGACCATCAAGAGCCTCGAGGCAAAGCTTGCGGCTATCGAGAACGCCGAATCCGCGTTGGCGTTCTGCTCCGGGATGGCTGCCGAGTCCGCCCTGTTTCTTGCCCACGGCCGGGGCGGCGTGGTGGTGCTCGGCGATGCCTACGGCGGCACGCTGGAGCTCGTCGGACAGCATCTCCCGGAACTCGGCATCCGCACGCATCTGCTCCTCGGACACGAGCTGCCGCAGCTCGAGGGCGTGCTGCGGCGCGGTGTCGGCGTGGTCTTCTGCGAGACGCCCACCAACCCCGCCCTCGAGGTCTTCGACATTCGACGTCTGTCGGACCTCGCCCATGCGCACGGGGCCCTGCTGGCCGTCGACAACACGTTCGCGACGCCAGTGAATCAACAGCCGCTGGCGCTCGGCGCCGATGTGGTCATCCACAGTGCGACCAAGTACCTCGGCGGGCACAGCGACGTCACCGCCGGTGCGCTGATGGGCTCGCGGCGACTGCTCGATGCTGTAGCACCGTGGCGCAAGAACTTTGGCCAAGTGCTGGCACCGGAGACCGCCGCACTGCTGATGCGCAGCATCCGGACGCTCGTGGTGCGGGTGCGCCAGCAGAACGCGACCGCCGCGGCGGTCGCACAGGCGCTCCAGGCACACGCGCGTGTTCGGCGAGTGCTCTATCCTGGGTTGCCTGACTTCCCCGGGCACGACCTGGCGTGTCGGCAGATGTCCGGCTTCGGCGGCATGCTCACGATTGAGCTCGACGCAACGTTCGCCGACACGGCACGCGTGGTGGACCGGCTGCGTCTGTTTACGATCGCACCGAGCCTGGGCGGGACCGAGAGCCTGGTTACACAACCCGTGACGATTACCCACCACGGCCTCTCGAGCGAGGAGCGGGCGCGTCGCGGCATCTCCGATTCGATGGTCCGGCTTTCGATCGGCTTGGAGGATGCCGCAGACTTGATCGCCGACCTCCGCCAGGCGCTCGATGCACCCTCGTAGCTTGCGGGCGTGATGACCAGCACATCCGCCGCATCCCCGAGGCCGCAGCAGAGCCGCTTCTTGGTGTTCCTTTCCGCTTCCGAAGGAAGAGGTGCAATGTCTGCTGCTTTTGCTGCCCGGGGGATGTGAACAAGTGGAAAGAAAGTAACCCTCGCGCGTAGACGCAAAGGCGCCGCTGCAGCGTGCCGCCGAGCGCGAGCTGTCGTCGTGCGCCCATCGGGTTCACCGCCGTCGCATTGGCTCGGTGAAGTCGATTTCACCTTCAACCGCCCGCAGCGCCTCGGCGGCGGCATATTTCAACTCTGGGTCGCTGGCGGCCTTGAGCAAGGCCGGTTTGGCTGCGGCAGCCGCTGGTCCGTACATTCCGATGACCTGCGCAGCGAACGCGGCATTTTTCTTGTCCTTACCTTCCAGGGCTTGGATGAGCGCGCCCGTCGCGGCACCCGGACCGATTCTGATCAGCGTGTTGAGCACCATGAAGTCTTGTCCATGCTCCGAGTGCGCAATCAGTGCCGGCACGGCAGGCCCGGCTGAAGGGCCCATACGCATCAACTCGACGCAGGCGTGCTGGCGTGCAGTAGCATTGGAACTCAGGTCGGCGATGAGTTGCTGGACGCGCGCGTCGACTGCTGCATTTGGCCAACGACCGCTGCTTCCGGCGACCGCCAACGCAAACACCACCACCAGCAACGACCACTCGAACCGGCTAGTCAACACGCGGTCGACATACCACAGTGAGGGATTGTCGACCACACTAAACTCTCGCTTGCGTCGAGCCACTTGTAGTGAGATGAACAGCGAGGTGATGGGCTTGGATCAGTATCAGATCCTTGGGGTGGTGGGTGAGGGCGTCTCCGCGACGGTCTACAAGGCCCTCGACACGGTGAGCCAATCTGTCGTCGCCCTCAAGGTGCTCAGCCCGCACCTGCAAACCGACGCGGTCACCCTGGAACGATTCAAGCGCGAGATCCAGATCACACGCCTTTTGAATCACCCACAGATCGTCTCAATCTACGATTTGATCCGCGATGGCGACGAGACATGCCTGGTGATGGAGTATCTGGAGGGTCAGAACCTCAAAGACTACATCGCCGCCCATTCGCTACTTCCTGTCGAGACCGCCGTATCGATCCTGCGGCAGGCCCTCGACGTGCTCTCCGTCTGCCACGCCAAGAACGTCATTCATCGCGATCTGAAGCCGCAGAACATCATCGTTGGTGACGGTGCCACCATCCGCCTGGTGGACTTCGGCATCGCCAAGATGACGATGGCTTCGGATCTCACGCAGACCGGGACGTCGATTGGCTCCCCCGAGTACATGGCGCCGGAGCTGTTTGCCGTCAACACCTTCGATCCGCGCACCGACATCTACGCGCTGGGCATCATCGCGTTCGAGATGCTGGCGGGCGCGCCGCCGTTCCGCGGCGACTCGCTGGCCGTCTTGTACAACGAACACCTGAGCGCGCCGCTGCCGTCGCTGCACGAGCGCCGTGCCGATGTCCCCGAGTGGTTGCAACACATCATCGTGCGCATGACCGCGAAGCGGGCGTTCGAACGCTACCAGAGCGCCGATGAAGTGCTGAACGACCTACGGCAGCGGCGCGTGCTGGCGCGGGAGATCCCGGTGTTGAAGAAGCACGAATGCTTGCGGTGCGGCGAGCAGACACTCGCCGAGCTGCCGGTGTGTTTGCAATGTGGCGACAATGCGTTCGCTGCGCTGAAGAGCGGCGACTACGACGTGGTCTGCAACCGTGATGAGGATGACGCGCAGCTCGCAGATTTTTTGGGAGGGGTTTTCGGAGAGTTGGGATTGGTGCATCGCAACGGCCGCACGCTCCTGATTGCCGGGCTCGACGACTTTGGCGCCGAGCTGATCAGACGCAGCGCGCAGCAACACCAGGTGTTGCTCACGGTTCAGCCGCATTCTCCGTCGACCGAGTTTCGTAAGGCAGGCACGTTGGCCCTGCTGAGCTTCGTCGTCAGCTGGATCGGCATGTTCGTCGGTGCGCGCTATGCCTACTACGGATCAGCCATCCGGCAGTCATTCCACGGGCTCAGTCTGCTGCAAGTGCCGATCTTCGCGTTCTGGATCGCCGTCGTCTGGATGGGGCTGAGCCGCCTGCAACGGAACGAAGTCGAGCCGGTGATCCCGCTGCAGCGGGTGTTGTGCCGCAACCTGACGCGCGACTACGGCTGGCTGCAGCGCTTGGTGCCGTCGCTGCGTCCGGAGCGTAGCCCCTCGGTGAAGGCGTCCGTCGCCGCGCTCGCGGAAAAGTACTTCAAGCTCGTGCGCTTCGCTCGCGGTATCGATGCCGCCACGACTCAGTCGATGGAGACGCTGCTCGAGAACAGCGCGCGCTTGGGAACCGTCGTGTCCGAAATCGAGGCGGTCCTTCATGCTCCCACCTTCGCCAACCGAATGCAGAGCTACCGGTTTCTGGAGAGCCAGATCGCTGCGGAAGAGAACCCGGCACAACGCGCAGCGCTGGAGGAACGCCGGCAGCCCTTGCACGAGGAAGTCTCTGCGTACTTCGCGCTGGAAGAGAAGCACGCCGCGTTGACGAACAAACTGGTTGCGCTGCAATCGCTGTTCAATCGCCTCCTTGGCCGGCTGCTCGTCTATCAGGTCGCGATCGATCGCGAGAGTCAGGATCTGCTGATCAGCAGTATGTGGACGCTCAAGGACGATCTGGCGGTCTCGCGCGAGGTCGAAGCGGAGCTGGCTCGGTTGTCATGATTGCCTACGACGCACTGCCTCGCACGCACCGACTCGGCGGGCGCTACGTGATCGAAGGCCCGCTCGGCCGCGGCCGCAGCTCGGTGGTGTACAGGGCGCTCGACGTGGAAACGGAAACGCACGTCGCGCTGAAGGTGCTCGACCCGCTGCTGGCGCACGATGCGGTGGCCGCGGAGCGCTTCGTGCGCGAAGCGCACATCCTGCGCAGCCTCAATCACCCGAACATCATCAAGGTCTATGCGCTACTCTCGGATGGCGATTGGTCCGTCATCAGCATGGAGTATTTCGAGGGTGCCGACGGGAAGAGCTACATCGAGCGTTGCGGCCGGATGTCCATCGACGACTTCCTGCGCGTCGCAAAGATGCTCACGGCTGCCCTGGATGCCTGCCATCGGTTGAAGGTGGTGCACCGCGATCTGAAACCGCAGAACATCCTGATCAACGAACGCTGCGACGTCAAAATCGTCGACTTCGGGATCTCCAAAATGAACACCATGTCCGACCTCACCCGCACCGGCACGGTGTTCGGAACGCCGCAGTACCTGGCGCCCGAGTTGTTTCGGTCATCGCGTGCCGACCCGCGTTCTGACATCTACTCACTTGGTGCCACGTACTACGAGTTTCTCACCGGGCGCCCACCCTATCCTGCGATGTCGCTTGGTGCCGTGCTGACCCAGCAGCTGCGCGGCGAGATCGAACCGTTCTCGAGCTTCCGCGACGACGTACCGCGCTGGCTGGCGGCGATCATCCTCAAGTGTCTGCGCACCGAGCCGGCGCAGCGCTATCAGAGCTGTTACGAACTGCTGCGTGATCTCGAGCGTGGCGAGCAAGCGCACGTTACGTATGAAACGACTGCAGCGGTCGTCCCATGCATTGCGTGCCAGACGCCGCTGATGCCCGGACTGCCGTTCTGCCATCAATGTGGCACCTTCCGCGAGTTGGTGATGGAGCGTGGTTGGAAGTGCTTGACGCTCACGCGCTGCGACAGCGTCGATGCGCTATCCAATTTCCTGGCGGCGCAGTTTCCGCAGGTGCCGCGGGCACGGCTCGCCACCGCGCTGTCGCGACTTCCTGCCGTGCTCTTTCGAGGTATCAACACCAGAACAGCGACCGGCCTTCTGCATCAGTTGAGTGTGTTCCCGTGCGAGCTACAGGTGGCCGACCATCTGGGCAGCGCAATGAAGGTGCCGGGAATATACGCGTTGCTGGCGGTCGGTCTGGTGCTGCCACTGTTCTGGATGGCGGACAGGGTATCCGCCTTCACACGTCTGGCCATGATTCTCGGAGCGGAGCTGGTCGTGCTCGCGTTGTACTGGTACCGCGCTCAACCGGCGATCCCGCTCGCGTCACTGCGTCAGCGCAAGACTGCATCGCGCCACGATGCAGTCTTGACGGGCATGGCAGACCAGGTGAAACGAGTCACCGATCCAAACCTGCGCATGATCCTGGCCCAGATCGTGCGCAGCTACGTCACGATTCGTCAGCACCTGCTGCGCTCCACATCGCCGATCAGAACCGAAGCGGTTGAACGCAGTGTCCGGGCGGCGCTTGCCACGGCGCCGCTGATTCAACGCCACGAATTGTACCTGTCGGGCGTGAGTCCCGACGGTGTGCACGGGCGCTTGCGCTCCGTCGACGCCGAGTTGCAGCGGGCGGGCGGTACGGCGGAGAGCGAATCGTTGATTCAGCTGAAGACGAAGCTGAAGCGCGATTTGAGCACCTATCAGACAATTCAGGAAACCCACGCGGGCATGTACCTCGGCGTACTCAACTTGCAGGCGGTGCTGCACCGGATGGAGGATGCGGTGCAGGATCCACGCACCGGCGCCGGCATGCTCGCGGAGCTGCGTGGCGTGGCAGACGATCTCCGCGAGCTATCCGCGACATCGAACGGAGGGCAGGATGTCCGTTAGCGGCCTGTCGGACTTGCTAGCCAGCAGCGACCCATCGGGGAGCGGGCGATAGAAATGACGCTGACCGCAGGCCCTAGCGCACCGATGGGGTCACAGCGCTCAGGTCCGACCGCTGTACAGCTCACGATCGGCAGCTTCGTCGCCGTGGTGCTCGCGGTCGGTGTTCTGCCGCGGTACAAATGGGGTCCGCTGCTGGAGACATACTTTTCGACGTTGGAACTCCCCTCGGCCGTACCGCGGGCAGTGCCAATCTATGTAGCCGTCGATGTCGGGCATGCGTATGTCCTGTGGATTTTCAACCGCTTCCTCAGCGACGTCTACGGTTACCGTGGGGCCGACCGAACGATACTCGTGGTGATCGGCATCCTGTGCTTTGACGTCATCGCCTTGCTCTCGTTGCTCGTCTCGAACTCGCCGGGGTTTCAGGTGTACCCCATCCCGCTTGGTCTGTACGGTCTGGTGCTCAGCTACCCACACTTCGCATACTTTGGCCTCGGTGTAGCCTTGATCGCACTTGGCTACAGTCTTCTCCGCGCCCCCGACGATTTCGGGGGCCTGCTGAGACTGTACGCGCAGGTCCAAATTGCCACGGGTGTGATGCTGGCGGCGCCGCCGTTGGCCGGGCTGTGGCCGTTCGTTGCGGCGGCCGGGCACGCTCTCATGGCGGTCATGCTCTTCAGGGCGTCGCTGAACCCAACCACCCGGCTCGTCGGTGCACGTAGAAGCTGACGGCCGAGTATGCTGTCACTTTGGTGCCACCGGCCCGCGGCATCGTCGTTGTGAAGGACCCTCCCAGGCAATGCGATGGACTGTTCGGACTTGGCTCTGAACCTGGCGTGAGCTTTGCTCAACCGTACCCCAAGCGACTTGCACAGGAGGCAATCATGGGTGTGTTCAGCCGGATTCGCTACGTTGTGAAGGGTAAAGCCGAGGCGGTGCTCGACCGCATGGAAAAGCCGGAGGAGCAACTCGCAGTGTTCGTGAATGAGCTCAACGAGCAGATGGCGAGTTTGCAGAAGGCTGTAGCGCGCGCCATGGCCGACGAGAAGCGGCTGAAGATGGAAATTGAGGATCATTTGGCGCAAGCCGCCGAATGGGAAAGCCGGGCGGTGTTGGCGCTGGAGAGTGGCAACGCGGAGCTGGCGAAAGAGGCGTTGGTGAAGAAGGAGGACCGCGAGGCACGCGCGCAGAACTTGCAGAAGCCCTGGAAGGCGCAGCAAGCCGCTACCGAGAAGCTGAAGGCGAATCTGCAAGGCACGAAAGAACGGATCGACGAAGCGAAGCGCAAGTACACGCTGATGGTCGCTCAGTACAAGACGGTGGAGACGGCCAAGAAGGTCAACGACTCTCTCTCCGCGAGCACGTCGAACTCCGCTATGGCGATGATGGACCGGCTCGGGGACAAGATCCGTACGATCGAGGCGGAAACCGAAGCGGCCGCGGAGCTCAGCGGCGCGAGCGCCGACGTCGATCTCGAGGCAAAGTTCGCGTCGCTCGAGCGCACCAAGCGTGGCGACCAAGCCCTGGAGGCACTCAAAGCCAAACTGGCGGCGAAGGCCACGCAGCCCGACGCGCCAACGCGCTCATAACCGCGCCGGGCCTTCGCGTCCGCTGCACCACCCTCGCCGCCAGCGCCGCAGCGCTGTATCCCAGCATAGTCGCCGCATAGTCCGAGCCGCGATGGAAATGAAACGTCCCCTCGGGCGAGGTGGCGACACGCGTGTACATCGCTTGGATCGCCTCCCGCAATCGTTCCGTATCAAGATCGCACGCTGGTACGGCCATCTCTAAGACCCCTTCTGCGGGGCTTCAAGGTAGCACTTTGACCGTTTCCCGACGACGTCTGCGAATAGTCGTTCTCCGTAAAGCGCGACGCTCGTCATCTTGGCCCTTGATCCTGGTCATTTGAACCCCCCCCACCCATTCGGTAGAGACATCCCCTGGAGGAGGCCTGCATGAAGTCCATTCCCAATGTTGGTCTGCAAGACGTCACCGCCGTGTACAACGGCCAGGAGGGAGACCTGTGGGAACTGCTGATGGGTCAGCAGATCCATATCGGGGGTTTCAAGTCATCAATGGACTTGTCCGAGCGCGCCGGCATCGGTGCGGGAATGCGCGGTGTCGACCTCTGCTGCTGCAATGGCGCAGGCATGCGCTTCCTCGTTCGGTTCCGCAATGTCGCCTCCATGACTGGCGTCGATGCCACCGAAACTGTGGTGAACCGCGGCCGTAAACGCTGCGAGGAGGAAGGTCTCGACGACCGCATCCGTTTCGTCCTTGGGGACGTGTGCAACAGCGGTCTTCCTGCGGGAAGCGCGGATTTTGTGTGGGGTGAAGACGCCTGGTGTTATGTCACCGACAAGGCAAAGCTCATCGCTGAGGCGGCACGTGTCGTGAAGCCCGGTGGCACGATTGCCTTCACTGATTGGGTGGAGGGTTCTGCGGGCCTCTCTGATGCGGAGGCGGAGCGCTTCATGGCGGGCATGAAATTCGCGAACATTCAGGACATCTCTGGTTACACCCGCCTCCTCGAGGAGAACGGCTGCACGGTAGTGGCAGCAGACGATACCGGCCGCTTCGCGTCGTACATCGACCTGTATATCAATATGGTCGACATGCAGCTTACCTACGACGCGCTCAAGATCATCGGGTTCAACATGGACATGCTGCAGGCCGTGGCCGGCGAGTTTGCCTTCACCCGGGAACTGGCGGACGCTGGAAAGCTCGCGCAGGGACGTTTCATCGCTCGGCGCAACTAGGGGCTGCGCCCGGCGTCTTCTCTGATCGCTCCCGCCCGCACTCCAGAGGCTTCCGGCGGACGTGTTGGTCGCTATGGGCTGCCCTCGCGGTCGATCTCCCAACATGCTGGTGCGAACCATCGGACAAGTGGGCTAGCGTAGCCACTGGAACACACCTCCGATATCGATTGGTTTGTTGGAGGGAGCATCTGGCGCACGATGGAGTGGAACGAGAAACCCGGCAACACGCCGCTCGTCCTTTTCACGCTCGTACCGGGCGGCCGACCTTGGACGGTTCCTTCGCCGGAGGTCTTTCTGCGCTCCGCGAGTTGGCTGCTCGTGTTCGGGCTCATTTGGATGCCGGTTGTCCTCTGGCTCACGATGTTCGGCGGTAGCCGGCTCGATCCTGGGCGCGTGGCCGTGCTGCTCATGCTCGAGGTGGTGATTGGCCTTGTCTCGGCGGCGCTGCTGACCCGTGAGCCGTTCGGCCCGCGTGAGCTCGCCGGCGCGGTGTTCATTGTCGCGGCCTGTGGAGCGGAAGTTTTGGCCCCGCGCATTTGAGCCCCGCTTCTTCTTCCCCGCGCCCAGGGCTGAGGCACCAGCACCTCCCGAGGTTCTTTGCGGTCGGGGCTGCGTTGGAGTTAGTCTTAGCCGGAAGGCATATGGCAGAAGCTAGCGACCAGACACTGCTCGCAGCGGCCCGCGGCGGAGACGAGGATGCCCTCGAGGCGCTCCTCCTGCGCTACCAGCCGCGGGTGTATCGCTTCGGGATGAAGATGTGCGGGGACCCGGATGATGCCAAGGATGTCCTTCAGGAAACACTTCTGGCGATGGCGCGCGGCGTGCGCGACTTCCGCGGGGCCTCGTCACTCTCGACCTGGCTCTACACCATCGCCCGCAGCTTCTGCATCAAGAAGCGACGGCGCAGCCGGTTTGCGCCCGCCGAACAGCAGTCGCTCGATGCAGCGCTGTCCGACGAGGGCATGCAACTACCAGATCCGCGGCCCGGCCCAGAGGAAAACCTGGCGGGGCGGCAGATCGAGGCCAAGCTGGCGCGCGCTATCGCCGCGCTCGATCCCATGTACCGCGAGGTGCTGGTGCTGCGCGACATCGAGGGCCTGACGGCACCCGCGGTCGCCGAGGTCCTGGGCATCGGGGTCAACGCCGTCAAGAGCCGCCTGCACCGCGCGCGACTCGCAGTGCGCAAGGCGATCCTGCCGTACCTGGGGATCGACGACCGAGAGACTCCGCTGCACGGCGGGGAGCAGTGCCCTGACGTGCTCACACTCTTCTCGCGCCATCTCGAAGGCGAGATCAGTGCGGATCTCTGTGCCCAGATGGAGCGCCACCTGGACGACTGTGGCCGCTGTCGTGGCACTTGCGAGTCGCTGAGGCGCACCCTGGCGCTGTGCCACAGCGTGCCTACGCCGCGGGTGCCTGATTCCGTACAGCAGTCCGTTCGAGAAAGCGTAGGGCGACTCCTCGCGAGCGACCGTTCGACGTAGCCATCGGGCGCGTCCAATTGTTTTCCGGAGACGGGACCGAAAAGCAGATCGCGGGGCAAGGGTCAGCCCGCCTCCAGAACTTCCACTTCCACCGCCGTGCCGCGCTGTGAGAGCGCGCGCAGCCAGCGGGTAGTGTATTGCACGAACGCCGCTTGGTCGTGCGGGTCGATCTCGACGCGCAGATGCCCGGACCGTCCTCGCGGCTGGTCTGGCGCACGTGCTGACGAAGGGTCTGCAGGTTGTAGCCGTTGACCTCTGCGAAGAAGTGCATGGCATCGCTGCTTGATCGAATCACTGCGTGTAGCATGGGACATCTCCTCCAATCCCGAACGATTGCGATGCTGGGCCCAGCGCCGCCCGCCGAGGCGTTCGGGGCCAATCACACTCGGCGGCGGCATCTGCTGGGCCCGAACGACGGGACCGCCGGTTATGAGGAGGGACTGGAGTCTGCTGCAGCGCGCGGCAGCTTGAGTCGGCGCATCGCAATTGGCACAAACGCTGTCCGCCGCGCTTTCAAGACAATCGTGACGAGGCTGACGAGGAGGGCCACGAGCGCACCCGCCACGTGCTGGCTGGCGAGCAGCCCGCCGCGTGTCGGGGGTTGCTGGTCGCCCGCGCTGGATTCCGTGGCCTCGGAGAGCAGGATCGGCTGATGCAGCCCCAAGTGGCCGGGGCGCTGACTGTGAAAGCGGAGCACCGGCCGAAACGTGCCGAGCAGTCCGGCGGCAAGAATGAGGGCCGCAGGCGCCACCCAAACCCGCAACAGCCTGTTGGTGATCGCCTGCATGTACGTTCTGACGACTCGCGGTCGTTGAGATTCGATCCGTTGTGCACGCGCCACAGTCCTGCTCTTCGGCAACTCTTGACGACCGGCCGCGAATCCTCGAAGAGGTGCTCTCTGGTAACCGACTCAACCAGCAACCAGCCTGAGAGGCCGGCACTTCATGGACCATAAAGATTGGAACGACCGCTACGCCGCCCAGGAGTTGCTCTGGGGTGCCGAGCCGAATCGCTTCCTGGTAGAAGAGCTGCGCGAGGTTGCGCCTCGCGGACGGGCGCTGGACCTGGCGTGCGGCGAGGGTCGAAACGCGATCTGGCTCGCCAAACTCGGCTGGGTCGTTACCGCCGTCGATTATTCCCAGGTGGCGATCGAACGGGCGCGCCGATTGGCGGCTGAGCAGCACGTTGATATCGAGTGGATCCTAGCGGACGTGACGAGCTTCGCTCCCGCAGCCAGCGAATTCCAGCTCGTCGTCATCGCCTATCTGCATCTGCCGGAGACCAGCCGGCGGACGGTGCTTGCGCACGCGGCGTCGGCGACAAGTGCGACACCTGCCATCATGCCTCGAAGCCCGAGAAGGCGATGAAGGCGAAGCAG
>Ga0209048_10003114_pt1 | contig 16248 bp, 14 predicted proteins | sample FrelakmetCRP12CR_FD_187146 | JGI IMG/M metagenome (GOLD analysis project Ga0209048, IMG submission 187146) | Freshwater lake sediment microbial communities from the University of Notre Dame, USA, for methane emissions studies - CRP12 CR (SPAdes)... | ecosystem: Environmental > Aquatic >... | reverse complement strand
CGGATTGGCGATTTACTACGCGCTGCTGGCGGCAGGTGACCCCACCCGGCGCCTGCTGATTGCCCTGCTGGCCGGGCTGTGGTCGTTCCGGCTGGCCGGATATATCTTTGTTCGGGTGGCCGGTGAAGCAGAAGACGGGCGTTATCAGCGCCTACGTGCGCACTGGCGCGCGCAGGCGCAAAGCAAGTTTTTCTTCTTTTATCAGGCTCAGGCACTGACGGTGGCGTTGTTCTCCCTCCCTTTTCTGGTCGTCACCGCCGCCGCCGGGCCCCTGCCGGCCTGGGCCAGCGCCGCCGCCGTGCTGATTTGGGCGGTAGCAGTGGGGGGCGAAACCCTGGCCGACCGCCAGCTCGCCGCCTGGCGCGCCGCTCCGGCGAATGGCGGTCGCACCTGCCGGAGCGGGCTGTGGCGTTACTCTCGCCATCCCAACTACTTCTTCGAATGGTTGCACTGGTGGACCTACATCCCTTTGGCCTGGGGCTCGCCCTGGTGGTGGCTGACCCTGCTGGGGCAAGCCCTGATGCTGTTCACCCTGTTCAAGGTTACCGGCATCCCTCACACCGAACGCCAGGCCCTGGCCAGCCGCGGTGAGGATTACCGGGCCTATCAGCGCTCCACCAGCGTCTTCATCCCTTGGTTTCCTAAAGAGGACAAGCTATGAAAACCGCCATCGAACTTATGGAAAGGGGCTTGGTGCCCGATATTTTGACCCGCATCGGCATCCGCCGCCTGCTGGCCGACCGCCTGCGCGACCAGGATCCGGGCGGTGCGGCGCAACGGTCTGCCGCCCAGGCGCGCCTGCTGGACGAATTGCGCGCCAGCCCCATCGCCCTGCACACTGAGCTGGCCAATCAACAGCATTACGAGCTGCCGCCGGCCTTTTTTCAGCGCATCATGGGCGAACACTTGAAATACAGTTCCTGCTACTGGCCCTCGGGGGTAACCACGTTGAGCGAGGCCGAAGCGGCCATGCTGGCGCTGACCTGCGAACGGGCGCAACTCATGGATCGGCAGGACATCCTGGAATTGGGTTGTGGCTGGGGCTCCCTGACCCTGTGGATGGCGGAACACTATCCAGGTTCGCGCATCAAGGCGGTATCCAATTCCCGACCCCAGCGCGAGCACATCGAGGCCGAATGCCGGCGACGCGGTATAGGCAACGTCCAGGTGATTACCGTCGATGTGAATGACTTTTACAATGACCAGCGCTTCGACCGGGTGGTGTCCGTGGAGATGTTCGAGCACCTGCGCAATTACCGCGAATTGCTGGCGCGTATCAGCCGCTGGCTCAAACCCGAAGGCAAGCTGTTCGTGCACCTCTTCAGCCATCGCCACCTCGCCTATCCCTTCGAGACCGAGGGCGATGACAATTGGATGGGGCGCTATTTCTTCACCGGCGGCCTGATGCCTTCGCACGACCTGCTGACCCACTTCCAGGAAGACCTTCGTCTAGAGACACGCTGGCAGATCAACGGCCGTCACTACCAGCGCACCTGCGAGGCTTGGCTGGCCAATCAGGACCGCCACCGCGGGGAAATCCTCGCCCTGTTCCGGGAGGTTTATGGGACCGCTCAGGCCCCGCGCTGGTTCCGGCGCTGGCGGGTGTTTTTCATGGCCTGCGCCGAACTGTTCGGCTACCGGGATGGCGAGGAGTGGGGTGTGTCGCATTACCGCTTTTGCAAGCCGGCTCGCTAGAATAAAGAAGAGTTAAGGTTTACAGGATCGGATCGAACAGCCGCGCCGCCCGCACCGCCCACCGGAAGAGCCAGCTCCGGCCCCGCAGATCGGCAGCGGAGATTCGCCGGGCCTGCTGGAAATCCCGCTCCAGCATCGTTGCCACCTGGCGGGCGAAGGTCCGGCCCACCACCTCCAGGAACGAGAACGAGGCCAGGTAAACCAGTTTGTGGTCCGGCTTGGCCGGGAGCAGGATGCGAACGTCCACCCCGCGCAAGGCGGCCAGTTGCAGCGCCTCGAACACCGGCGGGTCAGGTACGAAATAGGGGCTGGCGATCCACAACCGCCGCCGGGCGCCGCTAAACTCGCCTCGGTTTTCCCGCCAATCAAACTGCCCGCGTCAGCCGGTTAAGGCCGGGGAGTTCCAATCACGGCGCTCCCGGCCGCCAACTGTTCGCCAGTTCCTGGGCGCGAGCGATTTGTGCCGGGGTCATCTGCTGGGTGACCGCATCGAGCGGCTCAGCGGCGCTGGCCTCACCCGCAGATGCCGCCAGATTCAGCCACATGTGGGCATTCACGTAGTTCTGCGCAACGCCACGGCCGTTGGCGTACATGATCCCCATACTGAACTGGGCCAGCGGTAGCTTTTGATTGGCCGCCTTGTAAAACAAGGTTAGGGCCTGTTCATCGCTCTGCGCAACGCCCTGGCCGGTAGCGTATCGGGCCCCCAGGATAAGCTGGGCCAGAGCCAGGTCCTGGTCGGCGGCCTTGCGATACCATTTCAACGCTTCCCCATCATCTTTGGCCACACCGCGACCATCGGCATACATAATTCCCAGGTTGAGCTGGGCCAGCGGCGAGCCTTGTTCAGCGGCCTTGCGATACCACTTTATCGCTTCGCTATCATTCCTGGACACGCCCCGCCCGGCGGCGTAAAGCGCGCCGACATTGAACTGGGCATCGGTGCTGCCTGCTTCCGCGGCCTTGCGATACCATTCCAGCGCCTGCCGGTCATCCTGGGTGGCGCCCCGACCATCGGCGTACATGCCGCCCAGCTTGAACTGGGCATCCACCTGTCCCTGCCCGGCCGCCTGACGATACCACTCGAAAGCTTGGGCGTCGTCCTGGGGCACGCCACGCCCGACGGCATACAGATCCCCGAGTTTGAATTGAGCGGCCAACAAACCCTCGTCGGCGGCTTTGCGATACCACGTGGCGGCCTCCCCATCGCTTTGCGCCACGCCGCGCCCGCTCGCATAACGGTCCGCCAGCGTGAACTGGGCATCGGTGCTGCCCGCTTCCGCCGCCTTGCGGTACCACTTCATGGCCTCCCCATCATCCTTCGCCACCCCTTGACCGCTGGCGTACATGCTCCCGAGGTTGAACTGGGCGCTGGCAGCGCCTTGCTCGGCGGCCTTGCGGTACCACTTCAATGCTTCGCCATAATCCCTGGGCACGCCACGGCCATTAACGTACATGAGGGCGAGATTGTGCTGGGCCAAGGCAAAGCCTCGCTCGGCGGCCTTGCGGTACCACTTCAATGCTTCGCCATCATCCTTGGATATCCCACGGCCATTGCTATAGCTGATGCCCAGGTTATTCTGGGCGGAGACCTGGCCTTGGTCCGCCGCCTTGCGATACCACTGCGCGGCCTCGCGGTCATCCTTCGCGACCCCCCGGCCAGCGGCATACAGGACGCCAAGCTGAAACTGCGCATCCGCATGGCCTTGGTCCGCCGCCTTGCGATACCACTGCGCGGCCTCGCGGTCATCCTTCGCGACCCCCTGGCCAGCGGCATACAGGACGCCAAGCTGAAACTGCGCATCCGCATGGCCTTGTTTGGCTGCCTCGCGATACCACTGGGCGGCTTCCTCGTCCTTCTTCGAGACCCCTCGGCCAGCGGCATACAGGACGCCAAGCTGAAACTGCGCATCCGCATGGCCTTGTTTGGCTGCCTCGCGATACCATTTCACGGCCTCCTTGTCGTCCTGGGGTACGCCGCTGCCAGCCGCATACCGCTTCGCCAGGTCGAGCTGCGCATCGCTATTGCCCCTCTCGGCGGCTAACTGCAGCCATATCACTGCCGCCGTCTCGTTCTTCAAGGCGCTGCGCCCCGTCGCATACAGAATCCCGAGCTGTAACTGGGCATCCACATGGCCCTGCACGGCGGCCTTGCGGAACCAGTCCATGGCGTTTTTATCGCTCTGCGGGACGCCTTTGCCGTTCAGGTACAGTATCCCGAGCCGGTATTGCGCATTGGCATCCCCCTGCTTGGCCCAGACCTGATACTCCTTGAGGGCGGCAGCATAATCGCCGCGTTCATAGGCGCTATCGGCCGCATTGGAGTTGGGCCGGCTATCGCCGTAATGCCACGCGCCGTTTTCGTCCTGCCATTTCTGGAGTTCGGCGGCGTTGACGCCGGCCCAAACCAGCGCTGCGAGCAACAAGGCAACCTGTTTCATAACCAACCTCGTTTAGCCTTCTCTCTAGCGGGGCCGCGAAGCCTCTCGCTGACAACCGCGGGCCACGCTGGCTGGCGACCAGCGCGGCCGTCATGGATATGCTGGGATGCGGAGGATTCGGCCAAGCGGGCTACCTGCAGGAAAGCGTGGCTGTTGACAGCGCCTGGAGAACCTTGGGCATCAAACGCCGATTTCATCAGGAATCAGGTTATACAGGGCGACCAACGCCACGGCACGGGGCCAGGGCACGGTAACCGTCCCCTCCACATAGCCCTGAATCAGGGCCATCGCCCATCCAAAGCGGATATCATCCAGTGCCCGCAGGTCGGCGAACCGCAGCAGTCGCGATCCGTCTATGTACGTGCTCGCATACACGGCAGCTAATGCCCGCGCTGAGTCAGTGCCCCGGGATTCGCTGGTGCACCAGTCGTAGACCAGCTTTTCCACCTCGGTTGTATCAGTCATCGATAATCATTCTCCCGTCGGCGTGTGGTGACACTACCAACCTTAGCGCAAGTCCCTCACTCCGCTGAAAAATAGATATCCCCATACCAGGCCGTGGCCGCCTGCCTGCTGTTATCGGTATCAGTCATTATAGCAACCGCATCAAGGCGGCGGATGTCCTCGCCAAACAGGTGCTTGAAATCCATCCGGATATTCCGCTTCTCGCTGAGCCACTGCCCAGCCTGCGCGCCCCCGGAACGCAGCGCCATGACTCGCGCATTGGCGGTAAAGGCATTATTCCAGGTACTGCCCACCGGTTGGTTACTGGACCAGACGTAGACCAGGGACCGGGTTTTCCAGAACAGCGCCCCGCCGGATACCACCACATAAACCCGTGCTGGGTAGTCATCTCCAGCCTTGCTGCGCTCATCGACGCCCGCCAGTACGCCGGCAACCCGCCAGGACCAGTTGAGATAGGGAGTTGCTTCCAGATCGATGGCCATTTCCCGATACAAACCCGAGGCTGCGGCCTGACTGGATGCCCGCAACACTCGCCGGCCATCCAAGTCCACCAGGTCGTAAGCCGTCTCGCCGAGGAAAGATTTCGCCTGCCAGCCCTTAAGATCACCGGCGGAAAACTGTCCTACCCACAAGGGTTCGGCGGCTATCGCCAGGTTCAGCCACAGCAACGATAGCGTCAGCAAAAGCTTTCTCACGGTCTTGCCTCCACCGGTTCAAACACCTGTTCCAACAATTCGGCATCATCAAAATGCCGCCGCCCCACAAAGGCCGTGGCGTGCCGGCCGCGTTCGCGCATGGCGCCCGGCGAGGCGATACCCATGGGCCATAGTAGCCAGCGCTCGCCGCGTTCCGTGCCGGGCACCAGACCATCGGGGCCGAACAAACTGCGCGTGGTGCCGGCCGCTGTCGACACGGCATAAAGCGCCTGATAATCGCGCCAAGCATAACTGCTCCCCCACGGGGCATCTGCATAGGCCCGCTGGAGATAATGGCTGCCGGAGTTCATCCGCACGATGACCCGTTCACTGTTGGCAAGCCGCGGGGCGGCCTGCGCCAGCAACGGCGGTTCGGGCCACTGCAAAGCCGCTGGACGCAGGCGCAGCGCCGAGGTGGGAAATAACAGGTGATAACAGCCACAAGTATGAATGCTGTCGTACACCAGAGGCTCGCCTCTTTCATCCAGCGTCACTCGCCAGATCAGTCCGTCCAAAGCGCCGCCCAGGATATCGAGGGGGCCGGTACGCGGCCGTTCGGCGAACCAGATGACATAATTCAGTTGCAATAGAATCCGGCCCTGCCAGCGGCTATAGGAAGTATAGCGGTAGACCACCGGATTATCCGGGTCCACCGTGGGCAGGCCATCACCACCCCAGCGGGGGGTACCGGGCCGGTCGAAATCGCCTGCCACGTCGATCTCCCAGACCGGGGCATGGGCAGCGAACAGGGCGGCGAGCTGGGCCGGTTCAACGAGCGGGACGCCCAGCTCATCCTGGGATAGGGAAGTGAAGCGGGGTAGCGTCAATGCCTCCGCAGGTGGCTGCCAACGCTGTAGCCTTCCTGCTACCGGCACTGCCTCCAGGGGCAGAGTGAATACCTGGCGGGTCTCTTCCCGCCAGCGGTACGCGCCGTAACTCACCGGCAGCGCGGTGAGCGGATACAGGCCCAACACCTGGTTAAGGGTATGGTAATCGGCAGGCGTCACGGCCCTTGCCGAGAGCAGTTCCAGGCGGGCCGGAGTGGCCAGGTCATGAGCTTGTAGGATCTGTGAGCAGGCAGCCAGATTGGTCGATAGTGCGCCCTGGCCCCCATGGCGGGCTGCCAAATCCACAAGAACCGGCTTTGGCAAAGACTCCAGCTCCACTTGCCGGGCAGCCAGGTCGCGCCCGGCCAGCCAACCCAACCAAGCCTTGCGGGCAGCCGGTTCCAAGGGCTGGTCCCGGTAGCTGGCCAGAAAGCGGTCCACCCGCAGATAGGGAAAACCCTGCACCCGGACCGGCGCGGACGGCGTCACACCATACCGCGCCACCGCCTGGTCCAAAGCGTTATAAAGGTCCAGACAGCGGGCTGCCTCGGAATTGGTCGGCGGCGCCAGGACGCAGGCCGTGAACAACAGCACGGCGCACAGGGTTGCGAAGCGGGTAACCAACATGGCTGATCTCGGGGGCGGTTCTTAATCTCAGGCAACCCGCCGCAGGCGGGGTTCCCTTTATTTCGCCGTCAGCCACTCGCGCGGTTTCAGGAAGTGCTCGTACAGCCGCGCTTCGGGGCTGCCAGGTTGGGGGCGCCAGTTGTACCGCCAGGCAACCTTCGGTGGCAGCGACATGAGGATGGACTCCGTACGGCCGCCGGACTGTAAACCGAATAAAGTACCACGGTCATAGACCAGATTGAACTCTACATAGCGGCCGCGCCGGTAGAGCTGGAATTCCCGCTCCCGCTCACTATAGGGGGTATCACGGCGACGGGCGACGATGGGCAGGTAGGCGGGCAGATAATGATCGCCCACGCTGCGCAGGAAAGCAAAGCAGCGCTCGAAGCCCCATTCGTTAAGGTCATCGAAGAACAACCCGCCGATGCCGCGGGTCTCGTTGCGGTGTCGCAGAAAAAAATACTCGTCGCACCAAGCCTTGAAACGAGGGTAGACCTCCTGGCCAAAGGGCTCACAGGCGGCCCGGGCGGCCTGATGCCAGTGCACGCAATCTGTCTCCACGCCATAATAAGGCGTCAGGTCGAAGCCCCCGCCAAACCACCAGACCGGCATCGTATCCGGTTTCTGCGCCACAAAGAAGCGCACGTTGGCGTGCGAGGTGGGAATATAAGGATTGCGGGGGTGGATCACCAGCGACACCCCCAGGGCCAGGAAGCGGCGCCCAACCAGCTCGGGACGGTGGGCCGTGGCGGCGGGGGGCAGTTGCTCACCCTGGACATGGGAGAAATTGATCCCGGCCTGTTCGAAAACCGTGCCTTCGCTCAGTACCCGGGTACGGCCACTGCCCAGGATACCGTGCCCGCTGGTGCGGCGCTCCCAGCGGTCTTCCAGGAACGTGCCGCTGCCATCCTCGCCTTCCAGGGCAACGCAGATACGATCTTGCAGGCCCAACAGATACTTGTGGACGGCTTGGATGTCGGTTTCGTTCATAACTCACTCACGCCTAGTCGAAAATCAGTAGACCATGGCGCTGGCGTACCCCGTGAAGAGCTGCCTTGGCCAGGCAAACTAGGCAATCACTGCGTCAACCATGGCGGTGTTACCATCGATCGCCGACCAAGCGCAACCTGGCGATACTTTAGCGCCTTCGCTCACCCTGCTCGGATCACGCGTCTGCTCGCCAGATCTCGGATCTCGGTAGGCCGCTTGGCGCCGCCAGTCTGGCCGGGCACGATATAGTCCACCTGTTGTCCTAGCCGCCGCCGCACCGATAAAGCACAGCGGGCCGGCGGCCGGTGGCTGACATTGGCGCTGGTGGAAACCAGCGGTCCACCGCAGGCCATGCAAAGAGCCGCCGCCAGGGGGTGGGCAGTGACCCTTACTGCCAGGGTGCCGTGCTGGCCGCGCAGCCACCGCGGCGCCTGCGGCTGGGCGGGGACCAGCCAGGTGACGGGGCCGGGCCAGGTGGCGTTGACCGCCGTCAAGGCAGCGGCATCCAGGGGCAGAATATAGGGTGTCAGTTGTTCCAAAGCGGCGGCGAGCAGGATCACTCCCTTCTCAACAGGCCGGCGCTTGATCGCCAGCAACCGGTGTACAGCAACCTCGTTGCGAGGATCGCAGCCCAAACCGAAGACCGCCTCGGTGGGGTAGGCGATGACGCCACCGGCCCACACGGTCCGCGCGGCGGTCCGGAGGCACAACCTGCTCATCCCCCTCTCGCGCCGGCCTTCCGGCGGGGGGCGGCGCGCTTACGGGCCGGGCGTTCGGGGGCGGCGGCGAGCAACTGCCGGCATTCCTCCAGAGTGAGGCTGGCGGGTTCGCGATTCTTGGGAACCTTGGCGTTGCTCTTGCGATCGGTGATATAAGGCCCATAGCGACCGTTTAGAATCTGGATACCCGCCTCGGTGAAACTCTTGATGTGCTTGTTGGCATCGGCCTCCTCCTTGCTGGCGATGATCTCCAGGGCCTGCTCCCGGCTCAGGGTATAGGGATCGCCATTTTTGATGGAGGCGTATTTCTTGCCGTATTTGATATAAGGGCCAAAGCGACCGATATTAGCGACGATATCCTCGCCAGCAGTGGTCCTGCCGAGCTGGCGGGGCAACTGGAACAGCTCCAGAGCCTCCTCAAGGGAGATGGTCTCGATGCTCTGTCCAGGTCGCAAGGAAGCGAAGTGGGGTTTTTCCGGGTCGTCCTTGCTGCCGATTTGGGCGAAGGGTCCAAACGGCCCCAAGCGCACCGATACTGGTTTGCCGCTCGCGGGATCGCTGCCCAGTTCGCGCGCCTGCGCCACCTCGCTGCGGGAGACGCTGCCTTCCTTTTCCTCGATCAATCCCTTGAAAGGTTTCCAGAAAGACTGCATCAGGGGTACCCAGTCTTCCTCCCCTCGTGATACGGCATCCAGCTCATCTTCCAGCTTGGCGGTAAAGTCGTAATCCACATAGCGGGTAAAGTGCTGGGTGAGGAACTTGCTGACCACCCTGCCCACATCGGTGGGAAGGAAGCGGCGCTTATCCAGAATTACGTACTCGCGGGCCAGCAGGGTGGAGATGATGACCGAATAGGTGGACGGGCGGCCGATGCCAAATTCCTCCAGGGTTTTAACCAGGCTGGCCTCGGTGTAGCGCGGTGGCGGCTCGGTGAAATGCTGCTCGCCATGGATGTTTAACAGCGCCACGCGCGTTCCCTCTTTCAAGGGAGGCAGGACATGATCCTCATCCTCACCCTTCTTGGCGTCATCCACACCCTCCTGGTAAACCATCATGAAACCGGGATCGGCCACCGTGGAACCGGAGGCGCGGAAGGTATTGCCTGGCCCGCAGCTCAGGTCCACCGTCACGGTGTCCAAGGTGGCGGGGATCATCTGGCAGGCCACCGTGCGCCGCCAGATCAGTTCGTAGAGTTTGTATTGATCCGTCGTCAGATGCGTCTTGACAGCGTCCGGAGCCACGCTTACCGAGGTCGGGCGGATGGCTTCATGAGCCTCCTGGGCGTTCTTGGCCTTGGTCTTGAACAAGCGAGGCTGGGCAGGCAGGTTATGCCGGCCATACCGCTGGGCGATCAGGCTACGGATCTCGTCGATGGCCTCGGTCGCCAGGTTCACTGAATCGGTGCGCATATAGGTAATGAGACCTACCGCGCCGGTGCCGATGTCGATACCTTCGTAGAGCTGCTGAGCAACGCGCATGGTGCGCTGAGTCGTAAAGCCCAGCTTGCGGGCGGCCTCCTGCTGGAGTGTGGAGGTGGTGAAGGGGGCGGCAGGATGGCGCTTGCGCTGCTTGCGCTCGACTCTGGCGACCGTCAACCGACCGGCTGCCGCCGCCAGCAAGTCCACCTCAATGGCCCGCGCGGCAGCCTCTGTGGTAACACTGAACTGGGTGAGTTTCTCACCGTGGTACTCTACCAGCCTGGCGCCGAAGGACTGGCTATCCTTGGCCGCGTCCGCCTCGATACTCCAGTATTCCTGGCGCTGAAAGCGCTCGATTTCCTCTTCCCGCTCCACGATCATGCGTAGCGCGGGCGACTGTACTCGTCCTGCTGACAGGCCGCGGCGGATTTTTTTCCAGAGCAGGGGCGAGAGATTGAAGCCCACCAGATAATCCAGTGCACGCCGGGCCTGCTGGGCATTGACTAGATTCATGGACAGGTCGCGACAATGCTCGAAGGCATCGCTAATGGCGCGCTGGGTGATTTCATGGAATACGACTCGCCGCACCGGCTTGTCGTCCAGCAGTTGCCGGTCCTTGAGCAGTTCGCGCAGATGCCAGGAGATAGCTTCGCCTTCCCGGTCCGGATCGGTAGCCAGATAGAGAACAGCGGCCTTACTGGCAGCCTTGGCGATGGCCTCCACGTGTTTATTATTCTTGACGATGATCTGGTATTTCATGGCAAACCCCTGTTCCGGGTCCACCGCCCCTTCCTTGGGCACCAGGTCGCGCACATGGCCATAGGAGGCAAGCACTTCGAAGTCCTTGCCCAAATACTTTTTGATGGTCTTGGCTTTTGCCGGCGACTCCACGATGACTAGGTTTTTACTCATAAGAATCGCTGCCAATAGGCGATCAGGCTGGGAATGCTCCAGCAGGCAGGGTCGTGTGAGAAATGCAAGTTAATGCAGGTAGCCCCCCACATCCTCGAACAACAAGTCTTCAATCCAGGCATAGGCTTCTTCCTGGCCGGGCTGGTTGAATAACACCATCAGAATAACCCACTTAAGCTGGGTGAGTTCGATCTCCTCAGTCTCCAGGGCCATGACACGGTCAACAACTAGTTCCCGGTTCTCGGAGTTTAAAATGCCAGCCTGCTCCAGAAACAGCAGAAAACCCCGGCATTCGAGATCGAGCTTGGCGGTCTCCTGCCCGATGAAGATGCGAAAGGAACGCTCTTCGTTGACTACCGCCACCGGTGCTTGCTGGCGCGCAGCCAGACCATCGAGCCACTCGAAGGCCCGCTTCACCTCATGGGATGGGAAACCGATTTCCAACAACTCGGTTTCCATGGATTCCCGGTCCGGGTCAATGTCCGTGTCGTCGCTCATGTAGTTTTGAAACAGATACATCAACACGTCCAACACGTTTTCTTTCATTCACAGCCCCTCGCTTTTAAGCCGGGAATACAAACCGCCGGGAGCGGCGGCGACGAGTCCTTGCAATTCTAATATAAGCAGCATGGAGGAAACGGCTTCTGCCGTCAATCCGCACCTCTCCACCAGCGAATCGACGGAAACGAGTTCATGGCCCAGATATTCCAGCAACCGGCGGTAATCCTCATCGAGTTGCGCCGGCGCGGAAGACGGCTCGCGCCTATTCTGCACGTTGTCTTCCAAGGTAAGCTGCACCAGGGCGCCCAGTTCTTCCAGAATATCGGCGGCAGTTTCCACCAGCTTGGCGCCCTGGCGAATTAAACTGTGACAGCCCCTGGCCATGGGATTATGAATGGAACCGGGAATGGCGAACACTTCCCGACCCTGCTCCGCGGCAAAGCGGGCAGTGATCAGTGATCCGCTGCGCACGGCGGCCTCTACGACCAGAGTGCCCATGGATAGACCGCTGATGATCCGGTTGCGGCGGGGAAAGTTCTCCGCCAACGGCGGAGTACCCGGCGGTAGTTCTGATACCAGGGCGCCCGCCTCGGCAATCGCCTGGGCCAGCTCTCGATGCTTGGCCGGATAAATCCGGTCCAGGCCGGTGCCCATCACCGCAACGGTTATGCCCCCGCCTTGCAGGGCGCCGCGATGCGCTTCGGCATCCACCCCCAAGGCCAAACCGCTGGTGATGACGAGACCGGACCCGGCCAGATGAGCAGCAAAGTCGCGGGTTGTCTCCCGCCCGGACGGGGTGGGGTTGCGGGTGCCAACGATGGCGATTTGCGCGGCCCGCAAGCACGCGGGATCGCCATGCACGAACAGCACCGGCGGTGGCTGCGCGAGCTGCCTCAGCAGGCGGGGATAAGCCGGGTCAGTCAGACAGAGCAAGCCATTGCGTGGCCGCTCTAGCCAACCCAGATCCTGTTCCACCCGCTTCCAGTCGGGCGCGCTCAGATAGTCCAAAGCGGCCTCGGCCAGCCCCAGGCCAGTCCACTCGTCGCGGTTGGCGGTAAATACCGCGCGCGGCGAGCCGAACCGCTGCAACAGGCTGGCGAAACGCCCTGGACCAATACCGGGAGCGCGTAGCAGGGCCAACCAATAAGCTGGCTCGGTGGCGCCCAGGGGCAACTCTTGGTTCAGGGATTGGTCACCCGGTCCAGGACACGAATGCTGCGCTCGGCATGCAGCACCAAGCCGTAACTGACCTGATCATAAACCTTATAAACCATTAGCAAGCCAACTTTCTCATCGGGAAGCTGCACCGTCGAGCCAAATCCAGGGCCGCTCACATCCCGTCCAGCGCTGTAGATGGCGAGCATGTGGCCGGGCGCCATACCATCCTCTTCGCCGAGGTTTATGACCGCGCTCTGATACTGACCGATCAGGATGACGTCATCCAGCACCGGGGCGATGATAAGGCCTTCGGTGTCCGGGGGCGGAGGGTGGGGCAAGAAACTATAAACTTCAACCTCATCCTCTACCGGAAACAGGCGATCGCTCTTGCGCGCCTCATAGCGGGTGGCGGTCAACATCAGGGTTGCGGGATCGCCCTCCTGTTGCAGAACCGCATCGCTCACGAAGAGACCAGCAATCCCCAGCGACTGATCCGTGTTCGGATCGCGGTATTCTCGACCAGGACGGAACACTCGATATTGCCGTTGGTCAGAGTCTTCGAGACCGCTCACGTAGATGCGCTCTCCAGCACCCAGGGCAACTCGGTCATCGGCATTGCCGATAATAGAAGGCGCACTTTCCCAATCCGCCCTGCTGCTTAACACCAAGGAGCGTTTTATAAACGCTTCGATGGACCGGCGGGGCACGGTGGGGATCGGCTGGCTGAGGTCGGTGGCCCGCACTTGGGGGGACAACCTGACGGTAGATTGCCCACTGGCCAAACGCAAGCGTGGCTGGCCATTTTCGTAATACAGTTCGATGATGTCGCCCGGATAAAGCTGCTTGGGATCACCGGCTCCTGGCGCTGAGCGCCAGACTTCCGGCCACCGCCAGGGCGCTTCCAGGAACCGCTCGGCGATACCCACCAGGGTATCCCCTGGCGCTATGACATAGGTCTGCGGGTGGTCGGGGCGCAGTGTCACCGGCCCCATCGCCGCCGGCGGCCGCGCAGCTTTACCTGATCCTGAGGGCAAGGTAGGCGGTTCACTGGTGGACTCCTGCTGCTGAAGCGGGACTTGCGCGCAAGCGCTGATGAAGGTTAATACGATCACTGATAAGAGGGTGGCGAGGCCATGCCTTCCAGAACTGTTTATATCCATCATTTCCTTATCATCCTAGCGGAACGTGACGACAGTGTAGCGAATCGTTCCCAATCGGCAAAGTATAGCCGTTTCCTGGGTATTTCCTGTATTATTCACGATACTAAATTAAAAGGTGTTTCTGACACTACCAGCGTAGGGCACTTGCAAATTTGCCATGGCACAGTTAAACATTCTGCATTTTCCCGACCCACGGCTGCGCAAGCCGGCCATTCCAGTGGATACCGTCGACGAGGGGGTCCGGAAACTCGTCGATGATATGCTGGAGACCATGTACTCCGCTCCGGGTATCGGTCTGGCGGCTAACCAGATCAATGTCCAAAAACGGGTCATCGTTATCGATATCTCCGAAGATAAGAATCAGCCACTGGTACTTATTAATCCTAGCATCTTGGAACGTCAAGGCGAGGAGGAAATGGAAGAGGGCTGTCTCTCGGTGCCGGGCTTCTACGAAACCGTGCGGCGGGCGGAGCGTATACGGGTCAGCGCCTTAGGCCGCGATGGCGAACCTTTCGAGATTGAAACCGGCAGATTGTTGGCGGTGTGTATCCAGCACGAGATCGATCATCTGGACGGCAAGCTTTTTGTAGACTACCTTTCGCCGCTCAAGCGTACTCGCATCCGCAAAAAACTGGAAAAGCAGGGTCGCACTGAAGCGCGCCCTCGCTAGCCGCCCTCTGTGCCGGTTTATACGGTAGCGCTGCCACCACACGGCGCCCCAACCGGGCCGTGTAACCCAGGACTTGTCCCACCATGATCGCTACCCAGCCAGCCTTGCGCATCGTCTTCGCGGGTACTCCAGATTTCGCCGTGCCCACCCTGGCAGCCCTGCTGGAGGCCGGTTACGGCGTATGCGCGGTCTATACCCAGCCGGATCGCCCGGCCGGACGGGGCCGGCAATTGCGCGCCAGTCCCGTCAAGGAACACGCCGTGCGGGCGAGTTTGCCTGTCCACCAACCCCTCAACCTGCGTGATCCACTGGCGCAAGCCGAGTTACGCGCCCTCCAGCCTGACCTCATGATTGTGGTGGCCTACGGGCTGATCCTGCCTCAGGTTGTGCTGGACATTCCCCGACTTGGTTGCATCAACGTTCACGCCTCACTGTTGCCGCGCTGGCGTGGCGCCGCCCCCATCCAGCGCGTGTTGCTGGCCGGTGATGCGGAATCGGGGATCAGCATCATGCGGATGGAGGCGGCACTGGATACCGGTCCGGTGCTGGGCAGGGTCGTCTGCCCTATCCCTCGCCTTATGACTGGCGGTGAATTGCACGACCGCCTGGCCACGCTGGGTGCTCAGACCCTGGTGCGATTGTTGCCGGCGCTGATGGCTGGCGAGCTGGTGCCACAGCCCCAGGACGACGCTCGGGCCACCTACGCCGCCAAGCTGGACAAGGCCGAAGCCTGGCTGGATTGGTCGCGATCGGCATTGGAGTTGGAGCGCCAAGTGCTGGCCTTCAACCCCTGGCCGGTAGCCCAGACCCGCCACGGTGAACAACTATTGCGAATCTGGCGCGCCCAGGCGCTTGCCACCACGGTTACCGCACCTCCCGGCAAGGTGCTCGCAGAGGGCCGCGCCGGAATCGATGTGGCTACTGGCGCCGGCGCGCTGCGCCTTACCGAACTCCAGCTACCTGGCAAGCGCCCGCAGGCCGCCGCCGCTTTCCTCAACGCCCACCGCCTGGCGGGCCAGCTTCTGGGGCAGCCAGCGTGAATACCCGCAGCCTTGCCGCCCGCGTCGTCAGCCAGGTTGTGGCAGAAGGCCAGTCCCTGACCGCCGCCCTGGCGCCGGCCTTGACCCAGATCGGCGGGCGCGACCGGGGTCTGCTCCGGGAGCTTTGCTACGGCACTCTGCGCTGGTATTCCCAATTACAATATCTGCTCCGCCGTCTCCTGGACAAACCGCTCAAGCCCAGCGAGCGTGAGGTGCATGCCTTGCTGCTGGTGGGACTTTACCAGATCATTCACCTGCGAGTGCCCGACTACGCCGCCGTGTCGGAGGCTGTAGCGGCTGCCCGCGGCCTGAAGAAATCCTGGGCGGCGGGCTTGGTCAACGCCGTGCTGCGCAATTTCCAGCGCCGCCGCATTGCCCTCCTGGCAGATCTGGAACAGGATAAAGCATCTCTCAGCGCCCATCCGCTCTGGCTGCTCCAGCGCCTGCAAGAGGATTGGCCGACCGACTGGCCGGCCGTGGTGATCGCTAATAATGCCCGCCCGCCTATCGGCCTGCGAGTGAATCTGGCACGCCTGTCCCGCCAGGCTTATCTGGATCGCCTGGCTGCGGCGGGCTTTGAGGCACTGCCTACTCTGTTCGGCAGCGCCGGCATCACCCTTGCCCAGGCTTGCGAAGTGGACGACTTACCTGGTTTCCGGGAGGGACTGGTGTCGGTACAGGACGCAGCCGCGCAACTGACGGTGGAATTGCTGGACCTGCAGCCCGGCCTGCGGGTATTGGATGCCTGCGCCGCGCCGGGCGGCAAAACCTGCCATATCCTGGAGAGCGAGCCCCACTTGGGCCATCTGCTGGCCCTGGACGTGGATGCCGAAAGGCTGCACCGGGTAAGCGGGAATCTGGAGCGTCTGAATCTCAGCGCCCAATTGGCTGTGGGTGATGCCGGCGCGCCCGAACACTGGTGGGACGGTC
>Ga0209048_10003113_pt1 | contig 16250 bp, 18 predicted proteins | sample FrelakmetCRP12CR_FD_187146 | JGI IMG/M metagenome (GOLD analysis project Ga0209048, IMG submission 187146) | Freshwater lake sediment microbial communities from the University of Notre Dame, USA, for methane emissions studies - CRP12 CR (SPAdes)... | ecosystem: Environmental > Aquatic >... | reverse complement strand
CGGGCCACGGCGACGGTCACGTCGGACACTCCCCAGTAGGCGTGGGCGCCTTCCGCCGGGTCGGCATCGGGGAGCAGGCCGAGCTCGTACCCCCCGACGTCGAAGCCGACGTAGAACGGCTGGTCGAAGTAGGGCGCCGTGCCCAGGAAGCCCGTCCACCACGCCGTGGCGGCCAGGTCGGGGGCCGGGTAGATCACGGTGCGGAGTCCGAGGAGGTGTTCGCTCACCCGTCGATCGCAACCAGGGTGGACCGGTCGCCGACGGGTCGGGCGACCGGCGGGTCGGGCGCCCCGATCACCCGGGCCATCCGAACTCGGCCCGTCGGTCGGGTGGCACCAGGTCCAGGTAGTCCCCGGCGCGGGCGTCGATGTAGTTGCGGACGTAGGGGCACCAGGGCAGGACGCCCAGTCCCCGCCGGCGGGCGTCGTCGAGGGCGTACGCCACCAGCTGCCCGGCCAACCCACGGCCAGCGCGGTCGGGATCGACCTCGGTGTGGATGAAGTCGATGACGGCGTCGGTGACCCGGTAGTCGGCGAATCCGACCACCGCTCCGTCCTCCGAGATCTCATAGCGGCGTCGGCCCGGGTCGTCGTGCACCTCGACGGCCATTGCGTCCCCTTCGCTCAGCGATCGGGGACGGTGTCGCCGGCGCCATCGGGTCGGGTCGACCCCTCGGGGTCCACCTCGTCCCGGATGCGCTCGTTGACCCGGCGGAGCTGGCGGAGTCGAGCCGGGGCCAGCGAGTCGAGGAACAGGTCCCGCCCGGCGGCGACGTGGCCGGGGGCGGCACCGACCACGAGCTCGCGCCCGGGATCGGTCAGGACGGCCCGGATGCAGCGCCCGTCCTCGGGATCAGCCTCCCGGGTGAGGTAGCCCCGGGCCTCGAGGAGGCGGGCGGCGTGGGAGAGCTTCGACGGGCATGCGTTGGTCACCGAGGCCGACCGGCTCATCCGGAGTGCGGATCCGGGCTGCTCGGACAGCATGGCCAGGATCGTGTACTCGAACAGGTTGAGTCCCGATGTCCGCTCCAGCTGAGCATCGAGCAGCAGGGGGAGCTTGGCCATCACCCGCAGGAGGCTGAGCCAGGTCTCGGGCTCCGCCTCGGCGAGCCAGCGGGTGTCCGGGCGCGGGGCGACGCTGGATCGCGTCGGGACGGGCCCGGCATCAGTGGCCACCATTGGCCCCACCGTATGTTGATCGAGGTTTCAATCAAAGCTGCTAGAGTTTTAGTTGCGCACGCAATGACCTGATACCCGGACCCACCGGCCCGCTGGAGAGGACGCCACGCCATGAGTTCACCGATGCGGGCACCCCATCCCGGGGCGGCGTTCGACACCTTCCTGGCCGACACCGCTCCCTCCAGCCACGCCCAGGCGGAGTGGACAGCGGACTCGGGCCCGCTGCCCGCCCTCTTCCTCAGCCACGGCGCGCCGCCGCTGTTCGACGACCCGCTCTGGATCGGCGAGCTCTTCGCCTGGTCCCAGGCCTTCCCCAAGCCCCGTGCCGTCCTCGTGGTCAGTGCGCACTGGGAGCATGCCCCGATCCGCATCTCGGCCACCGGTGACTCCGTCCCGCTGGTCTACGACTTCGGCGGGTTCGCCCAGCGCTACTTCAGCTTCACCTATCCGACACCGGATGCCGGTGACCTCGCCCGCCAGGTCGCCGCGTCGATGCCGGCCGACGAGCCGGTCCACCGGGACCCGAGCCGCGGGCTCGACCACGGTTCCTGGGTGCCACTCAAGGTGATGTACCCCTACGGCGACGTCCCCGTCCTGCAGCTGAGCATCCCCACCCACGACCCGGCCAGGCTGCTCGAGCTCGGCCGACGTCTCCGCCCGCTCCGCGACGAAGGCGTCCTCGTCGTCGGCTCGGGATTCATGACCCACGGCCTCCCGTACCTGAGCCACGAGGCGTTCTTCGACAACGCCGTGCCCAGCTGGTCGGCGGAGTTCGACCACTGGGTCGCAGAGGCGCTGGGAGCCGGGGACCTCGACGCACTCGCCGGATTCCGGGACCTCGCCCCCGGGATGCCCTACGCCCACCCGACGGTAGAGCACTTCGTGCCCCTCTTCGTCACCCTGGGGGCGGCCAGCTCACCAGGTAGCCCGGTCGAGACCGCGTTCGAGGGCTACCAGTTCGGACTGGCCAAGCGCTCGATCCAGGTCGCCTGAGGGCGATCGGGCACAGGCTGCACACGACGACGACCGCACGAACGAAGATGGAGCGACGGAGAGGAGCCGCCACGATGCCGGACGACAGGAGACTCCTGGCACGGGCGGTCGGCATGCACTCCCCGGTGGCGCCCCGGACCGGGTCGGCCGCCCCATGGCGACGACCGGCTGCCGTAGCCGTCGGCATCGCCGGCGTGGCCCTCTACAACTGGTGGGCGCTGGTCGCCTTCTCCGGGCGGCTGGTCACGAATCCCGACGAGCTGTTCAGCGACCTCGAGGCCGCCGGGCGACCGGACGCCGCCCTCCTCCAGCACCTCGACCTGGCCGCCGGGATCGTCCTGGCCCTGGCCCTGCTGCTCCGGGGTCGCCAGGGCCCGGGCGGCCCTCGGGCCGAGTGGCCGTGGCTGATGGCGTTCGCCCTGTCGGGCGCCGTCGGGGGCCGCTTCGCCTATGCCTGCCCCGAAGGCCTCAGCGCCTCCTGCCGGTCAGCCGAGTGGCGCCTGGCGCTCCCGCCCCACCACTACGTCCACGTCGCCGCCGGGATCGTGGAGTTCGCCACGGCCACCATCGCCGTCCACGTCGCGTGGCAGCGCACCCGGTCCCACGAGTGGCCGACCACCCGGGTGGTCCGATGGACGAGGCGGGCCCTCGTCATCGCCTACCCCCTGCTCGGCCTCGCCTACCTGAGCGATCGGCTGGGGGCGCTGGTCGAGCCGGTCTTCTTCGTGAGCTTCTCGGCAATGGTGCTGGCCGAGCTGTTCGAGCCCGACCGGGACGAGGAACCGCCCGCGACCGGCACCCCGTAACCTCGCCCGGTCCTGGAACGCCATCGCCGGGCCGTTCCTCGGAGCACTGTCCGGGTTCGCCTGCGTCACGCTCCTCGGCCACCACCAGGCTGTCGTGGCCGGCTGTGCGGTCGCCCTCTCGTTCGTGCTGATGCGCCTGACCCACTCCCTCCACCCGCCGGGGGCGGCCACCGCCATGCTGGTGGCCATCGTCCCGGCGGAAGACGGGGTCCGCTTCCTGTTCTTTCCGGTACTGGCCGGAGCCATCACCATCACCGTGTTCGCCTGGCTGGTGCACCTGCTCGAGCGGCTCATGATGGCCCGCATCGGACGGGACCGACGGCCGTCGCGGGGCTGATCGGATCCCCCGCGTCGAGCCGGTCGCCCCGTAGTCTGGGGACCGGCGGGAACGGTCCCGCACCTGATCCGGGAGGCATCCATGCCCCACTTGCTCGCAGCCAGCTCGGCCGGGTCCGGGATCGTCCTGGTGATCTACATCGCCGTGATCGTCCTGGAGATCGCCGGCTGGTGGATGATCCTGTCGAAGGCCGGCAAGCCCGGCTGGGGTGCCATCATCCCCTTCTACAACATCTACCTCTTCTGCAAGGTGGCCGGACGACCGGGCTGGTGGCTGATCCTCTTCCTGATCCCGCTGGTCAACATCGTCGTGGCCTTCATCGTCTTCATCGACGTGGCCAGGAGGTTCGGCAAGGGCACCGGGTTCGGCATCGGGCTCACCCTGCTCAGCTTCATCTTCGCCCCGCTCCTCGGCTTCGGCGACGCCACCTACTCCGGCACCGCCGGGTAGCCGCGCCCGTCACGGCCGGCGAGCCGGGCCGGGCACCGCCCGGTCGGCGGGTGCCACGGGAACCGGCCCGGGGTCCCGGCCTCAGGCCTCCGGCCGGCCCGAGGCGATCTCCCGGTGGACGTCGGCCATGTCGAGGTCGACGGCCTGGGAGATCAGGTCGGCGAGCGCATCGCCGGGCAGGGCACCGGGCTGGCTGAACACGATCACCTTCTCGCGGAGGATCATCAGCGTCGGAATCGACTGGATCCCGAACGAGCCGGCCAACTCCTGCTGGGCCTCGGTGTCGATCTTGCCGAACACCAGGGTCGGGTGGTCCTCGGACGCCGCCTCGAAGATCGGGCCGAACGTGCGGCACGGACCGCACCACGAAGCCCAGAAGTCGACCAGGACGGTGTCGTTGGTCGACACCACCTCTGCGAAGTTCTCCTTGGTCAGTTCCACTGTTGCCATCGTGTGCTCCCTTCCGAGCTCAGCGTTCAGGTCGGCACCGGTGCGATGCCGGCTCGTACGGGTGGGCGCCGTCGCCGGTCACCCGCCGGCCATGCCCGGCCACCGTACCGGCGTCAGCCCGCTGCAGTCTCCTGGAGGACGATGCCGTTTCCATCGGGGTCGTCGAACGTCGCGTACCGGCCCCACGGCGCGTCCTGGACGTCGTCCTCGATGGCCACGCCCCGGTCGCGGAGCCGGACGACCTCGCCCTCCAGGTCGTCGGTCTCGAGCACGGTGCCCTTGGTCGAGCCCGGTGCCATCGTCTCGAACCAGGTCACCAGCGTGATCGACATGGCCGCCCCGGGCGGGCGGACCTGCACCCATCGCATCCCGGGGCCCATCGGGGTGTCGCTCACCAGCTCGAAGCCGAGCACGTCCACGTAGAAGTCACGGGCCCGGTCCTGGTCGGACACCGGGAGCGAGAACAGCTGGACGGCGGTGACGCCCACGACCGCCTCAGTTGATCTTCACGAGGTCGACGATGAAGATCAGCGTGTCGTTGGCGGCAATGCCCGAGCCCGGGGACTGGGCCCCGTAGCCGAGGTTCGGCGGGATGATGATCTCCCGGCGGCCGCCGACCTGCATGCCCACGACCCCCTGGTCCCACCCGGCGATGACCTGGCCCTGGCCGAGGACGAACGGGAATGCCTGATTGCGGCTCCACGAGGAGTCGAACACCTTGCCGCTGGAGTAGGCCACGCCGACGTACTGGACCGTCGCCTTGTCGCCGGCCTTGACCGCCGGGCCCGTTCCCACGATCAGGTCCTTCGTCTCCAGCTGGGTCGGGGGCGCACCGGGCGGGATCGTGATGGTCGGCTCGGTCCCGATGGTCCCGGCCGCCGACGGCTGGACGATGGTGGCGATCGGCACCGTCGACGCCGGGGTGGTGGCGGCACTGGCGGATGTGGTGGTGGTGGAGCTCGATGACGAGCTCCCGCAGGCGGCGAGTCCCAGGCCGGAGGCGGCCAGTACGGCGAGGGACCAGATGCGGACACGGGTCATGTCGGGGAATTCCTTTCCGTTTCAGTCGGGCCCAGGCCGCCGCAGCGGCCGTACCGATGGCCAGACGGTACTCGCCTGGGCCCCGCTCCGTTGATCAGCCGGGACCCACGTGCTCCCGGCCGCCGACACACCCCCCTGGCACCATGTGCCGATGCTCCTCGACCGCCTGGCCCAGGTCACCGACCAGCTCCGCACATCGGTCACCAGCCTCGACCCCGAGCGGCTCAGCGGCTCCGACGCGGCCCGCCTCCTCGAGGCGTTCGCCGAAGTCGAGCGACTGGCGTCGGCCGGCAAGCTGCTGGCAGCCCGGCGGGTGGAATCGTCCAACATCTGGCGCCGGTCAGGGCACCGGTCGGCTGCAGCCCACGTCGCCGAGGCCACCGGCACCGGCATCGGGCCGGCCATCACCGCCCTGGAGACGGCCCGCCACCTCGGCTCCCTGCCCGCCACCGACCAGGCCGTCCGCCAGGGCAGGCTGTCGGAGACCCAGGTCAAGGAGATCGCCGGGGCGGCCATCCTGCAGCCCGACGCCGAACAGTCCCTGGTGGATGCGGCCGGCCAGCAGCCGCTCAGTGTGCTCAAGCTCCGCTGCCAGCGGGTCCGGGCGGCCGGCCAGGACCAGCGCGCCTCCTACGAGGCGATCCGCCGGGGCCGCTACCTCCGCAACTGGGTCGAGGACAGCGGAGCCGTGCGCTTCGACGCCCGGCTCACCCCTGACGAAGGGGCCCGACTGCTCGCCTCGGTCGCCGCCGAGACCGAGCGGCTGGCCGCCGCCGCCCGCCGGGCCGGCCTGGTCGAGCCCAGCAAGGCTCTGGCCGCCGACGCACTGGTGGGTCTGGCCTGCGGACGAGCGGTCGACGACGTGCCGTCCGGTGCGCAGGATGCCGGCGCCCCGGGCCCCGGCGGAGCGGAGCGGGGACCATCCGGATCGTGCCGGAGCAGCGGGCCGACCTCGGTGATCCACGTGCGGGTCGACCACGCCGCACTGCTCCGAGGGCACGTCGAGGGGGACGAGCTGTGCGAGATCCCAGGGGTGGGACCCATCCCGGTCGATGTCGCCCGACGCCTGGCTGTGGACTCCATCCTCAACGTGCTGGTGACCGACGGCGTCGACGTGACCACCGTCGCCCGGGCCGGTCGAACCGTCCCCGCCGCCCTTCGGCGGGCCCTGGTGGAGCGGGACCCCGTGTGCGTGGTGCCCGGCTGCCCGACCGGCGACCACCTGGAGATCGACCATGTCCGACCCTTCGCCGAGGGCGGCACCACCAGCCTGGCCAACCTGGCCCGGCTCTGCCACTGGCACCACTACCTGAAGACCCACCACGGCCACCTGCTCGAGCGACGGGACGATGTCGACCAGCCGGACGACACACCTGGCGGCAGGTGGCGATGGATCGCCCCGGACGACCCTCCCGTGGTGCCCCGCCACATCCGCCTGTCGGGCTGAGTCGCCCCTACGCTGGGTCGTCCGGGTCGGCCTCGCCGGCACCTGGGTCGTCCCCGGACACCGTGACGCCGGACGGCTCGTGCTCGACCGACCATGCCGACTCGGCCCGCTGGGCCAGCTCCCGGAGCGGCAGGCCCGTCCGCCGGGCGGCTGCGGCCACGTCGTCGTGCTCCGCCTTCACCCGCGCCGCGCTCACCTTGACCCGGATCGGCTGCCCCTCGACCACCACCGTCTCGATCGAGCGCGACGCCGGCCACCGCTCCGCCGTCGTCCGGCGGACCCCGAGCGAGCCGGTCTCCGATCGGAGCACCGACCGCAGCGCCGGCACCCGGACGGGGTCGCACAGCGCGTGGACGACATAGCCCGGCCGCCCCTTCTTCATCACCACCGGCGACAGCCACGCATCATGGGCCCCCGCCTCGAGGAGCGAGGACACGGCGTGGGCCAGCTGCTCGCCGGTGACGTCGTCGACGGTCACCTCGAGCATCGCCACCGGCTGGCCGGCATCGGCGTCCTGACCGCCCGACGCCGACGACCCGCCGCCCGCCCCGGTGCGGGCCCCGATGACCACCTGGGTGCAGTTGGGGAGCTCGTCGAGCTCACGGGTCCCGGCCCCGAATCCCTGGGCGACCACCTCCATGGCCGGCATCGGGCCGAACCCGGCCGACAGCGCGGCGAGCAGTGCAGCTCCGGTGGGAGTGGTCAACTCGACGGCGATGTCCCGTCCCCAGGTCGGCACACCGCGCAGCAGGCCGACCACCGCGGGGGCGGGATTGGGGAGCATCCCGTGGGCGGCCCGGACCATCCCCGTCCCGGTGGCCACCGCGCTGGCCCGCACCTCGTCGACGCCCAACAGCTCGAGTGCCGCCGCCGTGCCGACCACGTCGATGATCGTGTCGTGTCCCCCGACCTCGTGAAAGTGGACCTGGTCGACCGGGCGCCGGTGGAGACCGGCCTCCACCTCGGCCAGAGCCGCGAAGGTGGCCAGCGCCCGCGCCGCCACCCGCTCGGGCAGCCGGGCCTCCTCGACCAGGCCCACGATGTGGGCATGGGTGCGGACCACCACGTGGTCGTGCACGGTGACGATGGCCAGGCTGGCGGCGATCCCGCCGCGGAGCACCGGCTCCACGTCGAGCCCCCAGCCTCCGAACGGCAGGCGCTCGAGCATGGCCACCACCTGGTCGAGGTCGGCACCGGCGTCGATCAGGCTCCCGAGCGCCATGTCCCCGGCGATCCCGGCGAAGCAGTGGAACCAGGCCACGGTGCGGCCGGCCCCGGCGGGGGTGCTGCCCGTCATCGGTGGCCGGCTCACGGGAGCATCCTGGCCACGGCACATGCCGCACCGAAGCCGTTGTCGATCCCCACCACGGTGATCCCCGCCGCACACGAGGCGTGCATGGCCAGCAGTGCCGTCACCCCCTCGAGCGCGGCGCCGTACCCGGTGCTGGTGGGCACGGCCACCACCGGGGCCGGGGTGATCCCGCCCACCAGACTGGCCAGTGCCCCCTCCATGCCGGCCACCACCACCACCGCGTCCGTCTCGGCCAGCTCGTCGGCCGAGGCCAGCAGGCGGTGGACGCCGGCCACCCCGCAGTCGGCCAGCACGGTGGTCCGCAGACCGAGCGCCACCAACGTCGCCTCGCACTCCCTCGCCACCGGCAGGTCCGAGGTCCCGGCGGTGATCACCAGGGTGCGGGCCAGACGGGGTGCGGCCCGACGCCAGACGACGGTGGACAGGTCCCCGCGCACCTGGTCGGCCCCGGTGGCCCGTCCGGTGACCGTCCGGGCCCCGCCCGGGTGGTCGTCCATGGCCCGGACCGCCTGTTCCTCGTCGGCCCGGGTCAGGATGACCGGGACGCCGCAAGCGGGGTCGTGGCCGGCGCCCGGTCCGCCCGTGAGCAGCTCGCCCACGATGGCCGAGCACTGGCCCGCCGTCTTGCCCTGGCCGTAGACGGCCTCGGGCAGGCCCTGGCGGAGCGACCGGTGGTGGTCCACCTTGGCGAAGCCGAGGTCGGCGAAGGGGAGGCGCCGGAGGCGGAGCATCGCGTCATCGGGGGAGCACTCCCCCGAACGGACCTCGTCCAGGAGGCGCTGCAGCGCGAGTTCGTCCATGATGTTCACTATCCTGCCTGTCCATGGCCCACCCCGCACCTCCGGAGCCGTCGGGCGCTGCACCGCTCCGGATCGGCTTCCTCGGACCCGAGGGGACCTTTACCGAAGAGGCCCTCCTGTCCGAGCCGGCCTACGCCGGTTCCGGCATCACCCCGTTCGCGTCGCTGGTCGACGTCCTCGAGTCCGTCCACCAAGGTGCGATGGACCTCGGGTTCATCCCGCTGGAGAATGCCATCGAGGGCACGGTCCGGGACATCATCGACAGCCTGGTCTTCGACTTCGACCTCCGGATCCAGCGCGAGGTCGTCCTGGACATCCACCTGCACCTCATGGCGGCCCCGGGCACGACGCTGGCCGACGTCGAGCGGGTGGCGTCGATTCCGGTGGCGACGGCACAGTGCCGCAGATTCCTGACCGAGCGCCTGCCCAACGTCGAGACGGTGGCCACCAACTCGACCGCCGACGCGGCCCGCCTGCTGGGTGAGGGGGACCCGTCCCTGACCGGGCGCCCGACCGCGGCCATCGCCCCGCGACTGGCGGCCAGCCTCTACGGCCTGGAGATCCTGGCCGAGCGGGTGGAGGACCACCCGGACAACCAGACCCGGTTCATCGCCGTGGCCCGCTCCGGCATCCCCGCGCCGACCGGGCACGACCGGACGAGCATCGCCTGCTTCCAGAGCGCCGACCACCCCGGCAGCCTCTACGCTATCCTCGGCCACTTCGCCGCCCGGAACATCAACCTGTCGAAGCTGGAGTCCCGACCCACCAAGCAGGCGCTGGGCGACTACTGCTTCATCATCGACTTCGAGGGCCACGTGGCCGACGCCGTGGTGGCCGACTGCCTGCGCGACCTCCACGCCGAGCTGGCCGGGGTGAAGTTCCTGGGCTCCTACCCGGCCTCCGGCGCGGCCGGCCCCGCCATCCGGGCCGAGGTCGACCAGGCCCGGCTCGAGGCCGCCGACTGGCTGGACGGGCTGCGGGCGGAGATCGCCACCCACTGACGCTCGGCGGACCGGGCCCGGCGACGGAGCGGGCCCCGGTCGGCGACTACCCTGGCCAGCGCCGGGAGGGATGGCAGAGCGGACAAATGCGCGGCTCTTGAAAAGCCGTGAGGCGCAAGCCTCCGTGGGTTCGAATCCCACTCCCTCCGCGCTGGTGATGTCGCGAGACATCGCGGACAGACGGACCGGGCGACGACCCGCACCACGCCGCCCCCGCCGGGGAGCTCAGCCCCCGGGGAGCACCACGACCCGCCCCCGCAGGCCGCCCCGGTCCAGGGCGGCGTAGGCGTCCGCCACGTCGGACAGTGCGTACCGCTCGATGTCGATGGCCAGGTGCCCGCTGTCGGCCAGTGCCAGGACATCCTCCACGTCGGAGCGTGACGACCCCTGGAACGTGAAGATCTCGGCGTCGCGGGGGAGCCCGCCGTACCAGGGGCGGCGGAAGCCGCCCATGCCGGCACCGACCAGGCCGTAGACACCGGCCGGCCGGACGGAGCCCAGGCCGGCCGCGATGGTGGCATCGACCCCGACGAAGTCGAGCACCGCGGCGGCACCCCCGACGGTGAGCTCGAGCAGGCGCGCGACGGTGTCCTTGTCGACGCCCGGCACCACGTCGTCAGCCCCCCGGGCGGCGGCCACCTCGAGGCGTGCGGGATCCGTGTCCACGGCGATGACCCGCACCGGCGACAGGCACTTGAGGAACTGGACGGCGAAGGCGCCCAGGCCGCCGGCGCCGATGACCACGGCGGTCGTCCCCGGGGTGAGCCGGGGCAGGGCACGGCGGACGGCGTGGTACGAGGTGGCCCCCGCATCGGTCAGCGGCCCGGCCAGCACCGGGTCGAGCCCGTGCAGCGGCAGGACGTCCCCTGCCGATCCGACCAGGACGTACTCGGCCAGGCCGCCGTCCCGTCCGTAGCCCCGACCGACCAGGCCGCCGGAGCAGGCGCTGTCCTGCCCCCGCGAGCAGTACCAGCACGAACCGCACGACGCCGGCGAGCGGAGGGCGACGGGGTCGCCCTCGGCCAAGCCCTCCACCCCCGGGCCCAGGGCTGCGACCCGACCGCCTATTTCGTGCCCGAGGGTGAACGGCATCGACCAGCCCAGTGCCTCGCCGATCTCCCCGGGGAGCTCCCCCATGGTGAAGTCGGAGTGGCAGAGGCCATTGCCGGCCACCTGCACCACGAGCTGGCCCGGGCCGGGACGGGGCACCGGGACCTCGACGAGCTCGGGGGGCTCGCCCCACGCCACCAGGCGGTAGGCCTGCATCGTCGTCTCCATCGCGTCTCCTCGCCACCCGTGGGCCTCGGCCCACTGCTGTTCTCCACGTCGTCCGGGGAGCACTCCCCCTGGAGCACCGGACGGCCTTCGGAACCGGACCTCCAGGCGTGGGCCCATCACGGCTGCGCAGCGCTCCAGTGGAACCATAGGGTGTGGGCTCACCGGGGCGGGTGCCGCACCCGACGCACCGCCCCGCCGGACCGGTGGGACAGGCGGCAGGCCGCTCAGGACCCGAGGTGCCCGCCCCCCTGGGTCGAGTACGCCGTCTCGGCGTGCTGGCTCAGGTCCATGCCCCGGAACTCCTCCTCGGGGGAGACCCGCAACCCGATCGTCCGGTCCACGGCCTTGGCGATCAGATAGGTCATCCCGAAGCAGAAGGTGACCGACACCACCGTGGCCAGCGCCTGCTCGCCCAGGAGCCCGAACCCTCCCCCGCTGAGCAGCCCGTTCGCCCCGGCGTGGTTGACCGACTTGGCCGCGAACAGCCCGAGCAGCAGCATCCCGACCACGCCGCCCACCCCGTGGACGCCCAGGACGTCGAGGGAGTCGTCGTAGCGGTAGCGGAACTTGACCCGCACGGCGGCCGCACAGGCGAAGCCGGCGACGGCGCCGATGAGCAGCGCCGGCATCGAGCCGACATAGCCCGCACAGGGCGTGACGGCGACCATGCCGGCGACCGCCCCGGACGCCGCCCCCAGGGTGGTCGCCACCTGCTCCTTGCGGACCTCGAAGAGCAGCCAGGCCAGGAGGCCGGCCGCCGCCGCCAGCTGCGTGTTCACGAACGCGCTCACGGCCACGCTGTTGGCCCCCAGCGAGGAGCCGGCGTTGAAGCCGAACCAGCCGAACCAGAGGATCCCCGCGCCCATTAGGGTCATCGGGACCGAGTGGGGGGCCATGGACTCCCGGGGCCATCCCGTGCGGCGCCCGATGACCAGCACGACGGCCAGCGCCGAGAACCCCGAATTGATCTCGACCACCGACCCGCCGGCGAAGTCGAGGACGCCCCGCTGGGCCAGCCAGCCCTCGGGACTGAACACCCAGTGGCACATCGGGAGGTAGACCAGCGTGAACCACGCCACGATCAGGACGGCGAAGGCCACGAAGCGCATCCGGTCCACCGTCCCCCCGCTGATCAGGGCGGCGGTGATGACGGCGAACATCATCTGGAAGACCATCACGGCCGAGGGGGCCACGTGGAGCCCGTGGAACCCGGCGACCGGCTGGGTCATGTTGCGCAGTCCGACATGGCCCAGATCGCCCAGCAGTCCGCGCCCGACGTCTCCCCCGAACGCCACGGAGTAGCCGTAGACCGCCCACAGGACGGTGATGATCCCGATACAGAAGAAGCTCTGCATCATCACGGCCAGGACGCCCTTGGCCCGCACCATCCCGCCGTAGAACATGGCGAGTCCCGGGGTCATGAACAGCACCAGGGCCGCACTCATCAGCACCCACACGGTGTCCCCGGAATTCATGGCTTCCCCCTACGCTGCTGCCGACTGGCACTGATCGGACCAGCGGCGGCCCCCCACGGGCACGCAACGGTCGGCCGTGAGACTATCCGGTCCGGACCGGTGCGGCGGCAACCGGCCATGGCCGGGGAGGCCCTGGTCAGGTCCCGCAGTGGATCTCGGAGCCTGTGGCCCCGTCGGCCCGCTGGCCGCCCCACTGGGTGGAGATGCCCCACACACGGGCCTCGTCGGCCTCGGCCGTCCCCCCGGCACGGCGAGCCCGATCGGGACCGGCCGTGGCCGTCCGGCCCCCCGAGAGGTCGGCCACGATCTGGGGGCACGTCCTCCGAGCCCTCGACCCGGTCCCGCAGGTTCCCGGTGACCCGTCTCGTCTCGACCCGTCACGGCCCGGTCCCGGCACAAGATCGAGGCCGACCACTCCCGAACCCGTCACTTCGTCTCCGGGCAGGGGAAGGGCCACCGGTTCGAGCCCCGACCCCGAGGTAACCCCCGGCCCGGACCGACGGTCCCGGCTGCCGGACGCCGGGTAACCTCGGGGGCACACGATCCGCTCCGACCGGCAGTTGTCGGTGGTGGCCTGCCCGCCCGGATCCCGGTCACCCCCTCGCACCCATGTCCGACACCTCTCCCTCCCCCGTCACGGCATCCCGCCCGAAAGGCGACCGTCCGTGGACGATCGCCGCCCTGTTGGCGGGGCTGATGCTCATCGGCTTCATCGTCTTCGTCGCCACCAGGCAGTCGGGCCCGAAGCCCGCGGCCTACCCCGTTGCCCCGGTGGCCATGCTCCCGGTCGGCAGCACCGCCCCGGCCTTCGCCCTACCCCGGCTCGGAGGTGGGGCACCGGTCACCCTCGCGTCGACCAGGGGAACACCCACCGTCGTCAACTTCTTCGCCTCGTGGTGCCGGGACTGCCAGGCCGAGCTGGGCAATTTCGCCTCGCTGGCCACCCGCACCGCGGGAGCGGTCGACGTCATCGGCATCGACGCCAACGACGCCGACGGCTCGGCCGCCCGCACCCTCCTGGCCAATGCCCACGCCACCTACCCGGTCGGGATCGACAGTCAGGCCGCCACGGCCACCACCTACCTGCTCACCGCCCTGCCGGTCACGTTCTTCCTGGATGCCCGGGGACGGGTGGTCCACGTGTCGTTCGGGACCCAGTCGCTCGCCGCCCTGACCCACTGGACGGACCGGATCGCTGCGGGGGCGGTCGGATGACCGACGAGGTCACCCCGGCGGCGGAGGACACCACCCGCCCACCGGCAGTCCGGCCGCCCTCCCTGACCGCCGAGGAGCGGGCCGCCGCCTTCGCGACCAAGCCTGCGGTGGACCGCACCGCCGCGCTACGGGCCGGATCCACCCCTGTCCCCCGCCGGGTCGTGGCCTGGATCGCCATCGGCTTCGTGGTGATCGGACTCGGCGGTGTCGTCGTCGAGCACTACTTGGGCAACGTCGGCCTCCCGGCCACGTCCGCTGCGACCACGGTCCCGCCTGGTGCCGCCACGACGGCGCCGCCCACGCCGGCCGCACCGGTGGCGCCCCCGGTGGGCGCCCCGCTCGACGCCTTCATCGGCCTCAAGTCGATCGGGACCGCGGCGGCCCCCGATGTCCGACTGACCGGGCAGTCCGGTGCACCGTGGAGCCTCACGGCCCAGGTCGGCAAAGTGGTGGTCCTGACCTTCTACTCGACCGACTGCACCGACATCTGTCCCGTGCTCGGACAGGAGCTCCGCCAGGCGGCCACCCTCCTCGGCCCGAAGGCGGCGGACATCGAGTTCGCCGTCGTGAACACCGACCCCAAGGCCACCGACGTGTCCCCGGCGCCCCCCGCACTCACCGTCCCGGGCCTCGACGCAGTACCCGGAGCCCGGTTCCTGACCGGGCCCCTGCCCCAGCTCAACAGCGCATGGATCGCCTACGGGGTGGCGGTCACCATCGGCGGGAGCCCTCCGCGCCAGTCGCACAACGACATCCTCTACTTCGTGGACCCGCAGGGCCGACTCCGCTCCTCGGCGCTCCCGTTCGCCAACGAGGACGGGGCGGGCACCTACACGCTGCCCGCCCCCCAGATCGCCCGGTTCGCGCAGGGGATCGCCCAAACAGCAGCTAGCCTGACCAACGGCTCATGACCGCACACCCCGACGACCCGACCGCCCACCCGGACCCCGGCCCTCCCCCGGGCAACCTCGGGGGGGCCGCCACGCTCGGGGTCCGTCCCACCTGGTACAAGCGGACCTGGGTGATCGTGACAGCCGCCATCGTCGCCGTGGTCGGGGCCTCGATCCTCGTCGACCTGCCCCGGCACGTCTCCAACGCCGAGGACGTGGCGAGCCAGACCGCGTCGCTCAAGGAGATCAACACCGACCTGGGGCCCTGCGGCTACGCCCTCAGGGAGACCTTCCTCATCCACCAGGACCAACTGGCCGGGACCCTGACCTCGACGGACCGGACGTCGGCCACCAAGATGTTGGTCGACGACCAGACGGCGTGCTCGTTCACCAACGGCTCGATCTTCGACCTGACCAACAACATCCAGGTGCAGGACACGGCGGCCGGCAGGTACATCGACCGGATGCTGACCGTGTCCACCACGTGGGCCACCTCGGACGCGCTCGCCGCCGTCGAGGACATCCAGTACCTGTACCTCCACCCGGGCAACCGGGTGAAGACCGAGGACCTCCGCCGGCAGGAGCAGCTCCTCGCCCAGGACCGGTCTCAGGCCTTCGGCGACATCCAGCAGGCCGACGAGATCCTCCACACCCGCCTGGCCGACCCGAACATCCCGGCGCTGTCCACCGGCCAGGGCTGAGTTACCCGGGCCCCCGGGCCCCCAGGCCACCGACCCCGTCCGGGGCGCCCGGCCTCAGCCGGGGCCGGAGTCCACCCCTGGCGCCCGGTTCCGCTCCTGGCGGACCAGGCGGAAGAGCTCGTCGTCGGGGTCCTCCTCGGACTGGAGCCAGAGGATGAGGTTCCAGAACACGACCGGCACGAAGGCGGCTCCCGACAGCATCCAGATGACCCCCGAGGTCAACTGCTGGTCGGCCGACACGCTGATGCCGGTGGCCAGCGTGTGGTCGTAGCCGCTGTACCAGGCGCCGTGAGCCAGGCCGACCAGGTAGGCCAGCACCCAGATCACCCACATGACCACCGCCGACATGGCCACCCGGTGGGGCCGGGTCAGACGGGGGGTGAGCGGCGGTGACTCGACCAGCTCCAGCCACATGGCCAGGCCGACCGGCACCAGGGTGGCCGCCTCCACCAGGACGAGCCAGGGGTGGCGGGCCAGTTGGTCGACGGAGGCCGGCACGCGCCACAGGATCACCACCGCGAGGTAGACGCCGCCCGCCACGACGGCCCGCCACGGCTCGGGATGGCGCTTGCGGACGAGGGCGAGCCTGTCCACCGGGCGCATGCCGCCCGGTGCCTCGACGACGCCGTCGTCGCCGACGCGTGGCACGTCGCCCGCAGCCAGGCCGAGGCGCCGCCAGGGGGCCCCGCACGCCAGGAACACGGGGATGGTGACGGCCAGCAGGCAGAACTGGATCGCCTCGGCGAACTCGAACCGCCGTGCATAGGTGGCGAGCGGCGGGAGGACGCACAGGACCAGCAACAGCGGGGCCAGCAGCGACAGGGTGAGCCGCAGTGCCGCCACGGCCCGGGACCGGCCGGCGGCCGGCTCGGTCAC
>Ga0209048_10003112_pt1 | contig 16253 bp, 12 predicted proteins | sample FrelakmetCRP12CR_FD_187146 | JGI IMG/M metagenome (GOLD analysis project Ga0209048, IMG submission 187146) | Freshwater lake sediment microbial communities from the University of Notre Dame, USA, for methane emissions studies - CRP12 CR (SPAdes)... | ecosystem: Environmental > Aquatic >... | reverse complement strand
ATCGCCGCCGTCAAAGACGTCTTGCCATGATCGACATGCCCAATCGTCCCCACGTTGCAATGCGGCTTCTTGCGCTCGAATTTTTCCTTCGCCATGGCTCTCTCCGTCTCGAGTTCTGCCGGTTGTTAAAATTTGAGTAAAGGCTCAGGCGTATTTCGCCTGAACCTCTTGAGCGATATTGCTCGGTACCTGATCGTAGTGATCGAACTGCATCGTGAACGTCGCACGGCCCTGACTCATTGAGCGCAGGTTGTTGACGTAGCCGAACATGTTGGCAAGCGGCACCATTGCAGTGATGACGTTCGCGTTTCCGCGCATGTCCTGGCCCTGAATCTGACCGCGGCGTGAATTAAGGTCGCCGATGACGCCGCCAGTGTAATCCTCGGGCGTCACGACTTCGACCTTCATAATCGGCTCAAGTAAAACGGACCTACCCTTTTGCAGGGTTTCCCGAAGGCACTGGCGCGCGCAGATTTCGAAGGCGAGCGCTGATGAGTCGACGTCGTGATACTTGCCATCGACGAGAGTGACCTTGAGATCCACAACCGGGAAGCCCGCGAGCACGCCGGCACCCAGCACGCTTTCGAGACCTTTCTCGACGCCGGGGATGTATTCCTTCGGTACTGCACCGCCGACGATTTCGTTCTCGAATTCGAAGCCACTACCGGGTGGAAGCGGCTCGGCTACGATGGCGATCTGCGCGAATTGACCAGAGCCGCCACTTTGCTTCTTGTGTGTATATTCGTGCTCGACACGCTTAGTAATCTTCTCGCGATAAGCGACCTGTGGTGCACCAATATTGGCCTCGACCTTATAGGTACGCTTCAGGATATCGACCTTGATGTCGAGATGAAGTTCGCCCATTCCCTTGAGAATGGTCTGGCCAGATTCCTGATCGGTGGAGACGCGGAAAGATGGATCCTCGGCAGCAAGTTTCGCGAGCGCGACCCCGAGTTTCTCCTGATCAGCCTTCGACTTCGGTTCGATCGCGATCTCGATGACAGGATCGGGAAATTCCATTTTTTCGAGGAGCACTTGCTTCTGCGGATCGCTAAGCGTGTCACCCGTACGGACTTCCTTCAGGCCCGCGAGCGCGACGATGTCGCCGGCATAGGCTTCCTTGATATCTTCCCGGTTGTTCGCATGCATTAACAACATACGGCCGATGCGTTCTTTCTTCTCGCGCGTCGTGTTGACGACAGCCATGCCGCTCGTGAGCACGCCCGAATAAATTCGACAGAACGTGATCGTGCCAACGAACGGATCATCCATGATCTTGAACGCCAAGAGCGACATAGGTTCCTTGTCATCCGCCTTGCGGACGATCTCGTTGCCCTTGTCGTCAAGACCTTTGATCGCGGGGACATCGACTGGCGACGGCAGATAATCGACGACGGCATCGAGCAGCGGCTGCACGCCCTTGTTCTTGAAAGCTGAGCCGCAAAGCACCGGATAAAACGCGCCGGTGAGAACGGCTTTGCGAATAAGTCTCTTCAGCGTCGTTTCGTCAGGCTCTTTACCTTCAAGATAGGCTGTCATGGCCGCATCATCGAGCTCGACGGCAGCTTCGATCATCTTCTCACGATATTCCTTGGCCTGATCGGCAAGTTCGGTCGGAATATCGATGTCGTGATATTTCGCGCCGAGTGCTTCGTCTTCCCAAATGACGCCCTTCATGCGGACTAGATCGATGATGCCCTTGAAAGTGCTTTCCGAGCCGATCGGCAGTTGAATGGCGACCGGTTTGGCGCCGAGACGATCCACAATATCCGCAAGGCAGCGGAAAAAATCCGCTCCGATTTTGTCCATCTTGTTCGCGAAAACAATCCGCGGAACTTTATATTTATCGCCTTGCCGCCAAACAGTTTCAGTCTGCGGCTCTACGCCCTGGTTCGAGTCGAGCACGCAGACGGCACCGTCGAGCACGCGGAGTGAACGCTCCACTTCGATGGTGAAATCAACGTGACCCGGCGTATCAATAATGTTGAGACGTTTTTCTTTCCAGAACGCGGTCGTCGCGGCCGATGTGATCGTGATGCCGCGCTCCTGTTCCTGCTCCATCCAGTCCATAGTGGCCGCGCCCTCATGGACTTCACCCATCTTGTGGCTCTTGCCGGTGTAATAGAGGATCCGCTCAGTCGTCGTCGTTTTGCCGGCATCTATGTGAGCCATGATGCCGAAGTTACGGTAGTCCTCTATCTTATGCGCGCGGGGCATATCTATTCTCTATTCTCCAAGCGGTCTCCTCACCAGCGATAGTGCGAGAAGGCTCGATTCGCCTCCGCCATGCGGTGAGTATCTTCGCGCTTCTTGACGGCATTCCCCCGGTTATTCGATGCATCGAGTAATTCGCCGGAAAGTTTATCAACCATCGTTTTTTCGTTGCGCTCGCGCGCGGCAATGATGATCCAGCGGATCGCAAGCGTTTGGCGTCGCTCGGGGCGAACTTCGACCGGCACCTGATAGGTCGCTCCACCAACGCGGCGCGAGCGAACTTCAACCGATGGCGAGACATTATCGAGCGCCTGTTCGAAGACGGAGAGTGGGTTCTGTTTCACTTTGGCTTCAATCTGATCGAGCGCACCATAAACAATCGACTCGGCGACCGATTTCTTGCCCTGGCGCATAATAGAATTCATGAAACGGCTAATCTTGATGTTTCCAAATTTTGGATCGGGAAGCGTTTCGCGGCGCTCGGCACGGTGACGGCGGGACATTGTTTAGCTCCTCGTCACTTCGGACGTTTTGCGCCGTAGAGCGAGCGGCGCTGTTTGCGGTTTTTGACGCCTTGGGTGTCGAGCACGCCACGGAGGATGTGATAACGGACACCCGGAAGGTCTTTCACGCGACCGCCGCGGATCATCACGACGGAATGTTCTTGTAAGTTATGGCCCTCACCCGGGATGTAACCGATCACTTCGAAACCATTGGTAAGACGTACCTTCGCCACCTTGCGCAACGCCGAATTCGGTTTCTTCGGCGTCGTCGTGTAGACGCGCGTGCACACACCGCGTTTCTGCGGCGATGCTTTCAGCGCTGGAACCTTGTTTCGGTAGCGCGGCGCGACGCGCGGCTTACGGATCAGCTGGTTAATGGTTGGCATTGGCCTCGTCTCTTCCTCAACAATTCCCGCGCGACCGCATGCACATACGGAAACGCAAACGAAAGCGCGCCGTTCGCGTTCAAGCGAAAGGGCGCTCGTCCCGTGGCAGTTGACCACGACACCGGAAAGCGGCGTGGTCTCTATGTACTCCTGACAACTGGCTGTCAGAGACAGCGTTTCGGCACCCTTGGTCGATCGCGAGACGCAACCGAACGGTGGCACCGACCGCCTGTCCAATAGCGTGCACTTTTTAGACTCGACCTTCCTGGTACGTCAACCCCGGAAGGCCAAAAACTGGACGTTTCGTTAGATTGAGGCCAGTTTCGGTCGAATGGCTGCTCAACTAGCCCAGAAGCCGAGCAAAAATACCCGCCCTGCTGGGAAGATTTAAGTCAAAGCTGAAGCCCACCCGACACGGCCATAATCGACGTCTGGATAAAAAAGTGCCGACCTCGGATAAACCCGAGGTCGGCTCGCAATTACTCTTTTGCTTCTTCGAATGCCGCAGTCTTATTCCGCCGCAGCCGGACCTTCGATCAAGACTTTGTCGGCAGCAGCGGCGGCAGCTGCCGCCTCTTCCTTCTTGCGCTCGGCAAGGATCAGCTCGTCGCGATGAGTGGCGACAGAACGCAGCCTCGACATCATGGCCCCGGTGCCCGCCGGGATCAGGCGACCGACGATCACGTTTTCCTTGAGGCCATCGAGCGTGTCGATCTTGCCATTGACGGCCGCTTCGGTGAGCACGCGCGTGGTCTCCTGGAACGAGGCCGCGGAGATGAACGAGCGCGTCTGCAGGGACGCCTTGGTGATGCCGAGCAGAATCGAATGCGCAGTCGCCTGTTTCTTGCCAGCCGCCTTCGCACGCGCGTTGATCTCGTCAAACTCAATCTTGTCGAGCTGTTCGCCATGGATGAACTCTGTCTCGCCCGGTTCATCGATCTCGACCTTCTGCAACATCTGCCGAACAATAACCTCGATGTGCTTGTCATTGATCGCCACACCTTGCAGTCGGTAAACCTCCTGGATCTCGTTCACGAGATAGCCTGCAAGCTCCTCAATGCCCTTGATCGCCAGGATGTCATGCGGAGCCGGATTGCCATCGACAATAAAGTCGCCCTTTTCGATCACGTCGCCGTCCTGCACGTAAACATGCCGGTTTTTCGGGATCAGATATTCGACTGGTTCCTGCTTGGAATCAGCTGGAACGATCGAGATGCGGTACTTGTTCTTGTAATCCTTGCCGAACTGAATCGTGCCGCCGATTTCGGCGATGATTGCCGATTCTTTCGGACGGCGCGCTTCGAACAACTCCGCCACGCGTGGCAGACCGCCAGTGATGTCGCGGGTCTTGGCGCTATCGGTCGAAAGACGAGCGAGGACGTCGCCGGCCTTCACCTTAGCGCCCGGTTCTACCGACAGGATGGCGTCGACTGGTAACGTATACCTCACCTCTTGCTGCGCCTTGCGCAGCTTCGCAAGCTTGGCGAGCGTGCCCTCGGCGCCACGGATGACGATCGCCGGACGGAGATCCTGTGCTACTTTGCCCGCACTCCGCCAATCGATGATCGCACGCTTGGTGATGCCCGTCGATTCGTCGATCGTCTCGCTCATAGACTGGCCTTCGACCAGATCCTCGAAAGCAACGGTGCCGTTGGCCTCACTGAGAATCGGACGCGAATACGGATCCCATTCGGCCATGCGCTGGCCACGTGTGACCTTATCACCGTCATCCACCTTCAGACGTGCGCCAAATGGAATCCGGTGTGAGGCGCGCTCGCTGCCATCTTGGTCGAGGACAAGGATCGACTGTGTGCGCGTCATGACGATATTTTCGCCATCGGAGTTTTTCACCACTTCGCGGTTCCTGATCTTAATCGTGCCATCAAAATTCGACTCGATATAGGATTGTTCGGCCAACTGCGCCGCACCGCCAATGTGGAACGTCCGCATGGTGAGCTGGGTGCCTGGCTCGCCGATCGACTGCGCCGCGATGACACCCACTGCCTCGCCCATATTGACGGGCGTGCCGCGGGCAAGATCGCGCCCATAGCATTTCTGGCAGATGCCGTTGATCGTCTCGCAGGTCAAGGCCGAACGAATACGAACTTCCTGCACACCCGCCTTGGTGATCGTTTCCACCTGCGGCTCTTCCAGCAGCGTACCGCGCTTGATGATCGTCTTACCGCTGGTAGGATCGCCGATGTCATCGGCCGCAGTGCGGCCGAGAATCCGCGATGCGAGCGAAGCAACGACGTGACCCGCGTCCACAATCGCGCGCATCCGAATGCCTGTCTTCGTGCCGCAATCCGCTTCTGTGACGATGCAATCCTGCGCGACATCAACGAGACGTCGCGTGAGATAGCCCGAATTTGCTGTCTTAAGTGCGGTATCGGCGAGACCCTTTCGAGCACCGTGGGTCGAGTTAAAGTACTCAAGCACAGTGAGCCCTTCCTTGAAGTTCGAAATGATCGGACTTTCGATGATTTCGCCCGACGGTTTCGCCATTGGTCCGCGCATGCCGGCAAGCTGCTTCATCTGCGCCGGAGAGCCGCGCGCGCCGGAATGCGACATCATGTAGATCGAATTCATGGCGACGTCCTTGCCGGACACCGGGTCTTTCTTGGTCGCCGAAATTTCCTTCATCATCTCTTCGGCGATCTTGTCCGTGCACTTCGCCCAGGCATCGACGACCTTGTTGTACTTCTCACCCTGCGTAATCAGCCCGTCGTTGTACTGTTGCTCATATTCCTTTGCTAGCGTGCGTGTCTCCTCAACGAGCACCCACTTTTTCGTTGGCACGACCATGTCGTCCTTGCCGAACGAAATGCCGGCCTTGAAGGCGTGATGGAAACCGAGCGCCATCATGCGATCGCAGAAGATCACGGTCTCTTTCTGACCGCAGTGACGATAGACCGTATCGATCATGTGCGAGATGTCCTTCTTTGTCATCGAACGGTTGACAAGGTCGAAGGAAATCCGGTGATCTTTTGGCAGCACTTCACCGAGCAGTAGACGTCCGGGGGTGGTGTCGTAAATCTTTGACACCTTCTTACCCTTCTCGTCGACCGTGATGTAGCGGCCCTTGATCTTAGCGTGCAGTGACACTGCACCCGCAGCGAGCGCATGTTCAAGCTCGCCGATATTGCCGAACAACATACCTTGCCCGACTTCACCGTCTCGCATCAGCGAAAGATAATAAAGTCCGAGCACGATGTCTTGCGATGGCACGATGATCGGTGAACCATTCGCCGGATGCAGGATGTTGTTCGTCGACATCATCAGAACACGCGCTTCTAGCTGTGCTTCAAGGGACAACGGAATGTGCACGGCCATCTGGTCGCCATCGAAATCCGCATTGAACGCAGCGCACACGAGCGGATGCAGCTGGATGGCTTTGCCTTCGATCAGCACCGGCTCGAAAGCCTGAATGCCGAGACGATGCAGCGTCGGTGCACGGTTTAACAGCACCGGATGCTCGCGGATCACCTCATCGAGAATATCCCAGACTTCGGGTTTCTCCTTTTCGACGAGCTTTTTTGCTTGTTTCACAGTAGTCGATAGCCCCTTGGCATCGAGGCGCGAATAGATGAACGGCTTGAATAGTTCGAGCGCCATCTTCTTCGGCAGACCGCACTGATGCAGTTTAAGTTCCGGACCAACGACAATTACCGAGCGGCCAGAATAATCGACGCGCTTGCCCAATAGATTCTGGCGGAAGCGCCCCTGCTTGCCCTTCAGCATGTCGGCGAGCGACTTCAACGGGCGCTTGTTCGCACCCGTGATAACGCGGCCGCGGCGGCCGTTGTCAAATAATGCATCAACGGCCTCCTGCAACATTCGCTTTTCATTGCGGATAATAATGTCCGGCGCCTTCAATTCGATCAGTCGCTTCAACCGGTTGTTACGGTTGATGACGCGGCGATAGAGATCGTTGAGATCGGAGGTCGCAAAGCGCCCGCCATCAAGTGGCACAAGCGGCCGTAGATCTGGTGGAATCACCGGAACGACGGTCAGTATCATCCAATCTGGCTTGTTACCGGAAGCGATGAATGCCTCGATCAACTTAAGCCGCTTCGCGAGCTTTTTCGGTTTCAGTTCTGTGGTTGCTTCCGCGATTTCCTTGCGCAGTTGAACCGCGAGCTTCTGCAGGTCGATGCCTTTCATGAGTTCACGAATGGCTTCCGCACCTATCTTCGCGGTGAACGAATCTTCTCCAAGCTCTTCCTGTGCCTTGAGGTATTCTTCCTCAGACAGGAGTTGGCGGTCCTTCAACGGTGTCAGACCCGGTTCAGTCACAACGTAATATTCGAAATAGAGAATCCGCTCGAGATCTTTCAGGGTCATATCGAGCAACAAGCCGATGCGAGACGGCAACGATTTCATGAACCAGATATGCGCCACCGGCGCCGCGAGCTCGATGTGGCCCATCCGCTCGCGCCGAACGCGCGAGAGCGTGACTTCCACGCCGCATTTTTCGCAGATAATGCCCTTATATTTCATGCGCTTGTACTTGCCGCACAAGCACTCATAATCTTTGATTGGGCCGAAGATGCGTGCACAGAAAAGGCCGTCACGTTCCGGCTTGAAGGTGCGATAATTGATCGTCTCTGGCTTCTTGATCTCGCCATAGGACCACGAGAGAATTTTCTCGGGCGATGCAATCGAAATCCGGATGTGGTCGAAGACCTGCGCCGGAGTCTGGGGCCCGAAAATATTCGTGAGTTCCTGGTTCATTCTGCTCTCTCCTGCTTCCCGGGTGAAGGCGCTGTCCACGAGTCGCACCCTTACCGGAAGAATTTCAGTCCAACATCTCGTGCGCGAAGATGACGGTCATCTCCGCGCGCGTTCAGTTATTCGGCCGCCACGCTACTGCTTACATCTTCGGCACCCGGCAATGCCTTCTTCGTATTCACAAGCTCTACGTTGAGTCCCAACGAACGCATTTCCTTCACAAGCACGTTGAACGATTCCGGAATACCGGCCTCGAATGTGTCGTCACCGCGCACAATGGCTTCGTAGACCTTCGTTCGGCCGGCCACATCGTCTGATTTCACCGTCAGCATTTCCTGCAAGGTATAGGCAGCGCCGTAAGCCTCGAGCGCCCAGACCTCCATTTCGCCGAAACGCTGGCCACCAAATTGCGCCTTGCCGCCCAGTGGCTGCTGGGTAACAAGCGAATACGGCCCGATCGAACGGGCGTGGATCTTGTCATCGACAAGATGATGAAGCTTCATGATATAGATGTAACCGACCGTGACTTGGCGATCGAAGGTATCACCGGTCCGTCCGTCATATAGGGTCACCTGCCCTGTCTTATTAAGGCCGGCCATCTCAAGCATGCTCTCGATATCGGCTTCCTTGGCACCATCGAATACCGGCGTCGCCATTGGCACACCGCGCTTAAGATTGCTGCCAAGCTCGATCAACCCCTCATCGTCGAGAGAAGCGATGGTCTCGTCCTTGCCGTAGATCTTCTTAAGAGTCTCCTTGAGCGGGCGCATGTCCTTCTTGCTGTAATACGCATCGATCGCACGTCCGACGGACTGGCCGAGACCGTGACAGGCCCAGCCTAGATGTGTCTCCAGGATTTGGCCTACGTTCATGCGGCTCGGTACGCCGAGCGGATTGAGCACAACGTCGACAGGCGTGCCGTCCTCAAGGAATGGCATGTCCTCGGCCGGCACAATTTTCGACACCACGCCCTTATTCCCGTGGCGCCCGGCCATCTTATCGCCGGGCTGAATCTTGCGTTTCACAGCGACGAAAACCTTGACCATTTTCATCACGCCTGGCGGTAATTCATCACCGCGCTGGAGCTTTTCGACCTTGTTGAGGAAGCGCTGTTCAAGACGTTTCTTCGATTCGTCGTATTGCTTCCGCACCGCCTCGATTTCGCCCATGAGTTTTTCATTTGGCGAGACAAACTGCCACCATTGTGAACGCGGGTATTCATCAAGTACCGCACGAGTGATCTTGTGATCCTTCTTGAAGCCCTTCGGGCCAGCGACGCCTTGACGGCCTTCCAGCATTTCGGCGAGACGCCCAAAGACGTTGCGATCAAGAATCGCTTGTTCGTCATCGCGATCCTTCGCAAGACGTTCGATCTCTTCGCGTTCGATCGCAAGCGCACGCTCGTCCTTGTCAACGCCGTGGCGATTGAACACACGTACTTCGACGACGGTGCCCTGCACGCCGGGCGGCACGCGAAGCGATGTGTCGCGAACATCGGCGGCCTTCTCTCCGAAAATGGCGCGGAGGAGTTTTTCTTCCGGCGTCATCGGGCTTTCGCCTTTTGGCGTGATCTTACCGCACAGAATGTCCCCGGCTCGTACTTCCGCGCCGATATAGACGATACCCGCTTCATCGAGGTTCTTCAGTGCTTCTTCCGAAACGTTCGGAATATCGCGCGTGATCTCCTCCGGTCCGAGCTTGGTATCCCGCGCCATCACCTCAAATTCCTCGATGTGAATCGAGGTGAAAACATCGTCCTTCACGATCCGCTCGGAAAGCAGAATTGAATCTTCGAAATTATAACCGTGCCACGGCATGAACGCGACAAGTACGTTACGACCAAGCGCGAGTTCGCCGAGTTCGGTCGAAGGACCGTCGGCGATGATGTCGCCTTTTTTCACCTGATCGCCCACGCGCACGAGCGGGCGCTGGTTGATGCAGGTGTTCTGATTCGAGCGCTGGAACTTCATCAGGCGATAGATATCAACGCCCGACTTCGAGGGATCGTTATCTTCGGTGGCACGAATAACGATACGAGTGCCGTCGATTTGATCGACGATTCCGGTACGGCGTGCGGCGATCACTGCACCTGAGTCGCGAGCCACCACATCTTCCATGCCAGTGCCGACCAGCGGCGCTTCCGCTTGCACGAGTGGCACTGCCTGGCGCTGCATGTTGGAGCCCATGAGCGCGCGGTTGGCGTCGTCGTTTTCGAGAAACGGAATGAGCGCTGCCGCGACAGACACAAGCTGCTTCGGCGAAACGTCCATGTAGTCGACTTTATCGGGCGTGATCATGAGAACGTCGCCCGCGTGGCGGCAGACGATCAGATCCTCGGTGAACCTGCCCTTGCCATCGATCACTGCATTCGCCTGTGCGACGTAATATTTTCCTTCTTCCATCGCTGAGAGGTAGTTGACCTCCTCGGTGACGCGACCGTCCTTCACCTTGCGATAAGGCGTTTCGATGAACCCATACTTGTTGATGCGCGCGAAAGTCGCGAGCGAATTGATCAGACCGATGTTCGGTCCTTCCGGGGTTTCAATCGGACAGATTCGGCCATAGTGCGTCGGGTGAACGTCGCGCACCTCGAAGCCCGCACGTTCTCGTGTCAATCCACCCGGTCCGAGCGCCGAGAGGCGGCGCTTGTGGGTGATTTCAGAGAGCGGATTAGTCTGATCCATGAATTGTGAGAGCTGCGAGGAGCCGAAGAACTCGCGCACAGCTGCGGCCGCTGGCTTTGCGTTAATCAAATCCTGCGGCATGACGGTATCGATGTCGACCGATGACATGCGCTCCTTGATCGCGCGCTCCATGCGGAGAAGACCGATGCGATATTGGTTTTCCATCAACTCGCCGACCGAGCGGACGCGTCGATTACCGAGATGATCGATATCGTCAATCTCGCCCCTGCCGTCGCGGAGACCCAGCAACGTCTTGATAACGGCAAGAATGTCATCCTTGCGCAGCACGCGTACGGTATCGTCGGCCTTGAGATCGAGACGCATGTTCATTTTCACGCGACCGACCGCCGAAAGATCGTAGCGCTCCGAATCGAAGAACAGCGAGTTAAACATGGCTTCCGCAGTGTCGACCGTGGGCGGCTCGCCAGGACGCATCACGCGATAGACGTCAAAGAGTGCGTCCTCGCGCGTGACATTTTTATCGACCGCAAGCGTATTGCGGATATAACCGCCTACATTGACATAATCGATATCAAGCACCGGAATTTCGTTATAACCGGCCTCTGTCAGAGTTTCGACCACTTTCGCATCGATCTCCTGACCGGCCTCCGCAAAAATTTCACCGCTTTCCGGATTCACAAGATCTTCCGCGATAAATTGACCCTGCAAATCCTCGTCTGAGACCTTGAGTGACTTGAGCCCTTTCTCGGCAAGCATGCGCGCTTGACGCACGGTTAGTTTCTTGCCGGCCTCAATGACGACCTCGCCCGTATCCGCGTTAAGCAGATTGGTTTTCGCAGTGAACCCGCGAATGCGTTTCGCATCGAATGGCAATCGCCATCCACCAGACTTGATGCGCTTATAAATAATTCGTTGATAAAATGTATTGAGAATCTCCTCACCGTTCATGCCTAGCGCTTGCAACAGCGACGTCACAGGAATTTTTCGGCGGCGGTCGATACGCGCGTGAACGATGTCCTTTGCGTCAAACTCGATGTCGAGCCACGAACCGCGATAAGGAATGATACGAGCCGCAAAAAGCAACTTGCCTGAGGAATGCGTTTTGCCCTTGTCATGATCGAAGAACACGCCGGGCGAGCGGTGCATCTGCGAAACGATCACGCGCTCAGTACCATTGACGATAAAGGTGCCGTTCATCGTCATGAGCGGAATATCGCCCATGTAGACGTCCTGCTCCTTGATGTCTTTCACCGATTTTGCCTGTGTTTCTGGGTCGACATCAAATACAATCAGGCGCAGCGTGACCTTGAGGGGCGCCGCGTAGGTCATGCCGCGTTGGCGGCACTCGTCGACATCGTATTTAGGCGCTTCAAATTCATAGCGCACGAATTCGAGCATCGAATTTCCTGCGAAATCGGAAATCGGAAACACTGACTTGAAGACGGCCTGCAAGCCGTCATCATCGCGCCCGCCCGCAGGTTCGGCGATCTGCAGGAACTGGTCGTAGGACGCCTTCTGAACCTCAATTAGGTTCGGCATCTCTGCGACTTCTGCAATCTTGCCGAAGAACTTGCGGACACGCTTGCGGCCGGTGAATGTCTGCGCCATTTCGTTTCTCGCTCCGTGTCGGACGCGCGCGACAATCGCGGCGACGCCCTTTAATAAAAATCCCTGCTCCGCCTTTAGGCGAATATCCCGGGTGGCACCGATGCGGCGCCACCCGGTAGATTCACGCGGTTACTTCAACTCAACCTTCGCACCGACCTTTTCAAGAGTCGCCTTGATCTTGGCGGCGTCATCTTTCGACACTCCATCCTTGACGGTCTTCGGGGCGCCCTCGACGAGGTCTTTCGCCTCTTTGAGACCGAGGCCGGTCATCGCACGCACTTCCTTGATGACTTCGATCTTCTTGTCGCCAGCGCTGAGGAGAACGACCGTGAACTCGGTCTTTTCCTCGGCTGCGGCAGCACCCCCGCCGGTCGGGCCCGCCGCGACAGCGACCGCGGCCGCCGCCGAAACGCCCCACTTTTCTTCGAGCAGCTTCGAGAGCTCGGCCGCTTCGATTACGGTCAACTTCGAAAGCTCGTCTACGATCTTCGCTAGGTCAGTCATTTTCCATTTCCTTTTCGGTTCGAACCTTCAGTCAATTGTGGAACCGCCTTAGGCGGCTTCGCTCTTCCGGCTATATGCCCCGATCACACGCGCAAGCTGCGAAGCCGGCGCGTTCACGATCTGCGCGATCTTGGTCGCCGGTGCCTGCAAGAGGCCCAGCAACTTCGCTCGCAGTTCGTCAAGCGACGGGAGGGCGGCGAGCGCCTTCACGCCGTTGAGGTCGAGAGCGGTCTTGCCCATTGCGCCGCCGAGAATGATAAACTTTTCATTCCCCTTGGCGAAATCGACCGCGACTTTCGGCGCCGTTACGGGATCCTTGGAATAAGCGATCACCGTCGGTCCCTTTAGAAGGGAGCCGATATGAGCGACGTCCGTGCCTTCGAGAGCTTTTTTCGCCAGGCGGTTCTTTGCGACTTTTACTGCGGCCCCACCCTTCTTCATCTGCCGGCGCAAAACCGACATCTGAGCTACGGTGAGCCCGGAGTAGTGAGCAACCACGACCGCTTCAGCGCTTTTGAAGGCGCTTTTAAGTGACGTGACCATCTCGTGCTTTTCCGCTCGGTCCACACTCTCTCTCCAGTTGGCGGTTCAGAACAGGGTCTGAATCGCCGGTTGCACCTTGCCGGCCGGTCTTCTGCCTTGAAGGCAGAAGCGCTGGTCGGCGCTCAGCCCTGTCCCCTTGGGGCGAAAGCCCAAGGTGCTTGGTTCGAACCGATCCTAGGCTTGCGCCCGTAACCGGTTGTCTCCGTCTATGCGGGCCCCTTTGCGGGAATTAAGTCCGCCAAATGGCGGGCACCTGCAGTCTCGGACAGGACGCCGAAAGAACTTGTGGTTCCTCCGGCTGCCCCATTTGGGAGCGAGCCCCCAAATGGAATTCTGCAAACCGTCAGCCTTTTGCGAACAGACTGGCCGGCTCGATGCGTACGCCCGGTCCCATCGTGGAGGATAAGGCGACACGCTTGATAAATGTTCCCTTCACGCCACTCGGCTTCGATTTCGCGACCGCGTCGGCGAGCGCGCGAATGTTTTGCGTGAGTGCATCGGCGCTGAACGATGCCTTGCCGATACCGGCCTGGACGATTCCAGCTTTTTCGACGCGAAATTCGACCGCCCCGCCCTTCTGCGCTTTGATAGCAGCGGGAAGATCGTTGGTAACGGTTCCGACTTTCGGGTTCGGCATCAGACCACGTGGACCCAAAACCTTACCGAGACGGCCGACGAGCGGCATCATATCCGGCGTAGCGATACAGCGGTCGAAATTTATCTGGCCCTTGTTCACCTGTTCGACCAAATCCTCGGCGCCAACAACATCAGCGCCCGCCTTCTTCGCTTCATCGGCCTTCGCACCCTTGGCGAAGACGGCGACGCGCGAAGTGCGCCCGGAGCCGTTCGGCAGATTAACGATGCCACGCACCTGCTGATCAGTCTGCTTTGGGTCGACGCCCAAATTCATTGAGACTTCGATCGTCTCATCGAACTTGGCCTTGGCCCGTTCCTTTACGAGCTTCACGGCCTCGTCGATCGGATAGAGTTTCATTCGGTCGATATCCATGCGGGCCGCGTTGATGCGTTTGCCTGGTTTTGTCTGCATTGTTCCTACTCCGCGACCTGAATGCCCATGGAGCGGGCGGAGCCTTCGATCATCTTCATGGCCGCTTCGACGGTATCGCAGTTCAAATCCTTCATCTTCTGTTGTGCGATCTCCTTGACTTGACCCCTGTTGATCGTCCCCACAGTTTCGCGTCCCGGTGTCTTCGCGGCGGTTGTCACCTTCGCGGCCTTCTTCAAGAAATAGGAGACCGGCGGTGTGCGGAGCTCAAAACTGAATGATTTGTCTTGGTATATAGTGATGGTGACAGGGATCGGCATCCCCTTTTCCATCTTTTGCGTCTGGGCGTTGAAGTCCTTGCAGAACTGCATGATGTTTAAGCCGCGCTGACCCAAAGCAGGCCCGATTGGCGGCGCTGGATTAGCGGCCCCCGCGGGTACCTGCAGCTTCAAAAAACCGGTAACTTTCTTTGCCATCTTTCACTCCCAAATGAACTGGCCGAGACCGGTTCGGGATCCGTGGTTCGGTTTGGATGCTCGGCAAAGCATCCTTGCGTACCACTAAAAATATTCAGCTCTTTTCGACCTGGCCAAACTCGAGCTCTACCGGCGTTGCCCGGCCGAAAATACTCACAGCAACCTTGAGCCGCGAGCGGTCTTCGTCCACTTCCTCGACCGTGCCGTTAAACGAAGCGAACGGCCCGTCCGAAACCCGCACCTGCTCACCTACCTCGAACATGATCGATGGCTTCGGTCGTTCAATACCTTCCTGCACCTGATGCAGGATCCGATCGGCTTCCGCGTCCGAGATCGGGATCGGCTTCTTATCGGCACCTAAGAAACCCGTCACCTTCGGAGTGTTCTTGATAAGGTGATAGGCCTCGTCAGTAAGATCGCATTTCACCAACACATAGCCGGGAAAGAACTTGCGCTCAGCATCGATCTTTCGCCCGCGGCGCACTTCCACGACCTTTTCGGTCGGCACCAGAATTTCCTCGAACAGATCCGCATAGCCACGCGCCTGCGCCTGCTCCCGGATCGATTCCGCCACTTTCTTCTCGAAATTCGAGTAGGCGTGGACAATGTACCAGCGCTTAGCCAAAACGGTTCCCTCAGCGCAAGAAATTCAGAAATGCACTCATGAGATGACGCAGGATCTGATCCGTTGTAAAAAAGAACATCGACGTGATGATCACGAATACGAACACCATCGCAGTCGTAATTAGCGTCTCACGCCGGGTGGGCCACGTGACCTTCGAGCCTTCGGCCCGCACTTCCTGAATAAACTCGAAAGGATTTTGCATCGTGTTTTTCTTTTCGGAGCGATCTCTCGACAAGACCTATCCGAGCCTCTCTCTGTAACTGTCCCTACGTTTGCAGGTTCACTTCACGCCACGGCCGGAGTTTCCACTTTCAATTTTTCCTCCACTGCCTGCCGTCTGGCAGGAGCGGAGGGACTCGAACCCCCAACCCCCGGTTTTGGAGACCGGTGCTCTACCAATTGAGCTACACTCCTCCGGGAAACGGAAAGAGCGGCCAAAGATCCAGTGGACCCGCCGCAGGCCCTATAGATGCAAGATCACGCGACGTAATGCAAGCCCAAATAGCCCATTTCGAGCTCGGTTATGCGGCCGGTTCGACCACCACAGCACTCCCGTAAGCCAGAACTTCGGTGATTCCGGCCGCTATATCATTGGCCTCGTAACGCATGGCAAGCACGGCATTTGCGCCTATTTCCGTGGCATGGGTTTCCATGAGCTCATAAGCCACTTCGCGCGCTCGCTCGGCGAGAGCCGTATATAGAGAGATATTGCCCCCAAAGAGGGCCTGAATTGTTCCTCCAATCGTCCCAAAGACGTTGCGAGAACGTACCGTAATGCCGCGAACTACGCCGAGATGCCGGACAACCCGGTAGCCAGGGAGGTCGTTCGCCGTGGTGACCAACATTCTGGTGGACTCCGCCACTAAGTGAACGCGAGCCGAATCGTGCTTGCCGAATTCCGTCATCGCGAAGTTTACTCAATCACCTTAGCGACGACGCCGGCGCCAACGGTGCGGCCGCCCTCGCGGATCGCGAAGCGGAGCTTCTCCTCCATCGCGACCGGAACGATCAG
>Ga0209048_10003111_pt1 | contig 16255 bp, 16 predicted proteins | sample FrelakmetCRP12CR_FD_187146 | JGI IMG/M metagenome (GOLD analysis project Ga0209048, IMG submission 187146) | Freshwater lake sediment microbial communities from the University of Notre Dame, USA, for methane emissions studies - CRP12 CR (SPAdes)... | ecosystem: Environmental > Aquatic >... | reverse complement strand
GCCGCCCCTCTCTAGGGCGTCGGCCCGAGCCATCCGGTCTGCGCCGCCTTCCCGCTCGCCCGGTGCGGACAATGCAGACACCGAATTGGTGAAGATCTGCCCGATAACTTGCGCCGGATGGGTGTGCGCATATCGAATCGTCAGACCGGCCCCGAAAGATTGACCGCACAACAGCCAGCGATCAACACCAAGCTGGCGCCGAACCGCTTCGAAGGCGTCGATGTAGCTTGTCACACGATACGCTCCCGGATCCACCGGCGCTGGCGAACGACCATGCCCCCAAAGCTCAACGACGACCGGTCGAACGTGTTGCTTCAGAGCAGCTAGATTTGGCCGCCATTGCGCGCGGCTCGACAGAAAGCCATGAACAAGAAGAAGGTGGGGCCCTCTGCCACCTGGCTCCACTTCGACATGAAGCTTCATGGTTCAGACCATCAACGCTTCGATATTCTGCAAGGTGTCGAATGTAGCGATATTGCGCCGAAGCTTGTCTGCCCGTTCAATACCGACCACAGGAACCGCAAGGCTGCGAAACTTGGCCGCGAGACGCTCACCTTGGCGTACCAGATCCGTGTCGGGAATACCGACATCCAGGCTGGTTTCGGCAAATTTGCCAGCTCGGGTTTTGATAACGACACGCGCATCGTGGCCCGGTGGCCGGTCGCCGTGAACTGTGACGCGGTCTCTGACCGCCGTCAGCCTTGAATCGACGGCATTTTTGTCCGAATAGGTTCGGATCGCGGCCGTGTCCTCACCGCATACGGCAAGGGCGGTCGTGTGGCGCAGGCTGAACTTGGTCTCCAGTCCGGTCTGCGGTGCACGAATATTGCAAACCGACAGATGCCCGGACGGGACATGAACGTCGATCGCGGCGACATCCTCCCCCCCTAGAGAGAGTTGGTGACGCAAAGCAGTGACGGCTTCGATGGCTGAATGGGTGAGATAACACGCGGCATGATACTTGAAGAGCGTTTCGACAATTACGCTTCCAGGCCGTCGCAACCGCGCTTCATCCGTCGCAAGTCCGTCGTTCTGCGTAGCAATGAAGCCTTGCTCTACTTCCAGCACCTGCGGGTTGGCGGTGAAGCCGCGCGCCGCGAGCCGGGCCGCCAGTACGCCGTTCGCGGCAGCCCGGCCGGCGTGGAAAGGTTTCGCCATGGTGCCGAACATTGATTTCAATCCAGCCGCCTGGGTCCCGGCGAGACCAAATGCGATCTCCATCTGCGCGTCGTCGAGGTTCATCAGCAGGCCGGCCGCAGCCGCAGCGCCAAACGACCCCAGCGTCGCCGTGGAATGGAAGCCGCGAGTGTAATGTGAGGGCATCACCAGCGATCCTACGAAAGCCGCAGCCTCGTAACCAGCGATAAATGCGCGAAGAACTTCCATCCCGGTGCGGCCTTCCGCCTCTCCGACGGCTAGAGCTGCCGGAAGAATAGCTGCCGTTGGATGCCCGACCAGAGGATGAACATCGTCATAGTCGAGAGCATGCGAGGTTGCGCCATTGACCAGCGCAGCGTCGGCGGAGGCACACGTGAATGTCGACCCAACAATTGACGATCGACCGTGCGAGCTTTCCGCGATTTCGTCGCGCAGAATCCGGGCGACAGGCTCATCCAATCCGGCAAGTGTAACGCCGAACCAATCCAGCACGCACTGCTTGGCGACAGTAATCGCTGGCGCGTCGAATTCGGCGTCCCGATAACCGACACTATGACGCGCCAGCTTCGATGTCAGATTCGCCATTTTCGCACCCATTTATTCCTAATTGTAGAGCGGGATTGTATAGTGAAAGCATGCCCTCAGAAGGCACCCGCTAGAAGCCCCAAAATCATCATAGATGTGATGGTTGATATATGGGGAGATTGGCCGAAGCGACCTGAGGCAAGACACGCTATTCCTCGCGACGTTTATACCGAAAATTCAAAGCCGAGCATATTCGGTACCCGCAAATGACCCGACCCGACAACGCCAATGCCGCAGACTGATAAGCTCTAGTCTGTTTGTTTAGCCTGCTGGATGCTGGATAGCCTTCGGCTGATCCTCACCAGTCACGAGCGCAGGCGCCCTGTTTGCGATGAACGGCCGCTTCGCGGCAAATGCGGCCGGTCGCGAGTACTTTCTTGAGAGAGCCAGACTGCTCAGTCGGCATAAATCATACGCTCGCGATAGAGCGACGCGGAGGGCGGGGTGGCGGAAGACCCCCGATGCCTGTACGTCCCATCGAACAAGGCCAACGACCTTGCAACAAGGGATTGCTCATCGGGCCAATCGTGGTCCGCACATTGAGCGACATAGTGCTTCGCCGAAGAACAACAAATGTGCGAGTAGAACTGTGAGTAGAGCAAGTCGCTCCTAAAAATTACGGCAATTTTTCAAGCGCTTAGAGAGAGGTTCGATTCCGGCCAGGCACCAATAGCTCGTCCGCCCGCGTCCGCCGATGCGATAAACCGCCACTTTAATGTGCGTGCACATCCGCGACTGACGGTTGGTATCCGACCAATTTATTGGTATTGTTGTTGGTATCCTGGGGGTGTGTGGGTATCGCCCTTTTTGACAGGAACCGAACCGATGCCGGCGCGAAGCGATGTTGCCTTCCCTAGCGCCAAACCGGGTCAAAAGCCCTTCAAATTATCGGATGGCGGCGGTCTCTATTTGTTGATGCAGCCGAACGCTGCCAAACTGTGGCGGCTTGCTTACAGGTTTGACGGCAAGCAAAAGCTCCTGGCATTGGGACCCTATCCGGTAACATCTCTGTCCGATGCACGTGCCAAGCGTGATGAAGCGAAGAATTTGTTTGCCCAAGGATTTGATCCGTCGGTCGAGCGCAAGGCCGAACGCAGCGCAGCTCGATTGTCACGCCGCAACACTTTCGCGGCCGTGGCCGAAGAACGATTCGACAAATCGAAGGCCGAAGGCGACGCGGCGACGACACTTAAAAAGAAAAAATGGTTGCTTGGTTTTACCAATGCCTCGCATCGATAAAACGTCGCGAACGCATCCAATCTTCATCTCATTGTTTGACCTTGCTCGCGTCCATCTTGATCGAGGTATCGAGCAGCTTGATGTTAAACGCGTTTTCCACCGGAAACGGTTTCTCCATGCCGAGATAGGTCTGCACCAGCTCGTAGTCCTTCTTCATCCGCTCGCCGTCGATCCAGCCCAGCGCCTTGCTCGTGGTGAAGTTGTCGGTCATCAGGAATTTGATGCGTTCCCACTGGCGCTCCTGATTTTCCTTGTCGAGGCCCGACACCTGATCGAGAAGCGCCTTCAGGCAGGGGGTGACTTCGGCGACGCAGGCGGCAAACGCCTTCTGGCTGATCCGAACGAAGTCTTCGGCAAGCTTCGGATTCTTCTCCAGGAATGCCCCGTTGACGATCAACGAGTTGCCGTACGGATTGAGCCCGATGTCCTTCCAGTTCACGTAGCCGAGGTCGCCGCCGAACTCGATGACCTTCAAATCGTGCTCGTTGTAAAAATCGCTGATGATATCGACGGTGTGGCTTTTGAGCGCCGCGATCTTGGCAGTCGGCCCGACATTCACGAAGTTCACCGAGTCAGGTGCTATTCCAGCCGCCTTGGCGAATGCCGGCCACATCACGCGTGAGGCATCGCCCGGCGGATTGCCTATCTTGTGGCCTGGAAAGTCCTTGGCGCCGTTCACACCATCGCTCTTCAGCCAATAAAAGGTTTGCCCGGTATTGGCATAGATGCTCATCAGGGCCACGACATCGGCGCCCTTGCTGCGCGCCACCAGCGCAGTCGCTAGATCCGCGATCCCGAAAGGCGAGCCCCCGGAGCCCACCTTCAGTGATGACACGCCCGAGCCCTTGCCGACCTCGATGTTGAGATCGATACCCGCCTTCTCGTACCAGCCCTGCGCTTTGGCGTAATAAAACGGCGAATGGTCCGCGGTCGGCGTCCAGTTCAAAATCAGATTGATGGATTCGGCGGCATCAGCGGAAACAGCCGGCGCGACCAGGGCGAGTGCCAATCCTGCAATCTTCAAAGACTTCAAGGCGCTCTCCTTCGTTTGCGGCTAGTCATCTGCGTCTGCGGCTAGCCCCGACCGGTCCGGCAGCCTTGTCGTCGACTGTCGTTGCGTTTACCAATGCAACAAGGGACCGACCGAATTGTCAACGGGGCGCAACTGGGAGCATGCAGTGTTCAACGACGCAATGCGCTCAGCCCGATCCCTGGCGGTTATCCTGATCGTGCATCTCGCCGCGATCGTGCTGTGGCAGGTTCTGGTCGACGCCTTTCATGTGCCGAAATTCATCCTGCCCTCGCCGCTAGCCACCTTGGCGACGTTGACGTCGGCGAAATATGCCTGGGCGTCCAACCTCGCCGTGACCGCGGTGGAAATCCTTGGCGGCTTTTCGCTAGGCGCCTTCGTCGGCGTGACGCTCGCAGTCTTGTTCTGCTGGTCGCCACTGGTGAGCCTCTTGTTGCTGCCGCTGTTTGTCACCCTGAACATGATCCCGAAAGTGGCGCTCGGCCCATTGTTCATCGTCTGGTTCAGCTACGGCATCTTTCCCAACATCCTGATCGCATTCAGCATCTGCTTCTTTCCGATCCTACTGACGACGGCGCGCGGACTGAGCGAAGTCGAACCCGACCTGCTGGACCTCGTGAAATCGCTGCGCGGCTCGCGCTGGACCTTATTCCGAAAAATCCAACTGCCGGGTGCGCTGCCTTACGTGTTTTCGGGCGCAAAGGTCGGCGCCATCCTGGCGGTTGCCGGCGCGATCGTCGGCGAGTTCATCGCATCCGAGCGCGGGCTCGGCTATCTCATGATTCAGGTGCAGTCCTCGCTCGACACACCGGCGATGGTGATGGCGGTGGTGCTGCTGACGTTGCTTGGGGTCGCGCTTTACGGCCTGGTGCTTGGCCTCGAACGGCTGTTCGTGGTCAGGGATGTGCGGCTGCAATAAGAAACAACAGGGAAGAAACATGCTGCTTTCGCGACACAGTCTGCCGGACACGATTGCCGATATCGCGGCGCTTGACGATCTCTTGTGCCGGCCCAGCCAGGCGCTGATCGACGATCTCCGTAAGGTCGATGGCGACATCATGATCCTTGGTGTCGCCGGCAAGATGGGACCGACACTTGCGGGGCTTGCGAAGGCCGCCCTGCCCGATCGCCGCGTGATCGGCGCTGCCCGCTTCAGCGACGCCAGCGCAAGAGCCTGGCTCGAGGCCCGCGGCATTGAGACGATAGCTTGCGACCTGCTCGATGAAACTGCCATCGAGGCGCTGCCGAAGGTACAAAACATCGTTTTCATGGCCGGGCGGAAGTTTGGCGCCGAGGGCGACCTGTCGCTGACCTGGGCGATGAACACATACGTCCCTGCCCTGGTCGCGCAGGCGTTCCGGGAATCGCGGATCGTGGCGTTCTCGACCGGCTGTGTCTATCCGTTCGTGCCGGTCAGCGGAAAGGGCGCCGGCGAGAGCGTTCCGCCCAATCCCCCCGGGGAATACGCGCAATCCTGCGTCGGCCGCGAGCGCATGTTTGAATATTTCTCGCGTAAATTTGCGACGCCCGGCCGGCTGTTCCGGTTGAATTACGCGATCGACATGCGCTACGGCGTGCTGCACGACATCGCAACCAGGATCCTGGGCGGCAAGCCGATCGACGTCAGCCTCGGCCACGTCAACTTCATCTGGCAGGGCGACGCCTCGGCGCAGGCGCTGCGCTGCCTCGCGCATTGCGACACGCCGACCTCGCCCATCAATGTCAGCGGCCGAGAAATTCTCGCCGTGCGCGACCTAGCGGCAAAACTCGGCGCGCGGCTCGGCCGCGAGCCGAAGATTGTCGGCACCGAGGAACCGACCGCATGGCTCACAGACACCTCGCAAGCCGTAAAGCTGTTCGGCCCGCCTGTTGTCGATACCGAACAACTGATCGCCTGGACCGCGAACTGGGTTGCGCGCTCGATGCCCAGCCTCGGCAAACCCACCAAATACGAGGTGCGCGATGGCCGATACTGAGCAGATCGCAATCGTCCAGCTCTCTCCTGAGGACGCGCTCCCAGGCCTCGCTCTATCAACGGAAGCGCACTGGAATCAGAACGAGGCCGACTGGCGCTTTTTCCTGACCAGGGGAAATGTGTTTGGGGTTCGCGACAAGGACGGCCATCTGATCGCCAGTGCCGCGCTACTGCCCTACGCCTCCGGCAACGCCTGGGTCAGCATGGTGCTGGTGACCGCGAACTGGCGCCGCCGCGGCCTCGCCACCAAACTAGTTGACGCCTGTCTCGCAGCCGCGACCACGCAAGGGCTTGCAACGTGGCTCGATGCGACGCCGGCGGGCGCCACGGTCTATGGCCCGCTGGGCTTTAAGCCGACATTGCAGCTACGGCGGTTGCGGCTTGAGCATGCGATGTCACCGAAAGTGGAAGCGCCTCCATCGTTATTGCCTTGGGGTATCGAGAAATTCACCGAACGGGACTGCCTCACCATGGGCTTCGATCGCAGCACCCTACTGAGGGAGATCAGCGGACGTTCAGGCACCCGGCTGTTGTCGAACGGCGATGCGGCTGCCCTGGTCCGCGACGGCCGCAAGGCGCGGCATATCGGCCCGTTGTTTGCCGATAGCCCGCAGCACGCGCTCGCCATGGTCAACGAGATCGTTCGATCCGAAACCGGGCCTCTGCTGATCGACGCCGTCTATGACCAGGTGAAATTCTTGAAAGGGCTGACCGGCTCCGGCTGGACCATCGAGCGGCCCTTTCAACGCATGCACTTCGGTCGCGCTAGCGCTCCGGCCAGCGAACTGCCATTTGCCGTCGCCGGTCCGGAATATGGATAAGGCTGACTGCCATGCATCATAGCAAGATCACATCCGAGGTGCGGCGCCGGATCGCCGACGGCACGGTGATCCCTGCGCACCCGCTGGCACTCAACGCGGATCGCGCCCTCGATACCGTCCGTCAACGCGCATTGACGCGCTATTACATCGACGCTGGCGCCGGCGGCCTTGCGGTCGGCGTCCACACCACGCAATTCGCGATCCGCGATGTCGGCCTCTACAGGCCCGTGCTTGAACTGGCCGCGGAGACCGCGGCGGCCTGGACCAAACGCCCGCTGGCGCTGGTCGCAGGTCTCGCCGGCCCGACGAAACAGGCTGTTGCCGAGGCGCAGATCGCGCGCGACATCGGCTATCATGCTGGGCTGCTCAGTCTCGCCGCGATGAAATCCGCTTCTGAGAATGAAATCATCGCCCATTGCGAGGCGGTGGCGCGCGAAATTCCGCTGGTCGGGTTTTATCTGCAGCCGGCAGTCGGCGGCGGCGTCCTCAGCGCGGAGTTCTGGCGGCGTTTTGCCTTGATCGACAACGTCATCGCCATCAAGATCGCGCCTTTCAATCGCTACCGCACGCTCGATGTCTTGCGCGGCGTAGCCGCAGCGGACGCACTCGATCGCATCGCGCTCTATACCGGCAATGACGACCATATCCTGCTCGACCTTACGCTGCCGTTCGATCTGCGCCACCGCGGCATCACCACAAGAGCCTATTTCCGCGGCGGTCTGCTCGGCCACTGGTCGGTATGGACCGCGAGCGCCATCAAACAATTCGAGATGTGCCGCGCCGCGCGGCACAAGGCGACGGTGCCGGCCGATCTGCTGGCGCTCGATGCCCGCGTCACCGATTGCAACAGCGCATTCTTTGACGTCGCCAATAATTTTCACGGCTGCATCGCCGGCTGTCACGAGATCCTGCGGCGGCAGGGATTGCTGGAGGGAATCTGGTGCCTCGATCCCGCCGAGGGCCTCAGCCCCGGCCAGATCCACGAGATCGACCGCGTCTGCAAGGAACACGCCGACCTCAGCGACGACGATTTTGTCGCCGCCAACCTAGAGAAATGGCTGGCATGAGCGAAGCGCCCGAGCCCTTCATCCGTCTGCGCAACGTTCGCAAGGTCTATCGTTCGCGCGGTCAGGAATTTCTTGCGGTTTCCGACGTCACCATGGACGTGCAGGAAGGCGAGCTGATCTCGCTGGTCGGCCCCTCAGGCTGCGGCAAGACTACGGTCCTGAAAGTTCTTGCCGGGCTTCACGGCGCGGATGGCGGCAGTATCCAGATCGGCAATGCGCGCACCCCGTTCGATCCGGCGCGCGATATCGGCATGGTTTTCCAGCAAGCGCTGCTGCTGAAATGGCGCACCATCCTCGACAACGTTTTGCTGCCGGCGGAAATCGTCGGCCTGCCGATGAAGGCGGCGCGGGCGCGGGCGCGCGACTTGCTCAACCTCGTCGGGCTCGCTGACCATGCGGACAAATATCCACAGCAGTTGTCGGGCGGCATGCAGCAACGCACCGCGATTGCGCGGGCTTTCATTCACGATCCCAAGCTGATCTTAATGGACGAGCCATTCGGCGCGCTGGACGCGCTGACACGGGAGCAGATGAACCTGGAAATGCTCAGGATTTGGCGTCAGAGCGGCAAGACAATCCTCTTCGTCACCCACAGCATCCAGGAAGCGGTGTTCCTCGCCTCGCATTGCGCCGTGCTTACTGCCGGCCCGGCACGGATGGCAGAGTACTTCCCGATCGCCCTTCCGTTTCCGCGCACTCTGCCGATCAAGACCACCGATGAATTTGGCGCCTACGCACGACGCATTTATGCAAGCCTGGGTCTCGGTTCGAGCGACTAACAGGGAGCTTGCCGGACCAAGCAAAACTGTTCTGCCCTGAGAATATTATATGCGCTCCTTAATGCTAGCGACGGTGGCTCTCGGCTTGCTCTGCGGCGACGCTCGGGCTTGGGGCGATACTGGCCACAAAATCATCTGTGAAATCGCTTTCAGGCTTCTCCAGCCCGATACGCGCGCAGCAGTTCAAATGCTTATACAGTCCGACATGGAGTTCGCCACATTCGCGGATTCTTGCGTGTTCCCGGATCACCCGCGCAGACGCGCCTCGGAGCATTTCATCAATCTGCCGCGAGATTCCAAGGGCCTCACGTCGGACGACTGCCCGCAGGCTGACAAGTGTGTGCTCACCGCGATCCTGAACGACGCCAAGGTTCTGTCGTCAAAGGCTGAGAATGACGCAGATCGACTAATCGCGTTGAAGTCCCTGGGGCACTGGGTCGGCGATATCCATCAGCCGCTGCACGTCTCGTTCGAGGATGACCGCGGCGGCAACAACATCAGGGTGAACGGGCAATGCGCAGGAAACCTGCACGCGGCATGGGACAATTGTCTCGTTTTGTATGCAGTCGGCCCCGATATTTTGGAGGCCGTAACTGATCTACTGGCCGCTATCACCCCAGAAATGAAAGCACGCTGGGGCGCCTCCGAACCGCGCGATTGGGCGAACCAATCCTTCTCCATCTCCGAATCGGTCAGGACTAGATATTGCGTGATGCGCGGATCGTCTTGCGACTTGACGGACGACGGCAGCGTGAGCATTACCATGGAATATCTTGACGCGAACGAACCGATCGTTAAGGAGCAGCTACAGAAAGCCGGAGTGCGGCTCGCTCGCATCCTTGACACCGCGTTCGGAAATTAGCGCTCCTATTATCCCATACGCTCAGCAGTCGATATCGATTGTTCTCGTTGACCATCGGTGTCGACCTTTGTGACCTCTGGGACCTATGTTACAACTCCGCCCGTGATCGATAGCGTCATTATATGGGACCTGGAAACTGTGCCTGATCTACGCGGGTTTGCTGCCGCGAATGACCTTGTCGGTAAGACAGATGCTGAGGTTAGCGAAGTCCTCGGAAATAAATTTCCCAAACCCATCTACCACTCAATTCTCTGTATCGGCGCACTCGTCGCCTATCGAGAAAACGAACATTGGGTGGTCGATGCGCTTGGTGCCCCCTACGTCGGCGAGAGGTCCGAAAAGCAACTGATCACCGCATTCTGTGACAAGATAACCGAGTTAAATCCGCAACTCGTCACCTTCAATGGTAACAGCTTCGACCTGCCCGTCCTGCGTTACCGTGCGATGATCAACGAGGTATCCGCCCCAGGGCTATTTGCTCGCCCCTACTTCAACCGTTATACCGAAGACGCGCTTGATCTCTGCGACGTTCTTTCATCATTCGCCCCCCACACCAAAGCCTCGCTACACGAAATCAGTAAGATCATGGGGATGCCAGGAAAGCCCGACAATATCGACGGCTCTGAGGTGGAGCAGTACTTTCTCGATGGCAAAATCAAGCAGATCGCAGACTACTGCGAAACCGATGTGGTCAACACTTATCGCCTATGGCTGCGGTATGAGCGGTTTCGCGGTAAATTGGATGAAAATGGATTTCGAGCGAGCGAACAAAATCTCATCGAGTTCAAAAAACGGCATGCGAATCAAAACAGCATTTGAGTAAGGTAGTGGCAGCGGTCGCTAGGCGACACGGCGGCTTCGCGAGGACACAAGAGGCGAAAGCCAATCATTCGCGACCTGGTCGTCACAGAAGCCCGACAAGCCGACCGCGGATCAAACGCTCAGCGTCTGCCATGATGCGGTCAATCAATTCCTTGACGGTAGGAATGTCGTGGATCAGGCCCACTACCATGCCACAACTCCAGGCGCCCGCATTCACGTCGCCATCGATCATAACTTTCGGATAAACGCCCGCGACTTGGTCCTGGATATCGTCAATCTTGAGCTTGGCGCCCTTCTCGCGCTCAATTTCAAGTAGATGCTCAACCGCGGGGTTATCGAGGACGCGCTCGGTATTTCTCAGAGCACGCATGATAAGCTTCGTGTCGAGCTCTGTTGCTGCAACGATTGCCTTCTTGACGTTGTCATGGACCGGAGCTTCCTTCGTAGCGATGAAGCGCGTACCCATGTTCATGCCGGACGCCCCCATCGCGAGCGCCGCGACAAGGCTGCGCGCATCGGCCATGCCCCCTGAGGCCACGAATGGAATCTTCAGTTCCTCGGCAGCGCGCGGCAAAAGAATCATGTTGGGAACATCATCTTCGCCAGGATGCCCACCGCACTCGAAGCCATCGACGCTGACGGCGTCGCAGCCGATTTTCTCGGCTTTCAGCGAGTGCCGCACTGAAGTGCATTTGTGGATCACCTGGATACCAGCAGCCTTGAGGGCCGGCATATATTGCTCCGGACTGCGTCCTGCAGTCTCAACAGCCTTGACGCCGCCTTGCTGGATGGCAGCGATATATTCGGCATAAGGCGGCGACGTGAATGCAGGAAGAAATGTCAGGTTCACGCCGAATGGCTTGTCCGTCATATCGTGACATTTGGCAATTTCTTTGGCCAGAAGTTCCGGGGTTCGCTGCGTCAAGCCGGTGATGATGCCGAGACCGCCCGCATTCGAAACTGCAGAGGCGAGCTCAGCAAAGCCGACATAGTGCATTCCGCCCTGGATGATCGGATGCTTGATGCCGAACATTTCGGTGATCGCGGTTTTCATTGGACCTGCCTCTGCATTTGTTTGGTGCATTTTAGAAATTCAGCTGGGAACTCAGGCCTTCTTCTAACCTGAAAGAAATATTAAGGCCTCCGAAGCGGTCTTATAACACTTACACCGCATCTTTTACTGCCTTCACCGGACGGGCCCTGACGATTTTCCGGGCGGGTTTAGCCTTGAACCTCATCGGTTCGCCGGCAAAAGGATTGGTGCCCTTGCGCGCCTTGGTGGCTGGCTTCTTGATGACAACAAATTTTGCAAATCCGGGAACGCGAAATAAACCGTTCTTCTTGAGTTCTTTATAACCGATGGTCGCGAGCGTCTCCAAGACGCCCTTCACGTCTTTCTTCGCCACTTCATTCTCAGCGGCGATCCTCTCAATCAATTGCGGCTTCGTCATTTGGGCTGCCATTTTGTCCTTTCCATCGATCCGGTGCGACAGACATTATTTGGAAAACTCGGTGACACCAATAACGGTCAAGATTTCCACAGCTAAATCTCACACTTGATCCGCAAACGCGCGAACGGACCAACGCAACCGAGTCGTGAAGCGGAACCCGCGTTTGAATGGCACAAAACATAGGATACTTATTCAGCGCCATGTCTGTTGTGGAACATAACCGAGCACGCGGCGTGCTTTTTCGATTGAAAGGAGTGTGCCGAACTCGGCCAGCGCATCATCAACGGGTACGCCGGGGAACGTAATCCTCATGAGATCGCGGCTTGGCGTCCTCATCAGCGTGTCGGCGGCAGCGATGGTGAATTCGTCGGCGCCGGGAACATCCGCCTCGAGGCCAAGGCGACAGGCCTGCGCAACATCGCGGCTATCGACCCAGCTCCAGAGATTCCACTTCCGCAGCGCGGGATCACTCCAGAACGACGGGATCGCTTCGTAGTCCTTCGGTTCGAAAATGTTGGAAATGCGGAGCCCTACAAAGCCGGTCCCAGGGTTCCAGCGATGCATCTCGCGCGCCATCTTCTCGCAAAGTACCTTTGCTAATGCATAGCCCGATTCCGGCGCGAGCGGATGGTCCTCGGTCACCGGCGCAGAAACTGGTGGAGTTCGCGTGAACGGCAAGCCGTATGTTGTTTCACTGGATGCCCAAACCACGCGACTCAGACCGATCCGCGTAGCGGCGCAAAATACGTTGTAGGTTGTCATCATATTGTTCTGGAAAATCGTCGCGTCCGGCGCGAGACCTGCTGCGGGGATGCCTGCGAGATGGATCACCGAGGCCGGCTCGCCAAGCGACGCGCGTCGACGGTCAATCGTGCCTGCCGCCAATCTCAGCGCGTCGATGACCTGTCCGAGATCATTGAGATCAGTTTTCATGAAATGGCACAGTGCTTCGGCCGGTGGCGCCACATCGACATTCATCACTTGATAGCCATGGTCGAGAAGCCCGCGGATTGTCGCCCTGCCCGCCTTGCCGCTCCCACCTGTAACGATTACGCTCTTCATGGTAGCTCCTTCGCCCGCAAATGCATGGCGTCAAGACCGCGTCGTTCAAAATACGGCTAATTGCGGCGTTATAATAGGAAAACTAGAGAGGCAGACTTATGAAATGGGAAGCTATTATCGTCGCGGCGGCCATATCGGCAACGACGGTAGCAGTCGCCGCCGAAAGGAAATATTCGTCTGGCGTAACAGACTCTGAAATCAAGCTCGGTCAGACGTCTCCCTACAGCGGGCCGGCCTCGGCCTACAGCGTCATTGCCAAGACCCAACTCGCTTACTTCAAGATGATCAACGACCAAGGGGGCATTAACGGGCGCAAGATCAATTTGATCAGCGTCGACGATGCCTACAATCCCGCAAAAACTGTCGAACAAACGCGAAAGCTCGTCGAGCAAGACGAGGTGGTCGCGATTCTCAATCCGCTGGGAACGCCGACGGGCCTTAGCGTCCGGAAATATCTGAACGATCACAAGGTTCCGCAACTGTTTGTTGGCGCGGGCGCCACACTGTGGGGCGACCACGAGCATTTTCCCTGGAGCATCGGATTTCAGCCTTCCTATCAAGCCGAAACAGCGGTCTATGCAAAATATCTGCTGAAAGCCAGTCCAGACGCCAAGGTCGCGCTGTTCTACCAGAACGATGATGCCGGCAAGGATTATGGCAACGGATTTAAACTCGGTTTGGGTCCGGAAAACGTCAAACGAATGGTCGTGGCTGAAGCGACCTACGAACCAACCGACCCGACCATCGACAGCCAGATCATCAAACTGAAGTCGTCAGGCGCCGACACCCTGTTCATGCACGCCATCCCCAAGCAGGCCGCACAGGCGATCCGCAAGATTGGCGAGATAGGCTGGCGTCCGACCTTTTTTTTCCTCGCTGCTACCTCGACCTCGGTGTCGAGCGTACTGAAGCCAGCCGGCTTCGAGAACGCCAAGGGCATCATCTCTTCCTACTTCCTGAAAGATCCGAACGATCCGCAATGGCAGAACGACAAAGCTGTGCAGGATTGGCTCTCATTCATGAAAAACTATTTTCCCGATGGCAATGTTCAGGACCAACTCATTGTCTATGGCTACACCGTCGCGCAAGCTACGGTTGAAGTGATCAAGCAGTGCGGCGACGACTTGACCCACGAAAACATCATGAAGCAGGCCGCAAATCTGGACGTCGCTTTGCCGATGATGTTGCCGGGTATCAAAGTGAAGACCTCACCGACCGACTATTTTCCAGTCGAAGCCATGCGACTGCAGCGCTTCAACGGCGAAGTGTGGGAGCTTTTCGGCGAGGTGATCGGGGAGTAATAGCCGAGAGGTTCGCCAAATTTCGCGGGTGGTTGGATGAGGGTGGTTTCAAGGCAAGCGAGCCGACCCGCATTGAATTTGGTTGAAACCACGACGGCACATCGTCGTTTGATGCTGACTATTTTCGGCGATCTCGCCGAATAGAGCGTGAACTAATCCGGACGCGGACCGGAGAAGGCGTGAACGGGCCAAGGCTCGAGGGGTCGTCCTTGCTCGGAAGCCGAAGCTACCGCCCCCTTAGCGGAACGAGGCTCTGGCTCGGCGAAGCGCTCAAACTGTCGATCACCACCAGAATCGCGTGCGAGTTCGGCGCTTGGCGACGTGGTCCCCCACCTCATGGTTCAATCGCTGCACCTGCGGGTCGGAAAATTTGAGCCCCACCTCGCAAAAAGACTTTTGCAACAATACTGCCAATATCAGCCATGGGATGCCTAGGCCCAACGAGGAACCCGCGCTGCCGCCGTTGCTGGAGCCGCGGCGCGCCGAGATCGATGCGGGACCGAAGCCGCTGATGGCGTGATTCGCCAGTACCCGGAAACATAATTGAGTGATACGGCGGATCTTTCCTTGAAAGGCGACTTCTCTTGCTTCGAGCGTGATCGCGCTCATGAATTACGACTCACCCTCCACCAAAAGGGGGTACCAGGTCTGTTCGCTCAACAAAGTACGGATCTTCTTGTCGGCGTCATAGATTTTGATCTGAAGCATCGGATAAGCCGATTTCAGTTTTCGATCCGATGCTTCAGCAGCATCGGCAGTTTCAAATTCTGAATTAAAATGACCGTCGACGATCGTCACGAACCCTTCGGTGGGAAGCGGATGGGCTTGTAGAGTTTTCTTCGGCTCAGGCTCGTTAATTGAAAGAACGGATTTTTCATCGTTGGCGCAGCAGGCTCGCTTTCCGTCACGATGTCGAGCAAAATAGCAGAGGGAATGGCTGGCGAACCCAGCGGTCGCGTCGACACCAGTCTGGAAGATGATCGGTCAGCCCTCATGACACGTTTGGGCGAGTAAGCGACGTTTTCCATTATATCGACGGTGCGCATCGCGCAAAGCTTGATATCGTGTGCTGGAGTATCCATATCATTCTTGGCAATGGGCGCGTGTCCCGAAACGCGGCGCTTTAACTAGACAAATCCTATAGACGATATCGACCAGTCGCTCCGACGTGCGCGTTACGGGTCAGGGTAACCTATGCTCATCGAACAAGCCCCCGTGCGGGTCGTGCACAAGCCGTGGGGGGTCAGCGATCTCCAGCCATGGAGCAGCATCGACGGTACAAGTGACGCCGTGGGAGAACTGTGGTTCGAACGAGCTGACAAGAACGCTCCGATCCCTGCCTTGCTGCTCAAGCTGCTGTTCACAAGCGCGCCATTGTCGATCCAGGTCCATCCGGACGATACTTTCGCGCGCGCAATGGGAATGCCGAACGGCAAGAGCGAGGCATGGTACATCATCTCGGCAAAACCGGGCGCACAGATCGGCGTGGGCTTAAAACACCGGGTAACGCCACAGGAATTACGGGCGTCGATCAGGGACGGCTCGATCGTCGAACTGGTGCAATGGCGTCCAGTTGAGAAAGGCGATGTCATCTTGGTCCCGGCTGGCACGATCCACGCCATAGGCGCCGGCATCGTGCTTGCCGAAATTCAGCAGCGTAGTGACACGACATTCCGCCTGTTCGACTATGGCAGACAGCGCGAATTGAACGAAGACAACGGCGTAGCAGTTGCCCACGCCTGGCCGCTTCGATCCCCACGCAATCCGATCCGCCTTACAGATGAACGGACGGTCCTTGTCACGAGCCGATATTTCGTTCTCGAGCGACTTGACCTGCCCGAGGGCTCAAGCTGGGCGCTAGCGGCTGAACCGGAGACCTGGATTCTTGTTCTCGACGGCCACGCCGCGATCGGATTGGTCGCGGCATCGATAGGACAGGCGGTCTTCGTTAGTGGCGGCCGTACCAGCATCGAAGTCGGTGTCAACGGCTTGACGGCCCTGGTCGCCTATCCGGCAAGCGCTCCGGTCGTTTCCCTGTTGCAGCGGCTCTGCGGGTCATCGACCAGTCCTGTTCCACAAGGCGCCATCGCTGTTCCGCAATTG
>Ga0209048_10003110_pt1 | contig 16259 bp, 15 predicted proteins | sample FrelakmetCRP12CR_FD_187146 | JGI IMG/M metagenome (GOLD analysis project Ga0209048, IMG submission 187146) | Freshwater lake sediment microbial communities from the University of Notre Dame, USA, for methane emissions studies - CRP12 CR (SPAdes)... | ecosystem: Environmental > Aquatic >... | reverse complement strand
CCCCCATGGGGAGGATGGGGGTGGGGGCTGCGGACGGCGGCGTCAGCACCGGGCCGCCGCTGTTTGGCCGGGGACGAGGGCGGACAGACACGCGTCGAGAAGAAACGACACGCAGAGGAGAGCACCATGGCGACCATCGAACGCTGGATCGACGTGGACGCGGAGATCACCGCGGCCGACCGCGAGTGGACGGAGTTCATGTTCCGCAGCCTCGTCGGCCACTACAAGGCCGCGACCGTGGACGTCGAGTGGTCGCTCGCCGAGGATGTCGAGAAGAGCGGCCTGGTCACGCTGGCGGACCTGGGCCGAGGGCGCACGCGGGTCACCGTGAGCATCGACTACGTCGGCGCACCGGGCGCCGAGGAGGCCGTGGGCGCGCATCTCGACCGCGACCTTGCAGGGTTCAAGACGTTCACCGAGGCCCGGGGCTGAATCCGCCCTCCAGAACGACCATCGCGAGTCCACGTTCACGGCGCCTCCGGCGTTTGCCGGCCGGGCAGTGCGCCCGGCCCTCAGAGCCCTGAGTCCGTGCGGGGCGCCCGAGGCGCCGGGACCGCTGGAAGTCGTGGCCCGGACAGCATAGGCCGAGAAGGTCGCCGGCGTCGTCATACCAGGGGTGGAGATGACGACGCCGGCGGCTCCTACTGCCGACGGGCGCAACCACCCACGGGTGGAACTTCGCGCGGCCGGCGCGGCGCTCGTGGGTGACGTTGGCGTGCGGCGGCGCAGCCGGCGCGATATCGTTGGCGCGGGCCGCGCGCCGTATGGCGCTCGCGGCCCTGCTCCGCGACCGGCGACCGGCGAAAGGCGACAGCAGGAGGCACCGTGGACAAGACCCTCATCGAACGGCTCGCCGCCGTGCCCATCGTCGGCACCGACTACCGTCCCTTCTCCATCGCGCCCGACGGCGACACGGTAGCCTTCGAATGGCGCAGCGGTGGGGATTGGCAGCTGTACACGGTCGATAGCAGGGGCGCGGCGCCCCCACAGCGGCTCCTCTCCATCGACGATCCCTGCGGCTGCCCCAAGTACTCCGCCGACGGCCGCTACCTGTACTTCTCTCGCGACGACAAGGGATCGGAGTGCTTCGACTTCTACCGCTACGAGCTCGCCACCGAGACTGTGGAGAACCTGCTCCCGGACACCCCCGATCTCTCCCCGAACCCCGATCTCCAGCTCTCGCCGGACGGCATGCGCATCGCCTTGAGCGCCGACCACGGTCAGAGCTACGGCGCGGCGATCATGCCTGCCGAACCTTGTCCAAAGGGCGCCGGGGTGGAGTTCGTCGTCGACCACTCCTTCAACGACTGGACGCCGCAGTGGTCGCCGGACGGCAAGCGCATCGCCTGGCACGCGGACACCCACGGGCAGGACGGCGCCGTCTTCGTGATGGACACGGAGAGCGGCGCGGTCCAGGCGATCGGCGGCGATCAGCCCACGCTCGCTTGGTTCCCGCGCTGGTCGCCAGACGGAGCGCGCCTCGCCTTCCAGGGCGTCGTCGACGACGCCTACGCCATCGGCATCCACGAAACGGCGCGCGATTCTGTCGAGTGGGCCTGGCGCGACGCGCGCGACGCCCACCACCCCGTGTGGTCGCCGGATGGTGAGGCACTGCTCTTTCTGCGCGACGACGTGGGTCAGACGTCCCTCCTGCACCTGGACCTGCGGACGCGGGAGTTGCGCGACCTGAGCGTCGGCCCCGGCAATCACTATCACCCGCGCTTCACGCCCGATGGAGGCGCGGTCATCGTCGCGCTCAGCGCCCCGGAAGTCCCCAGCGACCTGTTCCGGATCGACCTCTTCGATGGTCGCGTGACGAGACTCACCCAGGGCCTTCCGGACGATCTCGCCGGACGCGACTTCGCGCACGGCCAACACGTCCACTACCGCAGCCTTGACCTGCTGGCCGAGGTCCCGGCGCTGCTTTTCCGTCCGCGCGAGCACAACGGCGGCGGCGTGGTCATCATCCACGGCGGTCCCACCTGGCACCACGCCAACGAGTGGGACCCCCTGCGAGAGGCCTTCCTCGACGCCGGCTTCATGGTCGTCCACCCCAACTACCGCGGCAGCGACGGCTACGGGCGCCGCTGGCAGCTCGCGAGCCGCTATCTCTGCGGTCAGGGAGAAGCGCAGGACTGCGCCGGCGCACATGCCTTCCTCGTCGCCCTGGGCTGCGACCCCGGCCGCATCGCGGTGACCGGTCGCAGCCACGGCGGCTACCTGACCGCGCAGATGCTCACGCAGTTCCCGGAGCTCTGGGCCGCCGGCGTCGCCGGCGTGCCGTTCTTCGACCACATCGACGCGCAGGTGGACCCCGCGGTCCGCGAGGACCTGCGCTGGTGGGATCGGGAGAACACCGGCGACCTCGTCAAGGATCGCGCCCGGCTCGAGTACTACTCGCCGATCAACCATCTCGACCGCGTCAGCGCCCCGCTGCTGATCCTGGCGGCGGCTCGCGACCCGCGTTGCCCGACGCGCCTTGTCGGCAAGGTCGTGGACATGCTGCGCGCCGCCGGTCAGGTCTGCGAGGCGCACATTTACCCGGACGAAGGCCACGAGATCAGCGGCGTCGAGAACCACGTGGACTACGACCGACGCACGCTCGAGTTCATCCTGCAGCACACCGGAGCCGCCGGCTGACGCGATGATCACGCCCGGGCGGATGCGGCGCCGACCGAACGGTTTGCCGTCTGCCCGATCGGGAAGGTCTTTGGAGTGCGATATGCCACTATTCTCGCATCCCGTTGTCCCTTCCCGGACGGAGGTCCGTGATGAGCCGCTCAGACACCGAAAGAGACATTATCGAAACGCTTGGGCAGATTCCCGACTTCTTCAAGCCCATGCCCGACGACACCCTCGCGCGCGAGTGGGCGGAATGGAAGTCGTTCCAGCTTGCCGACACCGCTCTTACCGCCCGCGAGAAGCATCTCATCGGGCTCGGCGTCGCCGCCGCCACGCACTGCCAGTACTGCACCTACTTCCACCGCAACGCGGCGCAGATGATGGGCGCCAGCGACGCCCAGCTCGAAGAGGCGGCGCGCTTTGCCAGCGACACTGCCAAGTACAGCGCCTACCTGCACGGTCTGCAGGTCCCCATCGACGACTTCAAGAAGCAGGCCGACGAGATGGGCGCGTACCTGGCCGGCAAAGCGGCCGCAGCGTAACGCAAGGCCGCCGGACACAACCGCGTTCGCATCACGACTGCACGGCATCGTCCCACCCAGCGGGCGGGGCGCCGTTGGGCGCCCCGCCCGCGCGTCGTCTAACACCGGTCACGCCGCGGCCAGCCTCCCCGCCGGGTTAGGTCGCCCTCGGTACGTGCGACCTGTAGGCAGACCTGAAGACGGCTATAGAGTTTGCCAACGCGCGGAATCGGTCTATGCTCTTCGCATTGCTTAACGTGGCGGGCAGGCACTCGATTGAGAGAGGGGCCGGGGGCCGGGGGCGGGAGCGCGCGCCCGAGTCACACTCCGGGTAGCATGATGATACGCCGATCAGCGTGGCAGCAGGCACGACCGAGTCGCGACAGCGCGACTCTTCTGTATCGCCCCCGCCTCTTCTTCGCCTGTGCGGCGGGTGTACTCCTTGTGGCACTCGTCGCGGCGCCGGGCACAGCGGTCGCCCAGGCTGCCGCTCGCTCGGCCGGCCATGGTCATGCGCGGCACGAAGCCGTAGGTGGCTCGCCTCGCACGTCCGTTCTCAACGTCGGGCCGGCGCATGTCCTGGCCCACAAGGCACATGCGGTCCGTTCTCCGGCGTTGCCTCCCGGCCAGCACGATACCGAGCCAGGGGGCATTTTCAGGGCTGACGGCAAGACGCCATGGTGTCACGGCGGCGACGCGGACCGCGAGCCGATCACTCCCGTGTGGTGGCGAAGGGGCGACCTCCGCACCCCGCTGCGTTCCGTCTCGGACGAGTTCGAAGCGGCGCCGGCAATCGACCTCCTCTCCCGTGCCCCTCCGGGCGACTAGGCGCTCGATCGTCGCGCCGCATAGCGACGCGACGGCGGCTCGATGACCGAGCCTGACCTCAACAATGCCTAGCCAAGGGAGAAAGATGAAGCCGAGATACCTCGGTCTGATTATCCTCATCGCCACAGTGCTCAGCGCCGGCGTCATGGGGGTAAGCAGCCCGGCCTACGCTCAAAGCCCGTCAATGGCCCATTGGGCCGATCCGCTGCCGGTTCCACCGGTAGCAACGCAGACCTTCAATCCCTACTACTCGCTGTGGGCCGACTACTACGAGATCAACATGTCGGCCAGCCAGCACCTGTTCAACTCCGGCCTGCCGGGCCCGGCCACCGTCTGGACGTACGGGCAGCCCGGCAAGGACCCCGTCCTGCTCGGCCCGACGATAGTGGCGACAACGGGGCGTCCCGTGGTCGTCAAGTACATCAACAACCTGCCGACGGACCCAAACGCCTTCCCGCTGAAGGACGCCATCGACCCGACCCTGGCGGGTTCGGACGTGCCTACGGGCGCAGCGATCCCGCATCTCCACGGCGGGCATACCGCCGCGCGGTTCGATGGCACTCCCAACCAATGGTGGACGGCCGACGGAAAGAAGGGTGCGGACTACGTCACCAGCACCTTCACCTACGTGAACGACCAGCCGGCCTCGCTGCTCTGGTACCACGACCACACGATGGGGGCTACTCGGCTGAAGCCCTATCTCGGTCTGGCCGCGGCCTACCTGATATTCGACAAGGTCGACAACGGCAAGACGATCCGCGGCCAGAAGGTCCCGTCCGGCTATGGCAAGTACCACCTCCCGCTAGTCATTCAGGACAAGCAGTTCAACGCCGACGGCACCCTGTTCTACCCCACAGAGGGCATCAGCGCCGTTCACCCGAAATGGGTCCCCGAGTTCTTTGGCGACACGCCGGTGATCAACGGCAAGGCCTATCCCTACCTGGATGCCCAGCCGCGGAGATACCGGCTGCGCATCCTGGACGGCTCGCAGGCCCGCTTCTACAACCTGCACTTCACGTTCGCCGGGACAGACCTCCCCTTCACGGTCATTGGCTCAGAGGGCGGGCTGCTTCCCAAGCCGGCGCAAATGACCGGGCTTCTGATCGCCCCCGGCGAGCGCTTCGACGTCATCGTCGACTTCACGGGAATACCCCTGGGAAGCACGGTCACGATGACCAACGACGCCCCGGCGCCGTATCCGGATGGCGAGCCCAGCAACGACACGGTGCCCGAGCTCATGAAGATCAACATCAACACCCCGGTGCCGGCGAACGATCCCGACACGTCTGTGCGTGCCTCGAAACTGCAGCTGCCTGCGTCCCCTCGACTGATCGCCACGCCGAAGCTCGCGCCGCGGGACGTCGTGCTCAAGGAGAACACGGACGCGTTCGACAACCCCATCGAGGTGCTGCTCAACGGTTACCACTTCATGGACCCGACGACGGACTTCGTCAAGGCCGGCACTACCGAGACCTGGCGTTGGATCAACCTGACCGTGGACGAGCACCCGATGCACATGCACCTGGTGACCTTTCAGGTCGTGAACCGGCAGGCGTTCGATGTCGAACGCTACAAGGCGGACTGGGCTGCCTATCTGGGCTCTGCAAGGACCGGGCCCAAGCCCCGACTCGCCAACTACCTGATCGGGGAACCAATCCCAGCGGCCCCGGAGGAGATGGGCTACAAGGACACCGTGAAGGCCTATCCAGGCTTTGTGACGAGGACAAGGGCCAAGTTCACGCTGCCCGCGACGTCCCTCGGGGACTACAACCGGAAGACCAGAAGCTACGGCACGTGGGTCTACCACTGCCACATCCTCGAGCACGAGGAGAACGACATGATGCGGCCGTTCGAGGTCGTGAAGTAGAGCGCCCGTTCGGCGGTCTCTTGGGGGCGGGTCAGCAGCGCTGACCCGCCCCCTCCTTGCTGGGTCCGCGCCGCGGTCGGCGCGGACGGACGCGGACGGCGGACGGTGCCTTTGCGCCGAGCGCCGTCCGCCTCCCATCTGCGATAGACTGACCCCTGTCCCCAGTACTCTCTCTCCGGGCAGGTGAGCCGATGAACGTCCGTGTATACGTCACGCCCAAGAAGGGCATCCTCGACCCCCAGGGCGCCGCCGTCGAGCGCTCGCTCCCCAACCTCGGGTTCACCGGGGTGAGCGGCGTCCAGATCGGCAAGATCATCGACCTCACCATCACCGCCGACGGACTCACCGCCGAGGCCGCGCACGCGCAGGTCGACGACATGTGCCGCAAGCTGCTCGCCAACCCGATCATCGAGGACTACGCCTTCACGGTCAGCGAGGGCTGAGGGATGCGCTCCGCGCCCGTGCGCTTCGGCGTCGTCGTGTTCCCCGGGAGCAACTGCGACGCCGACTCTTATCACGCCGTCTCCACCTTCCCCGGCGCCAGCGCGCAGTACCTGTGGCACAAGGACACCGACCTCAAGGACGTCCAAGCCGTCATCCTGCCCGGCGGCTTCAGCTACGGCGACTACCTGCGCTGCGGAGCCATCGCCCGTTTCAGCCCCATCATGCAGTCGGTCATCGACTTCGCCGAGAGCGGCGGCCTCGTGATGGGCATCTGCAACGGGTTCCAGACCCTGGTCGAGGCCGGCCTCCTGCCCGGCGGCCTCATCCGCAACACCGGGCTCAAATTCGTCTGCCGGTACGTCAACCTGCGCGTCGAGACCACGGACACGCCGTTCACCGGCGCCTGCGAGAAGGGCGAACTGCTGCGCATCGTCGTCAAGCACAACGAGGGCAACTACACGGTCGACGCGGACACGCTGTCGAGCATGAAGGCCAACGACCAGATCGTGCTGCGCTACGTCGACGCCGCCGGCGAACAGGCCGAGGGCGCCAACCCCAACGGCGCCCTCGACGACATCGCCGGCGTCTGCAACGAGGCGCGCAACGTCTTCGGCATGATGCCGCACCCGGAGAACTCCGTGGAGGCCGGCCTGGCCGGCGGGACTGACGGACGCAAGCTCTTCCAGTCGATCATCGACGCCGTGCTGCGCACCGCGGAGGTGAGGTCATGAGCCGGCGCGCCACCCTCGACGCCGCCATCAAGCTCGGCCTCACCGCGGACGAATACGCGCACATCTGCGAGATCCAGGGCGGCGAGCCGACGTATGTCGAGCTCGCCATCTACTCGCTGATGTGGAGCGAGCACTGCAGCTACAAGCACTCGCGGCCCGTATTGAGTCGATTCCCGACCAGCGGGCCGCGCATCCTGCAGGGCCCCGGCGAGAACGCCGGCATCATCGACGTCGGCGACGGCTGGGCCGTGGCCATGAAGGTCGAGAGCCACAACCATCCGTCGGCGGTCGAGCCCTTCCAGGGCGCCGCCACCGGCGTCGGCGGCATCGTGCGCGACATCTTCACCATGGGCGCGCGGCCCTGCGTGAGCATGGACTCGCTGCGCTTCGGCGAGCTCACCGAGCCGCGCCAGCGCTTTCTGCTCGACGGCGTCGTCGGCGGCATCGCCCACTACGGCAACTGCCTGGGCATCCCCACCATCGGCGGCGAGATCTACTTCGAGCCCAGCTACGAGGGCAACTGCCTGGTCAACGCCATGAGCGCCGGCATGATCCGCAGCGACGGCATCGTGCGCGCCATCGCCAGCGGCGTCGGCAACCACGTCGTGCTCATCGGCTCCAAGACCGGCCGCGACGGCATCGGCGGCGCCAGCGTGCTCGCCAGCCAGGAGTTCGACGAGACGCTCGAGGAGAAGCGCCCGAGCGTCCAGGTCGGCGACCCGTTCACCGAGAAGAAGCTCATCGAGGCCTGCCTCGAGCTCATCCACCGCAAGCTGGTGGTGAGCATGCAGGACCTCGGCGCCGCCGGCCTCACCAGCTCGAGCAGCGAGATGTCGAGCAAGGGCTTCGTCGGGCTCGACATCCACGCCGACCGCGTGCCGCTGCGCGAAGCCGACATGGAGCCCTGGGAGATCATGATCAGCGAGAGCCAGGAGCGCATGCTGGCGATCGTCACCGATGAGCAGATCGCCGACGTGCGCGAGGTCTGCGAGCGCTGGGACCTCGACTGCACCGTGATCGGCGCGGTCACGGACAGCAAGATGCTGCGCATCTGGTGGCACGGCGAGCGCGTCGCGAACATCCCGGCCCGCCGCCTAGCCGACGAGAGCCCCGTCATCCGCACGCCCTCCGTGAAGCCGGACTACATCGTCGACGAGCCCGTCGCCGTGGACGACACGGGCTATCCGCCGCCGAAGGACCTGGGCGCGGCGCTCACGCAGCTTCTCGCCGCGCCCAACATCGCCAGCAAGCGCTGGGCCTGGGAGCAGTACGACTACATCGTCCAGGCCAACACCGTGCAGATCCCCGGCTCCGACGCCGCCGTGCTGCGCATCAAGGATACCGATCGCGGCATCGCCTTCAGCAACGACTGCAACGGCCGCCACTGCTACCTCGATCCCTATCGAGGCGCCAAGGCGGCCGTCGCCGAGGCGGCCCGCAACCTCGCCTGCGCCGGCGCCCTGCCGGTGGCGGTCACCGACTGCCTCAACTTCGGCAACCCGGAGAAGGGCGAGATCTACTGGCAGTTCGAGCAGGCCGTCGAGGGCATCGCCGAGGCCTGCGAGGCGCTCGACACACCGGTCGTCAGCGGCAACGTGAGCTTCTACAACGAGAGCTTCGGCCAGGCCATCTACCCCACGCCGATGATCGGCATGCTGGGCGTGTACGACGACGTGAGCCTGCACATCGACGGCGCCTTCAAGGGTGAGGGCGACGTGATCGTGCTGCTCGGCGCAGAGGCCGCCTGGATGGACGGCAGCGAGTACCAGAAGATCGCCTACGGCAAGGTGGAGGGCCGCGTGCCCGATGTGGACCTGAAGCTCGAGGTCGAGATGCAGCACAAGCTCCGCGCGGCCATCGAGGCGCGCCTCCTGAGGAGCGCTCACGACTGCGCCGAGGGCGGTCTCGCCGTAGCGCTGGCCGAGTGCTGCATCGCCAGCGGCAGTACCGGCGGTGCGCAGTTCGAGGACCCTGAGGCGCAGCGCAGCGGCCGGGACGGCCGCTGGCTCGGCGCCGACGTGGACCTCGGCTCCGCCGCGTCGGTCGCCGGCGCCGCGGGGCGGCCCGACCTCGCCCTTTTCGGCGAGGCTCCGACCCGCGTCATCGTCACCGTCGCGCCGGAGCTGCTCGGGCCGCTGGACGAGGTGCTCGGCGGGTTGCCGCAGCGCGTCCTCGGCCGGGTGACCGGCTCGAACCTGAGGTGTACCATGGAGGGCAAGGAGCTCTTCACCGTCGAGGTGGGCGAGCTCCATTCTGCTTACGAGTCGCTTCCTCAGCGACTCGCCTGAAGATCGACCGGACGAGCGCCGTGTACGACGATCGACTCCATGACAGCTGTGGCGTCTTCGGCATCCATGCGCCGGGGCGCGACGTCGCGCGCCTGACGTTCTTCGGCCTCTACGCCCTGCAGCACCGCGGCCAGGAGAGCGCCGGCATCGCTGTGGCCGACGACGGACAGATCACGGTCATCAAGGATCTGGGCCTCGTGAGCCAGGTCTTCAACGAGCAGATGCTCCAGAGCCTGAGCGGCCAGCACGCCATCGGCCATGTGCGCTACTCCACCACCGGCTCCAGCCACTGGCAGAACTCGCAGCCGCTGGTGCGCAGCCGCAACGGCGACGTGATCGCCCTGGGCCACAACGGCAACCTGGTGAACACCACCGAGCTGCGCGACGAGCTCATCGCCCAGGGCGTGAAGTTCGCCGGCACCACCGACACCGAGGTGATCACGGCGCTCATCGCCCACGAGGCCGAGGGCGACCTGCTGGGGGCGGTGCGCACCGCCGTCGCCAAGATCCGCGGTGCCTTCTCGGCGACGGTCATGTCGGGCGACGCTCTGGTCGGCTTCCGCGATCCCTACGGCGTGCGTCCGCTCTGCCTGGGCAGCTACGAAGGACACCCCGTGATCAGCAGCGAGACCGCTGGGCTCGACATCATCGGCGCCGATTTTGTGCGCGAGATCCAGCCCGGCGAGATCGTGATCGTCGACAAGGAGCACGGCCTGCGCAGCGAGCGCGTGGAGCTCGACGGCTCGCGCCCGGCGCTGTGCATCTTCGAGTTCATCTACTTCTCCCGGCCCGACAGCACGATGGCCGGGCGCACGCTGCACCTCGTGCGCCAGGAGATGGGCAAGCACCTGGCCCTGGAGGCTCCGGTCGAGGCTGACCTCGTCATCCCGGTGCCCGACACGGGCATGCCGGCCGCCATCGGCTACGCCTCAGCCTCCGGCATCCCCTACGCCGAGGGCCTCATCAAGAACCGCTACGTGCACCGCACCTTCATCCAGCCCGACGACCAGCTGCGCCAGGTGGGCATCCGCATGAAGCTCAATCCGCTGAGCGCGGTGATCCGCGGCCAGCGCCTCGTCGTGGTCGACGACTCCATCGTGCGCGGCAACACCACGAGCAAGCTCGTCGAGATGCTGTTCAGCGCCGGCGCCAAAGAGGTGCACCTGCGCATCAGCTCGCCGCCGATCCAGTACCCCTGCTACTACGGCATCGACATGGCCACGCGCGCCGAGCTCATCGCCGCCAAGAAGACGGTCGCTGAGGTGCGCGACCACGTCGGCGCCACCAGCCTTCACTACCTCACGCTCGAAGGCCTGCAGCACAGCACGGGTCTGCCCAAGAGCCAGTTCTGCCGCGCCTGCTTCGACGGCGACTACCCGATCGCCGTGCCCGAGGAGTACGCGATGTGCAAGATGCGCTTCGAGAAGGGCGCGGCCGCGGCCTGCGATCCCTGAGCCGAGCCGGCGCCGCACCGCGACAAGACTGCTGGCGGCGAAGGTGACCTGAGACGTAGACTGGCACCGTCGCATTGAGGGGGGCACGATGGCCGACGACCAGGGGTTCACGTACAAGCAAGCGGGCGTCGACGTCGAGGCGGGCAACCGCGCCGTCGACCTCATGAGACAGCGGCTCAAGAGCACGCAGCACCCTCTGGTGCTCGGGGGGCTCGGCGGCTTCGGCGGAGCGATGCGGCTGCCGAAGCTCAAAGACCCGGTGCTGGTGGCCGGCACCGACGGCGTGGGCACCAAGATCGAGCTGGCGCGCACCATGGGCAAGCTCGGCACCATCGGCATCGACCTGGTGGCGATGAGCGTCAACGACGTGTCGGCCTGCGGCGCCGTCCCGCTCTTCTTCCTCGACTACCTCGTGGTCGGCAAGGTCGTGCCCGAGGAGGTCGCCGCGATCGTCGCCGGCGTGGACGAGGGCTGTCAGCTGGCACAGTGCGTACTGCTCGGCGGCGAGACCGCCGAGCACCCGGGGCAGTTCCCGGGCGGCGACTTCGACCTGGCCGGCTTCGCCGTGGGCCTCGCGGAGCGCGACGAGCTGTGGGGACCGCACCTCGTCGCGGACGGCGACGTCCTCGTCGGCATCTGCTCGAGCGGCCTGCACTCCAACGGCTTCAGCCTCGTACGCCATCTGCTCAGGGAGCATGCCATCGACGTGCACAGCAAGTTCCTCAGCGAGGGCGGCGCCTTCTGCATGCACGCCGGCCCCAAGGCTTCCGTCGGCGAAGTCCTGCTCGTGCCCACCACGATCTACAGCCCCGTGCTGCACGATCTGGGGCACGCCGGCGGCGTGCACGCCGCCGCTCACATCACCGGCGGCGGCTTCCCCGACAACGTCGGGCGCGCCGTGCCCGACGGCCTGGCGGCGGAGATCGACCTCGGCGCGTGGCCCACCGGGCCCGTCTTCACTTGGCTGCACTCCCTCGGCGTCAGACAGGCGGAGATGCTGCGCACGTTCAACTGCGGGCTCGGCATGGTCATAGCCATGGACCCCGCCCACGTCGAAAAGAGCCTGGCCATCGTCAAGAAGAGCGACTTGGAAGCATACGTGGTCGGCGAAGTGAGGCCGCGCGGCGACGGCGCGGCCGTGCGATACCGGGGCGAACTGAAGCTGTGAGGTCGCTCGACCTCATCGGCTGCGGCGCCCTGAACGTCGATCTGGTCTACCGCCTTTCGCGCTCCTTCCCGCTCTGGGACGAGCTCGGTCCGCCCGGCAGCGAGCAGCTCATGGACGCCAACGTGCGCCGCGCCGTCGACGAAGCGCTCGCGCACGTCGAGCCGACGCGCTCCGGCGGCGGGCAGGCGGCCAACACGGCCCACGCGCTCGCGCGCCTGGGCTACCGGGCCGCCATGGTCGGACGCGTGGGCGCCGACGACGACGGCCTCTACCTCCTCAACGAGCTTGCCCCGGCCGATGCGCGCCTGGTGGCTCGCGACGGCGAAACGGGCCGCGTGTACGTGCTGCTGGACGAGAACGGCGAGCGCCGTAACCTCGTGTGGCCCGCCGCCAACGACGCTTTCGCGCCCGATGACCTGCCGAAGCGAGCCCCAAAGGCGCGCTTCGCCCATTTCACCAGTTTCGTCGGAGACGGGCCGCTCGCGGCGCAGCTGGCGCTGCTCGAGCGGCTGCCCGCCGAAACGGAGGTCGCCTTCGACCCGGGCGAGATCTACGCCCGCAAGGGCGTCAAGCGCTTCCTGCCGATCCTGGACCGTTGCGCCTACCTGTTTGCCACTGAGAGGGAGCTCGAGATGCTCTGCGGCCTCTCGCTCCCGGGATCCTTGGACTTCCTGCTCAAGGCCGGGGTCGGCCTGGTGGTCTGCAAGATGGGCGGCCGCGGCGCCCGGCTCGTCGGCCGGCGCGTCGACCTCTACGTCCCGCCGCTGCCCGCCGAGGTCGTCGACGTCACCGGCGCCGGCGACCTCTTCGCCGCCGGCTTCTTCGCCGGCATGATCGAGCAGGTCGGTCTCGCCAGCGCCGGCCGCCTCGCCGCGTGGGCCGCCAGCCGCGGCATCGCCGGCATCGGGCGCAACACGTACCCCGACGCCGAGGCGTGGCAGGCGCGGCTCGCGGATGAGCGCGGCGAGAGCGAACACGCGGCGCGCGGGGGTGGACCGTGAGGATCGGCTGGCTGTCCACCGGCCGTGACCAGGCGGCCTGCAACCTCCTCGCCGACATCGTCGCTCGCGCTCAGCAGGATGACATCCCCCTCGACATCGCCGCCGTGTTCTGCGACCGCGAGGCGGGCGAAGCGCCGGAAAGCGACCGCTTCATCGAGCTCGTGGAGCGCCTCGACTTCCCCCTGGTCTCACTGTCGAGCGCCGCCAGCTGGAAGGCGGCGCAGGCGGTCGGCGTGGATCGGACCGCGTGGCGCGACGAGTACCACCGCGGCGTGATGGACCTGCTCGTGCCGTACCGGCTCGGCGTGCTCGTCATGGCCGGGTACATGCTCGTCGTCAGCCCGGCCATGTGCCGCCGGTACGCCCTCCTCAACCTGCATCCCGCGCTCCCCGGCGGCCCCACGGGCACGTGGCAGGAGGTCATCTGGCAGCTGCTCGACGAGCAAGCCGGCGAGACGGGCGCCATGATCCACCTGGCCACCGCCCAGCTCGATCGTGGCCCCGTGGTGAGCTCCTGTCGCTTCCGCTTGACCGGTGACGGCTGGGCGGCTCTGTGGACTCAGTTCCGCGAGAAGCGTAAGACGATGAGCGTCGCCGAGATCGCCGCCGCCGAGGGCGAGGGCGAGCCGCTGTTCGCCGAAATACGCCGGCGCGGCGAGGTCCGCGAGATCCCCCTGCTGTACCAGACGCTCTACCAGTTCGCGCAAGGCAAGCTCAACACGGCCGCGGGGGCCGTGTTCGCGGAGTCCACGCGGCTGCCCCTCGATCTCACCGAGCCAGTCGAGGCGGAGGTCGCGACGCGATGAGCGCGTGGGGTCCGGGCCGGGCGCCGCGCCGCGTCTACGTGACCGACTGCGAGGGCCCGCTCACCAGGAACGACAACGCCCAGGAGATCGCCGCGCGCTTTCTCCCGGACGGCGCCGAGCTCTTCGCCCGGCTGAGCAAGTACGACGACTTTCTCGCCGACGTGGCCCGCAAGCCCGGCTACAACGCCGGCGACACCCTGCGGCTTCTGCCGCCGTTTCTCAAGGCCTTCGAGGTCACGGACGCGGACATCGAGGCCTTCAGCGCCGCCGGCGTGCTCATGGTGCCCGGGGCGATCAAAGCGCTGACCGAGATCGCCGCGCTTCTGCCGACCTTCATCATCTCGACCTCCTACACGCCCTACCTCAGGGCGCTGTGCGAGCTCTCCGGGTTCCCGCTGAGCGACGTGCGTTGCACGGAGTTGAGCCTGGACTCGTGGCAGATGCCAGAAGACGAGAAGGCCTGGCTGCGCGACGAAGCCGCTCACGTGATGGCGCGTGGTCTCATCGAGATCCCCGATGAGGCGGGCTCCGCCGACGACCTCTCGCCGGCAGATGCCGTGACGGTAGCTCAGCTCGACGACCTGTTCTGGGCGCAGATGGACGGCCGCGTGAGCGGCGCGCTGGTGGCCGCCGTGCGCCCGGTGGGCGGCGGCAGGAAACTCGCCGCGCTCGAGGAGATCGTCGCCGCAAAGGGCGTCGAGGGCGCCGGCGTGATGTACGTCGGCGATTCGATCACGGACGCGCCGCCGCTCGGGGCCGTCAGGGCCTGGGGCGGCGTCTCGCTGAGCTTCAACGGCAACGGCTACGCGCTGGCAGCGGCCGAGTTCGCGGCCGCGAGCCCCGACGCCGGGGTGGCCGCCGAGCTGGCGAAGGCGTTCGCCGGCGGCGGCCGCGACGGCGTGAAGGCGGCGGTCCGTGCGTGGCCGCGGCCGAACAAAGGCGAGACGCCGACGGGCCGGGCGGGCGCACGCGTCGGCCTCGTGGCCGAGGAGCCGGATGCGCTCGCCGAAGCCTCCGCCGCTGCGCGGCGGAGCGTACGCGGCGAGCGCATCGCCCGCCTCGGCTGAGCTTGGCGACACCAGCGCTACGGCATGGTCTTCCACCTTGCGCACTTCGGAGCCCTCGCCTACACCCGCGAATTCAGCGCCATTGTCACTCGGGAGGGAAGCCTCTTCGTCGCGCAATGCCTCGACGTGGACATCGCCAGCCAGGGCGCTTCAGAAGATGACGCTCTCTCCAACCTTCAGGAAGCCATCGAGCTCTACTTCGAGACGCCTCGCACCACGGCTGCGCCACGAGTCAGGAAGGTCCGCGCCGAGATCGATGCCGCTTAGGCGGTTCTCGTACGGCGTCGTCCGGCGCGAGCCGCAGATGGCCGTAGGCACGCTGCGTAGCATCATCCGACAGGCCGGATTCACGGTCGAGCAGTTCCAGCGTCTTCCCGACTGACGGGCCTCGACCCTCAGCGCTTTCCTCGGCTTGCGCCTTGACGTCGGCACCGCCGCGGTGCTACCGTACTTCGTACGCCTTACTTTGTACGGTACCGTCGGGAGGCACGATGGCCATCACGAGAGAGCCCTTGACGCGCCTGCGCATCGTCGAGCTCGCGCTCGACATCATCGACACCGAGGGGCTTCCCGCCCTCAACATGCGCCGCCTCGCGGCGGCGGCCGGCGTGAAGCCCATGAGCCTCTACCACCACTTCCCCAACAAGGACGCGATCCTCGGCGCCGTGGCCGAGACCATCGCCGCGGCGGCGCTGGGCGACCCACGTTCCGGGGGCACGTGGCCGGAACGCACGCGCCTGCTGTTCGTCGGCTTGTACGAGCTCGTGCAGGCGCACCCGCGGGCGCTCCCGCTCATCACGACCGGGGTGCTGCGCACCCCCAGCGGACGACGCTGGATGGAGGAGCTGATGGGCGTGCTGCTCGAGGCGGGCTTCACGCCCGACGCCGCGGCACGCGTGTACCATCTGCTTGGCGCGTTCACCCTCGGGCTCGGCTACGCCCAGCTCCTGAGCCTCGAGGTGCCGGCCGAGACGATCGTCGGCGAGCTCACGGGCCACTGGGCCGACTACCCGAACCTCCTCCGCGTCGGGCTGCAGCTCGCGATCTGGGACCAGCCGGCGGACTTCGCCACCGGCCTCGACGTCCTGCTCGAGCGCTTCGCGAAGGAGCTGGAGGCCGCGGTCTGATGGGCGGCCGGACTGCGACTGGGCGGCCGCTCAAGGTGAAGATGATCTCGCCGGCCAAGACGGCCGCCGACAGCGTCTACTGGCGCTCCATCAAGTACTCGCTGTTCCCGCCGCTCGGCCTCGCCACTCTGGCGGGCTACCTGGACGAAGACGACGAGATCGACCTGCAGGACGAGCACGTCGAGAAGCTCGACCTCTCGGACGAACCCGACCTCGTCGTCATCGAGGCCTACATCACGTCCGCCAACCGCGCGTATCGCTACGCCGACCACTACCGCGCCAAGGGCGCCTACGTCTGCCTCGGCGGGCTGCACCCGACGAGCCTGCCCGAGGAG